>Ga0164290_1002463_pt1 | contig 12827 bp, 10 predicted proteins | sample Micstemetagenome_FD_108782 | JGI IMG/M metagenome (GOLD analysis project Ga0164290, IMG submission 108782) | Contaminated culture microbial community from soil near Moab, Utah, USA - Microcoleus steenstrupii SON62 (Illumina Assembly) | ecosystem: Environmental > Terrestrial > Soil > Soil crust... | reverse complement strand
GCATCCTCGCCTGTCAGGCCGGCACCTGCCTCTCCTCCCGCATCCGGGGGGATGGCAATGCCTTCACCCTGATCGACCTGACGGAAACCGGCGCTGCCATCGCCCATCACCGGGCCGATGTGTCTGGCCAGTTCCACCCTGACGCCACCGTGATCTGGGAAAACGCCCCGCAGGGCTGGCGCTAAAGCCGCACCACCGCGCCCTCATCCGCCGCCCGGATCGCCGCCAGCACCATCGCCAGCGTGCCCAGGTTATGCGCCCCCGACGGCTCCACCGTCCCGCGCCCGTCCAGGGCCGCCACCGCCTGCCGCTGGAATTCCATCACGGAGTCCTGGATCAGATGCCAGGGCCGTTCGCCCCAGGCAGGGCAGGGCGGTTCCACCCCCCGCTCCTCCACCGCGCCGCCGCGATGCAGGCGCAGACGAAAGCTCTCCGTCACCTCGATGGTCCCGGCATCCCCCTCCACCACCATCAGGCTTTGCGGAAAGGGGTCCGGCGACAGGGCCGAATGAAAGGAACATTCCACCGAACTCACCGCCCCCGACCCATGCCGCAGCAGCGCCTGAAAGGCATCATACCCCGCCACGCGCGGATTGCGCCGCTGCACCTCGCAGGAAAGCCGCTCCACATCCCCCATCAGGTGACGGACCATGTCGAACAGATGCAACCCGATATCCGTCAGCGCCAGATCGCGCACCTCGGCCAGATAGGGCTGGTTGGCATAGATGTCATAGCCATGCCGGAACGACAGGCGCAGCCAGCGCGGCACGCCCACCGCCCCCGCCTCCAGCAGCGCCTTCACCTCGCGCACGGGCCGCTGCCAGCGGAAATTCTCATGCACGGCCAGCATCGCGCCCGTTGCGGCGCAGGCCGCCACCATCGCCTCGGCATCCGCCAGCGTCTCGGCAAAGGGCTTCTGGCAGATCACCAGCCGCGCATGCCGCGCCGCCAGTTCCACCAGCGCACGATGTGATCCGACGGTCGTGGCGATATCCACGAAATCGGGGGCAACCTCCGCCAGCAGCGCCGCCGCCTCCACCCCCCAGCGGGCAATCCCGAAGTCGCGCGCATAGGCCTCGGCCTTGGCCGGATCGCGGTCGCAGACCGCCACGATCTCCACCCCTGGCAGATCGGCCCAGGCCGCCATGTGGTTGCGCGCGAAAAAGCCGCAGCCGATCAGCACACCGCGTTTCACCATGGTCCCTCACACCCCCCGCCGCCCCCTTGCCAGGGCGTTCCGGGCCGCCCAACTCATTATACCAGTTGGGACGACCCGACAAGAAACCGCCGCGCCGCGGCCTCTGCGCTGGTGGGTAATTCGTTAACGCCATCACCCCAAGGGTAAAGCGACCGCCCGCCGCGTGCTGACGGTTTGCGGCACAGTTTCCGGCACAAAACACGGCACAGCCCGGTTCGGCCTCTCGACCGGGGCTGTTCCGGGCCGCCTACTCCGCCGCGCCTTGCGCCAGGATGCGTTCGATCCGCCGCCGCCGCAGTTCATACAGGATCGCGGCGACGATGGTGATGCCGATCATGATCACGGCCAAGGCATTGATCGTAGGCGTAATTCCCGCCCGCACCTTGGAAAACACATAGACCGTCAGCGTATCCGCCCCACCCCGCGTGAACTGCGTCACGTTGAAATTCTCGATGGACTGGAAAAAGGCCACCGCCGCCCCGGCCCCGATCGCCGGATAAAGATGCGGCAACAGGATCCGCCGCATCACCTGCCCATGGCTGGCCCCAAGATCTAGTGCCGCCTCTTCCAGCGCCGGATCGAAACTCTGAAGCCGCGCCAACACCATCAGCATCACCATGGCGGCGATATAGCTGACCTGCCCCAGCACCGACAGATGCAGCCCCGGCGGCACCCCGATCTTGTTCCACATCAGCAGGGTGGAAATCCCGATGACCGCCCCCGGAATCAGGATGGTGGAAATCATCATCCCATAGATAACCGTCCGGATTCGCCCGGAAATCGAGTTGATCAGGATCGCCGCCGCCGTCCCCACGATGACCGAAAGGATCGCCACGGCGAAGGCCACGAAGATCGTGTTGCGGAAGGCCACCCACATCCGCTCATCCGCCGCAAGTTCGACGAACCACCGCCCCGTCGTGCCCTTCCAGGGCACGATGGAGGGCAGCTTGCTGTCGTTGAACGCCGCCCCCGCCATGACCAGCAGCGGAATCAACAGGTAGATCAGGAAAGCCCCGGTATAGATATGGGCCAGCGTCTGCCTCAGCTTGTACATGGCGGCCCCCTTACTTCGCGATATCCGAAAGTTTCACGCGGAAAATCCACATCACAAGGCTGACGAATACCGTGCAGAGGAACAACAGCAGGAAGGCATAGGCCGAGGCCGTGTTCCAGTCGAGCGCATCGTTCATCCATTGTTGAATGGTCTGGGTAAACCATTGCGACGTGGTCGATCCCAGGATTGACGGCACCAGCAGGGACCCCGCCGACAGCATGAACACCATCACCGCCCCCGACGCGACGCCCGGCTTGGAATGGGGCAGGACGATACGCAGATGAATCTTCCACCACGGCGCGCCCAGATCTTCGGCCGCCTCGATCTGGTTCGTGTCCAGCGAGGATATGGCGTTGTAGAGCGGGAAGAGCATGAACAGCACATAGGTATAGACCAGCCCGATGATCACCGCGTCATAATCCGTGATCCAGCGCACCGGCTTGTCGATCGCCCCGATGAACAGCAACAGCGAGTTAAGCGGGCCCTTCAGCGCAAGGATGATCCACCAGGCAAAGGCCCGCAGCACCTCCGACACCCAGAGCGGCACGAACAGCAGCAGCATCAGCGTGGGCAGGGACCGCGGATTGACGATCTTCGCCATGTAATAGGCGATGGGATAGGCCACGATGAAACAGACCACCGTCACCACGACCGAATACCAGATGGTCAGCCAGAAGGTCAGCACGTGGACAGGCAGTTGGAAGGTGACACCGAACAGCGACCGTTCGATCTGGCCGTCGAACACCTTCATGTAGTTGTTGACCGAATAGGTATCCTTCGGCCCGCCGATCTCGGTCACCGGCAGATAGGGCCGGAACGAGCTTTCGAACAGCGTGATGTTCGGGATGATCACCAGCATCAACAGCCAGAAGGCCACGATCAGGCAGATCAGCCCCGTCAACCCCGCGCCATAGCGTCGGATCAGGTCCTGCATGGCTCAGTCCCTCGTCTCGGCGTCGGGCAGGATGGCCGCGCGCGCGGCGTCAAAGCCCATCCAGACCTGCGCGCCGATCTCCGGCACGCTGGCCGACCCGTCATTGCGCAGTTCGGCCACCATCTTCATCCCGCTGTCCGATACGGCATGGACGGCGATGAAACTGCCTTCGAAGGAAATCTCCTCCACCCGCCCGTGGATCGCATTTTCCGACGGGGCAGAGGCTGCGATGATCGTGTGTTCCGGGCGGACATACAGCTTTACGCCCTTGCCCGAAACGCCCGGCGCGATGCGGGCGCGGAAGGTGCCATGCGGCGTGGACAGGCTGGCAAACCCTTCGGATGCCGTGCCAAGATCGCCACTGAAGACATTGTTTTCACCGACGAAAGAGGCGACGAAGCCGTTCACCGGATTGTTGTAGATCTCGCGCGGATCGGCGATCTGCTGGATGCGCCCGTGGCTCATGACCCCCACCCGGTCCGACATGGCCAGCGCCTCGCCCTGGTCATGGGTGATGTAGATGAAGGTCACGCCCGTCCGCTTCTGGATGGCGCGCAGTTCCGCCCGCATGTGCTGGCGCAGCTTCAGGTCCAGCGCCGAAAGCGGTTCGTCCAGCAGCATCACCTGCGGCTCCACCGCCAGCGCGCGCGCAATCGCCACCCGCTGCTTCTGCCCGCCGGACAGCTGGCTCACCATCTTGTCCGCCGCGCCGGGCAGATCGACCAGCTTAAGCAATTCTTCAGCTTTGGCCCGCCGCGTGGCCTTGTCCACGCCACGCACCTCCAGCCCGAAGGAGATATTCTCCCAGATCGACATCAGGGGAAACAGGGCAAGGTTCTGGAAAATCAACGCGGTAGGCCGCTGGTTCGGACGCTGGCCCCGCATGTCCTTGCCGCCGATGCGGATCACGCCCTGGGTCGGTTCGATGAACCCCGACACCATGCGAAGGATCGTCGTCTTGCCACAGCCGGAAGGGCCAAGAAACGAAAAGAACTCCCCCGGCTTGATGGAGACATTGGCGTTATCTACGGCCCGGAAGCTGCCGAAATCGCAGCAGACATTGTCAAGTTCGATACCTGCGCTCATTTCGGCGCGTTCCCCTGTCGTGGCTGATTTTCGTTTTTGTTACCACAAGGCTATCAGGCTTGGCGTGACGCGCAATCCGTATCACCGGATTTCCCGCCCGCTTTCCCCTGACCCCGTGCAGGATTGCCCGTGAAATGAACACGCCGGACCCTTGGGTCCGGCGTGCCAACGGGATGGGCTGCGATCAGGCTGCCTTGTACTTGTCGGCATATTCCGCGCGCTTGGCGAGGAACTCGGCCGACTGATCCGGCCACCACCACAGTTTGGCCAGCGCTTCGTCATTGAAGGTGCCGTTGTAATAGGCCGACACTTCCGGATCCATCAGGTCCGCCGCACCCTTGCCAACCGGGTTGGCGGCGAAGGCGGTGGCCCACATCGCCGCGCCGTCGGGCGACGAGATCCACTTGGCGAATTCATGCGCCTGATCGACGTTGGTGGCGTTCTTCATCAGGACAAAGCCCTGATGCCATGCGAAGGCTCCTTCGACCGGCGCAAGGTACTTGTAGCCATCATTGCGCAGGTTGAAGCCGGTCGAATCCCAGCACAGGCCGACCGTCGCGCCGTTGGCGGTGAAGCCGGCATTGGCTTCGTTCTCGCCCGACCACCACTGCACCACATTGCCCTTGGCCTTGCTGGCTTCGGCGAGGGCGATGTCCCACAGTTCGGCCATGGCGCCCATGTCGGTATAGCCATCCATCCACGGACGCGGCAGCTTGCCCTGTGCATCCAGCCAGCGGCCCATCGCCGCCAGCGCCGAATGCGGACGCAGAACGGCCTGGTTTTCGGCCTTGAACAGGTCGCCCAGCGACGGCGGGTCCGACAGGACGGCATCCGTGCCATTGACCACCAGCGACTCCGTGCCCCAGACAGACGGGACATAGAGCAGCGCGCCATCCTTGCGCGACCGCTCGCCCGCGGCGCCATCGGCCAGACCCGGCAGATAGTTGCCCATCGCCAGTTTCGATTCGTCGAAGGCACCCAGCAGGCCGTTGTCATTCCAGGCGCCGACGCGGTCGATGGTCGGTTCGATCAGGTCGATCCCGCCCGCTTCCAGCGCGACCTTGCCTTCGGCGAACATCGTGTCCTGGTCCGGCAGTTCCTTGAAGTTGATCTTGATCCCGGTAGCCGCTTCGAAAGCCGGGAAAACCTTTTCGACAAACAGCGGATAGCCCGCCCAACCGGTAAAATTCAACTCGCCAGACGATGCCAGCGCCTTGTGCGAGATGATCGCGGGCGCGGCCAGCGCACCGATGCCGAGGGCCGAACCCTTGAGCAGCGTGCGGCGGTCAATGCTGGACATATATTTCTTCATAGTGGCTCCCCATGGTTGCGGCCGGGTGCGGAACCCTCCACGCCCGGCTCAGGGCCGAATTCATTGATCCGGCCTTGACCGCATTGGTGCCACGAATTTTCGTCCGCGCAAACGAAAGTTTCGTGACTTCCGGTCGCACCGGCAGCGCCTGGCGCGATTGCTGCCTCTTTCCGATGCGTCCGGGGAAGGCCAGTCTCCCTCTGATTGTCCGACAGGCCTGATTTCGACGCCTGAAGGGCAGGGGGCGGCGGGTTCCGACGACCCGCCGATTGCCTTTCTCCCGCAGGGGTCAACCAGGAGGTTTGACCCGATGGCCCGCCCAACGTATCGTTCCCGCAACGCACCCCGGCAGAGGGTGAAGCTGGTAGGGCAGGGCATTGGACATTCGGTGGTGGTGCATGGTTCTTGGATTTCGGGCTCCTCTTCCGCATCCGCTGGGGGGGCAGGGATGAATGCCGTGCAACCCCCGTCGCTGGCCGCCCAAGGTTCCGATATGGCCGCGCCGGTTGAAATAGACACCCTGGCCGATGTCGGCCGGCTGGATGCCTTCCTGTTCCGCGCCGATCTCGTCAGCGCGTGGTTCAAGGACTGCCCCGGTAGCGACGTGCTTGCCGTCACCTTCGACAACCTCTCCTCCATCGGGGAATATGATCCGCCGCAACCCTGGCTGCGCTGGCGGGTGGAAAAGGCAGGCTGCGCGCTGCTCGGCATCATGGCGACGCGCAAGGACTGGTACCGCAACGCCGATACGCCCCGATTGATCGCGGATTTGCGCGATGCCGGTCTGTTTGCCCGCTATCGGCGGGTCGTCTTTGTCGGCGCGTCGATGGGTGGCTTTGCCGCCCTGTCGCATCTGTCGCTCGTTCCCGGCGCGGCGGCGCTGGCCTTCAGCCCGCAAAGCACGCTGTCCCGCAGCCTTGCCCCGTTTGAGCGGCGGTATCGCTATGCGGCCCGCAAATGGGATTGGACATCCCCCGATCATCTCGATGCCGCCGAGGCGGGCCGATCGGGCGCCGAGGTGACCATCGTCTACGATCCCTTCATCCGGGAAGATCGGGCCCATGCCCTGCGCGTGACCGGCCCCGGCGTGCGTCTGGTGCCCGTGCCCTTGACCGGGCACCGCGCCATTCGCCAGATCAAGGAAATCGGTGGCCTGCAGGACCTGATCGCGGGCATCCTGACCGGGTCGCCCGACCTGCCGGGCTTTTACCGCACCTTCCGCAACCGCAAATCCCGCCTGTCCTGGCAACGCGCCCTCGTATCCGAATTGCGTGCGCGGGGTCATCATCGCCTGCTTGATCGGGCCTTGTCGGCCATGCAACGGCTCTATCCGGAAACCGGTTTCGCCCGGCGCGAAGCGCGGAGGATCGCCAAGGAGGCCCGTGCAACGCGGACGGAGGCCCCGCAGCCGGCGGAGAGGGTCGCGGGCAGGGTGGCGGACTGGGGTGCGGACGGGCAGATCTTTGTCACGAAGGGCAATCCCAAACCACCCTTCGCGGGGCAGATCCTCGACCTGCGCGGCGCGATCATCGTGCCGGAGCGCGAGGGAGATGTGAAACTCGCCTCCGGTGTCCTGCGCGCGGACGGCAGTTATTGCGACCTGTCGCAGGGCTGGATCCGCGCGCGCAAACCGGTGCCGGCGCCGACCCTGCGGCCCGACGAAAACCCGACGAACCTGCCGGGCTGCCATCTGTTCGGTGGCCATTTCCGGGGGCATTTCGGGCATTTCCTCGTCGAATCCACGGCCCGTCTCTGGGCGCTGGACCACCTGCCGGTTCAGCCGGAAAGCATCGTCTATCTGCCCTATCGCGGCGAGGTGGGCGCAATCGAAAAGGCAATCGAAAGCCATGACCGCTTTTATCGCCTGTTGGGAATAGATCGTCCCATCCGCACCTATGGCAGCCCGCAGCGCGTCGACCGGCTTTTCGTGCCGGAACTCGGTTTCGGCTGGTCGGAACGCTATGCCGGCAGCCCGGCCTACCGCGCCTTCATGCAGGGTCGCCTGCGCGCCGCCGTGTCGCCTGAAGGCGGGAAGAAGCTGTATGTCTCGCGTGCCCTGCTTGCCGCCAACCGGGGTGGAGTGCTGGGCGAGACAGTGTTGGAAGAAAACCTGGCACGCGCGGGGTATGAGGTCTTTCACCCTGAAAAACACCCGCTCGACGTGCAGATCGCCCGCTATCGGGCGGCAGAACGGATCGTCGCACTGGATGGATCGGCCCTGCATCTGGCGGCCTTTGTCGCCGAACCCGGCACACGCGTCGCCATGATCCTGCGACGGTCAAAGGCCAATGTCGCGGATTATCAACTGCAATTCCGATCCTTTTGCGGCGTTGATCCGGACGTGATCGACGTGATCCGCACGGATTGGGTATCGGGCGACTCGGCCCGGGTCGATTTCCGCTCCATCGGAGAGATCGATTTCGCACGGCTTTTCAAGGGTCTGGCGGCACATGGCTACCTGACCAAAAGCTTTAGTCCCGTGCTGCCCACAGCGCATGACATGGCCGCGCTGCTGGCCGAGTTCGCGGATCGGCGCGGCAGCGAAATGCGGCCGCTGCGTCCGGGTGAACGGCACGGCGACGACGAGGCAACCGCATGAACAGCCTGACCTTCTTTTTCATCGTCGAACCGCCGGGGTATCAGCACATGGCGGTGTATCTTGCCGCCTCCATCCGCGAAAACTTCGGTCGGGAGGTGGCGATGGTCGGCTACTGCCCCGCCCATCGGATCCCAGAACTGGATCGCGATGCCGTGGCCCTTCTGGCGCAGATGGGATGCGAGGTGCGGCCGATGCAGACCGAGGGTCGCTTCGACCCGCCCTATCCGCATGGCAACAAGATGATCGCCACCCTGCAGGAACGAGAGACCGATTTCTCCTGCTTTCTTGATTCCGATATCCTGTTCCTGCGCCCGAACGACCCGGCCAACCTGATCCGCGAGGGCCATGTCAGCCTGACGCCTGCCGCATCAATGGGCTGGGCCGGGCAGGACATCTGGCCCGTCATCTATGAAACCGCCGGTCTGCCTATGCCGCAAGAACGCATCCGCCTGATGAACCAGACAAAGGGGCAGGATCGCATGCCCTATTTCAGTTCCGGCCTCTTCGTCTTTCCGGAAAAGCACAGGAATGCCGACGGTCTGCGCTTTCCCGAAGCCTGGATGCAGGTCGCAGCCCAGCTAGAGGCAAACCCCGCCATTCCGGCAAAGCGCCCCTATCTTGACCAGATGACCCTGCCTCTGGCGATCCGCAAGGCGGGCCTTGACTGGAACATCCTGCCAAAGGAACAGCACTTCATCCTTGGTGGTCGCAAGCGTGGCGAACCCCTGCCGCAGGATCGCGACATCTTCACGGTGCACTACCGCAACTGGGACATCGTCAAGGAATATGGCTTGGCCCGCGTTGCAAAGACGATGCTGGAACGGCAGACGGGCGTCCGCCGTATCGCGCAGGTGTCAAAAAAGAAGGCTGTGGCGGACTAGGGGTCAGATCCAATCCAGACTGACGCGGTGGCTGGCGTAGCGTTCGGCGAACCTGTCGCGCAGGGCCTTGTAGCGCGGGCGCAGGTCGCGGAACTTCCGTTCATGCGTTTCGGCGACAAGGGTGCGCACCTGTTCGAAAAGGCCATCGCGGTCCATCGCTTCCAGGATGTCCAGTTCGGCGCCCTCGATATCCATCTTGACGAAGGCGACTTCTCCCCGCTCTTGCAGGGTCTTGCAAAGGAAGGACGGGAAATCCAGCAGTGGCACGTCGATCGCCTGCGCGGCATCCATCTGACGCCCGCCGTCAAGGATCGTGCTCTTGACCGACGCGCCGACGGGGTTGGCATCAAAATTCGCGGCTCGCATCAGACGGACCGTGCCGGTTCCAACCCCGACGGCCGCATTCACCAACTGCACATTCGGCGTTTCTGCAAAACGTTCCGACAGTTTTGCGAAGGCCCAGGGATCCGGTTCAAAGGCGATGACATCCGCACCCGTGCGGGCCAGCAGATCGGTCACGACGCCCATGTTTGCACCAAGATCCAGCGCAAGGTCGCCCGGCCGCAACAGGGCGCAGATGCCGGCCAGATAGCCTTCGGCATGAGCCTTCCGCAGGTTCCGCTTGTGCCGCCGGATGACCGCCTCGGCCTTCAGCTCCGCCTTGGACTTTCCGACGGCACCCCCATGGGTTGCCTCGTCCAAACCACTCGGGACATCACCATCGTCCATGGCTATTCCTCAAGCGCCTTGGTTGGATCGATGCCCTCAACCGCGCACATCCGGGCGGCATAGCTGTTGGGCAGCGGTGCATTGCGACGCCACCATGGCTTGGTGCCATTGGTATAGAGGTGGACGGACAGCGTGTTGTCGGTGAAATGCCCTTCGACCCGGCCATAAGGGTCGTAGAACACGTCGTTCAACTGGAATGGCACGGGATAGAGGTAGTCGGGTGTCAGCGCCTTTTCATAATCGCCGGTCTGCTGGGCAAACCAGGTAAAGGCCTGAGGGCCAAAGGCGGTGCGTTCGGCGTTGTAGATGCGAACGGCTTGCGGCAGCCCCTTGTCCTGCTTTTCCAGCTTCTTGCGCTGCTGCTTGTTGAACCATGCCGGCGCGTCAGGCAGGTTTTCGTAATAATCCAGTAGACGGTCGATCAACTCGCCCTTCGGCGGGATGTAGACGACCCCGCAATTCAGCGCGCCGCGAAAGCCGTGACCGGCAAAGATGTTGTCCATCTCGTCGGGAAAGGGCTTGTGGCAATAGGCATCGCAATCGATCCAGACCGCGTCGATGGCCTTGATCATCTTGTAGCGGAACACGTTTGACAGAAAGGATTCCGACGTCTGCTCCACGATCCCCATGTCGATCTTCATGATGTCGCTGGCCTTGCGGACCTCGACGCCTTCGGGGACGTTCGTCACGTCGTCCGTGCAGTAGAGGATGGTCGGATGACCATTCCTCACATGCGACAGAAGGCATATCTGGTTGAGGTAATGAAGACGCGTGCCAATCCAGAGAGAGGCGACGGGACGGCGCTGGGGTACTGACATGATGCCTCACGGATGCCCGGTGCGGGCTTGTTCTGATTATGCGTGAAGATTGCCCGAAACCGCCCCGCGCTGTCCATAGCTTCCCGGCGGCGCATGGGCTTCGGCCTAGGGTGTGGAGTTCGCGACACGCCCGAAACCCTGTGTCAGCACCGGGTCGAAACCGAATTGCGGTCCGTGCCAGCCATGTCGGGATAGACTTGCCTGCACCTGCGGAAGATCCCCGCTCCAGGCCTCGATCCAGCGTCCGGTCAGAAAGACCTGTCGGACCTTTCCCGGAAGCCTCGCGATCAGGCCGTCCATCTGATCGGGCGGCAGGCGCCCATCGGAAAGGATCAGGCTTGCAGGTTCTTCCTTGGCGATCAGGGCTTCGCAATCCGTTGCCAGGTCACCGATTTCTGCCGGCGCAAACAGGCGCAGGCCGCCATCCAGCGCGATGCCATTGCGCGCGGCAATGCGCCGGATCACGGCCTGCAATCCGGGATCGTCCTCGCGCAGGACCAACGCGAGGTCTGGACGCAGCCGGGACAGATGAAAGGCAAGGAACCCGCACCCGGCGCCGATCACAAGAACCTTCCCGTCCTTGGGCAGGACCGACGGCATCCGACGCGCAAGCCCGCGTTCGAACTTGCCCGCTTCGATCACCTGAAGGGCAGGGGCAGAGAAGACGCGCGGGTCGAGTGGCAGTTCGATCCCGTGGTTGACCTTCCATTCGCAGGCGATCTCCACCATGGCCGCGCTGGGGCCTGGCAGGTAACTGCCCAGCGGGGTCACCGGCTGCTTCGGTTCTGCTGCGGCCTTGCGTTCTTCCTTGGCCTTGGCATTGCGGCGCTTTTCCACATCGGACATCAAGGCGGCGATCTTTTCCTTGTCGCGCGCCTGCGGGGGTTTCGCCGTGATCTGGCTGATCGGGATGGCAGAAGCCTTTGCCAGATCCGCCACAAGCTGATGATAGGCATCCGTCTGCCGCAGTTCGGCCAATCGCGCTTCGGCCCGGTCCACTGCCGCATGATGCAGGCGGTGCAGCACCGGGTCTTCCAGCAATTGTGCCATCAGCGTGTTGCGCCTTTCGGTGTAGCGCAGCATCGTGTCATCCGGCACCTCGTTGCGGTCCTGCAGGGCCCAGTAATCCGAGTTGTACTTGTCCTTCTTGTTGTTCACGTTGCCGCGCATCTTGCGGATCGCGTAGCTGTCCACCGATTTCACGGCATAGTGGTTCAACTGCACCCAATCATATCCCACGGTGCGGTTGATCGACCGCCAGCCACGGAATTTGAAGTAGTCTTCCATCTCGCTCCCTGATCCGTTCAGCCATTTCACGCTGTCTGGGAAGGGGGTGTCGATGTGGCGGTTCTTCATCTTGGGGCGGTGGATGCCCAGCTTCCAGTAGTCCGGGTCAAAGGTGAAAAGGGTCTTGACCCCCCAGCCCTTGTTCCAGGTTTGCGGGGCGGCCAGCATATACTGTTCCGTCACCGGCGCGCGCGACCAATCGACGATGCCGCCCGAACCGAAGATCCGCCAGGTCACCACGATTCCATTCGCCGCCTGCGCCTTTGCGGCGGCAATCAGGTCGTCCAGCGTGCCATCGCCATAGCGGATGGAAAGGAATTCGTCGGCATCGAAAACCATCACCCAATCCGACTTGCAGACGACCGGTTCGTCCTGCGCGTGGTTCAGGGCGCTGGGCTGCGGCCGAAGTCCTTCGGGGATCACGTTGCGGCGGTGGTGGGCAAGGCCAAGCTCTTCCAGCCGGATCAACATGTCGTCGGTGCCGTCGGAACAATCGTTGGTATAGACCACCAGATCGGTGAAACCCACGGCCAGATGATGCGCGACCCATTCGATGACGAAGGGCCCTTCATCCTTCATCATGGAGACGGCGGTGACCTGCCCATGCGGGCTTTTGTGCCGCTTCAGCGGAAAGGGAACGCTTCCCCACAAGTCCGATGCCCCGCGTGGCCGTTTCGCCTTGCGTTCCGCCGTCATCATCGATCCTGCGCCATTCATTCCTTCTGTCCTGATGCCCCTTTGCCGCAGGCTGCGTCAAGCGTTCCGCCCCATCCCGGGCAGACTGGACCGGATGCGGGCCGGATTCTAGCATCAGGGATGTATCCAGTTTCGGGAGAGAGCGGTGTCTAACCTCAACAAATCCGTTCAGCGACGGGTCAACGAGTTCCTGTCCGGCGAAGCCACGAACCAGAGCCTCAACATGAGTTTGC
>Ga0164290_1002462_pt1 | contig 12833 bp, 13 predicted proteins | sample Micstemetagenome_FD_108782 | JGI IMG/M metagenome (GOLD analysis project Ga0164290, IMG submission 108782) | Contaminated culture microbial community from soil near Moab, Utah, USA - Microcoleus steenstrupii SON62 (Illumina Assembly) | ecosystem: Environmental > Terrestrial > Soil > Soil crust... | reverse complement strand
GAAGACCTGGATGGCCGGCCGCATGCGATGCAATGGCTGCCGGCGGTGGCGGCGCGCCGCGACTTCGCCGAGATCACCGTGCCGGCGGGCCGCTACTTCATGCTGGGCGACAACCGCGACAACAGCGAGGACTCGCGCTTCATCGGCAGCGTGCCGCGCGAGCGGCTGATCGGCCGCGCCCATCGCCTGCTGGCGTCGGCCGACTGGCTGGGCGAGGACGGTTGGCGGCTGCGGCCGAGGCTTGAGCGCTGGGGGGCGGCGATCCGTTGACCCGGGCCGCCGGTCGGCTCAGTTGAGGGTCAGCTTGAAGACCGCGCCGGCGCCCCAGCGGGCGCCGACGGCGCCGAGCCTGCCATTGCTCACGGTGATGCCGTAGAAGGCGCCGTCGCTGCCTTCGATCAAGCCGCCCCCGGGGTCCGTCGGCTGGGTGTTCAGCGGGCCGAAGGAATGCAGCGTCGTCAGCGCCCCGTTGGGCGTCAGCTTGAAGGCGGTGCCCGTGGAGCTTCCTCCGCTGGCGCCGCCGGAACGCGTGCTGCCGTAGAAGTTCCCGTCCCTGGCCTGGATGAGATAGGGCACGGGACCGCTGCCGTCGGCGTGCGACTGCTTCGCGAAGGCGTAGAGGATGGAGAGGCTGCCGTCCATGGGCAGCCTGAAGACCGTGCCGCAGCCGAAGATCGCGCCGCAGTTGCCGCTGCCGCCGCCCGATCCCGTGGTGCCATAGAGCGCCCCGTCGCGGCCCTGGATGAGGGGGCCTTGCGGCGCGATGCCATCGCCGAAGTAGGCGCCGAAGGAATGCGTGACGGTGACGGTGCCGTCGGGTGTCATCCTGAAGACCGTGCCGCAGCTGTTCGGGTTGGGCGGCATCACGCTGCTGCAGCTGTTCGCGCCACCGGTCACCGTGGTGCCGTAGAAGTTGCCGTCGGCCGCCTGCAGCAGCGAGCCGTTGGGCGTGACGCCGTCGGCCACGGAGCCGCCAAAGGAATGGAGCGTCGTTCGCTGCCCAGCCGGCGTCAGCCTGAAAAGGGTGCCGCAGTTGCCGCCGGCTTCCGGGATCTGGCTGCAATGGTTGGCGCCGCCCGTCGCCGTGGCGCCATAGAAGTTGCCGTCGCTGGCCTGCAGCAGCCGCCCGGTGGGCACCTTGCCGCTCGCCGGCTCGGCGCCGAAGGAGTGCAGCACCGAATAGCTGCCATCCGGCGCGATCCGGTAGGCCGTGCCGGCCCCATGGAGGCCGCCGCGAGCGGTCAACCCATACAAGGCGCCGTCACGGCCCTGGATCAAGGGGCCCGCGGGCCAATGGCCGTCGGTAGCCGAGGCGCCGAAGGCATGCACGATCGTCACCTTGCCGTCGGGTGTCATCCTGAACACGGTGCCGCAGGAGTTCGGCATGTCCATGCAGGCGTTGCCACCGCCGCTCAGCGTGATGCCGTAGAAGCTGCCATCGCTGGCCTGCAGCAGGGCCGCCTCCGGCTGCGCGCCGTCGCCGGGCTGGATGCTGAACACATGCAGATAGCTCACCGTGGCCTGAGGGGCGGGCGGTGGCGCCGGCGGTGGGCTTGCCGGCGGCGGCGCGGGGGGCGGTGCAGCGCCGCCGCCGCCACCGCAGGCGGTCAGGACCGTCAACAGGGACGCCATGCCGAGGCGCCAAGCGACCTTCGCCCCGACGATCGCCCACACGTGGCGCGCTTCCCCATCACTCCACATGCCTTCTCCCTGATCCATCGTGAGTGTTATGCCGGCATGGTATCGGTTCCACGCAGCGGCTCCCTCACTCTTCCCAGCGGAACCGCCACAGCGCCACGGCCGCGAAGGCCGCGCTGAAGGCCAGCATGACGCCGCAGGGCAGCAGGGCCTCGGTGAAGCCCTGGCCGCGCCAGGTCATGGCGTCCAGGGCGTCGACGGCCCAGCGCGTCGGCACGGCCAGCGAGACGGTCTGCAGCCATTCCGGGAAGATGAAGGCCGGCACCCAGGCGCCGCCCAGCATGACCATCAGCAATGTCGCCAGGATGGCCAGGCCGCGCGTGGCCTCGGGCGTGCGCCCCAGGGCCGCGACGAGCAGGCCGAAGCTGGCCGTCAGCAGCGCGAAGCACAGCAGCACCAGCGCAAAGCCCGCCACACTGCCCAGCACCCGTACGCCGAAGGCGGCGATGGCCACCGCGTAGATGACGGCGAAGACGATCAGCGAGATCAGCGTGCTGGCGGCGATGCGGCTGCCCAGCAACCGGGCACGCGACAGCGGCGCCGCGCGCAAGCGCTTCCACAGGCCGAGGCGTCGCATCAGCAACAGGCCGACGGCCATGTCGACGCCGGCCATCAGGATGAACTGCACGCCCATGCCGGCAAAGGCATGGGCATGGCTGTTGTAGGCCACCGGCGCGGCGTTGGCGGCCGACTGCACGGCCTCGATCTCGCGCGTCGTGTAGGGCAGGGACAGGCCCGCGGCCAGCGGCACCGACGCGGCCGCGTCGGCCTGCTGCACCTTGCCGATGGCATCGAACATCCTCACGAGGTCGGCGCGCTGGCCGTCGGGCAGGCCGCGGGCCTCGCGCACCTGGCGCTGCATGTCGTCCAGGCCCTGTGGGCTGAAGGTGGAGCGGCTAACCTCCTGCATCAGCGTCTGCGCCAGCAGGCCGCGCACGATGGCCAGGGCACTGGCCTGGGAGGGGTCGTAGTGCAGCACGATCTCGGGCTTGGCGGCGCCGCCGAACAGCGCGCCGCCGGCCTGCTGGCCGAGACCCGCGGGCAGCACGGCCACGGCGCGCAGCTTGCCGGCGCGCACCTGGGCCAGGGCCGCGGCCTCGTCGGCGACCGTGGTCTTCAGCGAGGGCTCGGCCTGCAGGGCCGCGACGACCCGCTGCGACAGCGGGCTGCCGTCGAGGTCGACGACGCCGACGGCGATGCCGGCCATCTTGGCGTTGCTGCCGAACAGGCTGCCGAAGAAGGCGGCGATGAGGATGGGCGCGACGATGCTGAGCAGCACGGCGCGGCGGTTGGAGAAGTGCAGCTGGATCTCCGCACGGACGAGGGCGAGCAGGGCTTGCATGGCGGGTCCTCAATCGCGCAAGGCGCGGCCGGTGAGTTGCAGGAAGACGTCTTCGAGGGTGGCGCGGGCCGTGGCCAGGCCGCGGACCTGGACACCGCGTTCGACCAGGGCCGCCAGCAGCGAGCCGGTGTCGCGGCCGATGTCGTCGACGCGGGCCTCCAGGCGCTGGCCGCTGCGGCTCAGGCCGGGCAGATCGGCGAGGGCCGCGTCGTCCGGCTCGCCGTCGATGTCGATCAGCAGCGTCTGCGACGCCGGCAGCAGGGCGAACAGCTGGGCCTGGGTGCCGCTGGCGACGACGCGCCCATGGTCGATGACGACGATGCGGTCGGCCAGGCGTTCGGCCTCCTCCATGTAGTGGGTGGTGTAGATCAGCGCCTTGCCGGCCGCCTTCAGGGCTTCGAGGTTGTCGAAGATGGCATTGCGGCTCTGCGGGTCGACGCCGGCCGTCGGCTCGTCGAGCAGCAGGACCTCGGGGTCGTGGATCAGGGCGCAGGCGATGTTCAGGCGCCGCTTCATGCCGCCGGAAAAGGTGGCGGGGCGGTCCCGGGCGCGGTCCGACAGGCCGACCATGGCCAGCACCTCGTCGCAGCGGCGCTTCAGCACCTCGGGCGCCATGCCGTAGAGGGCGCCGAACAGCTCCAGGTTCATGCGCGCCGGCAGCTCCTCGTAGAGGGCGATGTCCTGCGGCACCAGGCCGATGCGGCGCTTGTAGCCGGCCTCGTCGGAGGCCAGGCTGATGCCGCCGGCCAGGGTCACGCCGCCGGCGTCGGGCCGGGTCAGCCCGCAGATCATGCCGACTGTCGTCGACTTGCCGGCGCCGTTGGGGCCGAGCAGGCCCAGCACCTCGCCGGGCCGCAACGCGAGGCTGACCTCGTGCACGGCCGTCCTGTCCCCGTAGGCCTTGCGCAGGCCACGGGCCACCAGCACTTCTTGTGTCATCACGCCTCCTGGGTCGAATCCGCGGCGGATGCTAGGCGGCGGTGCCCGCGTCGCCGAGGGGCTTGCGACGGATGACGGGCAGGCCGGCGCGAATCGACAGTGCCGCGCGCCAGCGGCAATACTGCGGGCATGAAAGCACGTATCGGCATCATTGGCACCGGCTGGGTGGGCACCAGCGTTGCGTTTTCCACCTTGCTGGCCGGTCACGCCGGCGAGCTCTGGCTGCATGACCTGCGCGGCGCGGTCGCCGAGGGCGAGGCCATGGACCTCTCGGACGGCGCGGCCTTCTATCCCCGCTGCGAGGTGCTGGCCGTGACGCTGGAGCAAATGCGCGAGGCCGACATCGTCGTGTTCGCGGCCGGTCGCAACGGCCGCCCCGACGAGAGCCGGCTGGAGCTGCTGCGCGACAACGCCCGCATCGCCGCCGGCATCGGCCGCAGCCTGGCCGGCTTCGGCGGGATCGTCATCGTCGTGACCAACCCGGTGGACGTCCTCACCCGCGTGGTGGCCGCGGCCAGCGGGCTGCCGCCGGAGCGTGTCATCGGCACGGGCACGCTGCTGGACACGGCGCGGCTGCGCGAGCGCCTGGCCGGGCACCTCAAGGTGTCGTCAACGTCCGTCCACGCCCAGGTCATCGGCGAGCATGGCGATTCCTCGGTCGTGCTCTGGTCGGGTGCGCGCGTGGGCGGCCTCGCCCTGCGCGACTGGCCCGGCTGGCCGGCCGACGAGGAGGGGACGGTGGCCGGCCATATGCGACGTGCGGCCTACGACATCATCCGCCGCAAGGGCGCCACCAACCACGCCATCGGCCTGGTGACCGCCGAGCTGATCGGCTGCATCGTGCGCGACGAGCGCCGGCTGCTGCCCGTGAGCCGGGTGCAGCAGGGCGCCTGCGGCATCCGCGGCGTGGCGCTGTCGCTGCCGGCCCTCGTCGGCGCCGGCGGCGCCACCGCGGTCATCGAGCCGGCCATGGACGCCGCCGAGCGCCAGGCCCTGGCAGGTTCGGCTGCCGTGCTGGACGCCGCCTTCCAGACCCTGGCCGGCGGCTGAGCGTCAGCCCGCCGCCAGGGCGCGCCCGATCAGGATCTTCTGCACCTCGCTCGTGCCCTCGTAGATCTGGGTCACGCGCACGTCGCGGTAGATGCGCTCGACGGGGAAGTCGCTGAGGTAGCCATAGCCGCCGTGGATCTGGATGGCCTCGGAGCAGACCTGCTCGGCCATCTCGCTGGCGAAGAGCTTGGCCATGGCGGCCTCCTTCAGGCAGGGCCGGCCGGCGTCCTTCAGGCTGGCGGCATGCCAGATCAGTTGACGCGCGGCCTCGATCCTTGTCGCCATGTCGGCCAGTTTGAACTGCACGGCCTGGTGTTCAAAGATGGGCTGGCCGAAGGTGACGCGGTCGCGGCTGTAGCGCAGCGCGGCCTCGAAGGCGGCGCGGGCCATGCCGACCGACTGCGAGGCGATGCCGATGCGCCCGCCCTCCAGGCCCGACAGCGCGATCTTCAGGCCCTGGCCCTCTTCGCCCAGGCGGTTGGCGGCCGGCACGCGGCAGTTCTCGAACAGGATCTGGGCCGTGTCGCTGCTGTGCTGGCCCATCTTCTCCTCGATGCGCGCGACCGTGTAGCCCGGCGTGTTCGTCGGCACGACGAAGGCGCTGATGCCCTTCTTGCCGGCGCTCTTGTCGGTCACCGCCATGACGATGGCGACGTCGCCATGCTTGCCGCTGGTGATGAACTGCTTGACGCCGTTGAGCACATAGTCGTCGCCGTCCCGGACCGCGGTCGTCTTCAGGCCGCCGGCCTCGGAGCCGACATGGGGCTCGGTCAGACAGAAGGCGCCCAGCATGTCGCCGCGCGCCAGGGGCTTGAGGAAGCGCTGCTTCTGCTCGTCATTGGCGAAGGCCATCAGGATGGAGCAGACCGGGCAGTTGTTGACGCTGACGACGGTGCTGGTGCCGCCATCGCCGGCGGCGATCTCTTCCAGGATGACGGCCAGGGCCAGGTAGCCCAGGCCGGCGCCGTCCCATTCGGTGGGCACGGCCACGCCATAGCAGCCCAGGGCCGCCAGGCCCTTCAGCTGTTCGGCGGGGAAATGGTGGCTCTTGTCCCAGGCCGCGGCATGGGGGGCGATCTCGGCCTGCACATAGGCGCGGATGGCGTCCTGTACGGCGAGGTGGTCTTCGGATAGCAGCATGTGGCTCGACCTCTGTTGGGGGTGAGCCATTGTCTCAACCTCTCAGCCTTCGCCGCCCTTCACGAGGAGGGTGCCGCGGCCGATGACGCTGGGCTGCTCGCCCACCAGGGCCCAGCCGTCGACATGGGCGAGCCAGCCGCCGAGGCTGGCGCTCCATTCGACAGTGGAGACGCGCCAGCGCAGCAGCATTTCCTGGCCGGCGAAGACCGGCGCCTTGAAGGCGAAGTTGAAGTTCAGGCACAGCAGTTCGCGCGCCAGGCCGTCGTCGCTGCGCGAGAAATGGCTGGCCAGCGTCCCGATCATGACCGCCGTGGTCTGCTGGCCACTGGCGATGATGTCGCCATGGCGCGCGGCCCGCGCGGCGCGCTGGTCGTGATGCAGCGGGTTGGTGTCGCCGGTCAGGCGCGCAAAGGCGGCGATGTCGTCGCGCGAGAAGCGGATGGGGCGCTCGCAGGTTTCACCGGCGCGGATCAGGGCGGTGGTGTCTGCTTCGGCAAGGGTCGTGTCCATGGACGGCGACCTTAGCGCAGCGCAAAGCCCGAGCGCGCCGCCGATACAGGGGACTCACCAGTCCAGGCGTTGCCCGTCGTAGTTGAAGAAACTTCCTGTATCGGCGGGCTTCACGCTGGCCAGGACCGTGCGCATGCCGGCAATGCTGGTGGTGGCGTCGATGTCGGCGTCCGCGCCGCCCATGTCGGTGCGCACCCAGCCGGGGTGGAAGCTGATGACGGTGGCACGTCCGGCCAAGCTCAGCGCGGCGTCCTTCGTGACGGAGTTCAGCGCCGCCTTGGAAGCGCGGTAGAGCCAGCTCGACGCATTGCCGCGCAGTGCGATCGAGCCCATGCGCGAGGAGATGATGGCCAGGCGCGCGCCGGGCGCCAGCGCGTCGGTGAGCTGCGGCAGCAGCCGCATCGGCCCCAGCACATTGGTGTGCATGACGGCATCGAAGTCGGCCTGGGTCGGCGTCTGCAGGCCCTCGGTGCGCGGGCCGAAGATGCCGGCGTTGATGACGACGACGTCGAAGGCCTCGCCGTCGATCTGCCAGGCCAGGCCGGAGACGCTGGCCATGTCCGTCACGTCCAGCTTCAGCGTGCGGGCGCCGTGCGCATGCAGGCGGTCCCGCGCCGCCTCGTCTCGCGCCGTGGCGGTGATGCGGGCGCCGGCGGCGCGGTACTGGCGCACGAATTCCAGGCCCAGGCCGCGCGAGGCGCCGATGATGAGGACGTTCATGGTTTGGTGAGAGCGAGCTTGGCGGCGAGCATCGTGAAGAGGCCGGCGCCACCGAGGTTCAATGCCCGCCCGACGCCAGGCCGCGCCGGCAGCCGGCGCGCCTGCGCCGTCAGCAGCACCAGCACGAGGGAGAACAGGCCGCCCTGCACGGCGAACCACAGGCCCAGGAAGACGAAAGCGAGGGTCTTGTGCGGCGCGTCGGCATCGATGAACTGCGGCAGCAGCGCGAGATAGAAGAGGGCGACTTTGGGATTCAGCGCATTGGTGAGGAAACCCTGCCAGATGCCGCGCCCGAACGACGGCGCGACAGCCGTCTCGGCCGCCTCTTGAGCGGTGGGCGGCGCCAGGCCGGCCCGCGCCATGCCCCAGGCCACATAGAGCAGATAGGCGGCGCCCAGCAGCTTGACGACGGTGAAGGCCTCGGCCGAGGCCGCCAGCAGCGCCGCGAGGCCGAAGGCCGCCGCGAAGGTGTGGAAGACGCAGCCCAGGTTGATGCCCAGCACCACGGCCACGCCCTGGCGCCAGCCCGCGCGCAGCGTGGCGCCGACGGTCAGCGCCATGTCGACGCCGGGCGTCGCGTTCAGCACGAAGACCGTGGCGGCGAAGAGCAGGAGGTCGTGGGTGCCGAGCATGGTCGATCAACGTCGCAAGTGGGGGCCCGGCCGTAGTTTCACTGAAGTCCCAGCAGCCGGCGGCCCTACTTGCCGACGCTTACCAGGGGCTGGGCACCCCCACCGAGCAGCACCGTGTTGCCCGCCTTGTTGGCGATGGCGAGTGCCGCATCGCGCTGCAACTCGGCCAGCTTGATCTCCTTCAGCGCCGGCGTCAGCGAGGCACTGATGATCTGGTTCGCGCGGGCCTGGCCTTCCGCCTCGACGATGAGACGCTCGGCCTCCGCCTTGGCCAGCTCGACCTCCTTGCGCTTGCGCTCGATGGCCTGGTCGGTCTCGGCACGCTGGCGGATGGCGGCTTCGATGGCCGGGTCGGTCAGCAGGTTGCGCACATTGACGGCCGTGATGACGAAGGCGCCCTTGTCGGTGCCGTCCAGCTCCTTCTGCAGCTCGGCGCGTACCCGCTCGGACAGCTCGGCCCGCTTGGTGTGCATGGTGGTCGCGTCCATCTCCGCAATCGACTTGTAGACCGCCTCGCGGGCTTCGCGCGACACGCGGCTGTACGCGATGACGAGGTCCTTGCTGCCGTCGCGCACCACGTCGGCATGGCGGACGACGTCGCCCTGGTACTTGGTGAACAGCCCGGGGATGGCCGCCGGCATGACCTTGAAATAGATGTCGATGTCGACGTCCTTCATGGTCAGGTTGTCGCGACTCTTGGGCGTCATGTCGGTGAGCTGGAAACCGATCTCCTTGGCGGTGAATTCGTCGACGTTCTTGAACACCGTCAGGTAGATGCCCGGCGGCAGCGCCTCGGCGCTGACCTTGCCCAGCGTGCGTTCGACGCCGACATTGCCGGTGTCGATCTGGGTGCAGCCCGCGAGCAGCGCCGCCAGGGGGAGCAGCAGGGGTTTGAGGCTCATAGCAGTTTCAAGGCGTTGGAGTGATAGGCGACGACCAGGGCGGCCAGCAGCACGGCGGCGATCGCGGCCAGACGGATGCCGTGCCGCGCCCAGCGGTGCAGGGTGTGGCGGCCGGACAGCTGCCACAGCCCATAGGCCGCCAGCGCGGCCACGAAGAGGAGGATGAAATGACGCACGGGGCGGAGTATCCCGTGCGCCAGCGGACCGCCGCCTCCCGGCGGCAGCCCCTCGGCATCAGAGCATCTCGACCGCCAGCGCCGTGGCCTCGCCGCCGCCGATGCACAGCGCCGCCATGCCGCGCTTGAGGCCGCGCTTCTTCAGCGCGCCCAGCAGGGTCACGACGATGCGCGCGCCGCTGGCGCCGATGGGATGGCCCAGGGCGACGGCGCCGCCGTGCACGTTGACGATGTCGTGCGGCAGCTTGAACTCGGCCATGGCGGCCATCGTCACGGCGGCGAAGGCCTCGTTGACTTCCCACAGGTCCACCTGCCCGGCCTGCCAGCCGGCCTTGGCCAGGGCCTTCTGGATGGCGCCGACCGGGGCGGTCGTGAACCAGTCCGGCGCCTGGGCGTGCACCGAGTGGCTGACGATGCGGGCTATTGGAGCGAGGCCACGCGCCTTGGCCGTGCTCTCGCGCATCAGCACAAGGGCGGCGGCGCCGTCGGAGATGCTGGACGAGGTGGCGGCGGTGATGGCGCCGTCCTTCTTGAAGGCGGGCTTGAGCGTCGGGATCTTGTCGAGCTTGGCCTTGAAGGGCTGCTCGTCGAACTTGACGACGGTGTCGCCCTTGGGGCTGCTGAGCGTGACGGGCGCCATTTCCCAGTCGAAGCTGCCGTCCTCGTTGGCGGCCTTGGCGCGCTGGGTGGACGCGATGGCGTACTGGTCCATGGCCTCGCGCGTGAAGCTGTACTTGCTGACGCACTGCTCGGCGAACACGCCCATGGCCTTGCCGCGCTCGTAGGCGTCTTCCAGGCCGTCCAGGGCCATGTGGTCGTAGACGGCGCTGGCGCCGTACTTGATGCCCTTGCGGGCGAACATCAGATGGGGCGCATTGGTCATGCTCTCCATGCCGCCGGCCACCATGATCTCGGCGCTGCCGGCCGCCAGCATGTCGTGGGCGAACATCATGGTGCGCATGCCGGAGCCGCACATCTTGCTCATCGTCACGGCGCCGGCCGAGTCGGGCAGGCCCGCCTTGCGCAGGGCCTGGCGGGCGGGGGCCTGGCCCTGGCCGGCCATCAGGCAGTTGCCCATCAGCACCTCGTCGACGGCATCGCCCGGCACGCCGGCGCGCTCGACGGCGGCCTGGATGGCGACGGCGCCCAGTTCCCAGCCTGCGAGGCCGGCGAAATCACCCAGCAGGCCGCCGATGGGCGTGCGGGCGGCGGAAACGATGACGATGGGGTCGGACATGGCAGTACTCCGTTGGGGACGTGGATGCGCCATTTTGACGCCATCGATTGACGTTTACGTCAATCACCGCCAAGACGCCTGCTCCGCCAGGCGGGTTTGCGGGCTCAGCGCCACAGCCGGTAAGGCCAGAAGGCTTCCTCGGTCTGGATGCGGCGGCGCAGGTCCTCGGGGCTGAAGCCAGTCAGGCGGCGCGTCTCGCGGCAGAGGTGGCTCTGGTCGGCATAGTCGCTGCCGGCCGCGATGTCGGCCCAGTTGACGCTGCCCTCGACTTCGGCGGCGGCCACGGCGTAGAAGGCGGTCTCGGCGCGCGACACGGCGCGCAGCTCGCGCATCGGCAGGCCGGCCCAGGCCTTGATGCGGCGCTCCAGCTGGCGCAGGCTGCGGCCGGCCGCGCTGGTGGCGGCGCGCACGGCCAGGGCTTCGGTCCAGGCGGCATAGCGGTGGCCGGGGCGCTGGTTGCCCAGTGCTTGCCAGCGCGGCAGCAGGAAGGCCTCCAGCAAATGCAGGCGCGTGTCGTCGTCGGGCGCGGCCGACATGACCTCGGCCCAGGCCAGCCAGTCCGGCGGCAGCAGCTCGCGCGCATCGACGACGCGGTTGACGAGGCCGTCGGGCGCGATGCCGGTCAGCGCGGCGAAAGCGTCGGGCAGCAACAGCAGCTTGAAGGCCTTCATCGCGCCCGGGTTGCGCGTGTGCGTGGGCAGGGTGAAGGGTCCGCCCAGCAGCACCGGGGCATGGCGCAACGCCGCCGGCGGCTGCGAGAAGCCCGGCGTGGCCAGCCACTCGCTGCTGCCTTCGGCCCACCAGAACAGCTGCACCAGCGGCGTGGCCGGGTAGTAGTTCTCGCGCTGTACGGCATCCAGGGCGCGGCCGCGGGTGTCGCGCAGCATGACGGCGCGCACGCAGCCCGCCAGCGCCAGCGGCGGCAGCCAGAGGCGGGTGCGCGCGGCGTCGTCTTCCATGCGGTCAGTGTCGCATTCGTTCAAGACGCTCAACGGCCGTGAGGCGCAGCATGCGGCCATGACTGCACTGACCTGGAACGACCTGCCGAGCCATCCCACCCGCTGGTGGGGCCTGCCCACCCTGGCCGCGATGCGGCGCGACTACCTGGCCGTCATCGCCGCCCAGCGCTCCCTCGGTGATCTGGTGCGCCAGGGCATCCTCGGCGAGCGCGCCGTGGACGTCTTCGACCCCGAACTGTTGCGCGCCGTCATGGTGGACCATGCCGACGCGCTGATCCGCTGGCAGCGCGGCCCCGAGGTCTTCGCCGAGCTGATGGGCCAGTCGGTGCTGGTCACCGAGGGCTCGACCTGGCAGCGCCAGCGCCGCATGCTGATGCCCGCCTTCACGCCCAAGCGGGTCGCCGGCTATGCGGGGCTGATGACGGAGGCGGCCGTCGCCGGCCTGGATGCGCTGCGCCCGGGCGAGGTGGCCATGGACGCGCTGTTCAGCCACCTGACCATGGACGTCATCTCGCGCACCCTGTTCAGCACGCCCATCGGCGACGACACCGCCGCGGCGGCGCAGGCCGTGCAGGTGCTCAGCGAGAACGCGCTGGCCGAGATGTTCTGGCCTTTCACCCTGCCCGACTGGCTGCCCTTGCCGGGCAAGGCGGCCAAGCGGCGCGCGGCGCGTTTGATCCATGGCCTGCTGGGCGAGCGCATTGCCGCGCGGCGGGCCTCGCCCGAGCCGCGCAGCGACCTGCTCGGCATGCTGATGGCGCTGCGCGACGAGGCCACGGGCGAGGCGCTGTCGGAACAGGAGGTCTACGACCAGTGCATGGTCAGCTTCCAGGCCGGCCACGAGACCAGCGCGACGGCCCTGCTGTGGTGGAGCTGGCTGCTGGCCACTCACCCCGAGGCGCAGGCGCGGGCACGGGCCGAGGTGGACGCGCTGCTGTCGGGCCGCATACCCACGGCCGAAGACGCCGCCGCGCTGCCCTTGCTGTCGGCGACGCTGAAGGAGGCCATGCGCCTTTATCCACCGGTGGCGGCCATCATGACGCGCCGGCTGACGCGCGACATCACGCTGGGCGGCGTCCACCTGCCGGCGCGTACCCTGGTTCGCGTGACGCCCTGGCTGCTGCACCGCGACCCGCGCTGGTGGCCGGACGCGCCGCTGGACTTCCGCCCCGAGCGTTTCCTCCCCGGCGCGCCGCATGAGATCCCGCGCGGCGCCTACATTCCCTTCGGCCTCGGGCCGCGCGTCTGCCTGGGCCAGCATTTCGCGGTGCTGGAGATGACGCTGATCGCGGCGCTGCTGCTGCAGCGCTTCGAGCTGAGTCCCGTCGGGCACGCGGCGCCCAAGCCGCGCATGGCGGTCACGCTGCGGCCCGAGGGCGGGCTGAGCCTGCGGCTCAGCGGTAGAAGGCCTCGACCTGGCCCTTGAGCTTGATCGTCAGCGGGCGGCCCTTGCGGTCCAGCGTCTTGCCGGCGGGCACCTTGATCCAGCCTTCGCTGATGCAGTATTCCTCGACGTCGCTGCGCTCCT
>Ga0164290_1002460_pt1 | contig 12858 bp, 12 predicted proteins | sample Micstemetagenome_FD_108782 | JGI IMG/M metagenome (GOLD analysis project Ga0164290, IMG submission 108782) | Contaminated culture microbial community from soil near Moab, Utah, USA - Microcoleus steenstrupii SON62 (Illumina Assembly) | ecosystem: Environmental > Terrestrial > Soil > Soil crust... | reverse complement strand
AGTTGCTCGGGGGTTACCGTATCGCCAAGCTTAAAATGACTGTCCCATTTTTTCATTCTGATCCGGTTCGTTTAGTATATAACTGTAATGTTAATTATTTATTACAAAATTGTAAAGTATCAGCCTTACAAAACAAGCAAAAGTAAGCAAATTATGACCAGATTTACCACATATAATGGTACCAACGGCTTATTTTGCATTTATATGACACATTGCATCAGGCGTTTATGCCTTTCTACATTGCTTTTGCCCGGTTTTTCCACAGTAATGGCCCAGGATTCTTCTTCTAAGACTTCGAAACTGGTTGTATTTCCTGCCATGACCCGCTCCATTGAAACAAGCTGGGCTTTTGGAGGCGCCGCCTCCTATACTTTCAGGGCTTCCCTTAAAGATACCAGTTCCCGAACTTCCAGCATCCAGTTGGGGGCACTTTATTCCTTACGTAAACAATTGGTGACTTCGGTACGTGGTACCCAGTACCTGAAAAATGAGAACTGGATATTGAATGAACAGGTTTCTTTTAGCTCTTTTCCGGATAAATTCTGGGGACTCGGCAAAAACACCACAGATGACAGCGAAGAAGATTATTCTTTTAAACAGATGTATGTGTACCTGCATTTCATGAAAAAAATAGCCCCCCGTTTATTTGCAGGGCTTTTATATGAATACCAGCGTGTATGGAATATTAGTTACCAACCCGGCGGATTATTTGATCAGCAGCAGGTAGTGGGCAGGAATAATTATCATGTTTCGGGTTTGGGGCTGAGTCTTACTTACGACAGCCGTAACCATGCATTTTATCCTGATAAAGGTTTTTTTGCACAGGCTTATTTTAATCATTTCAGCCCGGTTACCGGATCGCAGTTTCCGTTTACAAATATTGTTGTTGACATAAGAAAGTATATGCCGGCAGGAACAGATGCTGTATTTGCCGCACAGGCCTGGTTATTTGGCAATATCGGTAAAGCCGTGCCATTACGCAGCCAGGCTGCATTTGGAGGTGATAATGTAATGCGTGGTTATTACCATGGCAGGTTCCGCGATTTGCAACAGTTTGCCATTCAGGGCGAATACAGGCGATACCTCTTTAACAGGATAGGACTTGTTGCCTTTGCCGGCATTGGAAATGTGGCCCATGAGCTTAATGGCTTGAACCTGAAACAACTCAAATATTCCTTTGGAGGTGGTATAAGGTATGCGCTGAATGCATCAGAAAAATTAAACCTTCGTATCGATTATGGTATTGGTAAGGGGCAAAATAGTGGTCTTTATTTTCAACTGGCAGAGGCTTTTTAATAGGTGCTGTTTTTTTTGCTGACGCGATAAATAATATAAGTAAAAAAGAAGGCCGCGAGTACATCAATCGTATAATGTACATGTTGTACCAATACCAGAATACCTACAGCAATAGTGGCGATGAATGCAAGGTATTTATCCGTTTTTTTGGTCAAACAAAGACACATCAGGAACATATTGGAGGTATGGCCTGAAAAAAACAGGTCTTTGGTCATAAACTTATCCTTGCCTCCATAAACCATACTGGTCAGCGGGTCATTTAACCTGATCAGTCCATCTGGTGGATCAAGTGGTACCATGGTAATGCTTACCATTCTGGCTATACATAAAAGTGTAAAGGAGGAGAGCATGAGCAGGGCTAAACCCGGGTTCTGGATCATGCGAACGATTACCAGACCGCTGATCGTCCAGATGATCAGGAAGGTGGGAAGGGAAACATCCACTGCCGGAATGGCTTGCAAAATAAGGTCGTGCAGGTATGCGCCTTCTCTTTTTTCGATATAATTAAAAAATGAGGGTAATGAAAAAACGAGGATAATCAATACAACAGCACTGGTGATGATTTTTCTTCTGAAAACAAGGTTTCCCCATGCTTCCTGCCAGTCTGATTGATATGTTAGCTGCTTCCGCGCTTTTTCCTGCATCCGGCAAATATAAAACCTCCGTTTTATTTAGAAACGGAGGTTTTATAACAACGGTAATCTGTTATTAATAATGCCAGCGAACAAACGCTTCCATGGCCGCATATTTGGTCATGCCCAAAGCCGCATAAAGATTGGCTGTATTGGCATTTCGGTCTTCTGCCCGCTGCCAGAACTCACGGCTGTCGCTACCCTGAAAGGGTACAATATCTTTTTGTGACTGATGGATAAAAATGCCAAAACGTTTTTTCATTACCTGGTCCGGACTCATGGGTATTGCCATTTCAATTTCAGCAATATCCCATTCCTGCCATGCGCCTTTGTACAACCAAACCCAGCAATCCTTGATCCAACTGTCGCCCGCAGCTTTAATGCGGCGAAGGCTTTCAAAAATAATATCCAGACATACTTTATGTGTACCATGAGGATCGGCCAGGTCACCCGCACAGTAAATCTGCTGTGGCTGCAGTTTACGTAACAGGGCCATGGTGATTTCGATATCTTTCTCACTCATCGGATTTTTTTCAACGGTACCTGTTTCATAAAAGGGCAGGTTCATAAAATGACAACGATCTTCAGTGAGGCCTACGTACCTGCAGGTAGCTTTTGCTTCGCATCGACGGATCAGTCCTTTAATGGCCCTGATTTCGCCGGTATCGCGCTGGTTCTTCTGTTTGCCCGAGATAAAACTACGTGCAGCCTGAAGAATATCCTGACTCTTTTTATTGTCAATACCAAACATGTCTTCAAAACCCACGGCAAAATCAATAAAGCGTGTTACAAATTCATCGGTTACAGCAATATTACCACTGGTTTGGTAGGCCACATGTACTTCATGTCCCTGATCGTGTAAACGCATGAATGTACCACCCATGCTGATGATATCATCATCGGGGTGAGGAGAGAAGATCAGGCATTTTTTGGGGTATGGACTACTTCTTTCAGGGTGTGCCGGTATTATAGCATTGGCTTTACCGCCCGGCCAGCCCGTGAGACTGTCTCTCAGCATATAAAATACCTGGAGATTGATTTCATAGACTTCGCCTTTTTCAACTATCAGGTCGGAAAGACCGTTCTCGTTATAATCGAGTTCTGTTAAACTTAAAATAGATTTATTGAGTTTCAATGCAAGGTTGATCACCGCTCGTTTAATCATTTTCGGAGTCCACTCGCATTCTCCGGTAAGCCATGGTGATTTGATGCGTGTGAGTTCTGAAGAAGCTGCTTCATCAATGATAAAAGTACAATCGTTATGCTGTTGAAGGATGCTTGCAGGTACCTGTTCGGTTACATCGCCTTCAACAGATTTTGCAATGATTTTTCCTTTCATGCCCCAACCCATTAACAGGATACGCCTGGCTTTCAGGATAACGCTGATACCCATGGTTACGGCCAAACGCGGTACTTTGGATATATTCTGAAACTCATAGGCATTTGCAATTCTCGTTGTATTATCGAGATTCACCAGCCTTGTTTTTGAATGAATGCTGGAACCGGGTTCATTAAAACCAATATGTCCGTTTTTACCTATACCGAGTACCTGCAAATCAATACCACCCAGCTCCTCAATTAACTCATCATAAGCTGCACAATGTTTTTTGATGTCTTCTTTTGACCATTGTCCGCTTGGAATATGGATATTTTTTGGATCAATATCTACATGGTCAAACAGGTGACGATGCATAAAGCTCCAGTAACTCTGAAATGCCTCTTTTTCAATGGGGTAATATTCGTCGAGGTTAAAGCTGATAACATTCGAAAAACTCAATCCCTCTTCCCGGTGTAAACGCACCAGTTCGGCATACATACTAATAGGTGTAGAGCCGGTAGCCAGACCCAATATGCATTGTTCGCCCCTTTGTTGTTTTTCACGGATTAATGCAGCAATTTCCTGTGCCACATATTTTGATCCATCCTTTGAACCAGGATAAATTTTAACCGGAATCTTCTCAAAAGAATCGAACATATTTGACATTGATTTAGGTTTTACGAAAATACAGCGATTATTTCAAAAAACGCAAAAACCTGCATTATATAACTTTAAAATAACCATTATGAGCTATTTTAGCAGTGAATATTGCAATATTCCGCATGTATTTCAAGTGAACAATTTGGTGCTGATCCACCTGTAAACGAAACAGTTGAATCAATAAACAATATAAAAAAAGATTCCCATGCGGGAATCTTTTAAACAAGGTAAATTATGTTTTAAGTTATACTACTTTGGTCAACTTGATAATATTGGTAGGCAAATGTTGATCAACCGGAGTTGACCCGGTATTTACTACTCCATCACCAGGCTGAAGAAAGCCTCTTTCCTTCAGAATATTAATCTGGTCAAAGATGATATCATCAAGACTATCTTCTTCAGCATAATGAAAGGCACGTACACCCCAGCTCAGGCTTAACTGGTTTACCAGCGATTTTTCTTTGGTAAAAATATAGAGTGGGGAAGAAGGGCGGTAACTACTGAGCATAAAAGCCGTATAACCACTTTGTGTCATTCCCACGAGCGCCTGTGCTGATACATCTTCCGATATTTTACAGGCATTGTAACAGATGGCATCACTATGGAAGGAAGGTGAGTGTGGCTGTGGTTTCAGGTCTTCAGAACGGTTGTAACGATATTCCTTTTTTTCTACTTCGAGTATAATCTTGCGCATGGTTTCCACTACCAAAGCCGGATGGTTACCTGCAGCAGTTTCACCACTCAGCATTACGGCATCGGCGCCTTCCAATCCAGCATTGGCCACATCCGTAATTTCGCTTCTGTTTGGTTTAACCCTGTCGATCATGCTTTCCATCATCTGCGTTGCCACAATAACGGGCTTGGCACGATGAATACATTTACGGATGAGTTCCTTTTGAATCAGTGGTATCTGTTCAACCGGCAATTCAACACCCAGATCGCCACGAGCTACCATGATCGCATCACTTTCAATGATGATGTCACGAATATTAACCAATGCCTCGGGTTTCTCGATTTTTGCAATGATTTTGGTCTTGCTTTTCTTTTCTGTGAGTTTGCTTCTGAGTATCACAATATCTTTTACACTACGCACAAAACTTAATGCTACCCAATCAAGCTGTTGCTCGATAATAAATTCAAGATCAATCAGGTCTTTTTCGGTTAATGCTGGTAAGGATATTTTTGTATCGGGCAAGTTGATGCCTTTCTTTGATGATAATATACCACCCAGTGTTACCACTACTTTTACATCACCGTTCTTTTCAATGCTCACTACTTTTACTTCTATCTTACCATCATCAATCATGATGATCTTTCCCATGGTAACATCGCCCGCAAGATTGGGATAGGAAACATAAATTTTTTCAAGGGTTCCAATACATTTTTCATTGGTAAATGTGAGGATATCTCCCACTTTTACATCAAGTGCATTGTTCTCAATTTCACCAACCCTTAGTTTTGGCCCTTGCAGGTCGCCGAGGATGGAAATATTATAAGGTTGTGTTTTATTGATATTGCGGATATGTTCAATAATACGTTGCTTGTCTTCATGGCTTCCATGAGAAAAATTGAGCCTGAATACATTTACACCGGCTTTCACCAATGCCAATAATTGCTCATAGCTGTCGCAGGCTGGACCTACTGTAGCAACAATCTTGGTTTTATGATTCACATGTTCCAGGCCCGCTTGCTTGTCCATGTTCTTGTGAAGGTACTTGTCTAAGTTCTTTGACATTGTGAAGGGTATGTTTATTGGTTTACGATCCGGTAGCTGAATATGTATTTACACGTATCAACTTGCTAATATTTTGACGATTTTGAACCAGTCTTCTGAAATTTTCTGTTTGGCCTTGATGGCATTGTTGAGTGGTATATAATTCATTTTATTATTCAGAATACCCACCATAACGTTATAACGACCGTTTAACAGGCTTTCAACTGCATGATAACCCATTCTGCTCGCGATCAAACGATCGAGACAGGTAGGAGAGCCACCTCTTTGAATATGGCCAAGTATACAAACCCTGGTATCGGCATTGGGTAATCTTTTTTTGATGATGGCAGCTATTTCATTACCACCGCCGAATTCATCACCTTCTGCCACAACGATCAGGTTTACGAGTTTTCTTCTTTTTTCTTTTTCAGTGAGAGAAGCGATGAGTTCTTCTATATCGGTTTTGGTTTCCGGTATCAGTATATTTTCTGCACCGGTAGCGATACCACTGTGCAAAGCAATATAACCTGCATCGCGGCCCATTACTTCTACAATAAATAAACGATCATGCGCATCGGCAGTATCACGAATTTTATCAATGGCTTCTACCGCAGTATTCACAGCGGTATCAAAACCAATGGTAAAATCGCTTCCTGCAATGTCTTTATCGATGGTACCTGGTAAGCCGATACAGGGTATATCAAATTCATTACTGAATTTCTGGGCACCCCTGAAGCTGCCATCACCACCAATGATAACCAGTCCGTCAATACCTCTTTTACTGAGGTTTTGGTAAGCTTTGGCCCGGCCTTCGGGCTCGAAAAATTCTTTGCTTCGGGCCGTTTTAAGGATGGTTCCACCCCTTTGAATAATATTGGCAACAGAACGTGAGTCCATTCTGAAAATATCGTCCTCTATCATGCCGCTATAACCACGCATGATACCATATACTTCCAAACCATGATAAATTCCCGTTCTTACAACAGCTCTTACGGCGGCATTCATACCCGGAGAATCTCCACCGGATGTGAGTACGCCTATTTTAGTTACTTTTTTTTCAGACATTTCTTTTGGCAGTTCTTCTTTCTTTATGCAATAGGTATTTAGGTATAACAGTATGTGTATCAACTACACGGAGTTTCAAAAATAAGCAATTGGGTTCAATTGCCAATAGTGTCATCTGATTACATTTTAGTAAACTTGCTGCATGAAAATTATCGTAACAGGTGCTAACGGCTTTACAGGCCAGCATTTATGTATAACACTTGCCAATAAAGGATTTGAAGTACATGCACTTGGACGTGGCCCGCAAAGGATTGCTGTTCATAATCAGCTTACTTATCATAATGTTGAACTAACAAGTGTTCGTTCTGTTTTGCGTGTGTTTGACTCGGTAGCGCCGGATGTGGTGATCCATACAGCTGCCATGAGTAAACCGGATGAATGTGATCGAAACCGTGATGCCTGTTTACAAAACAATGTAGAAGTAACCAGGTATTTGCTGGAAGCCAGCCGTTATTTTCCGGTACATTTTATTCACTTCTCAACCGATTTTATTTTTGGTGAAAACGGACCACATAGCGAATATGATGAGCCGGGGCCATTGAATTTTTATGGAGAAAGTAAACTGATGGCAGAAAAACTGGTGCAGGAAGCAGGGGTGGTTAACACCATTGTAAGACCAGTATTTATTTATGGGCCTGTTTGGGAAGGTCAGCGCCCAAGTTTTATTCACTGGGTACAAAACAAATTGAAAGCCGGTGAATCCATTAAAGTAGTAACCGATCAGCAACGAACACCTACTTATGTGTATGATCTTTGTAATGGAATTGAACAGATATTGATGTTTAAAAAAGAAGGTGTCTATCATCTGGCAGGAAAAGATATTCTCTCACCTTATGAGATGGCTGTTACTGTTTCGAAACTTGTTGGTCTCGATGCTAAACTCATCATTCCCGTTACATCAGCAGAATTTCCGGAGCCTGTGCAAAGAGCAAAACGATCAGGATTACGGATTGATAAAGCCATTGCCGAACTTGATTATGCTCCTCATAGTTTTGAAGAAGCAGTTCGTTTAAGTTTACTATAATTTTCTCTGCGAAAACGCTGCTATCTCTCGTTCTCTGCGGTGAATCTACTCGAATACGCACCGCAGAGAACGAGAGAACGCGGAGTTTTCGCAGAGTTGTTACAAATAGATTGTTTTAATTTTAGATCAAATATGCTTATGAAGATTAAACAAATTCTACTGCCGGGTTTTCTTATCATACTTTTTGTACACTGTATTTGCATCTATGCAGCGTTTGATATATGGCGTTCTGTTACCAAATTATTGCTGGTGCCGTTGCTGATAACCTATTTGTTAAGTCAGCAGAAAGTGTTCAACTGGAGAATAAGACCGGTATATGGTTTGTTCTTTTCATTTCTTGGCGATGCTTTACTGATAGGAGAGGGTGCCAGTTTTTTTCTTTCCGGTATGATTGCTTTTGTATTAGCTCACCTGAATTACAGCTATTTTTTTCTGCAGCTGCATCCGGTTAAAAAAGATACAAGACAGGTTTTCGTGCTTACACTTATACTGATGCTATTATTCAGTTCAGTTGTTTATTATTTTCTTGACGGTTATCTGGGTAGCTACCAAATGCCTGTTATGTTTTATATGCTCTTCATCAGCCTGATGGCTTCTCTGGCTGTGCATACGTTCACACACGCAGTACTTAAATCGGTTGCGCAGAAATATTTTATACCTGGGGCTATCTTATTTGTTATTAGCGATGCGGTACTTGCATTGAATTTATTTCGTTTTCATGAAGAGATACTGGGAGTAGTTGTAATGCTTACTTATGGACTGGCTCAGTTTTTTCTGACAAGGGGTTTTGAAAAAACCGGCAATTTTGGATAATGATATCAGAATTATGTGTTAGTTTTCTGTATTGCTTCTAAACTATCGCTGGTATTCATGGAATTTATCCGAAAACACATACTCACTATTTTCTGGGCTTTATTGTTTCTGCATTGTGCCTTCCACTTTTTTCATCTGCCTTTTGTGGCCATCAGCAAACTCCTGCTGATTCCATCGCTCATGATGTATTTATTCACCAGAAGAAAGGAAGTAGCCTTGACCGGCATCAATATTTTTTATCTCATTGCTATGCTGTTTGGCTTTATAGGTGATATGTTGCTGGTAATCATCAACGACCTGTTGTTCCTGCCCGGAATGATCGCTTATATGATTAATCTTGTTTTCCTGAGTATATTTTTCCTGCAATTACATCCTTTATCATTTAAAAGTGCAGGAAAACCTTTGCTGGTAGTTGGATTGCTGGTTATTGTTGGTTATGTTTTTTTACATTTCATGGGTAATCATTTACGTGAGTTTCAGGTACCAATCTTGTGTTATATGTTTTTTGTAACCATCGCAGCAGCTATGGCGATTAATACGACCAGTCATCCACAACTGAAAAAACAGGCTGGTTATTTTTTGCAGGCGCTATTGTATTTATTATTTCCAACACCATACTTGCCCTGAACCGTTTTTATTTACTTTGGCATAACCTCTACATTGCCGTAATGCTTACTTATGGTGTTGCGCAATATTTATTTGCAAGGGGAGTGGCTGAAGTGAGTAAGAATATTAAAACTTAATGTTTCCTGGATGATGATGCAAATTTTCACCGCAGAGAACAGGAGGAAAGGAGTTTACGCAGGGAGATAAATAAAAAATCCCCGTTCAATAAATGAAACGGGGATTTTTTTATGGTAGCCAGCTTTAGGCTGGTACTTCTTATTTTAGTAACCCATACCACCCATATCAGGCGCACCTGCATGGCTATGAGGTGCTTCTGGTTTTGGTTTGTCTGCAATTACACACTCGGTAGTGAGTAACATAGCAGCAATAGAAGCAGCGTTCTCTAATGCAACACGGCTTACTTTGGTAGGATCAATTACACCGGCTTTGAACAGGTTCTCATATACTTCGGTACGGGCATTGAAACCAAAGTCGCCTTTGCCTTCTTTGATTTTCTGTACCACGATAGAACCTTCAATACCGCTATTGATAACGATTTGACGCAGCGGCTCTTCAATGGCTCTTTTCACGATCTGTATACCGGTTGCTTCATCTTCATTGGCACCTTTCAGTTTCTCTAAAGATTCAACAGCGCGGATATAGGCAACACCACCACCAGGTACAATACCTTCTTCAACAGCAGCACGGGTAGCATGCAGTGCATCGTCTACACGGTCTTTCTTCTCTTTCATCTCAACTTCTGTTGCTGCACCTACATACAATACAGCTACACCACCGCTTAATTTAGCCAGACGCTCCTGGAGTTTCTCGCGATCGTAATCAGAAGTAGTATTTTCAATCTGTGCTTTGATCTGGTTTACACGGGCAACGATATCAGCTTTTTTACCTTTACCTCCAACAACAATGGTATTGTCTTTGTCGATGGTTACAGATGCAGCCTGACCTAAATAAGAAAGATCGGCATTCTCCAGTTTAAAGCCCTGCTCTTCACTTACTACAGTACCTGCAGTAAGGATGGCGATATCTGTGAGCATTTCTTTTCTGCGGTCGCCGAAGCCAGGTGCTTTTACAGCAGCTACTTTCAGTGTACCACGTAATTTGTTTACCACCAGTGTAGCCAGTGCTTCACCTTCAAGGTCTTCAGCAATGATAACCAATGGACGACCACTCTGTGCTACTTTCTCCAGGATATGGAGAATGTCTTTCATAGCACTGATTTTTTTGTCGTAGATCAGGATATATGGATTCTGTAATTCAGCTTCCATTTTCTCGCTGTTGGTTACAAAGTATGGAGAGATGTATCCACGATCGAATTGCATACCTTCTACCACATCAACAGTAGTATCGGTACCTTTTGCTTCTTCAACAGTAATAACACCTTCTTTACCTACTTTACCCATAGCAGTAGCAATGAGTTTGCCAATTTCACTATCGCTGTTGGCTGAAATGGTAGCAACCTGCTCAATTTTTTTAGAATCGTTACCAACGGCCTGAGATTGTGCTTTCAGGTTTTCGATTACTTTGGCAACTGCTTTGTCGATACCACGTTTCAGGTCCATGGGGTTGGCACCTGCTGCAACGTTTTTCAAACCTTCGCTGATGATAGCCTGAGCCAGAACGGTAGCGGTAGTAGTACCATCACCTGCAATATCTGCAGTTTTAGAAGCTACTTCTTTCACCATTTGAGCACCCATGTTCTCAATAGCGTCTTCCAGTTCAATTTCTTTAGCTACGGTAACACCATCTTTGGTAACAGCAGGAGCACCGAATTTTTTCTCGATCACTACATTACGTCCTTTTGGACCCAGTGTAACTTTCACCGCATTAGCAAGGGTATCAACACCCTTTTTCATTTTATTTCTTGCTTCGATATCGAAGAATATTTGTTTTGCCATTTTGTTTAATTTGAAAATTTGAAAATTTGCCGAAGGGCTCCTTCGGAGAAAATTTGAAAATGGTGGGGTTTGTATTTATTTGAAAATTTGAAAGTGAAATGTTGTCATTTTCAAATTTTCAAATTGCCACATTTTCAAATTATACTATTGCCAGCAGATCGCTTTCGCGCATGATCAGGAGGTCTTGTCCTTCGATCTGGATTTCTGTACCGGCATATTTGCCATACAATACCGTATCGCCCACTTTTACGGTCATGGGCTCATCTTTTTTACCGGTACCGGCAGCCAGGATGGTTCCACGTTGTGGTTTTTCTTTTGCAGTGTCTGGGATGATAATTCCGCCGGCAGTTTTTTCTTCAGCAGCGGCCGGCTTAACAATTACTCTGTCGTGCAGAGGAGTAACGTTGAGTTTCTTAGCCATACGTTATTGGTTTTAATTTATAAGGTTTAAAATCTGTTAGGCAGTCAGCGAGAATTGTGCCATCGGTGGTTAACAGGTCAAAATTTCAGTTTTCTTACCTGTTTTGGTCAAAATCCTTCCCTACACTGTCAGAACGGGCGGCAAAGATGCAGGAAGTTTACGGTTCCGGTGTCAATTTTTCATTTCCGGTCTTTTCCAAAAATCTTGGCCGGGGTTCAATCCAAAGCTTTCCATTCGCCGTATATGTCATCAAAACGTCATAAAATGAAACTGATCAAACGCATTGCAAAAGGAATATTGATCCTTGTTTTGGTACTGTTTGCCAGCCTTTTTATCTACGCCAACTGGAACAAACCCAGCCTCGGGGAGCGTGTTTATATGGAAAACCCTACCCAGATTGTGGTAATGAGTTTTCCTGACTCTTTTACAAACAAGGATTCTGCAGCCATAGATAACTATTTTCTTTCGCAAAAAGGGGTTTATTCCAATATAGTGAGCCTTAAAAGCCAGACCCTCTGTGTAACTATAGATCCCCGTGAAACCGACCGTTCAACAATACTGGCTTCAGCTCAAAAATTCAATGCTTCTATTGTAGAAAGGGAGCCATTGAGTGCGAAAGCTGAATGCCCGGTAAACCTGAATGCTTTCAGGAAAATTACCTATGCGCTGAATGTTCGTAAATAATTCATCATTTCATCACTAACCAAAAATCAATAAACAATGAAAAAGAGTCTGTTACGTATGTCGGCTGTAGCACTTTCTGCCGCAATGCTGTTTACGGCATGTAAAAAAGACGATGCAGCACCAGTTAATACAGGAAGCGACCTGTACAAGAGACTGGGAAGTAATGCCGGTATCAAGAAAGTAGTGGATGATTTTATCGGAATTGTAGTGGCCGATAATGTAATCAATGGTTTTTTTGCGAATACCGCTAAATCGCAGGAGCGTGTAGACGACCTGAAAATGCACCTGGTAAACCAGATTGGACAGGCAGTGGGCGGTCCTGAAAAATACACGGGTCTGTCGATGAAAGCGGCCCATGTGGGTTTGGGGATTAAAGATGTTCATTTTAATGCACTGGTGAACGACCTGGTAGCGGCACTTAAAAAGAACAATGTGAGCGATGCAGATGTGAACACCATTGGCGGAGCATTGGTTCCGTTGAAGGGTGATATTGTTGAACCTTAATCCAAGAGTGGGTTATTCATAGGTTGTATCAAGGTTAAACCTGTCCGTTCCCGGACGGGTTTTTTCATTTTGATGGGGTAGTTGAAAACAATACCTTTGCCGCTTCCAAACAAGTTCTTACCAGATGATCAGTAGAAGAAATATTCGTGTGAAAGTGATGCAGTTACTTTATATGATAGAGGCTGCAGATACCAGTGTGACCCGT
>Ga0164290_1002459_pt1 | contig 12859 bp, 8 predicted proteins | sample Micstemetagenome_FD_108782 | JGI IMG/M metagenome (GOLD analysis project Ga0164290, IMG submission 108782) | Contaminated culture microbial community from soil near Moab, Utah, USA - Microcoleus steenstrupii SON62 (Illumina Assembly) | ecosystem: Environmental > Terrestrial > Soil > Soil crust... | reverse complement strand
TGCATGCGCTGATGCTCCGCGCGGAGGAGACGGCGTGAGCGCAATTCCTTGCGGCGCGCAGAGCGCGCCGAGGCCACGAATGCGGCCCGCGCACCAACCGACCGCACCCGCCAGCGCGCCCATGGCCTGCGCGGAAGCGTCACGCCGCAGGCGTGCCTCCGGCACGGCGCGCGCGGAGCGCGCGCCGGCGCCTGAGGCACAACAACGATGACCCGCAAGGGGCGCGAGGCGGAGCGCGTGCGGGGCATCTTCGCCCGCCGCACCGTGCTGCTCGGGCTCGGGCAGATGGGGCTGCTCGGCTTCCTCGGACACCGGCTGCACTCCCTGCAGGTCGAGGAAGGCGAGCGCTATGCGACGCTCGCCGAGGAGAACCGGCTTTCGGCCCGGCTGATCGCCCCGCCGCGCGGCCGCGTGCTCGACCGCGAGGGACGCGTGGTGGCAGCCAACCGGCTGAACTGGCGCGCGCTGCTGGTGGCCGAGCAGACCGCCGACGTCACCGCGACGCTCGAGACCTTCTCGCGCATCGTGCCGCTGACCGACGGCGAGCGGGCGCGGATCGAGCGCGAGGTGCGCCGCCGCCGCCGCTTCGTGCCCGTCATCGTGCGCGAGTTCCTGAGCTGGGAGGAGATGGCGCGGATCGAGCTGAACGCGCCCGACCTGCCCGGCATCAGCGTGGATGTCGGCACGACGCGGCTCTACCCCGAGGGCGAGCACCTGGCGCATGTCGTCGGCTATGTCGCGCCGCCGTCCGAGCGCGACATGGATGGCGACCCGTTGCTGGAACTGCCGGGGATCCGCGTCGGCCGCGCCGGGATCGAGCGGCATCATGACGGGGTCCTGCGCGGGCGCGCGGGCGCCGTCCAGCTCGAGGTCAACGCGGTCGGACGGGTGATCCGCGAGCTCGACCGGCGCGAGGGCGTGCAGGGCGACGACATCCAGATCTCGATCGACGCCGAGCTGCAGAAGGCGATCCGCGGCAAGATCGAGGAAGGCACCTCCGTCGTGCTGATGGATGCGCGCAACGGCGAGGTGCTGACGCTGGCGACCCAGCCGAGCTTCGACCCGAACGTGTTCAACTCCGGCGTCTCCGCCGCGCAGTGGCGGCAATGGACGGCGAACCGCGCAACGCCGCTGATCAACAAGACGACCAACGGGCTCTACGCGCCGGGCTCCACCTTCAAGATGGTGGTGATGCTGGCGGCTCTGGAGGCGCGGGTGACCACGCCGGGCGAGCGGATCAGCTGCCCCGGCCACATGGACCTCGGCGATGCGCGCTTCCACTGCTGGAACCGCAACGGGCATGGCACTGTGGACATGCGCCGGTCCCTGATCGTGTCCTGCGACGTCTATTTCTACGAGATGGCGAAGCGGCTCGGCATCGACCGTATCGCGGCGATGTCGCGGCGCCTCGGCCTCGGCGTGCCGCTTGACATCGAGCTGCCGGGGACGCGACCGGGGCTGGTGCCGGACCGCGCCTGGCGGCAGGCGCAGGGCAAGCCCTGGGCGCTCGGCGACACGGTGGTGCACGGAATCGGGCAGGGCTTCTACCAGCTGACGCCACTGTCGCTGGCGACCATGACCGCGCGCATCGCCACGGGCCGTGCGGTGCAGCCGCACCTCACCCGGTCGATCGCCGGCCGCCCGGTGCGCGGCAGCCGGCCGGAGGACTGGCCGAGCCTCGGCATCCCGGAGCCGCATCTGCGCCTGGTGCGGGACGCGATGTGGGCGGTGGTGAACGAGGAAGGCGGCACGGCGCGGGCGCACCGCCTGCCGGCGAGCCTGGGCGCGCAGATGGCCGGCAAGACGGGCACGACGCAGGTCCGCCGCATCAGCCGCGAGCAGCGCGAGCGCGGCTTCCGGGTGGAGCAGCTGCCGCGCGAGTGGCGGCCGCACGCGCTCTTTGTCGCCTATGCGCCGCACGACAACCCGTGGCTGGCCTGCGCGGTGGTGGTGGAGCACGGCACCAGCGGATCGGGCGCGGCGGCGCCGCTGGCGCGCGAGGTGCTGGTGGAGGCGTTCAACCGGCTGCGGCCGGGCGGCGCCCCGCCGCGCATCGCGCAGGGCGGGCGGATATGAGGTTCGAGCGGCGTCTCTGGCTGCGCGAGAGCGGCACGGGCGTGCTGGACAAGCTCTGGCGCATCCCCTGGATCTATGTGCTCGTGCTCTGCGCGGTGGCGGGCGTCGGCTACGTCGCGCTGTATTCGGCCGGTGGCGGCGCGCCGGAGCCCTATGCGCAGCGGCACGCGATCCGCTTCGGCTTCGGGCTCGTGCTGATGCTGTCGGTCGCGATGGTCGACATCCGGCTGATCCAGAGGCTCGCCTGGCTCGGCTATGCGGGCGGGATCGGGCTGCTCGTGCTCGTGGCGATGCATGGCGAGGTGGGCAAGGGCGCGCAGCGCTGGATCGACCTCGGCCCGCTGCAGATTCAGCCATCGGAGCTGATGAAGATCCTGCTGGTGGTGGCGCTGGCGTCCTGGTTCCACAAGGCGAGCTGGGAGCGGATCGGCAACCCGCTGTTCCTGATCCCGCCGCTGGTCGCGATCGCGGTTCCGGCGCTGCTGATCTTCAAGCAGCCCAATCTCGGCAATGCGCTGATCACGGTGATGGTGGGGGGGGCCGTGTTCTTCGCGGCCGGCGTGCGCCTATGGAAGTTCGCGCTGGCCTTGGGCGCCGTCGCGGTCGCGGCGCCGATCGTCTACGACCACCTGAAGGACTACCAGCGCGCGCGGATCACCACCTTCCTCGACCCCGAGAGCGATCCGCTCGGCGCGGGCTACAACATCATCCAGTCGAAGATCGCGCTGGGCTCGGGCGGGATGTGGGGCAAGGGCTTCCTGCAGGGCACGCAGGGGCACCTGAACTTCCTGCCCGAGAAGCAGACCGACTTCATCTTCACCATGTGGGCGGAGGAGTTCGGTCTGGTCGGCGCGCTGGCGGTGCTGGCGCTGCTGGCCTGCGTGATCGCCTTCGGCTTCCTGGTCGCGCTGGGGTCGCGCCATCAGTTCGGCCGGCTGCTCGCGGTGGGGCTGGCGACCAACTACTTCATGTACGTGTTCGTCAACATCGCGATGGTGACGGGCAGCATCCCGGTGGGCGGCGTGCCCTTGCCGCTGATCAGCCATGGCGGGTCGGCGATGCTGACGGTGATGCTGGGCTTCGGGCTGCTGATGTCGGTGCATGTGCACCGGGATGCGGAGTTGGGGGCGGTGCAGGAGGGCAGCTGAGGGACGGGGCGCCGCGGGGCACGGCGTGCCGGTGAGCTTGCCTCGCCTATTGATCGGCCGCGCGTTCCCGTACGCCCACGCGCTGCCGTCAGGCCGCTTCCAGGCTGGCGGCCCGTTCCCGGGCCGGGCTCACCGCGGCGAGGGAAGAACTCACGCCGGCCGGCTTGCGGGCATGCAGGAAGACGCTCAGCCCGACCGCGCGGTTGCGTTGCATGAAAGGCAGTTCGAGCCGGCACAGCGCGCCCAGCAATGCATTCACCGGAGCCGCATGGCGGCGCAGGCTGCTCTCCGCGACCACTGGCCTGCCGCGCATCCGCGACAGGAGCGCCGGCGCGCGCGCCAGCATGGCGAAGGGCAGCACGCCCGCGAAGAAATACATCCCCCGCACCACCTCGAGGCCCACGCTGCGCGCGAGGGCAGAGGTCTCCTCCAGCGTATAGCGCCGGTGGTGGCCGAGGAAGACGTCATGGCCGCTCCACATCCAGCGCAGCGCGGGGACGCTGATGAGGAAGTCGGTTCCCCCGGCCGCAGCCTCGGCATGTTCGGCGAGCAGGGCGGTGTCGTCTTCGACATGCTCGAGGACATCCATGAGCACGACGAGGTCGGCTTGGCCGGGCTGGGCTGCGCGTCGGAACTGCAGCGCCTTGCCGGCCACGATCTCGTCGCGGTCACGTTCGTAGAACGGGTCGAGGCAGACTGCTTCGGAGATCGGCGTGCGTTCGAGCAGGGCTCGGGCGAAGAAGCCCGAGCCCGCACCGACGTCGAGCAGACGGCGGGAACGGAGCTGTCCGGCGAGTTGCAGGAGCGCCGCACGCTTCGCGCGGAAGTACCAGTGGTGTTCGACATCCTCGCCGAGGATGGAAAGCTCCTTCAGGTCCATCCCCGGCGCGCCCCCGCAAGCCCACAAAAATATTGCAGGTCACGGTTTTTTTGACAACGGGAAATCCGACCATGGTCTTCGCTCGGCGCGCGAAGCGCTGTTGCTGCCGAGCCCGAAGGGGGCTGGACACGTCGCGCCGACCGCCCTATTTGCCGCCTCCCGGATGGGCGCATAGCTCAGTTGGTAGAGCAGCTGACTCTTAATCAGCGGGTCCTAGGTTCGAGCCCTAGTGCGCCCACCATCCGGGTCTTTTCGAGGCTATTGTATTGTAAAGCCGACCATGTGCGCCGCGGCCGCAGCGATGCATGTCGCCGCCAGGTGGATGTAATGTCCTCGCCAAACAAATTTTTGCAGACCGCGGCTGGGCGGCGAGGCATCGCGCTGGGTCACGGCCGCCGCGCGTTGTCTGGTGAGTTGGCGCATCTGCTTCTGGCCGTGTCGCTCGGCGTGGTCCTCGCAGCCGTCCCGCTCTGGCACGATTCCGGCACTTATTTCCGCGATGACATGGAAGCGCAGTGGGCGCCCACCCTCACCTCCATTGCCAGAACGCTCTGGGCGGACGGCGCCATCCCGTTTCTGACCACGAAGGTCTGGATCGGCGGCAATCTGGCCGGCGAGTACCAGTATGGCCTCTTCAATCCTGTGCTGCTCGGCCTTGTTGCCCTTCTGCCCGCTTTCTCGGACTTGGCCGCGGCCATGGCCTTCCTGGTGCTCTGCTTCAGCGCCATCCTTGCCAGCGGCGCCTTCGTGCTGGCCCGCGCCCTCGGCTTGAGTATTCCGCTTGCCCACGTCGCCGCCGCGGCGATCGCGGGCAACAACATGCTGACTTACTGGTTCGCCGCATCCTGGTTCCCGGGCTACGCAACCACCGCTTTCGTGCTCTGGGCGCTTGCAGGAATTCTCCGCGCGCATCGCGGCCCCTGGCTGTTCCTGGGCGCGGCGTTCGGAACGTGGCTCACCGCGACGGCGGGCTTCAGCCACGGCATCATCGTCCTCGGCATCTTCACCGCGATCCGAGTCCTGGTGCTGTGGCGGGAGGCAGGGGTCCGGCCAGCACTCGACGTTGCGCTTGCCGCTGGTCTCGGCGTTGGGGCGGCAGGGGTCGCTATCCTGCCCCTGCTTGGCCTCGCCGGACTGACCATCCGGGAGAACATTTTTGGCAACAACGGCTTCCTGCTGCCGAATCTGCGCGACGTCCTGACGCTCTCTAGCCCGCTCCACATGAGCCTCTTTGCCTTCATGCCGGGGCGCTCGCCGTTCGTCCAAGCACCGATCTTCCACGCCGCCTGGTTCGTGCTGCCGGTCGCGACACTCATCGACTGGAGGCGCTTCGACTGGCGCGACCGTCGTGTGCTGACGATGCTGGCCTTCGGATGCGCGATGCTCATCGGGACGCAGGGGCCGAGCCACGTTGGCTGGATGCGCTTCCCAATCAAGTTCCTGCCCTACTTCCAAATCGCTGCGGTGCTCGTCGCACTCCTTGCGCTTCAGCGCCCTGGCTTCGCGCCGCCCTCGCGCGGCCGGACGCTAGCGCTCTGTGTGGCCATGGGCCTCTCCGCACTATCGTCGATCCAGTCGGCGCCAGCCCTTATGCCACTGCATGTCGGCTTCGCGGCGATTGCGGGCTATGCTGCGTTCCTGCTTCAGCGCGATGCGGCGCGGCATCGCACGGCGTTGGCCACCGTCCTCGCCGTGACGACTTGGCTCGGAGCAGCGTCCCTGCGGGCGGTCCCGGCCGAGTTGGCTCCGCCAGGCGTCGCCGTGTTCCAGCCCTTCGGCGCTCCGCGAGAGGCTGTGGGGGCGGTCAGCCTCTCAGAGATTCCGTATGGCGCCGAGTTCCAGCTCGCCTGGATCCCGGCGGGACTGCCACGGCAGACGCACATCGCTGTCCTGCCCTGGGGCAACATGGCGCTGACGCAGGGTCGTGCCGTGATCGTCGGTTATTCGCCGGTCGGCCATGCGGGCATCCACCGACTGCTCTGCGGTGATGCGCCAGAAGGATCCTGCGGGCGCGACCGAGCCGCCCGTGTTCTCGCACGCGACAGCGAGACGGGCGCAGCGCCCGCCGACCTCATGCGGCTGCGGCGCATCGTCGCCGAGCGCGGCCCCGAGCTTGACGGGTTGAGGGAACTCGTCGGGCCGCCATGGCAGGAGGTGGGCGGCAACGCGATCGCCGTTATCGTGGAACGTCCGCTGCCGAGCGCCGATCTGCCCGGCTCCCTTGCCTGGCCGATCGCCGGCCTGCGGGCCGAGAGCCTGGGCACGCCGAAGGCCGAGCGCGAGGTGCTGCGGATCCTCGATCGTGACCCCGCCTCGGGACCGCTGCTGTTCGCACGGCTCTACTGGCACGGCTACACGGCGCGTTTTGAAGGTGTCCCGGTGCCGGTCAGGGCGCATGACGACGTCTTCGTGGCGGTGGACCTGCCGTCGGGCGCGACCCGCGGCGACCTCGTCCTCTCCTTCACGCCCAAGGGATTGATCCCCGGCCTTGTCGTATCGGCGGTGAGCGTGCTTGCGCTGATCGGCTACGCTGCGCTGCTGCATGGCGCGCGTCGCCGAAGGATCAGGAGCGACGCGCGTACCTGACGCGACCTCACGCCGCCTCCCCCGCCGACCAGCCGCTCGACCAGGCCCATTGGAAGTTGTAGCCGCCGAGCCATCCGGTCACGTCGACCGCCTCGCCGATCACGAACAGGCCGGGCACGGCCTTCGCCATCAGCGTGCGCTGGTCGAGCGCCACCGTCGCCACGCCGCCGAGCGTCACCTCGGCCTTCGCATAACCCTCGGTCCCCGACGGCGTCAGCTCCCAGCGGCCAAGCCCCGCGCCGAGGCGGCGCAGCGCGTCGTCGCCGATCTCCCCGATCGGGCGCGGTGGCAGGTGGCGCGCGGCGAGCGAGGCGGCAAGGCGCCCCGGCAACAGCTCCGACAGCACCGTTCGCGCCTCGGCCTTGGGGCGGCCACGCTTGCCCGCCAGCAACAGCGCCGTCGCGTCCCGACCAGGCAGCAGGTCGAGGCTCATCGCCTCACCCTCGCGCCAGTAGGAAGACGCCTGCAGGACCGCCGGGCCGGACAGGCCGCGATGGGTGAACAGCACCGCCTCGGGGAAGGCCACGCGCCCGCAGCGCGCCACGGCGTCGAGCGAGACGCCGGAGAGCGGGCGCATCAGCTCCAGCAGATCGCCCTCGAAGGTCAGCGGCACGAGGCCCGGCCGCGTCGCGGTGACCGGCAGCCCGAAGCGCCGCGCGAGGTCGTGGGCGAAACCGGTCGCGCCCATTTTGGGGATGGAAAGCCCCCCGGTCGCGACGACGAGCGAGGCGGCGGAGACCTCCCCGCGCCCCGTGGCGATCCTGAACCGCTCGGCCCGCATGACATCGGTGACCTGCTGGCCGAGGCGGATCTCGACGCCGGCCGCCGCGCATTCGTCCAGCAGCATCGCCACCACCTGTCGCGCGGAGCCGTCGCAGAAGAGCTGGCCGAGCGTCTTCTCGTGGAAGGCGATGCCGTGCTTGCGGACCAGTGCGATGAAGTCGTGCTGCGTGTAGCGCGCAAGGGCGGAGCGCGCGAAATGCGGGTTGGCCGACAGGAAGCGCTCCGGCACGCAACCCAGATTGGTGAAGTTGCAGCGCCCGCCGCCGCTGATCAGGATCTTCTTGCCCGGCGCCTCGGCGTGCTCGAGCACAAGCACGCGGCGCCCGCGCTGGCCCGCGCGCATGGCGCACATCAGCCCGGCGGCGCCAGCGCCGAGCACGACGACGTCGAAACTCTCCATCTTCAAGCGGCAGCCGCCAGCCCGGCCATGTCGCGGCCCACCGCCTCGGCCACGCGGATGCCGTCCACGCCGGCGGAGAAGATCCCGCCCGCGTAGCCCGCGCCCTCGCCGGCCGGATACAGGCCGAGGGTGTTGACGCTGCGGAAGGCGGCGTCCCGGCGGATGCGGACGGGGGAGGAGGTGCGCGTCTCCACCCCCGTCATCACGGCGTCCGCCATGTCGAAGCCGCGGATCTGGCGGCCGAAGGCGGGCAGCGCCTCGCGGATCGCGGCGACGGCGAAATCGGGCAAGCAACGGGAGAGGTCGGTGGGCGTCACGCCCGGCTTGTAGCTCGGCACGACGGCGCCGAGCGCGGTGGAGGGCCGGCCGGCGAGGAAGTCGCCGACAAGCTGCGCGGGCGCTCGGTAGTCACGGCCGCCGGCCTCGAAGGCGGCGTCCTCCCAAGCCCGCTGGAAGGCGATTCCGGCGAGCGGGTGGCCGGGATAGTCCACCTCCGGCGTGATGCCGACGACGATGCCGGCATTCGCGTTGCGCTCGGCGCGCGAATACTGGCTCATGCCGTTGGTGACCACGCGGCCGGGCTCACTCGTCGCGGCCACCACCGTGCCGCCGGGGCACATGCAGAAGGAATAGACGGAGCGGCCGTTGGCGCCGTGGTGGACGAGCTTGTAATCGGCCGCGCCGAGGATCGGGTGCTTCGCGAAATCGCCGAAGCGGGCACGGTCGATGATGGATTGCGGATGCTCGATGCGCACGCCGATCGAGAAGGGCTTGGCCTCAACATGCACGCCGCGCGCATGCAGCACCTCGAAGGTGTCGCGGGCGGAATGGCCGATGGCGAGCACGACGTGCCCCGTCTCGATCGTCTCTCGCACCCCGCCGCCGGCCGGTTCCGTCACCAGGCCGCGCAGGCGGCGCACACCGTCGCGGCCGGTCTCCACCACGAAATCCACGACACGCGTGCCGAAGCGGTACTCGCCGCCCAGCGCCTCGATCTTGGCGCGCATGGATTCCACCATCTGCACCAGGCGGAAGGTGCCGATATGCGGCTTGGCGACGTAGAGGATCTCCTCCGGTGCGCCGGCCTCGACGAATTCGGTCAGCACCTTGCGCCCCAGATGCTGCGGATCCTTGATGCCGGACCAGAGCTTGCCGTCGGAAAAGGTGCCCGCACCGCCCTCGCCGAACTGCACGTTGCTCTCGGGCGTCAGCACATTTCGCCGCCACAGCGCCCAGGTGTCCTTGGTGCGTTCCCGCACCACCTTGCCGCGCTCGATGATGATGGGCCGAAAGCCCATCTCGGCGAGGATGAGGGCGGCGAAGATGCCGCAGGGACCGGTGCCGATCACCACGGGGCGCTGCGGCGGCGGCGCGGGTGCGCGCGCGACGTGGCGGTAGGACGTGTCGGGCGTGCGGCCGAGCGTGCGGGACAGAACCGGGTCGCCCGCCGCGCGACGCAGCAGCGCGGCCTCATCCGCCACCTCGAAATCGAGCGTGTAGACGAGTTCGATCGCGCTCCGCTTGCGCGCATCCCAGGCGCGGCGGGCGACCTGGAAGGACCTGAGCTCGCCGTCACGCAGGCGCAGCCGAGCCTTCAGCGCGGCCTCGACGGCGCCCTCCGCATGGGTCAGCGGCAGCTTGAGTTCGGTCAGTCGGAGCATCGCCGCCCTAGGTAGGCTGCCAAACCGGTCCGTGCCAGCGTCGCGTCACGGGCGGAAGCCGGTGGCGACCACATAGAGCTCGGCGCTGTCCTTGCGGCTGGCCGGCGGCTTGACGTGGCGGACCTGCGCGAAGCGGCGCTTGAGGGTCTCGAGGAAGGCCTTCTCCGACCCGCCCTGGAAGACCTTTGCGACGAAGGCCCCGCCAGGCGCGAGGACACGCAGCGCGAAGTCGAGCGCGAGCTCGGCCAGCGCCATGATGCGGAGGTGGTCGGTCGCTGCGTGGCCCGTGGTGTTCGGCGCCATGTCGGACAGGACGAGGTCGGCCTGACCGCCGAGCGCCGCCTCGACCGCGCGCTCCGCCGCCGGGTCCTGGAAGTCGCCCTGCAGGATCGTCGCGCCGGGTACCGGGTCCACCGGCAGCAGGTCGAGCCCGACCACGCGGCCGCGGTCGCCCACGTTCCGCACGGCGACCTGCGTCCAGCCGCCCGGGGCGCAGCCGAGGTCCACCACACGACCGCCGGGCTTCAGCAGCCCCGACTTCGCGTCGAGCTCGATGAGCTTGAAGGCGGCGCGCGAACGCCAGCCGGCCGCCTTCGCGGCCTGGACATAGGGATCGTTCAGCTGGCGCTCGAGCCAGCGCTGGCTCTGCGCGCTGCGGCCCTTGGCGGTGCGCAGCCGGGCCGAGAGCGCGCGGCCGCCGGGCGGGCCCGCGGGTGACTTGGTCATGCCCCGGATATCGGGGATCAGGCCCGCGCGTGCCAGCCCGCGGCCCGCGGCGGCGGACGCCGCGCCGCCATGCGGTCGGCGCGCATCAGGCGCATCAGCATGCCCTCGCGCAGGCCGCGGTCGGCGACCGTCAGGCGGGGGACCGGCCAGATCCGGCGGATGGCCGCGTAGACGGCGCAACCCGGCAGGACGAACTCCACCCGCTCCGGCCCGACGCAGGGATGGGCCGCCAGCCCGTCCCGGCCGAGGGCGAAGAGGTCGCCGAGCGCCTGGTCGGCGAGCGCCGCGTCCAGCGTCTGCCCGTCCACCAACGGCCGTCGGTAGCGCGGCAGCGCCATGGCCACGCCCGCCAGGGTCGTGACTGTGCCGGAGGTGCCCATCAGCCGCACGCCGCCGGCGCGGATCTCCTGCGCGATGCGGTGGACGGCGTCGAAGCCGAGCAGCCGGTCCGCGACCTCGTCCACCACGGCGTGGAAGCCGGCCTCGGTGAAGCAGGCGTCGCCGTGCCGTTCGGCGAGGGTGACGACCCCGACGGGGAGGGAGATGTAGCCAATCAGCTCCGGCGCCGGCCGGCCGGGGCTCAGGCGCACCCAAGCGATCTCGGTGGAGCCACCACCGATGTCGAAGAGCAGCGCCCGCCGGTCGCAGGGCTCGAGCAGGGGCGTGCAGGATTCGACGGCGAGCTCGGCCTCCTCCCGCGCGGTGATGGTGCGGAGCTTGAGGCCGGTCTCGGCCTCCACCCGGGCGAGGAAGGCCGGGCCGTTGGCGGCGCGGCGGCAGGCCTCGGTGGCGACCGCCTGCAGGGCCCGGACGGGGCGGCGGGAGAGCTTGTCGGCGCAGGCGACGAGCGCGGCCAGCGCGCGGTCCATGGCGGCGTCGGAGAGCCGGCCGGTAGCGACCAGCCCCTCGCCGAGGCGAACGATGCGGCTGAAGCTGTCCACCACGCGGAAGCCGTGCCCGGTCGGGGTGGCGACGAGCAGGCGGCAATTGTTGGTGCCGAGGTCGAGCGCCGCATAAGCCGGGCCCCAGGCCGGATCGCGCCGGCCGGGCTCGCGCGGCGCGGCGACCGGGAGCGGCTGGTCCGTTCGGCTAGCGGACACGTCGTCGGGCATCGGCTGGGTTGGGGCTCCCGGATCGCGCTGGCCCGCTGCGGGCCGGGTGCGTTGTCCCATGATCTTGTGCGCCGCGGGCGGGAGCAAGGCATTTCGTGATCACGTGAGTCGTGGGCCTGTTGCCCGGCCGGGGGCGGCATGCTACCTCGCGGCCCCGCCGGGCGGACCGGCGTCCACCGGTTGGTGGGGGATAGTTTAACGGTAGAACTCCCGACTCTGACTCGGGCAGTCTTGGTTCGAATCCAGGTCCCCCAGCCACCTTCGCGCGTTCATCCATAGCCAGCAGCCACTTGTGGGATGCGCCACACCTCCGGGTCGGGGATGCGCGCGCTGTGCAACAGGGATGGCAAACATTCGCGCCGATCGGGCCGTCTGGGCGGTCCGGCCGGCGAGGGCCCGCGGCACACCATCATCTGATCCGGCGGGGCGCCGGCTGGTACTGGGTCCGGCGGCTCCCCGCCCAGCTGCGAGACACCGTTGCGGGACCGGCAGGTGCCCAGCTTCGGCTATCTCTACGAACGCAAGACGGTCGTGTGGCGCGCAGCAGGGGGCTGCAGCTCGACGCGTCCCTCGACCGGATCACCGCCGCAATGACCGCGACAGGCCAGCCACGCCACCTCCTGACACCCGCCGCCATCGCGGGCCTGCTGCGGCGCGTGGTACTCGATGCCGACGAGCGCCGCCGCGCGGATCGGCCGCCTGACCTCCCCTGCTCTCGCCCGCGTCAGGCAAGCGTGCCGCTGCCGGGAGACCTCGCCGGCGCCGTGCTGCGCCACGTCGAGGAGGCTGAGGCGGCACTCGCGGCCGGGCTCGTGTCGTCTCTGGGCGAGGTTCCCCTCTCCCCGTCAGTGGCCGAGCGCCTCGTCGCCGTAACCCGGATCGAGCCTCCGCCCGGGGGACTGCCGGTCGAGACAGCCGCCGCGGAGGCGCGGGCCCACGCTCAGATAGGCCGCGCCGCCCTCATCAGCCGCGACCTGCGACGGAACGACCTCGCCCTGGCTAGAGAGGGCCTCGACCGCCTTGCCGTCGAGGTCGGTGTCGAGTTGGACGCATCAAACCGGAATGTCGTCTCACGGGCGGCCATGCGAGCCCTCGTCGAGGTGGCAACCGAGAATGCGGCCCGCGAGCGCGGGATCTACTCCGACCGTGACGCTGACGCGGGCGACTGGACGGGCGTCTCTGCGCCGCCTCCCGCCCTCCCCATCGTATGGGTGGCGCCGCCGCCGGGCTCGCCATCCCCCGGGACGCCCGAGCCACCCGAAGCAAAGCCACGGGCGTCGGAACTGCTCGACGAGTACCTGGCGAGGCGCGCGTCCCGCAGCCGGCCCGTGCTGCATCACACGAATGCCCAGGACCGCAGGTCCATCGAGTTCTTCATCGAGATCTGCGGCGATCGTCCCCTGGCCGCCTACGGAAGGGGCGACTTCACGCTCTTCCTCGACACCATGCGCCGCCTCCCCACCAGGTACGGCAAGTCGCCCCGCGAC
>Ga0164290_1002458_pt1 | contig 12866 bp, 10 predicted proteins | sample Micstemetagenome_FD_108782 | JGI IMG/M metagenome (GOLD analysis project Ga0164290, IMG submission 108782) | Contaminated culture microbial community from soil near Moab, Utah, USA - Microcoleus steenstrupii SON62 (Illumina Assembly) | ecosystem: Environmental > Terrestrial > Soil > Soil crust... | reverse complement strand
GGACGGCGCATCGGCTGGCACCCGAACCCGTGGGCGCCTCGCCCCGCGAACTGGCGCCCGGGGAGGCCTGGTCCGAAGGGGTGAAGGCGCTGTTCGAGGGCCTCGTCAGCCGACTGCCCGCGGCCCCGCCGATGGACGACGTGGCCCGGCAGTTGGGACGTGCCCGGCGCAGCCTGCAGCGTGAACTGCAGCAGCAGGGCACGGGCTACCGCCCGTTGCTGGCCGAGGCCCGCTATCGTGCGGCCGGCTGGTGGCTGCTGCGGACCGGCGCGGCGCTTGCCGAGGTCGGCTTCCTGTGCGGCTTCGCCGACCAATCGCATTTCACGCGCGAGTTCCGCCGGCGCAGCGGCATGACGCCGGCCGACTACCGGCGCAACTTCGCCGGCTGAGCGTTCAGGACAGCCTTCCCAGCTCTGCCAGCAATTTCGCTCGCGCCGCCGGATCGGCGACCGACTCCGCCAGCCGGTTGTAGAAGACGGCGCGGCTGTCCGTGCCGCTGGCAGCGCGCTTGACCAGCACCTTGGCGATGGGCCCGACATGCTGGGCCAGCAGGGCCTGGGCCTTGTCCTGGATGGCTTCGGTCAGCGGGCCGCCGATCATGGTGCCGCCTGCCGAGCCGGCCGTCGCGCCGCGGGAACCGCCGGTCGGGGGCGGCGAGCCGGCGGTGCCGCCGCCCGTGCGGTGCTGGCCGCCGGTGACGAGGCTGGCTTGGCCCAGGAAGGCGTCGCGGGCGCGGGGGTCGGTGACCTGCTCCGCCAGCCTGCTGTAGAGCTCGTTGATGTCATGGCACTCGCGCGCGGCGCGGCGCACGAGGACGCTGGCCAGCGGGCCGACATGCCGGGCCAGCGTCATCTCGGCCTGGGCCAGCTGGGCCTTGTCCCAGTGCGAGGGCGGCGGCGCCGTGGCGGTGCCGGCCGTCGAGCCGGGCAGGGAGGCGCCCGACAGCGAGACCGGCGCCTGCGTCGGCGTGGCCAGCGGCTGGGGCGTGCGCGGGCGCACCGGCGCCAGCATGACCGTCTTTTCCCAGGCGGTGTCGTCGATGGCCTGGCCGATGCCGTCGGTCAGCGCCTGCTTGAACTCCTCGGCGCTGGCGTAGCGGTCCTCGGGCCGCTTGGCCAGGGCGCGGGCGATGACGGCATCGAACCAGCCGGGGCGCTCCACGCCCTCGACGGTCGACGGCGGCTGCGGCATGTCGTTGACGACCTTGTACATCAGCGCCTCGGTCGTGCCGGCGAAGGGCGCGCGGCCGGTCAGCAGCTGGTAGAGCACGACGCCGGCGCCGTAGATGTCCACGCGCCTGTCCATGGGCTTGCCGAGGAATTGCTCGGGCGCCATGTGGCTGGGCGTGCCCACCATGTAGTGGGTCTGGGTGAGGTGGGTGCTCTCGATGCGGGCGATGCCGAAGTCGGCCACCTTGAGCCGGCCGGCCGTCGTCATGATGATGTTGGCCGGCTTGACGTCGCGGTGCCAGACGCCCTTCTCGTGGGCGTGGTGCAGGGCATCGAGCAGCTGGCTCATGATGCCGGGGATGTCGGTGTCGGTGAAGCGGACCTTGGCGCTCAGATAGCTGGCCAGGGACCGACCCTCGACGAACTCCATCGCGATGTAGGCGACGTTCTCGTCGCGGCCGAAGTCGTAGACGGCGACGATGCCGGGGTGCAGCAGCCGCCCGGCCGCCTGGGCTTCGTTGCGGAAGCGCGAGGCCGGCGAGCCGGGGCTGTCGTCGGCCGTGTCGAGCTGGGCGCGGATGGTCTTCAGTGCGACGGTGCGCTGGATGTCGGGGTCGAAGCCCTTGTAGACGACACCCATCGCGCCTTCACCGAGGACCTCGGTGATGCGGTATTTGCCGAGCGTCTGGGGGTGCTTGGCGGGATCAGGCATCGAGGAGCTTCATGGCCTGCACGACGCTGGCGCGCATGCGGGAGAAGGAGTCGGACAGGGTGGCGATCTCGTCCTTGCCGCTGGCCTGGAACTCCGGCGCATCCAGGTCCCCCTGGCTGACGCGGTCGGCCAGGGCCGACAGGCGGGTGACGGGGCGCACGACCAGCATCCATACCATCAGGTTGAGCACGATGCCGACGGCGACGAAGACCCCCACCAGCGAGGTGATGAAGACCTTGAAGGTCTGGTCGGCTCGCTGCAGCGGCACGCCCAGCGGCACGGAGACGATCTGGGCGCCGATGACCTCGTTGAGGTTCCAGCCGAAGCCGTTGGCCGGGCCGTACTTGGCGACCATGGTGGCCGGCGCGGCGTCGACGCTGCTGTGGCAGGCCAGGCAGGCCGGGTCGGTGATGCGCAGCGGGCGGGCGATGTAGAGGGAGGGGCCGGCGGGGGTGTCGCGCACGCCCGTCGTCTCCTTCAGGTCGGCGGCGCTCCTGAATTGACCCACGATGTCGACCTCCCAGCTGGTGGCGCGGTCGCGCGGGTTGGTCGGGTTCAGCGTCGCCTCCTTGTAGGCGAATTCCGGATGCTTGGACAGCAGGGTGTTGAGCACCTCGGTGGCGGAGTAGCTGGGCACCGTCTGCGGCAGGAACTCGTGGGCCATCTGCGCGGCCAGCAGCGGCTTGATCTGGGTGTTGGTGTAGTTGCGCACCGCCAGTGCCTTCTCCATCAGCATGCGCGCGCTGGCCACGGTTTCCTGCTGGGCGTTCTCCTGCAGCAGGTTGCGGGCGATATAGCCGCTCAGGGCGATGCCCAGGCTCATGACGAGCAGATAGACCAGGTTGAATTTGGCGAGCAGTTTCATGGTGTCTTTCCCCGAGGGCGGCAATGGTAGTGCGCCCATGCGGCTGAGTGGCTGCGTGCTTGCTCCCGGTTCCCAGTGAATTACGCACAAAAGGGGGTGCCCGACCATGGCCGGGCGCCCTATGGACGCCTGAAAAGGTTTGCGGCGCCTCAGCCCTTCACGCCGTAGACCCGCTCGAGGATGCGCACCACCGCCGACGGCGCGCGGTGATCGGCCAGGCTGCCCCTCGCGCCGCGACAGCCCTGCGTCAGCAGCTGGGCGGCTCTCGCGCCATACTGCGCCACCATGCGCATCCTGCTCGTTGAAGACGACGACCAGCTCGTCGAAACCACCGCCCGCGCGCTGCGCTCGCAGGGCTGGGTCGTCGACTGCACGGCCCGCGGCGAGCCGGTGCCGCGCTCGCTGCGCGAGGATGCCTACGACCTGCTCATCCTCGACATCGGCCTGGCCGGCATCGACGGCTTCGAGACGCTGCGCCGCGTGCGCGATGACGGCCTGGCCGTGCCCGTGCTGTTCCTGACCGCCCGCGACGCCGTCGAGGACCGCGTGCGCGGCCTGGAGGGCGGCGCCGACGACTACCTCGTCAAGCCCTTCGCCTTGACCGAACTGGTCGCCCGCGCCCGCGCTCTCGTCAGGCGCAGCCAGGCCCGCACCAGCAACCAGCTGCAGCTGGCCCGCCTGCGCATCGACCAGGAGGCGCGCCGCGCCTACATCGACGACGAGCCGCTGGCCCTGTCGGCCCGCGAATGGGATGTGCTGGGCTTCCTGATGGCGCGCGCCGGCAAGGTGGTGCCCAAGGAGCACATCGCCCTGGCCAGCAATGCCTGGGACCAGGGCGTCAGCGACAACGCCATCGAGGTCTGCCTGTCGCGGCTGCGCGCCAAGATCGAACCGGGCGGCGTGCAGCTGCGCACCGTGCGCGGCCTGGGCTATCTGCTCGAAGAGATCGGCTGAGCCGGGTGGCTGAAGTGCCGCGTTCCAGCCTGCAGCGGCGGCTGTTCGGCTGGCTCGTGCTGCCGCTGCTGGTGGCCCTGCCCCTGCTCGGCACGGCCCTGTACCAGCAGGTGCAGCTGAGCGCCCAGAGCTGGCTGGACGAGGGCCTGGAGGACACCGCGCTGACGCTGGCCGGCCAGATCGACCTGCGCAGCGGCGAGCCGCGCATCGACATCAGCGCCACCATGGACCGCGCGCTGCGCTTCGACCGCCAGGACGATGTCTTCTACCTGGTGCTGACGCCGCGCGGCGAAGTGCTGCAGGGCGACGCCGGCCTGGTCGAGCTCCAGCCGCGGCCGCGCGCCCAGGCGGCCGGCAGCTCCTGGTATGGCGACGTGAAGCTGCGCGACCGCGGCCTGCGCCTGGTGCAGCTCGGCCGCGACTGCGGCGCCGGTGTCTGCCAGGTGCTGGTGGCCGAGACCCTGCACAAGCGCGACGCGCTGCAGCGCCAGATCGGTACCCTGGTGGCACTGAACGGCATCGGCCTGCTGCTGCTGCTGGCCCTGGCCGGCTGGTGGGCCATCCGCCAGGGCCTGGCGCCGCTGACCGACCTCAGCGCCGAGCTGGAGCACCGCGACCTGCACCGCCTGACGCCGCTGACGGCCCGGCTGCCGCGCGAGCTGGTGCCGCTGCAGGCGGCCTTCAACCGCCTGTTCGAGCGCCTGTCCCGCGCGGCCGGCGCCCAGCGCGAGTTCCTGGCCGACGCGGCCCACCAGCTGCGCACGCCGTTGACCTCGCTGCAGACCGAGATCGAGCTGGCCCTGCTGGAGCCTCACGACCAGCGCGTCGACCCGCTGCTGCACCGGCTGCGCCAGCGCGTCGTGCGCAGCGCGCGCCTGGCCCAGCAGCTGCTGTCCCTGGCGCGCGCCGAGGACCGCAGCGTCGATGTCGGCAATGCCCTGGACCTGCGCGACATCTGCACCGAGAGCGGCCAGGACTGGGCCCACCGCAGCCTGCCCTCGGGCGTCGACCTGGGCTTCGAGCTGGCCGAGGCGCCGGCCCTGGGCCATGCCTTCCTGCTGCGCGAGCTGCTGGAGAACCTCATTCACAACGCCGTCAGCTACGCCGGCCCCGGGGCGCGCATCACGGTGCGCTGCGGCAGCGATGCCGCCGGACCCTGGCTGGAGGTGGAGGACAACGGGCCCGGCATCCCTGCGGCCGAGCGGCCGGCCGCCATGCAGCGCTTCAGGCGCGGCAGCAGCGCCAGCGGCACCGGCAGCGGCCTGGGCCTGGCCATCGCGGCCGATATCGCGACCCGCCACGGCGGCCGGCTGGAGCTGCTGGACGCCCATGCCGGCCCGGGCCTGCGCGCGCGCCTCAGCCTGCCGGCGGTGGCGGCGCCAGCGCCAGCTGCTTGAAGAGGTTCATGGCGACGACGACGCGCCGCCCCGGCGTGGCCGGCACCTCGTGCATCGTGATGCCGGGGAACATGATCAGCGTCGCCGGCCGCGGCTGGTAGACGCTGGTCTTGGAGAAGACCAGCGGCGCGCAGCCCGACTCGGCCTCCAGGTAGACGACGCAGCTCAGGTCGGCGGGCCAGTGGTTGTGCGGCGCCGTGTAGTCGGCTTCCTCGTAGATGGCGCCCCAGCAGTGGGTGACGAGCAGGTCCAGGCCCAGCGCGTCGAGGTCGCCCGACCAGGCCTTGGGCGCCGCTGCCTTGGCGATCTCCACGACGCTGGCGCACAGCGGCAGCAGCTTGGGCGAGAGCATGTGGCTTTTCCACGGGCTCATGTACGTCGCCTTGACGTTGGACGAGGGCGACTGCGGATGGCTGATGCGCAGCTCGTCGATGGCCTCGCGGGCCAGTTGCAGCCGGTCCGCGATGGGGCCGAGTTCGGCGATGACGACGGGCAGCTCGGTCTGCACGCTGGCGCCGACGATGTGCACGGCGTCGGAGGCGCTCATGCCCGCATCCTGATCCCCGCCAGCGGGTGGGCGATGCCGCCGTCGCCATAGCTGCCGACGACCTCGGCGATGACGACCTGGTAGCCCTTGAGCCAGCGCGCCTGCGCCTGCTTGGCCGCGCGGTGATCGGCGTGTTCCATCAGCTGCTGCAAGGCCTGCATCGAGTCCCAGTAATAGACGTTGGAGATCAGGCCGGTGGCGGGGCTCTCCCAGGCTTCCTCGCCGAGGTAGCCGGGAATGCTGCGCGCGACCGCCGCGATGCGCTCGTCCAGCGCATGGAATTCGGCGTCGTAGTCGCCCTTGGCGAAGGTGAAGGTGGAGGTGAACATCAGCTGAGGGTCGACAGCGCGCGCTCGACGAAGCGGCGCGGCACGGTGGTCTTGGGCACGCGCACCGGGAACCACGAGCGGATGTCCTGCTCGATGCCGATACCGTGCATGAAGTTGTAGAGGCCCTTCTTCAGCCCCTGGCCCAGGCCGTCGTGGTCGGTGGGCGTGGGATCGATGAAGGCGATGTCGTTCCTGGCGAAGCGGCCGTCGGCCGGCAGGGGCTGCAGCGTGACGCCGTATTCGGCCGGGTTCAGGCCGACCGGCGAGTGAACCGTGCAGGCAAAGCGGTGGAAGAAGCCGCTGTGGATGCAGCCGTTCTCGAACAGCTGGCGCACGTATTCCAGCGCGTCGACGGTGTCCTGGGTCGTCTGCGTCGGGAAGCCGTACATCAGGTAGGCATGGACCAGCACGCCGGCATCGGCAAACGCCTTGGTCACCCGCGCCACCTGCTCGACCGAAACGCCCTTCTTCATCAGCTTCAGCAGCCGGTCCGAGGCCACCTCCAGCCCGCCGGAGATGGCGATGCAGCCGCTGTCGGCCAGCAGCTGGCAGAGCTCGGGCGTGAACGTCTTCTCGAAGCGGATGTTGCCCCACCAGCTGATGGCCACGCCCCGGCGGATCAGCTCCTCGGCCAGGGCCTTCAGCGCCTTGGGCGGGGCGGCCTCGTCGACGAAGTGGAAGCCCGTCTGCCCCGTCTCTCGGACGATGGCCTCGATGCGGTCCACCAGCACCTCGGCCGAAGCCGCCTCGTAGCGCGAGATGTAGTCCAGGCTGACGTCGCAGAAGCTGCACTTCTTCCAGTAGCAGCCATGGGCCACGGTGAGCTTGTTCCAGCGCCCGTCGCTCCACAGCCGGTTCATGGGGTTGAGCATGTCCAGCAGCGACAGATAGCTGTCCAGCGGCAGGCCGTCCCAGGTCGGCGTGCCGACCTGGTCGAAGGGAATGTCGGGCTCGACGAAGTTGGTGTACTTCACGGCGCCGTCGTCGTCGCGCCAGAAGGTCCGCACCAGGCGGGTCTTGGAGCGCTTGCCGGCGACATGCTCCAGCAGGGCCAGCAGCGGCCGCTCGCCGGCGTCCAGGGTCACATAGTCGACGAAGTCGAAGACGCGCGGCTCGGCCAGCTCGCGCAGCTCGGTGTTGACGTAGCCGCCGCCCAGCACGCAGACGACCTCAGGCCGCGCGGCCTTGATGGTCTGGGCGATGCGCAGCGCGGCATAGACCGAGCCGGGGAAGGGCACCGACAGCAGCACGACATCGGGGCTGTGCTGGTCCAGTGCTGCCAGCGTCAGCCGCTGCAGCGTTGCGTCGACGAGGTTGGGTGGCGCTGCGAGCGCCTCGGCCAGCGGGTCGAAGTGCGCCTGGGCGGCGGCCAGCGACTCGGCATAGCGCACGAACTCGAAGCGCGCGTCCACGGCATCGCGCAGCACGTCGGCGAGGTCGTTGAGGAAGAGGGTGGCCAGGTGGCGGGCGCGGTCCTGCAGGCCCAGCGCGCCGAAGGCCCAGGCGAGAGGGTCTTCGCCCTCCTCGCCGATGTAGTTGTCCAGCGAGGCGAAGCGCGCGCCTTCCGGCAGGAAGGTCCGCGTGTTGATGCGATGCGCCAGCGTCGGGTCGCGGCCCTGCAAAAAGCCGATGACGCGCGGCGCAGCGGCGGCGATGGTGTCGAACTCGGCGGCGAACCAGGCGGTCTGCGGCGTGCGCTCGGCTTCCGGCAGGGCCAGCACGGCGTCGCGGATCTGCGCCAGTCCGGCGGGCGAGAACAGGTCCAGCACCAGGGACAGCGCCAGATCCACCTGGTGGGCGTCGACGCCGCGTGACCGCAAGAAGCCGGTCAGGTAGGCGGTGGACGGATAGGGCGTGTTCAGCTGCGTCATCGGCGGGATGACGGCGAGCACGCGGGGCGAGGTCGGAGAGGGCTGGTCCACGGCGCCAATTGTCCGTGACACCGCCTGGGCGGCCCAGGCTCATCCCACCAGCCACCCCGCCAATTTCTCCGCAATCATCAGCGTCGGCGAGTTGGTGTTGCCACTCGTGATCGTCGGCATCACGCTCGCATCCGCCACGCGCAGGCCCGCCACGCCGCGCACGCGCAGCCGCGGGTCGACCACGGCGCCCGGGTCGTCCTTGCGGCCCATCTTGCACGTGCCCACCGGGTGGAAGATGGTGGTCGCGATGTCGCCGGCCAGGCGGGCCAGTTCCTCGTCGGTCTGGTACTGCGGCCCGGGCCGGTATTCCTCGGGCTTGAAGCCGGCCAGGGCCGGCTGGGCGACGATGCGGCGCGTCAGCTTCAGGCTGTCGGCCGCGACCTGCCGGTCGGCCTCGGTGGACAGGTAGTTGGGCCGGATGGCCGGCGCCACGGTGGCATCCGGCGAGGTGATGTGCACCGAGCCGCGGCTGGTGGGGTTGAGGTTGCAGACGCTGGCGGTGAAGGCATTGAAGGCGTGCAGCGGCTCGCCGAAGGCGTCCAGCGACAGCGGCTGCACGTGGTATTCCAGATCGGGCCAGATCTTGGTCGGGCTGCTGCGCGTGAAGGCGCCCAGCTGAGACGGCGCCATGCTCATCGGGCCGCTGCGGCGCAGGGCGTACTCCAGGCCGATCATGGCCCGGCCCAGCAGCGAGGCCGAGCGCGTGTTCAGCGTCCTGGCGCCCTGCACCTGGTAGACGGCGCGGATCTGCAGGTGGTCCTGCAGATTCATGCCCACGCCCTGCAGGTCCTGCTCGACGGCGATGCCGAGCTGCTGCAGCAGGCCACCGGGGCCCAGGCCCGACAGCTGCAGGATCTGCGGCGAGCCGATGGCGCCGGCCGCCAGGATGACCTCGCCGCCGACGTTCAGCCAGGGCTGCTCGACGCCATGCGGCGTCAGCACCTCCACGCCGGCGCAGCGCAGGCCGTCGTCGTCGCGCAGCAGGCGCAGGCGGCGCACCTGGGCGCCGGTCCACAGCTCGAAATTGGGCCGGCCCAGGCAGGTCGGGCGCAGGAAGGCCTTGGCCGCGTTCCAGCGCAGGCCCTTCTTCTGGTTGACCTCGAAGTAACCCACGCCCTCGTTGTTGCCGGCGTTGAAGTCGCTGGTGGCCGGGATGCCGGCCTGCACGGCCGCGGCGGCGAAGGCGTCGAGGATGGGCCAGCGCAGGCGCTGCTGCTCGACCCGCCATTCGCCCTTGTGGCCGTGCATGGCGGCAAAGCCCTCGGGCGCGGTCTTGGCGTCGTCCAGGCGCCAGTGGTTCTCATGTTTGCGGAAGGCGCGCAGCACCCGCTCCCAGCGCCAGGTGTCGTCGCCGGTGACGTCGGCCCAGTGCTCGTAGTCGCGGCTCTGGCCGCGCATATAGATCATGCCGTTGATGCTGGAGCTGCCACCCAGCACCTTGCCGCGCGGGTAGCGCAGGCTGCGGCCGTTCAGGCCGGGCTCGGCCTCGGTGTTGAAGCACCAGTCGGTGCGCGGGTTGCCGATGCAGTGCAGATAGCCGACGGGGATGTGGATCCAGTGGTAGTCGTCCTTGCCGCCGGCCTCGATGAGGAGGATGCGCTTGTCGCGCTGGGCGCTGAGGCGGTTGGCCAGCAGGCAGCCGGCGGTGCCGGCGCCCACGATGATGTAGTCGAAGCCTTGTGGGGACATGGAGAGCTGCTGATGCCGCGCGGCGCGCGGACTCCGCTAGCGTAATTCACCCGGGCTTACGAGTTACTTCCGAGGCGGTACCAGTCCAGCCGGCGCGTCAGCGTCATGATGACGGCGAGCACGGCGAACAGCAGCACGGCGCCGATGACCAGGGCCGTCTGCTCGCGGCTCAGCAGCACATAGAGGGCGCCGTAGAGCAGGGCGACGCCGCCGCCGAAGGCCAGGCCCCGCAGCCAGCCGCCCAGCATGGCCGCGGCGTACTGCGTCAGCACCGCGGCGGCCGCGGCGGCGGCGATCAGGTAGGCGACGAGGAAGGGCAGGTGCTCCGACAGGCTGAGCAGCAGCAGGAAGAACAGGCTCAGCGCCATGCCGACGAGCAGGTACTGCACCGGATGCACGCGCCGGCCCGTCAGCAGCTCGGTCAGGCCGACGGTGACGAAGGTCAGGGCGATGAACATCAGGCCGTACTTGATGGCGCGGTCGCTCATGACATAGGGGTTCACGGGGTCGATCAGCTCGACGGCGAGGACGTCGAGCACCTTCTTGGCCGCGCCGGTCGCCGTGGGCCGGTAGCCCTCGTTCCCGTCGAGTTGGGGCAGCGGAAGGCCGGCGGCGAGCTCGGCCGCGGCCGAGCTGGCCAGGGAGGACACGGCCCAGCGCGCCGAGAAGCCGCTGACACCGATCTGGTGCTCGATCGGTAGGAACTGGCCGTTGAAGCTGGGATGGGGCCAGCTCGACTGCAACTCGACCCGCGTGTCGCCGGCGGCCGGCACGATGCCCAGACGCTGGCTGCCGACGAGGCTGAGCTTGAGCGTCAGCGCCAGCGGCTCTTCGGGGCGCGGCTCGGCCAGCACGGCGTGAAGGCCGCTGCGGAAGGCCGGATGCGTCGTGCCGGGGCGCACCGCCAGCTCCTGCCCGCCGCGCTTGAGCTCGGCGGTGCGGATGCCGCGGGTGTCGCTCAGCGCCACGATGACCGTGACGTCGCCGCAGGCCAGGCGGCTGCCGGCATGTTCGGCCTTGGGAACCAGGGCGGTCAGCGTGTCCCAGCGCGCGTCCATGCCGAGCTGGCTGGCATAGGTGTTGACCTTGAACAGGCCGCGCTTGCGCACTTCGGGGCTGATGCTGCCGTTGATGGCCAGCTTGCTTGGCGCGGCGACGAGCCAGAAGTCCCGCGACTCTGAGAACTCCTTCTTATCGTTGGGCACGGTCCAGCTCTCCTTGCAGGCCCGCACGAGCAGCGGGCCGGCCAGAGCCTGGGCGCCGGCCAGCGACTGTTCGACGCTCTGCGTGGCCTCGCGCTGCCGTGATTGGCGTTCCTGCACCAGCCCGCCGATCTGGGCGAGCACGATGCACAGCAGCAGGGTGACGACGGCCAGGATGGCCAGCTTGGAAAAGGTGGGATTGAGCTTCATGCCGGCCAGCATCGCGACGCGATGTGAGGGCCTGAGGTGCTGTGTGAGGCGACGGTGAAGTCAGCGCGGCAGGACGAGGGTCACACGCAGCCCCGGCTGTGCCGCCTCGAAGGCCAGCCGCCCGCCGTGCAGCTCTGCCACGCGCCGCGCGATGGCCAGGCCCAGGCCCGAGCCCTTGACGAGGCTGCCGGGCCGCGCCGTCGAGAAGAAGCGTTTGCCGAGCTGGGCAAAGCCCGCCGCCGGCACGCCGGGGCCATGGTCGCGCAGACACAGGCGGGCCGTCGTCGGCGTCGTGCTGACGGCCAGTTCCAGCGTCGAGCCGGCGGGCGCGAAGTCGATGGCGTTGACGAGCAGGTTGCCGAAGGCCAGCTCCAGCAGCGCCGCGTCGGCCTCGACGGCCACGTCCTCGCGCGCCGTCCAGGCGATGGCGAGGCCCTGCTGGGCCAGCCGTGGCGCCTGGCGCTCCAGCTGGGCCTCGGCCCAGTCCACGAGCGCGATGCGCTGGCGCTCGCCCGGGCCCACCTGGGCCTCCAGCTGCGACAGCGCCAGCACCCGCTCCACCAGGGTCTGCAGCCGGGCGGTCTGGTCCAGCACCTGGGCGGCGAAGCGCTGGCGGTCGGCGGCGGGCAGTTCGTCCTGCAGCAGCTCTCCGCTGGCGCGCAGGGCGGCCAGCGGGCTCTTCAGCTCATGCGTCAGCGCGCGCACATCGTGCTCGAGCTGCTCGCGGCCCTCCAGGCGGCGGCGCATGGCGTCCATGGCGACGGCCAGGTCGCCCAGCTCGCCCGGCATGGCCGGCGGCGCAAAGGCCTGGCCGGCCTGGGCCTGCTGGGCATAGCGGCGCAGCCGCCGCACCGAGGCCACCAGCCACAGCGTGACGGCCACGCCGACGATCAGGCTGGTCGCCAGCAGGCCGGCGCCGGCCCAGAAGACGCGGCGCTCGGCGCGGTCGATGAAGCGCTGCACGCTGGCCACCGGCTTGGCGACGCTGACGACGCCGAGCCGGCGGCCCTCAGTGACGATGGGCGCGGCCACGACGAGGACGGTGCTGCGGTCGTCGCGGGCGCTGTAGGGACTGGCGCGGGCGCCGTACTCGCCGCGCAGCGTCAGCGCCACGTCGCGCCATTGCGAATAGTCCTGGCCGACGGCCGAGGGCTGGCCGGAATCGAGCACGACGCGGCCGCGCGCGTCGGTCACATAGATGCGCAGGTCCAGGCTCTGCTTGCGCAGGCCCCAGATCATCACGTCGACCTCGCGCCGGGCATAACGGCGCAGCTGGGCGGCGAGTCGCCCGTCGGGCGCCGGCGTGCCGGCCGCCATCTCGTCGGCGGCGGCCTCGGCCAGCAAATGGGCCGTGTCCACCATCAGGTCTTCCATGACCTCGCGCACGCTGGGCTTGACCTCGGCCAGGAAGACCTTGAGCAGCAGCACGGCGCTGAGTCCGGCGATCAGGAAGAAGCCGAAGAAGACCCTGAGCCCGAGTCTCATGGTTCCAGCGAATAGCCGAGGCCGCGATGCGTCTTGATCGGGTCGCGCGCCGGCGCCGCCTCGCGCAGCTTGGCGCGCAGCGTCTTGATGTGGGTGTCGACGGTGCGGTCGGCGCTTTCGGCGCTGCTGCCCCAGACGGCGTCCAGCAGGGCGTCGCGGCTGTGGATGCGCCGGGGCGCGCGCAGCAGATGCGTCAGCAGGCCCAGCTCCAGCTTGGTGAGGCTGAGGGCCACGCCGTCCAGGCTGACCCGCGAGCCGTCGACGACGAAGCCCGCCGTCGCCGGTGGTGCGGCCTGGGCGCGGCGCAGCAGGGCGCGCACGCGGGCCACCAGCTCGCGCGGGCTGAAGGGCTTGGCGAGATAGTCGTCGGCGCCCAGCTCCAGGC
>Ga0164290_1002457_pt1 | contig 12872 bp, 10 predicted proteins | sample Micstemetagenome_FD_108782 | JGI IMG/M metagenome (GOLD analysis project Ga0164290, IMG submission 108782) | Contaminated culture microbial community from soil near Moab, Utah, USA - Microcoleus steenstrupii SON62 (Illumina Assembly) | ecosystem: Environmental > Terrestrial > Soil > Soil crust... | reverse complement strand
GGGAGCGCCGGCGCCGCCGCCGGCGGGCATGGCCATGGCGACCGGAGCAGCGGCGCTGACGCCCCACTTTTCTTCCAGCAGCTTGGACAGTTCGGCGGCTTCCAGAACGGTCAGCTTCGACAGGTCTTCAACGATTTTGGCGAGATCGGCCATTTGGTTTTTCCTTCGGAGGATTGGTTTTCAGAGAGAGTTTTGCAGAGATGAAAGAGGCGGGTCCGCTTACGCGGCGTCCTTCGAGGCGTACGCGCTGAACACGCGGGCCAGTTGGGACGCCGGGGCTTGAACGACGCCGGCGATCTTGGTCGCGGGAGCGTTGAGCAGGCCGAGCAGCGAAGCGCGGATCTGGTCCAGCGACGGCAGTTTGGAGAGAACCTCCACGCCCTTCGCGTCCAGAACCTTCTCACCCATGAAGCCGCCCAGGACGACGAACTTGTCGTTCGCCTTGGCGTATTCAGCGGTGATCTTGGCGGCCGTCACCGCGTCGTCGGCGTATGCGATGCCCACGGGACCCTTGAACAGGCCGTGGTAGTCGCTGCCTTCGGCGGCATCCAGCGCCTTGAGCGCCAGGCGGTTCTTGACCACCTTGAACGTGCCGCCTTCTTTGCGAAGACGTCCACGCAGATCTTCCATGTCCGCAACGGTCAGACCCAGGTTGTGGGTCACGACCACGGCGCCCGCGTCGGCGAAAACGCCCTTCAGCGTTTCGATCGACTCGGCTTTTTGTGCGCGGTCCATTGCGGTCTCCAGTCTGGTATTCGCCGCCGGGCTTATTCCCGACGACGGATTGGCCAAAGCGCGCCGCATCGCTGCGAAGCGTTCAGGCCGGTCGTAATGTCCGAAGGAGGCTCAGATCCCGTACGCCCGGAAACCGGGTGACGAGCGTCGTCTGCATCCCCATCTCCCCACGGCGTCAGAGGGCTCTCTGACATTTACGGCGCGGGTGACCCCCACGCCCCGAAGTTCTCGGACAGGACCGCCGCGGCCGAAGCTGCGACGGAGAAGGCGCGCTCTATACACGGATATCGCGCGAACTCAAGCGCCGCCCCTTCCCAAGCGAACGGGAAGCGCGCCAGATACGGCGAATGCGGGGGCAGGACCATGACCGAACCGACCGAAACACCGTCTGACGCCGGGCAGCCGTCGGGCCGCGACAGCCTTGGCCGCGACACGGCGACTTGGCTCGCGCCCGCGCGACTGGCCATCGGCCTGCTTCAAGGCCTCGGCCTGTATGGGCCGCACCGCCTCTCGGACGGCGCCGCCTCCTGGGGCGCAACCCATCCCCTGGTCCTGGGTCCGCTTCTGCTGGTCGTCGCCTTCCTGCCGGTCATGCTGCTGGCCGGCGTGGGCCGCGTCCGTCCGCTGACCCTCGCGATCTGGACGGCCGTCGCGGGCGTCGTTCTCGCCCTGCTGGGCCTTCATGACATCGCCCGCCAGAGCGCCGACACCCTGCAGGGGCCGCCCTTCCTGTCGCCCCAGGCGGTCGTCTTCTCCGCCGTCGCCCTGTTCATCGCCCACCATCTGGTCGCCCCCGCCGACATGGAGCGGCGCCGCATCGCCAGCTATTCGTCGTATTTCGACACCGCCACCAAGGCCGCCGCGCAGCTGGCCCTGTCGATCGGCTTCACCGGCGCCTTCTGGATCCTGCTCCACCTCGGCGCGGCCCTGTTTCGCATCATCAACCTCGATTTCCTCGAGACCCTGATGCGCCAGACCTGGTTCGTCATCCCCGTCACCTGCGTCGTCTTCGCCACGGCGGTGCATCTGACGGACGTGCGCGACGGCCTGATCCGCGGCGTCCGCACCCTGGCCCTGATGCTGCTCTCCTGGCTGCTGCTGGTCATCACCGTGCTGGTCGCCGGCTTCCTCGCCGCCCTGCCCTTCACCGGTCTCGGAGGCCTGTGGGCTGCCGGCAGCGGCGTATCGCTCGTCCTCGCCGCCGCCGCCGCCCTGATCATCCTCATCAATGCGGCGTATCAGGACGGCCGACCGGACAACCGCCCGCCCGCCGTGCTGCGCGTCGCCGTCCGCGTCGCCGCCGTCCTGATCACCCCCCTGATCGTCATCGCCGTCTGGGGCCTGGCCCTGCGCATCGGGCAGTACGGCCTGACGCCGGACCGCATCATCGCCGCCGCCTGCGCCCTCGTCGGCGCCTCCTTCGCCGCCGGCTACGGCTGGGCCGCCCTCAGCCCCTTCTGGCGCAAGGGCGACTGGATGCGCCCGCTGGAGCGCACCACCATCTGGACGGCCGTCCTGACCGTCGCCGTCATCCTCGCCCTGTTCAGCCCCTTGCTCGATCCCGCTCGCCTCTCGGTCGCCGATCAGGTCGCCCGGCTGGAGCGCGGGGCGGTGACGCCGGACAGGTTCGACTATGCCTTCCTCCGCTTCGGGAGCGGCAAGGCTGGAAAGGCGGCGCTTGAGCGCCTGACCGGGTCCCGGAACCCGGAGATCTCACGGCGCGCAGCCGAGGCCCGGACGCAGAAGAACCGTTGGGACCGGACGGGGGCCGAAGGCCTCCGATACGGCAAACCGGTCATCGACGCCTTCCCGGCCGGCTTGGTGCTGCCGGAACGGTTCACCTCGCCGGCCTTGCCGATCCAGGACGATCGCCGGGGCTGCAACGACCAGAGGTCCTGTCTCGCCACGATGATCGACCTGAACGGCGACGGCTCCCGTGAAATCCTGCTGGGGAGAGGCCAAGAGCTCTTTCTGTTCGAACCCCGGTCAGGCGGTGAATGGGAACAGGTCGGTGCCTACGACATCCCGGCGTGCAAACCGGAGGCGCTGGCCGCGATCCGCAGCGGCAAGCTCAGGCCAGCCCCCGCAGGCCGTCCCGATCTTGCAGGCGACGGTTGGACCGCGAACTTCCGCAACTATAACAACGCCGCCTGCGGCCTCCACGCCCCCCATCTCGCTCCGCCTGTGATCGTGCCGGCGCCGATCACCCCTTGACCCGGACGACCCGGGTAACATTACAGTCCAGTCATGAATCGGGATCGGGGGACCCCGCGTGACTCAGGACGGACCACAGGCTGAATTGCTGCGCCGCGCCGCCGAGGCGCTGGCGCGTCGCGATCCGCAGTCCGCCCTCGGCCTTCTGGATCAGGCCGATCGCCTCGGCGTCACCCACAACGCCACCCTGAACCGCGCCCTGGCCCTCAGGTTGATCGGAGACTTCCACGGCGCCCTGACGGTCCTCGACGACGCCCTGGCCATGCAGCCCTATGATTTCGCCGCCCTGCTGGGCAAGGCGGCCATGCTCGAGCAGATCGGCAAGGGCTTCGCCGCCGTCGACGTCTATCGCAATGCGCTCAAGATCGCCCCGCCGCGCGACCGCGTCCCGCCCCCGCTGGCGGCCCAGATGGATCACGCCGACGGCGTCGTCCGCCGCCACGCCGAGGCCCTGCGCGATCACATGCGGAACGAGGTCGCCGCCCTGCGCGACACGGTCGATCCCGCCGCCCTCGACCGGTTCGACGAGGGGCTGGAAATCTACGCCGGGCTGAAGACCGCGCCGAAGCAGGAGCCCCTGCTGCTCGACTATCCGCGCCTGCCGGCCATTCCCTTCTACGACCGCGCCCTCTTCCCCTGGCTGGAAAGGCTTGAGGCCGCGACGCCGGTCGTCCGGGCCGAGCTCGAGGCCCTGCTGGCCACGTCCATGGACGAGTTCGCCCCCTATATCGCCTATCCCAAGGGCGCCCCGGTCAATCAGTGGGGCGAGCTGAACCATTCGCGCAAATGGTCCTCGCTCTGGCTGTGGCGCGACGGCGAACGTCAGGACGCGGTCTGCGAGCGCTGCCCGCAGACGGCCGCCCTGCTGGAATCCCTGCCGATGTGCCGTCAGGAGGGCTTCGCCCCGACCGCCGTCTTCTCGGCGCTCCAGCCCCACACCCACATCCCGGCCCACACCGGCTCGTCCAATGTCCGGCTGCTGACCCACCTGCCGCTGATCCTGCCCGGCCCCGCCCGCTTCCGCGTCGGCAACACGGTGCGCGACTGGAAGATGGGTCGGGCCTGGGTCTTCGACGACACCATCGAGCACGAGGCCTGGAACGACGCCGACCAGATGCGGGTGATCCTGATCTTCGACATCTGGAACCCCTGGCTGACCGACGGCGAGAAGGCCCTGATCACCGCCATGATGCAGGCCCGACGCAGCTTCACGGCGGCGGGCTGAACGGGATTGCCACCTCCGCCCCTCAGCGTAGTATTACCGCCGGAGGACACGCCATGATCGCATACCTTATCAGCCCCGCCGGCCGGATTGGCCGCCGCGCCTACGCTGTCCCGATTGCGGCCTTTTTCGCCCTGGCGGTCGTCAGCGCATTCGCCATCGGAACGGGTCCGTCAGCATCGGTCCTCGGCTACGCCTTCGACAGGCCATGGGAAGCCATCGGGCGCGCCATGGACGCCAGCGCCTTTTCCGCCCTGCCGCTCCTCGTGAAGGCGCCGCTGGCCATCGCAATCTTCGCCGCCGCCGTCTGGGCGGCCTTCGCCCTGACCATCAAACGCCTGCATGACCTCGGCGCGAGCGGCTGGTGGTCGGCGTTGCTCACCCTTCCCGGCGTGGGCTTCGTGCTCATGCTGGTCTGCGCGGTCACCCCGGGACGACAACGACTCGCGGCCTGAGGGCCGCCGTTAACCCACCGCTCACCACCCCCCACAACCCGATCTTCACCTTGTGCGGGGTAAAAGCGTCCCGGAATGAGCCAGTCCCGCTTCAAGAAGGACCGGCCTGACGTGATGATGAAGGGGCGCTCTCCCATGGCCAAAACCGTTCTGGTGGTCGACGACGATCCGACCCAGCGCCGCCTCGCACAGGCCGTGCTGGAGCGCGAGGGCTACGCCGTCGTCCACGCCGAATCCGGCGGCGAGGCCATAGACCGCCTGACGAAGGGCGGGGGCGCCGACGTCGTCCTGCTGGACATGGTCATGCCGGGCATGAGCGGCATGGAGGCCCTGGCCGAGATCCGCACCGCGGGCGTGACCACCCCCGTCATCGTCCTGACCGCCTCGGGCGGGGTCGACGCCGTGGTCAAGGCCATGCAGGCCGGGGCCCAGGACTTCTTCGTCAAGCCGGTCTCGGCCGAGCGCCTGCTGGTCGGCGTCTCCAACGCCCTGCAGATGACGCGCCTGACCGCCGAGGTCGGCCGCCTGAAGAAGCACGTCACGGGACGCACCTCCTTCGACGACCTGGTCGGCCAGTCCACGGCCATGCGCATGGTCCGCTCGCTGGGGACCCGCGCCGCCAAATCCTCCATCCCCGTCCTGATCACCGGCGAAAGCGGCGTCGGCAAGGAAGTCATCGCCCGCGCCCTGCACGGTGCCTCGGACCGGGCCGGCAAGGCCTTCGTCGCCGTCAACTGCGGCGCCCTGCCCTCGAACCTGATCGAGTCCATCCTGTTCGGGCACGAGAAGGGCGCCTTCACCGGCGCCCACGACAAACACCCCGGCAAGTTCATGGAGGCCAATGGCGGCACCCTGTTCCTCGACGAGATCGGCGAACTGCCGCTGGACATGCAGGTCAAGCTGCTGCGCGCCCTTCAGGAGGGCGAGATCGATCCCGTCGGCGCCAAGCGCTCGGTCAAGGTCGACGTCCGCATCGTCTCGGCCACCAACCGCGACCCGGCCCAGCAGGTGCGCGAGGGCGCCTTCCGCGAGGACCTGTTCTACCGCCTGAACGTCTTCCCCATTGAGGCCCCGTCCCTGCGCGAGCGCCGCGAGGACATCCCGGCCCTGGTCGACCACTTCATCGCCCGCTTCAACGTCGAGGAGGGCAAGCGCATCGCCGGCTGCTCCGGCGAGACCCTGGCCCTGCTGTGCGCCTTCGACTGGCCGGGCAACGTCCGTCAGCTCGAGAACGCCGTCTATCGCGCCATCGTCCTGGCCGACGCCCCCTTCCTGCAGCCCCACGACTTCCCCGCCATTTCCGGCCGGGCCACGCCGCTGGCCGCCGACGACGCCGCGGCGGAACATGCCGATCCCGCCGCCATTGGCGACCTCGAGCTGCCGCCCCTGCCGGACACGCCCATCCGCATCCTCGACGACCGCGGCCACCTGCGCACCCTGGAAGAGATCGAACGCGACCTGATCCAGCACGCCATAGAGGTCTACGCCGGCCACATGTCCGAGATCGCCCGCCGCCTCGGCATCGGCCGCTCGACCCTGTACCGCAAGGTCCGCGAACAGGGGCTGGAAGGCAGCCTGCGCGAAGCCGGCTAGCCGCCTTCGCAGGCGCGGCGTTTCGGCAACGCCTCTGCTATTCCAGCCGTCTGACCAAAAGTTCACTGGCCAGCGGCGCCCGGAACCCCGAAGACGCGTGACTTGCGCGCACCCGCAACCTTTGGTTTCCCCGCTGAAACGCGACGGAAACATGGGCGGGCGACGTTGCAGCTTTCGTCGCCCTCCTCCCCCAAGGCCTCCGCATGCTTCTCGTCACCACCGCCCTGTCCGGACTCATGGCCGGGGCGATCCAGACCGCGCCGCCTCAGACGGCCCCGCAAACGCCGCCTGCCGCGCCCGCCGCGTCCGCCCCGGTCGTCGCGGGCGATGACGTCGCGGACCTCGGCACCGTGGTGGCCACCGGCGCCCGCGCCCGCGGCAGCGTCAATTCCGACATCCCGCCAGACGTCACCCTGACCGCCGAGCAGATCGCCGCCTACGGCGCCTCGGACATCGCCGAACTGCTGACCTATCTGGAGCCCCTCACCCGCAGCAGCCGCGGCCGCGCCGACGGCCAGCCCGTCCTGCTGGTCAACGGCCGCCGCATCTCGGGCTTCCAGGAAATCCAGGGCATCCCGACCGAGGCCATCGAACGCACCGAAATCCTGCCCGAGGAAGTCGCGCTGGAATACGGCTACAGCGCCGACCAGCGCGTCGTGAACTTCGTGCTCAAGTCCAATTTCCGCTCGCTCGTGGGCGAGCTCTCGGGCCGCGCCCCGACCCAGGGCGGCCGCACCGTCGCCGAGATCGAGGGCAATGTCCTGCGCATCGCCGGCGCCACCCGCTGGTCGATGGACGCGGAGTACGAACGCTCGACCCCGCTGTTCGAGTCCGAGCGCGACATCGTCCGCGACCCGGCCGCCACGCCCTACGACCTGATCGGCAACATCACGGGCATCCCCTATGTCAATGCGGGAGTCCCCTGCACGCCCGCCTCGACCGCCCCCTGCGACCGCGAGATCGATCCGGCCCTGTCGGCCCAGGTCGGCCGCCCCGTCCTGATCAACCCGGTTCCCGTGACCGGCGCGCCCACCATCGCCAACTTCGCCTCGGTCGCCGGCGATCCGCGCACCACCGACCTGGGCGCCTATCGCACCCTGCTGTCGGAAAGCGAGCGCGCCACGGTGCGCGGCACGATGAAGCGCGACATCAACGGCACGACCCAGGGCACCATCAGCGGCAGTCTTGAGAACACCAACAGCCGCAGCTTCAACGGCCTGCCCGGCGTCGTCCTGACCCTGCCCGACGGCAATCCCTTCTCGCCCTTCGCCGACGACGTCCGGGTCTATCGCTACCTCGACGCCGCCGACGCCATGGACCGCGAGTCCGAGACCCTGACGGGCCGCCTCGCCGGCGTGCTGGACGGCTATATCGGCGAGGACTGGCGCTGGACCCTGACCGGTTCCTACGACCGCGTCGAAAGCGACACCCTGACCGGCCGCGGCTATTCCGAGACGCCGTTCCAGACGCGCCTGACCGCCAACGACCCCTCGGCCAATCCCTTCGCGCCCGCCCTGAACCCCGCGGACTTCGCCGCCCGCGCCGATGACACTTCCAATTCGGTGTCCCAGGTCCTGGCCGGCGAACTGGTGCTGAACGGCGACGTCTACCAGCTGCCCGCCGGCGGGATTTCCTCGACCTTCAAATTCGGCGCCGACACCCGCTCGCTGGATTCCACCAGCGTCCGCTCCGGCCTGACGGTCGACCGCTCCCAGTCGCGCGACCGCTTCAACGGCCAGGCCAGCTTCGGCATCCCCATCGCCAGCCGCCGCACGGGCGTCCTGCCGCAGCTCGGCGACCTGTCGGCCAATTTCAACGTCGGCTACGAGGAACTGTCGGACTTCGGCGGCCTGTCCACCCTCGGCTTCGGCGTCAACTGGTCGCCGATCGAGCCGGTCTCCCTGCTGTTCAGCTACACCGACGAGCACGGCGCCCCCAGCATCTCCCAGCTGAACGACCCGATCATCGCCACGCCGAACGTGCCGGTGTTCGACTTCAGGACCGGCGAAACCGTCTTCGTCACCCGCATCGACGGCGGCAATCCGACCCTCGAATCGGACCACCGCCAGGTCTGGAAACTGGGCGCCACGCTCAAGCCCTGGTCGGAAACCGATTTCCGCATCCAGTCGACCTGGACGCACAGCCTGACGGAAGACGCCATCGCCGCCTTCCCGACCCTGACCCCGGACCTCGAGGCCGCCCTGCCGGGCCGCTTCACCCGCGATCCCCAGGGCAATCTGGTCTCGTTCGACGGCCGGGCGCTGAATTTCGACCGCTTCGAGCGTCAGGACATCCGCACCGGCGTCAACTACTCGCGCGCCTTCGGCAAGCCCAATCCCGCCGCCTCGCCCCTGCCCGGCATGCCCGGCGGCGCCCGCCCGCCCCGCGCGGGCGGCGGCGCGCCCATGGTCGTGCGCATGGGCGGCGACGGTCCCCGTCCGGAGGGCGGCGCGGGCGGCGGCGGCGCCCAGATCCGCATGGGCGGCGGCGGGGGTCGCGGCGGCGGCATGCAGCCCGGCCAGGGCCGCTTCAACGTCTCGATCTACCACACCTACCGCCTGCAGGATGAGATCGTCATCGCCGACGGCCTGCCCGTCCTCGACCTGCTGGACGGCTCGGCCACCGGCAGCCGCGGCGGCAGCCCGCGCAACGAGATCCAGGCCCAGGCCGGGGTCTTCAAGAGCGGCATGGGCGCCTTCCTCAACGCCAACTGGCGCGACAGCACCTTCGTCGACGGCGGGACCGGCCCGGACCTGACCTTCTCGGACCTGGCCACGGTCAATCTGAACCTCTTCATCGACCTGGGCAGCCAGGCCGGCTGGGTGGCCAAATATCCGTGGCTCAAGGGCTCGCGCCTCAACCTCGGCGTCCAGAACCTGTTCGACAGCCGCCTCGAGGTCACCTCGAGCGCCGGCGACGCCCCGCTGAACTACCAGCCCGACTATCTCGACCCCATGGGCCGGACGATCAGCCTGACGTTCCGGAAGATCCTCTTCTAGGGATCAGGGATTAGGGAGTAGGCAGTAGGGAATAGGCGCGATCAATGTCCGCCAACCGCCAACACTACTGCCTACTGCCTACTGCCTACTGCCTACTGCCTACTGCCTACTGCCTCCCCCTACTCCCTCTCCTTCCGTCCCCACCGCCGCTTCGGCGCCTCGCCCTTCGCCTTGGCGGCGATCTCCTTCAGCTTGCGGCCCTGCATGGCCGACAGCGCCTGACCGGCGCGCCCTTCTCGGGATCGCCGAAGGCGCGGCCGTGGGTCTTCACCCGCTCGCTGACCGAGTCGATGAACTCGCCCTCCCATTCGGACAGCGAAACGCCCGCCTTCTCTGCCGAGCGGCGGGCGCGTCTGAGAGCATTGAGGGCCGCCCTCTGGGCCGCCTTGCGTTCAGCCTCGAACGGGCTGGCGGGCGGTTTTTTCGAACCGCCCTTGCCCCCGCCGAAGCCGGTTCGCTTCAGGGTCAGATCTCGCCGAGCGCCGAGAGGTACAGGTCCAGGATCGCGTCCTCTTCCTGCCGCTTGGCCTTGTCCTGCTTGCGGATGCGGATGACCTTGCGCAGGATCTTGACGTCGTAGCCCTCGCCCTTGGCCTCCAGGAAAACCTCCTTCATGTCGGCCATGACGGCGGCCTTGTCCTCCTCCAGACGCTCGATGCGCTCGATGATAGTGCGCAGCCGGCCTTGGGCGGCCGAGGTCAGGACGTCGGGCGAGGAATCGAAGGAAGCGTCGTCGGCCAAGGGAATACTCCGGGAAAAACGCCCTCAAGCAGGCCGAAGGCCGTTAGGGCGAAAAGAATGTGGACGCTAACCACGTAGGCCGGCGCGACTCAACGTCCGCTGGGGGCAGACGCGAAAAAGGCTGCGGACAAGTCCGCAGCCCTTGGAATTTCGAACCGCGCCGTAAGGCGTGGAAAGACCTTAGCCCTGCTTCGCCTTGAAGCGCGGGTCGGTCTTGTTGATCACGTACACAACACCCTTGCGGCGCACGACCTTGCAGTCGCGGTGGCGGGTCTTGAGCGACTTGAGCGAGCTGCGGACCTTCATGGTCGTCGTCCTGGGCAAAGCAAAACAGAAAAGCCGCGGGACGAACCTGCGGCGGAGCGGTGCGTATAGAGAGGCTTCCCCCGTTCGTCAACCAGATGGAGACGAACTTCGCCGCCTTCGCCAGACCTCTACCACCAGGCGGTCGCGGGCGCGTGCATCATGCCCAGAAGGACGCTCGTCACCTGCACCCCGCTGCCGTCCTCGGTGACGATGTTGAACGCCTGCTGGCTCAGCGGGGTCGGGTCCGGCCGCGCCATGGCCCAGGCCGGAAAAAGCCGCGCCGTCACCGGCCAGTCGCCCAGCACGACAAGTTTCTCATGGCGGCTGTCGGCCCGGATTCGCACCATCAGCGCGTCCAGATTCGCCTCCGTCCCCTCGACGACCTGAACGAATTTCCCGTCCGGCAGGGCCAGGGCCCCCGTGATCCGGTCACGCTTGTTGTTGACCTGCGAGACACGGAAGATCGCATCCAGGGCGGGGACGTCGTTGTGGTCGATCAACGACTCGCTCCGATAGACCAGCCGCTTCAGTCTCTCGCGCACCGCGATCACCCCGAGGGCGAAACGCCCAAGCTGGCTCTACGCCCTTATGGTGAAGATTGCCGCAGTTAATTCGTTTTTCGACATAGCGGCGGGCGGCGCGGTGCAGATGGCGGCGGTGAACGCCGTCTTCACCACATTCCGGTCAGCTGGCGCCGGTATTGCAGCAACGCTTCCCGCCCTCGCGCACTTGTTATGACGGGGCGGCCGCCGAGGATTCTACAGCTACATCATGCGTATCAGTCTTCGCCTTCTCCTCATCGCCTCCGTCGCCGCCTGCGCCCCCATGCTGCCGGAGGCGCCGCCCGTGACGCCGACGCCGGCGCCGGCCCCCGCGCGACCGGCCGCCCCCGCCCCCACGCCCGCCCCTCCGCCGGCCAATCCCGCCGACCAGGCCGGGTTCGAGGGCTGGAAACAGGGCTTCCTGTCCCGCCACGGCGGCGTCCGCCGCGACGCCTACGCCCGCGAACTGGCCGGCCTGACTCCCGACGCCGCCGTCATCCGCCTCGACGGCAACCAGCCCGAGTTCAGCCGCCCCGCCGGCGCCTATATCCAGTCCGCCGCCTCCGCCACCCGCATCGCCCAGGGCCGTCAGCGCGTCGACCGCGTGCCGTGGGAGGTCACCCAGCGATTCGGCGTGCCGGCCGAAATCCTCGTCTCCATCTGGGGCAATGAGAGCAGCTTCGGCGCCGTCCAGGGCGACTATGACGTCATCCGTTCGCTGGCCACCCTGGCCTTCGAGGGCCGCCGCCGCGACTGGGCCGAGGCCCAGCTGAAGGACGCGCTCGACATCGTCATCGACGGCCGCCGCGACCGCGCGGGCCTCAAGGGCAGCTGGGCCGGGGCCATGGGCCAGACCCAGTTCATGCCCGACAACTATCTGCGCCTCGGCGTCGACCAGACCGGCGACGGCAAGGTCGACATCTGGGGTTCGGACGCCGATTCCCTCGCCTCCGCCGCCAATCTGCTGGCCCAGGCCGGCTGGAAGCGCGGCCAGAGCTGGGGCTACGAGGTCGTCCTGCCCCCCGGCTTCGACTATGCCGAGGCCGAAGGCCCGCGCCACGACTGGCGCTACTGGGCGCAGCGCGGCGTCACCCTCGCTCGCGGCGGCGCCCCCACGGACGCAGAGGCGCTGGAAGACGGCGTCATCCTCCTGCCCCAGGGCGCGCGCGGCCCGGCCTTCCTGGCGCTGCCCAACCACTATGTGATTCGCCGCTACAACAACTCGGTCTCCTACGCCCTCGCCATCGGCCTGACGGCGGACGGCATAGCGGGGAAGCCGGGCCTGGTCGGAACCTGGCCCGCCGACGCCCCCCTGTCCCGCGACCAGCGCATCGGCGCCCAGCGCGCCCTGACGGCGCTCGGCTACGACACCCAGGGCGTCGACGGCGTCATCGGCTCCAACACCCGCGCGGCCCTGCGGCGCTGGCAGATCGCCTCGGGAAGGATCGCCGACGGCTATCTGAGCGCCGATCTGGCGGACGAGCTGATCCGGCGGGCGGGGTAACGCCTTTCGCCCGGGGGTAAGATTGCACCTTCTTCCTTCGTCATCCCGGGGCGCGCAGCGGCCCCGGGACCCAGCGGCGCGCGAGAGCGCGACCCTGTCGGGAGCGGGGCTGCCTCACCATCGCCTTCGCTATGCTCCGGCGCCGCTGGGTCCCGGCCTTCGCCGGGATGACGGCGGATTGTGCGAGCAATCGACGCCCAGCCACACACGTTATTGAGGCCAACCGGCTGATCCGCCACGGGATTACGGATCAAGCAGCGTCATTTCGTAGCCCTGGTCCCGCCCCGCCCTACACTCTCCCCGTCCCGTCGCAGGGAGGGCGCAGAGGCCTTGCGTGATCTGGCGGCGGGATGTGGAGAAGCGGGGACCCGGTTCCGGCTCGCCAACTCAAGGCGAGCGACGCCCGGGACCCGATCGGTCGCACAGCCGCCGGTCGGGACGTCAGGGACGAGGGGGATACTCGTCCGGTCCGGGGACCGTGTCGCAAGCACGGCCCGCCCGCCGGAGGCGCTGCGGTAAGGCGATAAGACCGCCACCGGACGCAAGCTTCCGCCCAATCTC
>Ga0164290_1002456_pt1 | contig 12882 bp, 14 predicted proteins | sample Micstemetagenome_FD_108782 | JGI IMG/M metagenome (GOLD analysis project Ga0164290, IMG submission 108782) | Contaminated culture microbial community from soil near Moab, Utah, USA - Microcoleus steenstrupii SON62 (Illumina Assembly) | ecosystem: Environmental > Terrestrial > Soil > Soil crust... | reverse complement strand
TCGCGGTTCGGCGAAGGTGTAGGTGGCGCGACATCGCCAGGCTCGCGGTTAGGTGCGGGTACAGGTGGTGCGACTTCGCCAGGCTCGCGGTTTGGTGCGGGCGTCGATGCCGGTGGCGCCACTGGCCCGGCAGCAGGCGGTGCTTTCACACCGCTCGGCGACCGTGCTCCTTCGACGCCGCCAACGACGACGCCACCGCCGGTCCGAGCCCCGGGCTCAACGAGCGACAGCACCCTGCCGGATGCAACTGCGCCCGGCGCGAGCGACATCCCCCGCTTCGGCACTCCACCAGCCACGACCGATCCGGCTCTGGACCCCCTCGCACGGCCAGGCGCCGGCTCGTTGGCACCGATTGACCCAGCCCTTGCTCCCAGCACACCGCCTCTGCCCGAGAATCGGTTCGGTGCACCTGCTGGTCCGCTGGATGATCGTGGAGCACTCCCATCCGACCGCAGCGCGCTGCCGATGGATCAAGAAGGCGCCATTCCTAGCCCCAACGACCGCCGTTCAGCCCCGATGGACGCCGGTGCTCAAAGCGACCGCGGCCTTGCGAAGATGATCTATCGCAACCATCTCGCCACGTTTCAACTGATCGCCGGTGAGGGAACGGCGTACTATCACTTGGAAGTTCAGCAGGGCGGCCCGCGACCCCTGACCTGCGCCAACGGCCTTTGCGAAGGTGGCGTCATGCTGAATCAGGTTCCGCACCTTGCAGTGCTGCGGCCTCGATCAACCAACGATCCACACTACCTGCATTTCAGCCCCGAGCATGGCGATCCGTTCACCGTGGAGTGGGCTGTTGCCCTGCGACCCTCGCGAGACGGCGGCTTTGCCGTGTATCGACGAATCGATAAAGCTTGGGCGCGCTACGGCTCGTTCGGACGGCAGATTGTTCAGTAGCCTGGATTCAGAGAAGGCGAAAGCTTTCGTAGAGCGGGCCGTGGGACGGTTCCGCTCTACGCAAGGAGTATTGGTGTTTAGCAACGGATGGCAAGACAGGAACATCTCGGCACGAGCAGCGATCACGCTGGTGCTACTCGCGATTATCTGCCTGCCGGCGCAGGCTCAATCTCCGGGCAAGCGCTCCGTTCGCTCAGCGAAGCGAGACGACTCGTCGCTACTCGAGCAATTCGCCCCGCGTTCACCGGCGGAGGCATCGCCCACAGCTTCAGACGAACGAGCTGCCTCTGCCGAGAAGCGGATCGAACCGTCGCCCGCAGCCCAGCAGGCGGAACGGGCGGTCCGACAGCGCGGCTACCTCACGATTGACCACAGCTATCCGGCCGACGGCCGCGAGGCCGCTGTGCACGGACCTTCGCTTGTGCCGCCTGGCAGTGAAGCACTGCCTGCATTTCAATTGATGCCGGTTGAAATCTCGACCGAGGTCCAAGCCGACGGCAGCGGAGCACTGGTGCTTCCGTGCCCGCGCGACGTCGTCGATCAAATCCATGTTGCCTGCCGCGTCTCCACGGTAAGAAGTCAGGACGGCCGAGAACAGCCCGTCCCACACAAGGCAACGGTCGTCTACACCTTACCCACGGCCAATGGCGGTTACGTCAATCCGTTTCTCTTTGTCGACCTGAACGATCCTCAGGCCAAGGCTACGATTCAAGTGCGCACCTTGCACTGGTTGGTCATACCCAAGTACTCGTCCAATCCGACGCTGCAATCCCGCCTGCAGCAGATGTCGAAGCCGATTCAAGCGGCCATCGATCTGGCTGCCAAAATCGAATACGACGTTGAGGTGCAAATCGACGAAGCCGGCGAGCAGCCAACTCGCGGCGATTGCAGCGTGAAGGCCTATGTCGCCGCTGACCATGGTTCAACCGAGGCTAGCAGCCGAATTGAGGTCGTTGAGGGATATCGGTACCGAGTCCCAAGCGCAGATCGCCTGACCGGCGGCTGCCATTTTCAGAACCTGGTGCTGAGTCCTGCCGGGCTCTTCATGTTCGATGCAACCAGCCGAGTCGACTATTTCCTTGGCCCGCCGGAACGCTTCATCACGACCAGTGTTGGCGGTGAATTTTCGCTTCCAGCCCTGAACAGTCCTCCCGGAACGAAACACCGCGGCAGCAACATGGGCTTCTACACCGGTTTCGAAAGCCATGGCCACGCTCATCTCTCGACGCCCACCTTCGGCGAGCGGGCCGAGGCACTGCGCGACCTGGCGAAGCAACCGGACCGAGCCGTTGCTAAGTACGCTGAAGCACTCTGGCGCGATCGGCTACGCGTCTATTCCGCGCGGAAGTAAGCGAGCAAGTCACTTCCCAAACATTCCCCGCGCACTCTCAGGCAGCGACGCTTTGCCACTGGGCCTCGCGCCCGGACTGATGTTCCAAGCCAGCGTGATGCGCGGCCCTTGGCCTCGGTACGGATGAACAAAGTGCAAGAACTCACTGGGGAAGAGAATCATCGTGCCGGTACTGATATCGGGCAGCAACCCGCGCGTCGGTCGCTCGGGATGCGTTGAACAGCAGTACGGGATGCGAGGATCGCAAAAATGGAACCTCCCCGAAAGCTTCTGCTCGCGGTCGGGCGATCCGGGATCTAGGTAATAGACGAGACTGGCTTGTGAATCGTAGTGTGAGTGGGGATAGGAATAGTCCCCGTCCTCTAGCACATTCGCCCAGCGGTCGGTCGTATGAGCTGAGGTGACATTGTGAACCCGGCAGAAGAAAAGCAGCGCTCGCAAGCTGAGCAGCCTCGCCGCGGGTAGCTGCCAAATCGCCGCCTCGCGCACCTTCTTGCCGCCGAAGCCAAGCATGCCCATGTTCTGCCGGCCGGCCTGCTCGATTAAGGCCTGGCGAAACGCCGGGTGGACCGTTGTGCCGTCGAGGAAGCGAGTACTGAAGATCCGTGGGTCCTCGATGTTCGATACCGGCTGCTCCGCCTGCCAAACCGGCACTTCTCCTTCAGGGATCACCACACGGGCGCTATAGGCTTGCGCTGGGTCGACGGGACTGAGTTCGAGGAAGTCGTAGTCGGACATGCAGGTTCCAGTAGAGGTGCTGCTTCACGATAGCGCCTGCGCATGAGCCGCATCGCAGATGAGCGCGATCAATCGTCTGCATCCTCTCGGTCGAGTTGCCGCCTCCTGAGTTCGCGCAAGGCGATGGTCGGCGGCAGGACCACGGCGGCGAGCCCCAAAATGAGGGCGAACCCAATCGACAACCACTCACGCACTCCCAAGCGGTCCGCCTGCTGATATGCATGGCGGCCGACGACACCAAGAACCACACCTCCGATAACCGGAAATGCGAATAGCCACGTTCGCAGTTCGAAACCGGAACGGCGGCGCAACGGTTCCGACGGATCGTTTTCCTGGTGCAACGACGGCTTTCCCATGGGTCTGACAAGGTGAAGTTCGGCTGTGTGCCATCGTGCGCAAGGCGGAGCATTTGTGCAAGCGACAACTTCCGGCGACTCGCAAGGCGTGACGAACCCGATGAACAGCGGGCGATTACCCTCCGAAAGAACCGCTCCCCGTCCTGGGTATTTTCTTGCGGTTTTTCGCAAAGGATACGCGCCAAATCGTTTTCGACCTTTCTTAACGTTTTGCCTACATCCTGTTCATAAATCGCCTCTAGTTTCGACTCCAAGTGATTCATTGGTTGATCGGAACACAAGTCGAACCGAGGGCAAAAAGGATGCGTTTCAATCAGAAGAGGCAAGCGTTCACACTCGTAGAACTGCTCGTTGTGATCGCGATTATTGGTGTGCTGGTGGCTTTGCTGCTGCCCGCCGTTCAGTCGGCCCGCGAAGCGGCTCGGCGTATGAGCTGCTCGAACAACTTGCGGCAGATCGCCGTCGGCGTCCACAACCACCACGATACACTCGGCTACCTTCCCGGCGCCGGTTCGGACGGCCCGAATCAAGACTGCTGCAATGCCACCAAGCGCGAAGGCTGGAGTTGGGCATTTCACCTGCTGCCGTTCATCGAGCAGCAAAACCTGTACGATCTGACCGACAACGCAGTAATCGCCGCAACGCCGACTAAGACCTACTACTGTCCCACGCGTCGCGCTCCCGCCAAGTACGGCAACCACGCCAAGCTGGACTACAACGGCAATGGCGGAAGCGCTTCGGGCGCCGCCGGTAAGGACGGCGCCTTCATCCGGCAGTTTACGAAGCCGCATTCATCGACTCCCGCGAGTACGCCGGTCGAGAATTTCCGCCGCTTCGGCGACTTCATCGATGGCACGTCGCAAACCATTCTCGTGGCCGAAAAGCAGGTGCATCCGACCACCTGGGGCACCGCGGGCGGCGACAACGAGGCCTGGAACAACGCCGGTTGGGATGTGTGCGTGGTCCGCTTTGGCAGCGAAGTGCCACAACCCGATATGAAGCACCCCGACAAGACTCAGGCGACTCACTGGTCAAATAAGTTCGGCAGCTCGCACCCGGCTGGCGTGAATGCGGCTCGGGTCGATGGCTCGGTGGGATTCATCTCCTACAACATCGACGCGACGAACTGGCTGCGGTTGTGCACGATCGCGGACGGCCAGACGATTACCGAATCGAACTGAGTCGGAACTCAGGCCGATGGCGTCTTGGACGTTCAGTTCGGCCATGAGTTTCAAGTTAGGCATGGGCTCCTAGCCCGCACCCATCGAAGCCTTGAAATTACGAGGAGAAATATGCATAGGCATTGGTTCATCGCCGTTTTAATTGTCTTGCCGAGCGTTCTAGGTTGCGGCGGCGGCGCAATCGCTCCAGCCACTGTGGGCGAGGACGAACGACAGCAGATGGCGGAACAAGAGAAGTCAGTGGAAGCTGAAGAACGCGCCCATCAGGCGCAGAACAAGTGAGAACGCAGAATACGTTCACATCGCCAACCATTGGCCTTGCGAGCTATCTCTGACGCTCTAAAACAAAAAAGGGTGCAGCCAAAAGCCGCACCCTTTTGTGTATCTCAACGGGCGTCAGTCTTTTAGCTCGAGTTTGAGCTCATTTACTTTGCCCGCTTCGAGCACCGCTTCCAGACCCGAAGTAGCTGAGTCGGTGTACTTCTTAGGTATCTTCGAGATACTCGCCATTCCCGAGGGGTCCTTTGGGTCCGGCTTGGTCGACTGAACTGCAAGTTTAACGGGGCCCGGCGGGGCACCGTCGCCCGGCTCTAGAGTAGTTACCTCGACGATCTGGCCCGCCTTGATGGTTCCATGCGCCGGACGCCCCGATGCCGGATGAATGATGAGCGTGCCATCTTCGAGTGGTTGGCCGTTGTAAGTCACGGTCCCAGTGACACTCGCCGCATCGCTCGAGCCACAACCGACAAGCGCGCTACACACTCCAAGCAAGACCAGCACGCACGCAATTCTGTTTGTCATAACGGGACCGGCGCTCCTACGAGAGAAGATGAGTTTCCAGTGATGATGCGCACCCACTATGGCAAACTCACTACGTTGCCATCGGCCTTGTCACCCAAATTGCGGTAGAGATTGCCATCGATCGTGTCGCTCAAGAATTGCACGCTCGCGTCGGCCAGCACAAACTGAGCACCTGCCGGATGGCGGCTCCGGAACAAGATGCACTTGTTGTGATCGCCATACAGGCCAGCTGCATTCGTTTGAAATTCCCGGTTGAAGGCGTTGATCGGGTGCGCCATGGTGGCCCAACTTTGATAGCCCCAATCCTGCCACTGGCACCAACCGCCGATCACTTCACCCACCATGATCGTGTTTGACGTGCCGTCGGTGACATCGGCCATGCGTGCGCTGTATCCAGTTCGAGAAAACATCCCACGGACCTGCGATGCATCGTTCGTAGCACTGTACTGGCCGTAGGCTGCACCACCGACGCCTGGAGTCGTGCTCGCAGAATTGGGGTGACCGCCGGCCGACAGGCCGTAGTTTGTAGCGGCCAAGTCCACACTACTACCGTCATCAGCTCCCTTGCCCAGCTTTCCGCCAACCGGATCGGAGGGGCAGGTATAGACCTTCATCGGCTGCTGCTTGTAAACCAACTCCGCAGCCGACAAGCCTTGGCCGAAGCCGAAGGACATTTTGTCGAACGTGTTTTGCTGCTCCACGAACGGCAGTAAGCGGACACCCCAGCTCTGAAAGATTCGCTCTCCCACGCCTTGGCAGCAGGTCTGCTGCAACGGAAAGCGGTTGAAGGTGTCGTGGTAGTTGTGCATCCCAATCCCAATCTGTTTGAGATTGTTATTGCAACTGGTCCGCCGAGCCGCTTCTCGTGCGGCCTGCACGGCGGGCAAGAGCAGCGCCACGAGCACACCGATGATTGCAATCACAACGAGTAATTCAACCAGAGTGAACCCTCTGGCAACACGTAAACGGCCGCTCATACGAGAACTCCGACAGGAAAAGACGGATTAATAATGGCCATTCCGAATACCCAGGCGGTCGATAGTGTATAGCAATTCACCTTTACAGATCAACGATATTTTATGTTCTATTTATTACGGATTTTTATTGACACCTATTACAGCCCTAAACATGGCAGAGCCGCGCAACGGTCGACGCGTCCGACCAACGAACTTGTCGGTCACTGCATCAGTAGCTTTGCTTCTGAATTACATTCCCTCAGGCCACTTTCGTGTCGCCTCCAGCGACTCGCCTGTTTCGAGCAGGCTTTTGAGACTGGCTAGAATGCAGGGCCAGCCGCCCGAGACAGCTTCAATCAGCTTGGAGTCTGGCAAGTCGATCTCGTGCAAGAGCGAGAGCTTCACCATCTCGCCTTGCGGTTCCAGGTCGATCGTCAGCTTCGAGAACCCTTCGGCGGCCAGTTCGGGCTTGAATTCGTTCCGCCAGGTGACGACCAGGCGCTTTTCAGGAACAAACTCGATCACTTCGCCCCGATCGCCGACTCGGCCGTCGGGGATCATCAGCTTCCATTCGGAGCCGACCTGCCAGGCACAATCTTGCCAGGTCTCGGCCCAATACTGCCGAGTGAACTCCGGCTCGCGCAGTGCCTGCCATAGCTTGGTGGGTGTGGTGCGGATGTAGGTGACGTAGACGAATCGTGAGCTGGCCATAGTGTTCACTGCTTTCTGCTTCTGAAACGAGTGAGGCGTTTCGCCTCCGATCATTCGTAGCCCGCGTCTTCCAATCGCTTCTTTAATTCCCCTAGCACGCGTAACCGGCCGCGCGCGTACTTGCTCATCCATCGCTCGGCGATGTCATGAATCGGCGCCGGATTGAGGTAGTGCAGCTTCTCGCGCCCCTCCCAAATCACGACGACAAGCCCCGCCTCCTCCAAAACTTTCAGATGCTTCGTCACCGCCTGCCGGGTCATCGACAGGCCCTCGCAAAGCTGACCAAGCGTCTGCCCGCTTCTTTGCTGCAGCCGATCGAGCAGTGTCCGTCGCGCGGCATCCGCAAGCGCCTTGAACACAAGATCGGGATCGGGATTCGGCATCACCGAATTATGCAACCGTTCGGTTGCATGTCAAGGCACGATGCAGTGACGGGACTAATCAACGAAGACAAGTTAGGGCTCGACATCATCTGCATCCAGCCGAAACGAACTACACAATCAAGCGAATCGATAGCGTTTACCTCATGGCCACGAAATAGTTCGCAGGCGTTCTAGCAAGAGACGCTAACCGGCAACTGTTACTCCAGCGACTTGATGTAGTTGAGCAGAAACTCACCAAGCGAATCAGCCCGTTTGTGAGTCCAGTGCTTTGGATCCGGGTCCGTCCAGCGAAGGTCGTGGTCGAGCTCGTAGACTTCGGGGCTGAAAGAATTACCATCGCGGAGAAAACCGAGCGCGTTGCCATCCGCAGTTGCATGATAGGTTGCGATGGCCAGCACGGGAGCAGTTCGCGGTTCTCCATCATGCCACCAGGCGCCAAGCGTCGCACCGACTGCTGACGTCGGGGAGTAAAAGCGCACGTGAGATCGTCCGGGAAGATGACAAGGGCCGTAGCTACGCAGCAGCCACCGATAGTCGACCGGGAGCGTCGCTTCCATCGCCGTTTCCAGCTCGTTGATCAACTCATCTGCGAGCGGAACAAAGGACCGCTCGGCTGGATAATCCAGAAACAGCTCGTCGGTGACTGGAATGCCTAGTCGCTGGCAAACGGCTGTTGGATCGCCGAAGCCCAGGTCGGAATCTACTTCGTAGTCGTCGAATTCGTAAACTTGGGTCGAGCAAAACTTTCGGCGGATGCGTTGCATCGCCGCCGCAACCTGCTGATAGTCCGCCATGGTTGGGCGCCTTGGAGCCTCTGCTCATCCGACTTATTGACGAGTTGCTAATCATTATCTAAACTAAATCGCGACTGTCAAGCTCGCGATTTCGGCTGAGCCAGATCGTCCCAAGGCCGCTCCCTGGCACAACGCGGAGCCACGATACTTACGTCAACTACCCGCCGACTAGCTGTTGATTAAATCGAGGACTAAATCAACAAGTTCGGGTCCCCTGGGGACCGGGTGGGCGGTGAAAAACCCCCCGATTAAATCAACAGCCAGCGGTTTGGTGCGGAACGTAAGTTGTGCTTGCCTGGCTCCGGCGGCAGACTAGATTGAGTCGCGAAGCGGCGAGGCCGGAGCCTCGCGATTAGTTCCGTCCCTGGCTGGAGCCTGGGACGAGAGGTTGGACGGGCCGTTCGAAGTTCAGCTCTGATTTGCATCTGGTTTGTGTCTATGCCGAACACGAAGCACATCTTGGTGGTAGAGGACGAGCGGCATCTCGCCGTGGGCATTAAGTTCAACCTGGAAGCTGAAGGGTATCGGGTGACGACCGTCGGCGACGGGGCCGCCGCGCTGCGATTGATCGAGGAGGGGGATCCGGAGATCGACCTGGTCATCCTCGACATCATGCTGCCTGGCATGAGCGGCTATGCGGTCTGCGACTCGCTGCGGACGGCGGGCTCGGATGTGCCGGTACTCATCCTGAGTGCGCGAACGCTCGCCGAGGATCGGACCCGCGGTTTTGATGTGGGGGCGAACCAGTATCTATCGAAGCCGTTCGATCTCGACGAGTTGCTCAGCCGCGTGAAGAACCTGCTGACTCACTACACGCGCCGGCATCAAGCGCCGCGATCGATGCCGTCACAACTTTCGACTTATGAGTTCGCCAGTGCGAAGATCAATTTCTCGCAGTACGAGTTGACCGTCGGCGGCAAGCCGGTCTCGCTCACCAAGCGTGAGTGGGAACTGCTGCAGTTTTTTGTCGAGAACGAAGGCCGGCTGGTGCCGCGGCAGGAAATCCTGCAAGCGGTGTGGCATCTGCCGGGGCACATCCAGACGCGCGCGCCCGATCAGTTCATGATGCGGCTGCGGAAGATTTTTGAGCGCGACCCGGCCGAGCCACAGCATTTTCTGACGATCCGGGATTTGGGATATCGGTTCATCGCGCGGCCTGAGGCAGGGCAGGGGACGATTGAACCCAGCACGACTGAAACGGAATCAGGTTCTGTCTAAGCTCCGTCCCAGGCTGGAGCCTGGGACGGAGACGAAGTGAGGAGCGGCGAGGCCAGAAAGCACATTCGTCACTTTCCTGTACAAATGCTATTGAAACTGTACAGCCGTATATTAGAATGCCGATGAGAGTCCAGGTTTCCCCCATTTCTTGAAGGGCCGAGGCCATGTCAAGCGCCGCGCAATTGACCGAGCGACAGCAGGCCGTATTCGAGTTCATCCGCGATGGAGTGCTGACTCGCGGATATGGCCCGACCGTGCGTGAGATCGGTGAGCACTTCAAGATCAGCTCACCAAACGGCGTGATGTGCCACCTCAAGGCGTTGGAGAAGAAAGGCCTGCTGCAGCGGGTGCGGAAGCAGGATCGAGCAGTGGCGCGGGCGATTGATCTCGCTCCGGAGTACCTCGAGCAGGACAAGGGACTGCCGATGTACGGCACGGTGGCCGCCGGTCTGACGACGCTGGCCTACGAGCAAGATGAACGGGTCGATTTTGGCGATATGTTCGCCAAGAAGGGGCAGTTCGTCCTGAAAGTACGCGGCGACTCGATGATCGAAGCCCACATCGACGATGGCGATTACGTCATTGTCAAAAAGCAAAAAACGGCTCAGCCGGGGCAGATGGTCGTCGCTCAAACCGAAGAAGGGGAAGCGACGCTGAAGTACTGGTATCCCGAAGCCGGTCGCATTCGTTTGCAACCCGCGAACAGCGAGATGCAGCCGATCTATGTAAAGGAAGCGACTGTACTGGGTGTGGTTGTGGGTGTTGTGCGAAACATGGGCTAGAGTCGTCGCCGGAAACTAACGGTTTCTTGACATGGCAGGAAGTTTTGTCCGGTTTCGTCGCGCTGGCACTTCGAGGGAGGCGCTGGCTGACTTCACTCGTTTCGCCGAGTCTTAAGGCGGTTCTCCGGAAGGTGTTACCTTCCGGCTAAGGTACGCTGAATCGCTCTAGGCCCATTCTGGCCTTCTTCCTATACTCCGCGGCGCTGAAAATCGCGCGCGCTCGCTGCGCGTGCGCGTTCCGTGCATCGACGTTGCCCCGCGAGATATAGCGAGTGTCCAGCCGGTTTCCATTGCTTGCGACCGTTCAACTCCGTCGGCTGCTCGTGCGCAGCCTGCTGATAGGAATCGCATGTCTTGCGCTGGCGGAATCGGGCTGCGTAAAGCGTCGCCTCACGGTTCGAACCTGGCCGCCTGGAGCCCAGGTGTTCATCGACGATCAGGAAATCGGCATTACGCCGTGCTCCACCTCGTTCATCTATTACGGCACCCGCAAGGTCACGGTCATTAAGGGTGGCTACCGCAGCGAGACGCTGTATCACGAGATTCCGCCGCCGTGGTACCAGTATCCGCCGATCGACTTCATCAGCGAGAACCTGATCGCTTACGAAATTCGGGACGAACGGGTGATCGACATACAAATGGTCCCCGAAGAGGCGATTCAGCCGAACGTGCTGCTCGATCGGGCCCAGGGTCTGCGAGATAGCGCCCGTAGCGGCACGATTACACCGCTGCCCGGCGCAACACCGACGCGCGTGCAGCAGCCACTCGGTATACCCGGCCAAGGCTTGCCCGGCGGCGAGCCGATTCTCTACGACGGATCCACGACGGTCGCACCGCCACCAAGCGGCACGACACTGCTGCCCTTGCCGCCCGTTCCATCGGTCGGACAATAACCGCGAGCAAGGCGAGCGGCTCTAAGCCTCCTTGCGGCAGAGAAAGCCGACATAGCCCGGCGGGAAGGTCATTTCGCCATAGCCGGTTAGCGTGCGAACGCGAAAACCGAGTTCGCGCAGCTCAGCGAGCAATTGCCGGCGGTCGAACAGTCGCAGGCGATGCACCTCGAACTCGCGGCGGAACAGCGGTCCCACCTTGCGGAAAGTCGTGATGTTGCGCGTCAGAATGCCGCGGCGCTCGTCCTCCTCCGCATCGACAAGACAAGCCCAGCCGGTTCCTTCGATGCCGTACCGCCGCCGGCCCACTCCACCGTTGCGACCGGGCTCAGCGCCATCAAAGAGAAAGAGGCCACCCGGATGGAGTGCGCGGTAGATGCGACGAAATAACCTGCTGCGCTGAGCCTGCGTGTTCTGCCGATCAAACTGATAGTTAAGCACCTCGCCGATCGCCGTCACCGCGCGGCACGGCGGCAGGTCAGCGGCCAAGAACGATGCTACCTGAAACTCCGCAGCCGGAACGCGCTTTCGAGCAAGGCGGACCATTGCGGCAGAGATGTCATAGCCGAGCACCTCGTAGCCGGCCTTCGCAAATGCCGCTGAGGTAATGCCGCTGCCGCAACCGAGTTCAACGATCCGTCCCTCTCGCAACTTCCTCCCGCGCAGTTCGGCCAAGAACATCCGGGCTGCATGCTGGGCGAAGCTGCCGAAACCCACGTCGTGGATATAGGACAGATCGTCACCGTAGCCGGGCTCCTGGGAAGGCATGCTGCCATTTTCCTTCGGACTAGCTGCCAGTTGAAGGCTCTGCCTCAACTCGCCTACCTTAGCCGGGAACTAACAGTTCCCGGAGAACGACGGGCGATTGATCGACGCAATCGGGCGTAGCCAAGACGGGTCCAGTCGTTTGCGGTTCAAATGAATTGCAAAGTCCTATCTTAGTTCTCCGGAAGCTTTTAGCTTCCGGCCACAGGACACGGCCAAATCGCCGCAAACTGCTTGCCTTGCGGCAGTTTATGGTCTTAACTGGAGACTGGTGCACTTCGCGCTCAGACAGCGCAGGTCCGCCTCCCGCCTGTTCGTACCCGCCCACGTAAGAAGCTTCTAGCATCATGACGGCTCGCCCGCCACGCTTCCGCTTTCCCCTGGTGGTATCGCTGATCGCCGCGCTTGGCATCTGCATTTCCGTCGGGGCGGAGGAGATTCCCAAACCGACGCCCGAGCAGGAGAAGTTCTTCGAGGAGAAAATTCGTCCAATCCTCGCCACCAAGTGCCAATCGTGCCACGGTGCGGAGAAGCAGGAATCGGATCTACGCCTCGACTCGCGGGCTGCACTGCTGAAGGGTGGCGCAACGGGGGAGCATGGTGCACTGGCTGGAGATCCAGACAAAAGCCTGCTGGTTCGAGTCGTCCGCTATGACGGCGACGTCCAGATGCCGCCCGAGGAAAAGGACAAGCTCACCCCGGAGCAAATCGCTGCGCTCGCTGAGTGGGTGAAGATGGGTCTGCCTTGGCCCGCTGCTGCCGAAGTCTCGTCCGGGCCGATCACGTTCGAAGCGAAGGCCGCCGAAGCTCGCAAGACGCACTGGGCATTCCAACCGATCGCCCGACCAGTGCTCCCGCAGGTAAAGGTGGGTGGCTGGGCGAAATCGCCGATCGATGCTTATGTGCTCGCGCGTCTCGAAGCGAAGGGTCTCGCACCTTCACCCGAAGCCGACCGCCGCACCTTGATCCGGCGTGTCACCTTCGACCTGACGGGCCTGCCGCCGACGGTGGATGAGGTCGAAGCCTTCCTGGCCGACACCGCTCCTGATGCTTACG
>Ga0164290_1002455_pt1 | contig 12901 bp, 13 predicted proteins | sample Micstemetagenome_FD_108782 | JGI IMG/M metagenome (GOLD analysis project Ga0164290, IMG submission 108782) | Contaminated culture microbial community from soil near Moab, Utah, USA - Microcoleus steenstrupii SON62 (Illumina Assembly) | ecosystem: Environmental > Terrestrial > Soil > Soil crust... | reverse complement strand
TTTGATCAAACCTGCTTCTTTTAATTCTTTTAAATGTTGGGAAACTGTACTTTGGGATAGCGGAAGCTCTTCTACTATATCGCCACACTGGCAGGTTGCTTTTGCTGCTAATAATTTTAAGATAGCTATTCTGGCCGGATGTGCTAAAGCCTTAGCATATTTGGCCAGCCTGTTTTCCTTTACACTGAACTCATATGATTTTGTTGCTCCCATATTTCCATCGCAATATTACGATAATATTCCTTTTGCTTCAATATATTTTTTTGAGGCTATTGTATTAACTAAGGTAAGCTCGCAGCAATCGTACTTTTTTAGGAGTTTGCAGGTGTTTAATTGCTTTGTCTTTTATTTGGCGCACTCTTTCTGTTGTCATATCGTATTGAAGGGCAATCTCTCTCAGGTTTAGCGGTTGAACAATGCCGATCCCAAAGAACAGGCAAACAATATTGCGATCTCTTTCACTCAATGATTCAAGGCAACGCTTTACTTCTATTTCAAGCGACTGATGATGATCTACTACCGTGTCTGTGCTGCCCTCTCTATTACCGGGTAAATGATCCAGCATGTTTTCTTCGCCGGTCACAGGATGCGGAGTATCCAAACTAACATAGTTCACATGGTAATCATTAACAGAAATCAACTCTTCGGTTGATATCTGTAGTTCTTCGGCTATTTCTTCCATAGAGGGCAATCGTTCATGCGTTTGCTCTAATACAGAAGTAGCTTGCTGCACCTTATGTCCAAGATTCATCCGGTTAGATGGCAGGCGTACCATCCGCCCCTTTTCGCTAAGGGCCTGAATAATTCCTTGTCGTATCCACCAAACTGCATAAGAAATAAATTTGAAGCCCTTGGTTTCGTCAAACCGCATTGCTGCCTTGATCAGCCCAAGGTTTCCTTCGTTGATGAGATCGGATAGCGATAAACCCCGAAACTGGTATTGCTTGGCCACCGATACTACAAACCGCAGGTTGGCTTTTGTCAGGGTATCAAGGGCTTTTTTATCACCGCTTCGTATGGCTTGTGTTAACAGTATTTCCTGTTCAATAGAGATCATTTCCAGTTTACCGATTTCCTGCAGGTAACGATCCAGGCTGGCAGATGTTCGGTTAGTAATGGATTGAGTGATGGTGAGTTGGCGCATGTAGAGGTATTGGGTGTAAGGTATGTTTAATTAAAAGGAGTGAGGCTTATTCTTTGCTAAGTAAGCTGTTGAGAGCAATCATTCTGTTAATGGTCCTGCTACTGCCGTTAAAAGGATTACCTTTAATCAATCATTTGAGCCGCTGGTCGCCAGTATAGAGACAATCCTTCTTTCTTTACTTCCTTCTTTCTTCTCGAATAATAAACTCTTAAAATTGTTTTTATGAACATTTATATAGCAAACCTTGATAACGGTATTGACAGCGAACGATTGACTGAATTGTTTTCATCTTATGGAGAAGTACAATCAGCAGAAATAGTAATGGATGTATTTACGGGTATGTCCAGGGGATTTGGTTATGTGGAAATGGACGAAGAACCTGGGCAGAAAGCTATCAGTGAGCTAAACCAAACGGTATTGCACACTTTAACCATAACAGTAGAAGAAGCACCAGCCAGAAAAGTTCAGCAAGGTTCTTATAAAGTAGGTGGCGGAGGAGTCAATCCATATCGTTTTAAAAAGAACTAACAGTGCCCGGCAACCGGTCTATACCGGCTCAGTTCATCAGACTATGCGGCAAATAACAGCATAGCTGGTGTTATGTTATTGTGTATTAAGTATACTCAAGCATGTATTGCTTAATAAGCGTCTTTTTGCATCCAATAGGCTCTCTTTCATCAGAGCAAACTTCAACTCCCGGCCTTCCAGTAAAAAGTAAACGTTTTGCAATTGGTGCAATGAAATCAGCTTACCTAAATAGGTTGCGCATAAATTGATAACATGGCAATCACTTTTCTTTTAGGTACAGTTAACCGTGATTGATGCAATAACAAAAACCTCGACCGTAGTTTTAATAGCCTACCTTCAAAGAATGAACAACAATGGTCCGGTAATTTTAATTGAAGATGACGAGGATGATAAAGACCTTTTTGAAGAAGTATTTAAGAAACTTGGTTATCAAAACAAGCTGATTTTCTTTTTAGACGGACAATCCGCATTGGATCATTTAAATTCTTCCTCAGATATCCCATTTTTGATCCTCTCTGATATTAACATACCCAAACTGGATGGATTTGCACTGAGGCAAAAAATAAAAACGGATGCTGCTTTGGAGTTAAAGTGTATTCCATACCTGTTTTTTACTACTGCCTCTAATCAAAAAGCAGTGATCGATGCCTACAGCATGTCAGTACAGGGGTTCTTCATAAAACCTTCGAGCATGGATGGTCTTGAAAAAACAATATCTGCTGTTATGGGATATTGGACATTGTGCACTTCGCCTAACAGCTTTGATTAACAGATTTATTTAACAGTGATCTCATCGCCTGTTGCTTCATTTTCTTCTTTCTTTTTTTGTTCGTGTTGTTTAAGTGAGCCGTTTCCTGCTTCTATTTCCACCTGCTTAACCCAAACAGCATAATTAGCTGGTTGAATAAGACCACCATAAGTGGTAGCGTATGCTTTTGTGAATTCTGCACCAAAATATAAAATCAAAGAAGAGTAATAGATCCACAATAAAATAACAACCAGAGAACCTGCTGTGCCGTAAGCGTTGCTGACATTGCTGCTGCCAATGTAAAACGTAATGGCAAACTTGCCGATCATAAAAAGTACTGCGGTAACCATTGCACCAGTCATCACATCCCGCCACTTAATTCTTGCATCGGGTAAAACTTTGAATATGATAGCAAAAAGAATTGTAACTACCACAAACGTGATGGATAGATTGATAAAGTAGATAATGAAGACAGCCATGTCCGGAAACTTATATAATAAGTGCTTGCCCAGTGCTTCTACCAAACCAGTAACAACAAGAGAAACCAGCAACAAGAAACCAAGACTAACAACTATAGAAAAAGAAAGCAAACGGTTTAGCAACATTTTCAACCATCCTTTTTTGGGTTTAGGCTTTAAGCCCCAGATCGTATTGATGCTATCCTGTATTTCTGCAAAAACTGTAGTAGCTCCAATTAAAAGTGTAATTACTCCAATTAGGCCGGTAACAGTGCCTTTGCCACTAAGCGATGCGCTTTTAATAGTTTCTTGTATCTGGATAGCTGCAGAACTACCTACCAGGTCTTTTATCTGCAAAAACACGGTGCCTTCTATTGCTGCCCTGCCGTAAAAGATATCCGCAAAAAAGATGATCACTATCAGCATAGGACCAATAGAAAACATAGTAAAGTAGGCAAGGGCTCCACTAAGTTTTATTACTTTATCATCGGCAAACCCGGTAAACGTGTCCTTAAACAGCTTCCAGACCCCTTTCCACGTAAGTTTTTTTGACATATTATTGGTTCTGCCTCCTCTTAAACATAGATAGTAAGAGCAAGAAGGCGCTGTGGAAATGTTGTTTGTACGGTTGAAGATAGTATTACTTCAACCATCGGTTGATAAACATATTTACAAAGTAGGTCGGTTGAGCATCAAAAATTCATTCGCCTCATTTCTCCGCAGGACACGGCTAGTACATCAACTTCCCCAGTTCCCTACTAACCAGAGTTAAACTTAGTTTTTGCAGGACGCATTTTCTACCACACTCATACCCCCGGACATGTTTACAATTTTAGTAAAACCATTTTGTGTAAGTACATAGGCTGCTTGCGGACTTCGATGGCTGTGGGAGCAAAATACCAATATCTCTTTTGCTTTATACCCTTCAAGTTCTGCAAGACGTTGAGGGAGTTCTTGTATAGGTATATTGATAGCACCTTTTAAAGTGCCATAGTTTGGATCTGTTTTGCCATCATATTCTGCTTTTGTTCTTACATCTAACAATATGACTTCAGGATTTTTCTTGATGTAATCACAGATGGTTGCCGGAGAAACTTCCTTAAATACAATAGTTGTAGCCAATACAAGCTGCATCCCGCAATGGGTGCATTTTCCTTCAGCTTCGTAAACACTCTTGTCACAATCGTTACCACAAGGAAGGCACTTATATTCAGACTGTTTTGCTTTTTGAGCCTGCATTGAAACAGAGGAAAATAGTATGGCAAGTAATAAAACTATACATCTCATATTAAAGCAAGATACTGTTGTTTTAACTAAGACATTTGGGATGTATTACAATTATGGAATTGTGTATCAACCCAAGATTTACCTTAGAATGTAAACCATAGGAACAATGGATGTATTTTGCTTTTGGAAAGAATAGATCAAAATGGCTTCACCGAAATAGCACTATACAACTTTCCAGGATCATACATATTCCCATTAGCAAACACCAGTTTCCTTTTACGCAGATCACTAATGTTTTGCACCGGGTTGCCATCTACCAGAATAAAATCGGCCTTGCTGCCTACAGCAATATGGCCATATTCTTTAGACTTGCCTGTGTACACAGCAGGTATATAAGTAGCTATCTGTAATACTTTTTCAGTTGGTATGCCTGCCTGCACATACAACTCCAATTCACGGTGTAGATCAAAGCCTGCAAAGCCATCTGTGCCCGGCAAAATAGTAATGCCATTATCGTATAGCAGTTTAGTCATTGCTAAGAAAGCTTTGAATGATTTACGATAGGTTTCATCCATGCCATCGGGTACGGGTAATCCGCCACCGCCTGCTTTTATATTTCTTTGTGTATTAAGCGGAAAATGATCGGCAATAGTTTTATACCGCGGTGCCATCTCACCTTCTCTGCTTGTAAACAGATCTTCAAACACACCTACGGTAGGATCTACTGCAATACCCTTTTGTTTTAATAAAGCAATCAATGCTTTCACTTCAGCACTCTGCAGGTCAAGCGATGCAGTACGTTGGGCAGGAACAGAAAAACGCAGCGGTATGCGGGTGTCAATCGTATCTCCAAAAAAGTTCAGTGCCAGCATATTCATGTGGGTGATCTCATCATAACCTGAGTTAATAGCTTTTGTTGCCGTCATGAACGCAGGTATATGACCAGCGACCCGCATCTTCAGACGGTGTGCTTCCTCAGTCAGTGGTTTTACCCACTCCGGTTTGATAGAGCTGTACAGTTTGATCTGCTGGTAACCTTTTGCTGCGTAATCCTGGATGGCTTTTTTGCCTTCTTCAACCGAGGCTATTAATGTACCTGTTGGTGCGGCCATGGGGTCCTTACCATCAATAAATCCACTCATTATTTCTATGCGAGGCCCAATCAGTTCGCCACTGTGCATTTGTTTCACTCTATCCAACAGCGACGCATTGCTTCCCATATCCCTCACATGGGTAACACCGCCTGCTAAATGCAATATTCCATCAAGGTTGCTGCTCATGTGCACATGCATGTCCCACAAACCGGGCATCAGTGTTTTACCTTTTCCATCTATCACCTGCGCACCACTTTGTTTAATAGTGTTAGCAGCAGCTATCTGCTTCACCACTCCGTTATGAATTAAAACATCTTTGTTGTTTAACAGCTTTGCATTCTTAGCATCGAACACGTTTGTGTTTTGTATCAACACCCATTGCTTCAATTTTTGAGGAAGTGTTTTGCCCAGCTCTCCATAAAAATTATTCTCATACTTCTTCTGCACCTGCAGCAGTTCGTCTATGCGTGTTTCATATCCTTGTATGATAATAGAACTCCAGTCACTTACATTGGCAAAATCATTTCCGTTCTCATCTAACCATGCATAGCCCGGGGTGAATCCCAAACCTTTCAACTCTACCAGTTGCAGCTTTTTCTTTTCTGTTCCTTTGGTGATGGTGTGTTCAGCAAGTTTACGCATCTGCATCTCACCATAAGGCAGCAGGCTTATTTTATTGTTGTTTGCTTGAAGTGCTTTTGTCAGATGGCCGCCACCGGTTTTTAATGCTATGTAAAATGCTTTGCCCGTAGAAGCCCTCTCACCATTCTCGGCTGTATTCTTCCACCATGTTTTTCCGTTAGTGATACCAAATTCCTCCGACACAGGGTTCTTCATATAATCAACGACGCTGCCTTTTAAATAAGTCAGAAAACCTTTATCATCTTCGCGGTACTCAATGCGCAAACTATCGCCGCGGCCACGGTCATTGAACTGAAACCACTCGCCATAAGAGCCGTCCTTATTCTTCCAGATCTTATCAAATCCCTGCACCCGGCCTGCGGACACAAAAGAAAATGTTACTGTATCTAAAGATTGGGCTATTGCAAATACCGGAAAGAACAATGCAGCCAGGAGGAAGCTTTTGTACATAAGCAGATTTTAATAAAAGGTAATCAATTACTGGCAATACGTAGTATCTCTATTAACATAGGTTCACTCCGCTTATTAAAACAGGTAAGCCCACAAGGCATGAAATTAGCAGCATCTCAACATTCTACAGGTTCAGTCAACCTGTTAATCAACTAATAAAATAAAGGAGGTAAGTATGTCACAAACCGTTATTGGTTTTTTTGATGATGCAAGTGAAGCACAAAAAGCAGTTCAGCGTTTGCAAAGCAGCGGTTTCAACAAGGACCGTATTGATGTTTCAAACAGTGGAGGCTCTTCCGGCACAAACAGTTCTCATGGCTCTCATGTAAATCCTGTAAGTGGTAGCGAAAGAGACGAGAATTCCGTTAGAAGAACAGAGGATGACCGCACTGTGGACCGTGAAGGACGTAACACCAATAAGGTAACCGATTTTTTCAATAACCTTTTTGGTGGCAAGGATGATGATGACGACGCAAAGCGGTACAGCCATGTGGGGCAAAGAAGCAGCATTGTTACTGTTCATGCACAGTCGCAAGATGAGGCTGAAAGAGCAGCGGAAATATTAGATGATTGTGGTGCCGCTGATGTAAATGAACGGGCCGAAAAATACGGTTATGCAGGCTCTGTAAGTTCGGCTACACAGGGCAGTTTGGAAAGAGGTGGCTCATCATCCAGAAGCCGCATTGTAGAAAGATCTGTAGATGATCACCTGCGTTTGCGGGATACAAACTCAGGCACAGATTCCAACAGTTTGAATGACGATCTAAGTACAAGAGGGATTTAAATAAAGTAACCCATAGCTAATAGCCCGGCTTAGGTCGGGCTATTATAGTTTATGTATACACGTTGGCTATGTGGTATGTTCATTGCATTAAAAGAGGAAATCTTTAAATCATAAACAAATGAAAAAGCTTACTCAATTCATCGGTGCTTTTACCGTAGCAGCATTCCTTACGTTCACAACACCTGTTAGTGCCCAAACTACAGACAACACAACAACAACCACTACCAGTGCAGATGAAGACGATAATGATGATGGCGATGAAGGCAAATGGGGTCTTGCAGGTTTGCTTGGTTTATTGGGCCTGTTAGGTTTAAAGAGAAGAGATGATGATCGCAACAGAACCGGAACAAACAGATAACATAAAGGGAAGCAAAAGCTTCCCTTTATACTTTAAAAGCCATAGGCTGTTTAATTCTTATTAGCCAGCTGTCCGCAGGCGGCATCTATATCCTTACCGCGGCTTTTTCTCAACCGTGCATTCACACGGTTCTTACCTAAGTAAGACATAAACGCTTCCATACGTTTTTCCGTGGGCTTTTCAAACTTGGCAAAGTCAATAGGATTGTACTCAATGATGTTTACCAAATCGGCCGGGACCTGCCGGTATATCTTGATCAGCTCATCCGCATCCTTAGGGCTATCATTAAAGTTGTTGAAGAGGATATACTCGAGAGTGATCTCGTTCTTGGTTTGCTTATGAAAATGATTCAGTGCATCAACTAAAGCTTTAAGGTTATTGCTCTCATTGATCGGCATGATCTCATTACGCTTCTGGTCGTTAGCAGCATGCAGTGAAAGAGCCAGCTTAAAACGCACCTTATCATTCCCTAACTGGCGGATCTGTTTTGCCACACCAGCAGTTGATACAGTGATACGTCGTGGGCTCATAGCCAATCCATCTTCTGCTGTGATCTTATCAATTGCCTTTAATACATTTTTATAGTTCAGGAGCGGTTCACCCATTCCCATGAATACAATATTGCTTAGCTTTTTGCCATATACTTTTTCGCTCTGCTGGTTGATCAGTACTACTTCATCATAGATCTCGTCAAAATCAAGATTGCGTTTGCGATCAATATAACCGGTGGCACAAAAGCGGCAACTTAATGAACAACCAATTTGCGAAGACACACAAGCCGTATAACGGGTTTCCGTAGGGATCAGCACACCCTCGCACAAGTGACCGTCATGTGTTTTAAAACGAGACTTTACTGTGCCATCAGACGAGTACTGTGTAGCATCCACAGTAAGGGCCGGAAGGGTAAAGTTTTCACCCAGCTTTTGACGAAGCTCTTTACTAAGGTTGGTCATATCAGCAAACGAAAAAGCATGCTTCTTCCAAAGCCATTCCCATACCTGCTGGGTACGGAACTTCTTCTCGCCAATGCTTTCCATAAATTGCTGTAAATCCGGTAAAGAAAGCTGGCGAATGTTCTTAGCTGTTTTTACGTTTTGTATTGCTGTGGCCGACATCCGGCAAAGGTACAGGGAGTGCACCGCTTCTGGTGTTAAGTGGTTGATAAGAGAAGGGCGTATTGCAATTTCTAATCCAGGTAACAAATGGATATTCTATCAACCATCAAAACATATTACATTTAATAAAACTCCCCGCCATGAGAAAATTATTCTTCCTCTGCCTTAGCTTTTTGTTTTACAATGCAATTTCTGCACAAGCAGATACTTCACTAAATGAATACAAGGGAACTTATACATTCCCTCCGGGCAGTGCCACAGAAAGCGTTGAAATTTCTATTGTAGATGGTACCTTGTTCGCTAATTCATCATTAGGCTCTGCTGCTTTTTCCAAGATGAGCAAAGACACCTTTAGCATTCCTTCTTATGGCGGTATGGCCTATTTCTTTCGCAACAAAGACGGTAAGGTAGACAGGATAAGAGTGGAGGTTCAAAACATCATTCTTGAAGGCCCGAAAGAAGTCAACTTGCCTGTTGCTCTGCGCTACAGAAGAGAACGATTTTTAATAAGCAGGTAACGGTTTCCCGCAGTTTGTTGGCTTATCTTGCGCCTCTTTAATGCATTAGCAGGTAAAGTGCTTTTGAAACGTACTCACTGCTGATCAATTACAACTCATAATCATGAGAAACGTATATGTTATCGATACCATCAGAACACCTATAGGAAAATACGGCGGTGCATTAAGCACCATTCGCCCCGACGATCTGTTAGCACATGTAATTCGTGAGCTTATGGCTCGCAATAAGGACGTCGATCCAAAGGACATAGAAGATGTTATTGCAGGCGATGCTAACCAGGCCGGTGAAGATAACCGTGATGTGGCAAGAATGGCTTCTTTGTTGGCAGGTCTGCCGGTTACCGTACCCGGCAATACGGTAAATCGGTTATGTGCATCGGGTTTGCAGGCTATCATGGATGCCTCCCGCCAGATCATGTGTGGCGATGCTGAACTGATGATTGCTTGCGGCGTAGAAAGCATGAGCCGGGCACCTTTTGTAATGCCAAAGCCAACAACTGCTTTTCAACGGACGGCAGAAATTTACGATACCACTCTCGGCTGGCGTTTTGTAAACAACAAGCTCAAAGACGTTCATTATCCCTACAGCATGGGAGAAACCGGTGAGAATGTGGCAAAGCAATGGAACATCAGCCGCCAGGCACAGGATGAATATGCATTAGCCTCGCAGGAAAAATATTTTGCTGCGTTGGAAAGCGGTAAATGGAGCGACGAAATCATCCCTGTAACTGTGGACGGAGAAAATGGAGCTACTAAAATTTTCGACACTGATGAACATCCACGGAAGACTACATTAGAAAAACTCGCTTCTTTAAAACCTGCCTTTATAAAAGACGGCACCGTTACGGCTGGTAATGCAGCCGGCTTGAACGATGGCGCAGCGGCCATGTTATTGGCATCAGAAGAAGCCGTGAAGAAATATGGATTAAAACCCCTTGCAAAAGTGGTTGCCATGGCGGTAGCTGGTGTTGATCCGGCTGTTATGGGGATTGGTCCTGTACCGGCTACCCAAAAGGCTTTAAAACGTGCCTCACTTTCTATTAAGGATATAGATCTGATTGAATTGAATGAAGCTTTTGCCTCACAGGTATTGGCTTGTGTAAATGATCTGCAGATCGACCCATCCCGGTTAAATGTAAATGGTGGTTCTATTGCGTTGGGACATCCTTTGGGATGCAGCGGTGCGAGGCTTTCCACCACATTAATTCATGAAATGCGCCGCCGTGGCAGCAAGTACGGACTGGCAACCATGTGTGTAGGAGTAGGGCAGGGAGCCAGTGTGATCTACGAGGGAGTATGATACTGCTACTAAGGCAACGACACAACGAAGCTTACTTGGTGCCTTAGTATCGGAAGTTTCGAACTCCGTGGCTAAAACTTTGCATAAGTTTCTTTATGAAGCTTATTTTGTTCCTGTTCCTGACCATCATTTTATCCTCCTGCTTTCTGTTCAGTAATTTCAGGAAGGGCAGCTTTTCCTATTCGGCCCATGGCACTTCTCAAACCGTTCCGCTTATTGTTCCAAAAGGCTATAACAAAGTGGAAAGAGTGACTGACCCTGCCACGGGAAACGAAGAAGTTTACTATCGTTATCCGGGAAAGTCTGTATTATACTTTGTAGTAGCGAAAGATACCAACAAACAATACCAGCCGATCAATTATGAACTGAACATTTCGCAGCCAATTTATACTGGCCGTTTTTATAAAGGGGTGGATTCGTCTGACCTATACTGGAGAGAAACTCAAATGGGTTTTTACCGGGCCGGTTACATCCATATTCAAAGAGGCGATGACGGAGAGTTTGATTCCGCAGTAAATTATTTTATGGCCAGAACCAGGTAATAAAAAAGCACTCCGGAGAGTGCTTAAAAAAGTACTTAATGATAATTTACTCTTGTACTACTAACCTGAATCCATTTCCGTGGATATTCACAATCTCAATCTTAGGATCATCTTTAAGATACTTACGCAACTTAGCTATGTATACATCCATACTTCTTCCATTGAAATATGTATCGCTACCCCAAATACGCTTTAACGCCTGCTCACGGGGTAACAGGTCATTAAGGTGTTCGCTAAGCATTTTCAACAGTTCGTTTTCTTTTGGAGAAAGGGTCTGTGTTTTGCCTGCGTGTGATAATTCGCGAAGCTTGGGATTGAAGTGGTAAGAAGCCAGGTCATACTCCCTGTTTTCTGACTCGCGGTTCAGCTCTTCATTACGTTTCAGGATTGCTTTTATTTTATGCAACAGCACCTCGCTGTCAAAAGGTTTGGTGATGTAATCATCAGCTCCCAGCTTATATCCCTGGATAATGTCTTCCTTCATGGTTTTGGCACTTAAAAAGAACAAAGGCACATCAGGATTGATATCACGTATCTCTTCAGCAAGCGTAAATCCATCCATGTTTGGCATCATTACGTCAAGCAGGCACAGGTCAAATTGTTCACGTTGAAAAGCAGCCAAACCTAAGCGGCCGTCACGTTCCAGCGTTACATCATAATCATTTAATTCCAGATAGTTCTTCAGTACACTTCCTAAATTGGGATCATCTTCGCATAATAAGATTTTCGCTTTTTTTCCGTCCATGACTAATGGGTTTTAATTGACAATAAAGTTAACGTATTTGCCCATACGCAAACCTGTCTTTAAACAACAACAAAAATTCGTCCATTATGTTTTTACAGGCTTTGCTGTATTGATTTCGTACTTGATTTACCGAAGTGGCCAGAGGTGACAAGAGAAATAAATAAAAACATCAATGTTATATAATTGAAAACCGGGCTGTGCTATCTCTCACTTCTTATAAGGGCTAATCTGAGTATGACCTGCCTGTGGCTTCTATCACCTATAAATGTTTAACGGTTCTTTCAGGGAATACTAATGATAAAGGAGCACCTTTAAATATGCGATCGGTGTTGGTTCTATTTTTTTTGTTTTATTGTGGATTAGTATACGCCCAGTCTTATAAGAATACAAGAATTCCGCTTAAGGAAAGAGATGCATACCAGGATAATAACATTACTCAGGGGGTACAGTTTTTAATTGATGATAATATTAATACAGAGTTCAATCCGAGTCACCCTTCCATGCACCTTATTGGGAGTCCCCATGATGTGATATTCGACCTTGCCGACTATGCACCCTGTACCATTAACTCAATCATATATTATGATGCACATGGAAATGGCTTTAATACAAAATTTATTTTGGTAGGGGCAAGTGATGGCAAGGAAGTAGAAGTCGGTACGTATACAGGTGATCAATACATGGTGGAACGAACAATTGTTATTCCTGCAGCTAAGAGGACTGTTGTATCTAAATTTATCCTGAGAGCAGCCGGGGGAGGCCCTCAATACCCAAGGTATATTAAACTCATAGGGGATTTTACATTGCATAAAGATCCAACCTGGAAAAAGCGGCATCAACCTCTTAAAAACTTTTTAGGTGTGAATGCACACCCCTGGGATTTTACATACTCAGTCGGTCCAGATAAGGATGCAATATGGCAACACAAATACGATGCATTTAAGGAGCTAAATCTTACATCTGTAAGAATGTATGCTGATGCGTATGCCAATAAGGACAGTATGGGCAAATATGCCTTTAATCCGGAACTAAGAGGCTTTGAAGTGGAAACATTTTTTAAGCAAATAAGAAGAGACCATCCAGGATTTATTACCCATATGTGTTATCAGAACCAGGCTTTACCTATCAAAAAAACATGGGATGCTGCAGGCAAACAATCACATCTGAATATTGACTATAAAAACAATAATAAACGGGAGTCTTTCGATACGTATTATTCACTGGCTGAAGATTGTTATGTAATGGCGG
>Ga0164290_1002454_pt1 | contig 12920 bp, 12 predicted proteins | sample Micstemetagenome_FD_108782 | JGI IMG/M metagenome (GOLD analysis project Ga0164290, IMG submission 108782) | Contaminated culture microbial community from soil near Moab, Utah, USA - Microcoleus steenstrupii SON62 (Illumina Assembly) | ecosystem: Environmental > Terrestrial > Soil > Soil crust... | reverse complement strand
CGCGGCCCGCCGGATCGCGGACATCGCCATCTCCACGGTCTGCGGCGCGAAGCGCGGCGTGCGCAGCACCACGATGTTGCGGATGGAGCCGTCCCGGTGCAGCTGCACCTGGAGCACAGGGATCGACTGGAGCGGGTCCGGCAGCGGCCCGTCGAAGGTCAGGCCGGTGCTCACCTCGTGGATGCGGCGGGCCGCGCGCAGCTTGTACTCGTCCCAGTTGCGCGAGGCGCCCGACAGGTGCGAGGCCGCAGCCGCACCGGAGACGGTGGCGGGCTGCACGCCGGCCACCGGGGCCTGCGCGGGGGGCGCCGATCCGCAGGCGGCCAGCAGGCCGGCCCAGGCCGTGGTGAGGGTCTTAATGAAGCGCACGGTAGATTTCCTCTGCCAGTTCACGTGAAATGCCTTCCACCGAGGCAATGTCGTCCACCCCGGCGGATGCCACGCCGCGGATGCCGCCAAAGCGTTGGAGCAGCCTGGCCCTTTTCTTGGCGCCTATGCCGGGGATCTCTTCGAGCTTGCTGCCGCCCACCCTCACCTTGGCCCGCCGTGCGCGCATGCCGGTAATGGCGAACCGGTGGGCCTCGTCGCGGATCTGCGCCACCAGCATCAAGGCTGCGGAGTCCTTGCCCAGGTACACCTTCTCGCGGCCATCCGCAAACACCAGTTCCTCCAGGCCCACCTTGCGGCCCTCGCCTTTTTCGACGCCGACGATCACCGACAGGTCCAGCCCCAGCTCGGCGAACACCTCCCGGGCCATGCTGACCTGCCCCTTGCCGCCGTCCACCAGCACCAGGTCGGGCAGGCGCGCCGCGCCGCCGCGCGAGTTGCGGCGCGCCGGCTTGGCGCCGGTGTCGCCGGCCGCGGCCTCCGCAGCGCTCACGGCCGACTCGGCTTCCTCGCCGCCCGGCGGCGGGCTGGCCTCCGGGGAGTCGCGGCCGGCCTCGGCCAGGCGACTGTAGCGTCGCGTGAGCACCTGGCGGATCGCCGCGTAGTCGTCACCCGGCGTGATGCCCTCGATGTTGTAGCGGCGGTATTCGCCGTTCTGCATGCGGTGCCCCTGGTACACCACGCAGGAGGCCTGCGTCGCCTCGCCCGCCGTGTGCGAGATGTCGAAGCACTCGACCCGGAAGCTGTCCAGGCTGTCCGGCTCCAGGCCGAGCGCATCGACCAGCGCGCGGGTCCGGGCCTGCTGCGAGCCCTCTTCGGCCAGCAGGCGTGCGAGCTGGATGCCGGCGTTCTTCTCGGCCATCTCCAGCCACAGGCGCCGCTGCTCGCGCGGGTTGTGCACCGCGTTGATGCGCACGCCGGTCTGCTCCGACAGCGCGTCCACCAGGTCCGGGCTGATGGGCTCGCTCGTGATCAGGAAAGGCGGCGGCGGCGCCGCTATGTCGTGCTGGGCGATGAAGGCTTCCAGCACCTGCACCTCGACCGGCTGTCGCGGCGCGGCGTCCTCGGCATCGTCGAAGGCCTGCACCACGGCCGCATCTTCCACGTGGGTCGGGAAGTAGGCGCGGTCGCCCAGGTGCCGCCCGCCGCGCACCATGGCCAGGTTGACGCAGGCCTTGCCGCCCTGCACCTTGACGGCCAGGATGTCGACGTCCTTGTCCGAGCCGGTGTCCACCGACTGCTGGTGCAGCACCTTGGACAGCGCCGACATCTGGTTGCGCAGCTCGGCGGCTTGCTCGAACTCCAGGCGATTGGCGTGCTCCAGCATCCTGGATTCCAGCTGGGTGATCACCGACTGCGTGTCACCGCGGAGGAAAGCCTCCGCGTTCTTCACGTCCTGGTGATAGTCCTGCGCGCTCACCAGGTTGACGCAAGGGCCCGAGCAGCGCTTGATCTGGTAGAGCAGGCAGGGGCGGGTGCGGTTGGCGAACACGGTGTCCTCGCAGGTGCGCAGGCGGAACACCTTCTGCAGCAGCTGGATGGATTCCTTCACCGCCCAGGCGCTCGGATACGGGCCGAAGTAGCGGTGCTTGCGGTCCACCGAGCCGCGGTAATAGGCCACCCGCGGAAACTGCTGCGCGCTCTGCCCTTCGCCGCCCACCTTGTCGGGCGCGCCGTGAATCTTCAGGTACGGGTAGCTCTTGTCGTCGCGAAAGAGGATGTTGAACCTGGGGTTCAGCGCCTTGATGAGGTTGTTCTCCAGCAGCAGCGCCTCGGCTTCGGAGCGCACCACCGTGGTCTCCATGCGCGCGATCTTGCCGATCATGTGGCCGATGCGCGTGCCGCCGTGGTTCTTCTGGAAGTAGCTGGAGACGCGCTTCTTCAGGTTGCGCGCCTTGCCGACGTAGAGCACGCCGCCTTCGGCGTCGAAGTAGCGGTACACGCCGGGCAGGTTGGGCAGCGCGGCCACCTCGGCCAGCAGCTGTTCGGAGTGCCCCTCGCGGATCGTCGACGACATGGCCCGTATTATCCCGGCAGCATGCGCTGGGACATCTTCTGCAAGGTCATCGACAACCACGGCGACATCGGCGTGTGCTGGCGGCTGGCGGCCGAGCTGGCCGCGCGCGGCGAAGGCGTGCGGCTGTGGGTGGACGATCCTTCGGCGCTGGCCTGGATGGCGCCGCGAGGCCGTCCCGGCGTCGAAGTGCGGCACTGGAGCGCCCCGGCCGACGACGGGCCGGGCGACGTGGTGATCGAGGCCTTCGCCTGCGACCTGGACGACAGCTTCGTGGCCCGCATCGCCGAGCGCACCCGCACCGCGGGCGTGCAGCCGGTTTGGCTCAACCTGGAATACCTCTCGGCGGAAGGCTTCGTCGAGCGCAACCACGGCCTGCCCTCGCCCGTGCTCACCGGGCCTGGCGAGGGGCTCGTCAAGCACTTCTTCTATCCGGGCTTCACGCCGCGCACGGGCGGTCTGCTGCGCGAGCAGGACCTCGCCGCGCGCCAGCAGGCGTTCGACCGCACGGACTGGTTAGGGCGGCGAGGAGTCCCGTGCGATGGGCGCCGCGTAGTCAGCCTGTTCTGCTACGAGCCGGCGCCGCTGCCGCAGTGGCTGCAGCAGCTGGCGCAAGGAAGTTGTCCCACGCACCTGCTGGTGACCGCCGGCCGGCCCACGGCCGCGGTCCGCAAGGCGCTCGGGGCCGCGGCCGACGGGCGCGCCGCGCTGTCGGTGTCCTACCTGCCGCTGCTGAGCCAGCACGACTTCGACCACCTGCTCTGGTCGTGCGACCTCAACTTCGTGCGCGGCGAGGACTCGCTGGTGCGGGCCCTGTGGGCCGGACGCCCGTTCGTGTGGCACACCTACCCGCAGGAGGACGGCGCCCACCATGCCAAGCTGCGCGCCTTCCTCGGCTGGCTGCAGGCGCCTGCCTCGCTGCGGGACTTCCACATGGCCTGGAATGGCCTGGTGCAGCAGCCCCTGCCGGCCGTGGAGCTCGACGGCTGGGCCGCGGCGGCGGCGCAGGCGCGCGGCGGGCTGGCCGCCCAGCAGGACCTGGCCACCCAGCTGCTCGGCTTCGTGCGCAAAACGGGTTAAAATCCGAGGCTTTGCGCGAGAGGCGACCTGGCCCTTGCGCCCCACTGCCGCAAACCCCTGGCGTCTTCGCTTCGCGGCCAACCCTCGCTTTCCACCACCGCCATGAAAATCGCTCAAGAAATCCGCGCCGGCAACGTCATCATGCAAAGCGGCGCCCCCTGGGTCGTGCTCAAGACCGAATACGCCCGCGGCGGCCGCAACGCCGCCACCGTGCGCATGAAGCTCAAGAGCCTGCTGTCCAACCAGGGCACCGAAATCGTGTTCAAGGCCGACGACAAGATGGACCAGATCGTCCTGGACAAGAAGGAGTGCACCTACTCCTACTTCGCCGACCCGATGTACGTGTGGATGGACGCCGAGTACAACCAGTACGAGGTGGAAGCCGAGAACATGGGCGACGCCCTGAACTACCTGGAAGACGGCATGTCCGCCGAAGTGGTGTTCTACGAAGGCAAGGCGATCTCGGTGGAACTGCCCACCAGCGTCGAGCGCGAGATCACCTGGACCGAGCCGGCCGTCAAGGGCGACACCTCGGGCAAGGTGCTCAAGCCGGCCAAGATCGCCACCGGCTTCGAGATCGGCGTGCCGATCTTCGTGGCGCAGGGCGACAAGGTGGAAATCGATACCCGCACGGGCGAATACCGCCGCCGGGTCTGAAGCCCGCAGCATGACGAGGGCTCCGCAAGGAGCCCTTTTTCGTTGAGGCCATGGACTTCGACTTCAGCCACATCGCGGTGCCCTTCCGCATGCAGCCCGGCCTGCGCCGGCTGGCGCCGGGCGCGTCGCAGCTGACGCCGCTCGAGCCGGCGGGAAGGCTGTACCGCGAGAAGGAAGAAGTGCTGCAGGCGGGCCGGTCCCGGTTCAGCGTCGCGGGATTCGATCCTTCGCACGCTATTGAATCGATAGCAAAGTGCGCGCAGGCGGCGCGGGCTGGAGCCCGGTTTGATCCCTCAATTCCCCTCGAACTTGCTTTCGAGGAAGACTTCGCGGTCCTGGACGGCGAGACCGGTACCCTGCCCTGGCTGTGCGTGTGCGTGCCTTCGCACTGGGCGCCGGAGGAAAAGCTCGGGCTGGACTTCATGGCGCTGCACACCCCCGTAGCCGACAACGCCGCCCTGCTCGCCGCCTCCCGGCACCTGGTGCAGCTGGCCACGGGCGGCGAGCGCTGGGAGCGCTTCGTGTGGACCCTCAGCCCCTCGCCGCGCTACGACCAGCACCCGCACCGCCATGCCCGCGCTCCCTGGCCCGACGTTCCTGGGACCGAGTTCGGCGATCACTGCTTCCTGCGCGCCGAACGCCAGACCTTCTTCCCGGTCGGGGGTGGCACGCGGCAGGCGGTCTTCACCATCCGCGTGATGCTGCAGCCGCTGCCGCAGGCTGTGGCGAGCGCCGACAAGGCGCGGCGCCTGCACGACTCGCTGGCCTCCATGAGCGAGTCGGTGCTGGCGTACAAGGGCCTGGCTGGCGCGCGGGAGCCGCTCCTGCAATGGCTGGCCGCCAGGATGGCCTGATGGAACTGCTGCTGCGCATCGCGCAGGTGATCGTCCCCGTCTTCCTGATCGTGGGCATCGGCTATGGGTGGGCGCGCCGTGGCGTCCCCGACCTGACGGCCTTCAACCGCATCGTGCTGGACGTGATGTCGCCCATGCTGGTCTACACGGCGCTGGCGGACAAGTCCTTCCACATCCGGCAGCACGGGGTTCTGCTCGCCGGGGCCGTCGTGCTGATCCTCGGCTGGGGCCTGCTCGCTTGGCTGCTGGCCCGGGTGACGCACACCCAGGCCCGCACGCTGGTGCCGGTCGTGATGTTCAACAACTGCGGCAACATGGGCCTGCCCCTGGCGCTGCTGGCCTTCGGCCAGGCGCAGCTCGGCGCGGCGGTGGCCCTGTTCTCCATCAGCTGCGTGCTGCATTTTTCGCTCGGGGCGCGGATCACGAGCGCCCATGCCCGCACGCGCGACCTGCTGCTGAGCCCGCTGATGGTGGCCTCGGCCCTGGGCTTTGCCAGTGCCTTCAGCGGCCTGCGGCCGCCGGACATGATCTTCACCGGCATGCGGCTGATGGGCGAAGCGATGCTGCCGCTCATGCTGTTCGCGCTGGGTGTGCGGCTGACGGCGCTGCGGCGCCGGGACATCCCGCAAGGATTGCTAGGCGCCGTGGCGCGCCCGGTGATCGGCCTCGCGCTGGCGCTGCCCCTCGTCTGGGCCCTCGGGCTGGCGGGCGTGGAACGTGCCCAGCTGATTCTGTTTGCAGCCCTGCCGCCCGCGGCCATGCAGTTCCTGTTTGCGGAGCGCTATGGGCAGGAGCCCGAGCGCGTCGCGGCGATGATCCTGCTGGGCAATGCGCTCGCGGTGGTCTTCGTGCCGCTGGGCCTGGCGCTGGCCCTGTGACCGCGCGTCAGTACACGCGACGCGACATCAGCACGGCGATGACGACGCCGACCACCACGGCAATGCTGGCCACCGAGACCCACAGCACCCGGTGATCGTAGGCCGGCTGGGGGGCCGGCAGGCTCCCGCGACCACTGCCGGCTGCTTCGGGCCACGGCGTGGCCGCAGGAAGCCAGTCGGCGAGCTCGCCGGCAGCTTCGGGCGTGAACAGCTCCAGCGAGATGCGCTGCAGGGGCGCCGAGGTTCCGGTGCGCAGCCACAGGTCCAGCTGCGAGCCCTTGACCCTGGCGTGGAGGATGTCGGCCAGCGGGAGCTTGACCCGGTCTTCCTTCCATCGCAGCAGCTTGCGAAAGCGCCCGGCAATGCGCAGCACCTCCGTCTGCACCCGGGCCTCGACCTCGCCGTGAAACCGCGGGATCTGCAGGCCCTTGCCCTCCACCGACACCATGCTGGCCGGATAAGTGGCCTGGACCACGGAAAAGCCGCCGGTGCGGTTGGGATGGAAGTCGTTGCTGCGCGGTTGGCGGCCGATGAGGTCGGCGACGGTGAGCTGCGCGCCGTCGCTGTCGATGAGCACGTGGTCGCTGGTCAAGGCCTTCTTGATGCGCATGCCGACGATGGTGCGGCGGTCGTATGGCCCCACCTTGCGCCCCTGCAGCACCACGTGAAAAAGCGGCTGCTCCACTGCTGTCCCCCAACTTGGTCTTCTTGGGCGGCAAGGATAACGCCAGAGCACCGCCGCTTGCCCCCAAAATGGGGCCATGTCTTCCACCCGCAACATCCATGACCAGCGCCTGGCCGACGCCTGGGCCACGCTCAAGTCGCACTCCGATGCCGGCCTGCCGCTGGACCGTGACGCCAGCCGCCTGGCGTTCGCCGACCCCGAATTCCTGCTGCGCCGCGAAACGCGCGGCATCCGCTTCCAGCTGGAGCTGCTCAAGCCCGACCTGGAGCAGCAGGCCCACGGCATCGAGAACACCATCGTGGTGTTCGGCAGCGCGCGCTTTCGCAGCGAGGAAGAAGCGGCTGCCTTGGTGACTGCCGCCGAGGCCGGCGGTGACGAGGCCGTGATACGCCGCGCCCGGGCCCTGGCGCGCAACGCCCACTACTACGAAAAGGCTCGCGCCTTCGGCAAGCTGGTCGCGCAGTACAGCGCCGGCAAGGACCCTCGCGACATGCTGTTCATCTGCACCGGCGGCGGCCCGGGGATCATGCAGGCCGCCAACCGCGGCGCCTACGAGGGCGACGGCATCAGCGTGGGCCTGTCGATCGCGCTGCCCATGGAGGAAGCCGCCAATCCCTACGTGACGCCGGCGCTCTCGTTCAAGTTCCACTACTTCGCGCTGCGCAAGATGCATTTCATGATGCGCGCCAAGGCGCTGGTGGCCTTCCCCGGCGGCTTCGGGACGCTCGACGAGCTGTTCGAGGTGATCACGCTGGTGCAGACCCGAAAGGCCAAGCAGGTGCCCATCGTCCTGTTCGGCTCGGACTACTGGAAGAAGCTGGTGAACTTCGAGGTGCTGCTGGACGAAGGCGTGATCTCGCCCGCCGACCTGGACCTGTTCCAGTACGCCGACGATCCCGAGACCGCCTGGGACATCATCCGGAGCTTTTACCGGCTCTGAGGCGCACGGCCAGCCGGGTGCCCAGCCCGACCATGGCGCCCACGGTCCAGAACACCGCCGAGACGCCCACCAGCGCCCCGGCGGCGCCGAACAGCATGGGCATGGTGACGCTGGACGCGTTGATCGCCATCACGCGCAGCGCCACCGCCTCGCCGTGTCGGTGCTCCGGCGTGATCTGGTGCAGCATGCTCATGATCATGGGCTGCACGGTGCCCAGCGCCACGCCCAGCAGCACCGAACACACGCCCATCGCCAGCGCCGAGGCCAGCAGCGGGTAGATCGCGAACAGGATCGCGGTGGCACCCATGGCCGCAGCGATCACCGCCCATTCCTGCAGCCGCGCAGCCACCAGGGGCAGCACCACGCGGATGGCGGCGGCCGCGATTGCGAAGGCCCCCAGGATGGAGCCGATCACGGACGCCGAGAAGCCGCGCTCGTGGCCCAGCACGGGCACCACGAAGGTATGGACGTCCCAGCAGGACGACAGCAGCCAGTTCACCAGCAGGAGCCGGCGGAACGGCGCCTCGCGCACCAGGTCCCAGGCGGCCGTCGTGCGTTGGCCGGCGGGCACCTCCACCGGCGGCAGCTCACGCGCAGCGCGGACCCAGAACCAGGTGACCAGGGGCAAAACCGCCATCAGCAGGAACGCCATGCGGAACCCGGCATGGTCGATCACCAGCCCGGCCGCGAACGGCCCGAGGAAGTTGGACATGGCCGGCCCGATGGCGAGCCAGGAGAACACCTGCTTGAGCTGGGTGGCGCCGCCCGCCGCGCGGCCCACATGCCTTTGCAGGGCGATGGATGCGGCACCGGTGGCGCCGCCGGTCAGCAGCGCCGCCAGGCACAGCACCTCGAAGATGGGAAATGCCACGGCCAGCCCAGCTCCGGCGCTGGCGGCCAGCACGCTCCAGCCGACCGGGCGCTCGAGGCCATGCCGGTCGGCGAAGCGTCCTGCTGGCAGCGCCAGGAACACCTGGGTCAGGGCGAACAGCGCCAGCAGCACGCCCACCGCCGCTTCGCTGTAGCCCGCGCGCAAGGCCAGCAGGGGCGCTGCCATGCGCACGCCGGCCATGCTGGCATGCAGGAACACATGCCCTGCGATCAGGCGCGCGAGGTCGGGTGTCAAGCGGACCCGGGCCCCTCGTCACTTTCCGCCAGCGGCGGCAGCAGCGCCTGCGCCTGGGCTTCGGGCAGGGCCTCCACGACCTTCAGTGCACGGCGCATCATCTTCGTGCGGGTGTCCGCCTTGTCGACCGTGTCGGCAGCCTTTTGCACCTGCTCCTTGATCCGCGCGACCCACTCACCGTATTTCTCGAACTCGGTCTTGACCGCCCCGAGCACCTTCCACACCTCGGACGCCTGCTGCTCCAGCGCCAGCGTGCGAAAGCCCATGTGCAGGCTGTTGAGCATGGCGAGCAGCGTCGTCGGGCCCGCGAGGGTGACGCGGTAGTCGCGCTGGATCTTGTCCATGAGGCCGGGACGGCGCAGCACTTCCGCGTACAGGCTCTCGATGGGCAGGAACAGGATCGCGAAATCGGTGGTGTACGGCGGTGCGAGGTAGCCCTCGCAGATCGACCGGGCCTCCTCGCGGATGCGCACCTCCAGCGCGCGCCCCGCGCTGTCGACCCCAGCCTGGTCCGCGCGGTCGTGGGCCTCCAGCAGCCGCTCGTAGTCCTCGCGCGGGAACTTGGCGTCGATGGGCAGCCAGACCGGTGTCCCATCGGCACTGCGTCCGGGAAAGCGGATGGCGAAGTCCACGCGCTGGTTGCTGCGCGGCTTGGTCTCGACCTGCTTGGCGTACTGCTCGGGCGTGAGCACCTGTTCCAGCAACGCCTCCAGTTGCACCTCGCCGAACATGCCGCGGGTCTTGACGTTGGTCAGCACGCGCTGCAGGTCACCCACGCCCTGCGCCAGGCTCTGCATCTCACCCAGGCCCTTGTGGACCTGCTCCAGCCGGTCGGCGACCTGCTTGAAGCTCTCGCCCAGACGGGTCTCCAGGGTGGTCTGGAGCTTCTCGTCCACCGTCTTGCGCATCTCCTCCAGCTTGGCGGCATTCGTCTGCTGCAGGATCGCCAGCTGCGCTTCCAGCGTGCCGCGTACCTCGGCCAGGCGGCGGGCATTGGATTCCGACAGGCCCTGCAGCTGCTGGGAGAGCGTGTCCGACAGCGTCTTTTGCAGCAAGGTCAGCTGCTGGGCAAACGCGTCGATCTGCGTGTTCTGGGTTCGAGTCGCCTCTGCCGCTTGCTTGACCACGGCTTCCTGGAAGGTCGCGAGCGTGTGGGTCAGCTCCTGGCGTGCGCCGCGCGACGACTCGCTGATCTCACGCCGCAGTTCGCGCTCTACCCGCTCGTTCGCGGCCAGCAGTTCGGCTCGGCCGGTGTCCAAGTTCGGCGGCTTGCGCAGCAGCAGCACGATCACGAACACCAGCGTGAGGAGCGCGGCGCCCGCGGTGAGGCCCAGCGCGATCAGGAACCACGGGTCGGCAGCGGCCATCAAACGAGGACTTCGGGGTTCAGCGGCGTCAGCGGCTTGCCGTTCACCAGGTAGCCGACCAGGTTGTCTGCCGCCAGGTTGGCCATGGCCAGGCGGGTGGGGATGGTGGCGCTGGCGATGTGGGGTGTCAGGACCACGTTGGGCACCGTGAGCAGGTCAGGGTGGACCTGCGGTTCGCCCTCGAAGACGTCCAGGCCAGCGGCAGCAATGCGCTTGTCCTTGAGGGCCTGGGCCAGCGCGGCATCGTCCACGATGCCACCGCGCGCGATGTTCACCAGCGTCGCCGTCGGCTTCATTTGCGCGAGCTCGGCCGCGCCGATCGCATGGTGGGAAGACGGCGAGTACGGCAGCACCAATACCAGGTGGGCGGCGCTGCGCAACAGCTCGTCCTTGGGCACGTAGCGGGCCTTGCACGCGGCTTCGAGCTCGGGAGCCAGGCGCGAGCGGTTGTGGTAGATCACGTTCATGCCGAAGCCATGGGCGCCTCGGCGGGCGATGCCCTGGCCGATGCGACCCATGCCCAGGATACCCAGCGTGCTGCCATGCACCTCGCTCCCTGCGAACATGTCGTAGCTCCAGCGCTTCCACTTCCCGGCACGCAGGAAATGTTCGCTCTCGGCCATGCGGCGGGCGGTGGCCATGAGCAGCGCAAAGCCGAAATCGGCGGTGGTCTCGGTCAGCACGTCGGGCGCGTTGGTGGCGAGCACCTTGCGGGCCGTCATCGCGTCGACGTCGAAGTTGTTGTAGCCCACCGCCATGTTGGCGCAGATCTTCAGCTGCGGGCCGGCTGCAGCCAGCGCCTCGGCGTCGATGCGCTCGGTGCCCGTGGTGAAAGCGCCCACCTTGCCCTTGAGCTTGTCCAGCAGTTGCTGCCGCGACCAGGCCTCGTCGGCCTGGTTGTGCTCGACCTCGAAGTGCTCCTGCAGCCGGGCGATGACCTCGGGAAAGATGGCGCGTGCGACCAGGACGGGGGGCTTGCTCATGTGTTCGCGACTACCTGAACCAGATGAAGGTCATGACGATGAACAGGGGCACGAGGATGGCGCCCGACCAAGCCATGTAACCGAAGAAGCTGGGCATTTTGACACCCCGGTCCTCGGCAATGGCCTTGACCATCAGATTGGGCGCGTTGCCGATGTAGGTGTTGGCGCCCATGAAGACCGAGCCCGCCGAGATCGCAGCCAGCGTGGTGGCCATGGTCGTCATCAGCACCTTGGGGTCGCCGCCCGCCGTGTTGAAGAACACCAGGTACGTGGGGGCGTTGTCCAGGAACGAGCTGAGCACACCCGAGGCCCAGAAGTACATGGCCGGGTCCGGCGAGCCGTCGGGCCGGGTGACAGCCGCAACGACGGCGCCGAACGGGCCGTTCACGCCCGCGCGCAGCATTGCGATGACGGGGATGATGGTCAGGAAGATGCCGGCGAACAGCTTGGCGACTTCGGCCATGGGGCCCCAAGAGAACTGGTTGTCAGCATGGACCTGGCTCGGTGTGATCTTCAGCGACACCAGCGTCACTAGGATCAGGCCGACGTCGCGCACCAGCCCCGGCAGGCCGACTTCGGTGCCGGCGACGTCAAAACTGACGGGAGATGTCCAGGCGCCGCTCAGCAGCACCAGCCCGACGATGACGGCCAGCAGCCAGAAGTTGCGGGCGCCGTCGAAACCGATGCCGCGCGTGTCGGGCGTGGGGTCGCGCGGCTTGACTTCCTCGCGCCGGTGGTAATACCAGCTGTCCAGCGCGTAGAACAGGATGAGCAGCATGCCGACCAGGAACAGCGTTTCCGGGAAGATGTGCCGCATCGTCCAGAAGAAGTCCACGCCCTTGAGGAAACCGAGGAACAAGGGCGGGTCGCCCAGCGGCGTCAGCGAGCCGCCCGCGTTGGACACGATGAAGATGAAGAACACCACGACGTGGGCGGTGTGCACGCGGTTGTCGTTGGCGCGTATCAGGGGCCGGATCAGCAGCATGGACGCCCCCGTCGTGCCCATGAAGCTCGCCAGCACCGCGCCGATCGCCAGGATGGCCGTGTTCAGCCCCGGGCTGCCGTGCAGGTTGCCACGGATGTAGATGCCGCCCGCCACCGTGAACAGGGCCGTGAGCAGGATGACGAACGGGATGTATTCGGCCAGCAGCGCGTGGACGAAGCTGGCCCCAGCGGTGCCGAACCCGAACACCAGCGCGAAGGGAGCGAGAAAGGCCAGCGCCCAGCCGGCGGCGACCTTGCCGAAGTGGTGGTGCCAGAACTGCGGCACCAGCAGGGGCATCAAGGCGATGGACAGCAGCAGCCCCGCGAAAGGGATGCCCCAGACCGGCGCCAGGCGGCTGCCGTCGAAGTCGGCGGCAAGCGCCAGCTGGGGAACGAGCAAGGCAAGGGCCAGCGCAAGGCGCCGCGTGAATCCCATCGGGTGTCTCCTCTTTGGTCCAGCTGCCGAGCATACCCAATGGCCCGGCAGGCTCCTACGGCGCGCGGCCCGCCCGTCCTACCGCCGCGGCTCGACAGTGGGCCTAGAGTGAAGCGGCAGACCGAAAGGAGCCGCCATGAACCACGACCGCATCGAAGGCAAATGGAAGAAGGTCAAGGGCAAGCTCAAGGAAAAGTGGGGCAAGCTCACCGACGACGACCTGGACGTGATCGCCGGCCGCCGCGACCAGCTGCTGGGCCGCATCCAGGAGCGCCACGGCATCGCCAAGGACGAGGCCGACCGCCAAGTCAAGGATTGGGAAGGCCGCAACCCCGACCTGCGCCTGGACCGCTAGTTACTCCACCCAGCGCGTGAACCGCTCGACCGGCTCCCGCGGCGTGTGGAAGCTGTTCACGGGCGCCGCCGGATCGGCCCAGCCCAGCGACATGCCGCACACCAGCATCTCGTCGGCCCCCGCGCCGATGTGCGGCAGGATGATCTTTGCGAAGCCGTTCCAGGCTGCCTGCGG
>Ga0164290_1002453_pt1 | contig 12920 bp, 13 predicted proteins | sample Micstemetagenome_FD_108782 | JGI IMG/M metagenome (GOLD analysis project Ga0164290, IMG submission 108782) | Contaminated culture microbial community from soil near Moab, Utah, USA - Microcoleus steenstrupii SON62 (Illumina Assembly) | ecosystem: Environmental > Terrestrial > Soil > Soil crust... | reverse complement strand
CGAGTGCAGAAAAGAGGATGATGATTAGAGTTTTCATAAGCATGAGTTTTAGGTCATTTAATAATGTTTGGAGTTAAGATTTTCGGATGACCGTTTTGTTGTTCTTCCGTAACGATATAAGCATGTTTTATAGGTTCAGAATGAATAACTTCTTTCTTGTACCGCTCAACGGCTTCTTGAGTATAGCTCTCTTGTGTCTCACAAAAATGCCCGGCAATATTTCCCTGCGCTATTCCGTGCTTAATATTATAGTTTTCCTTGTACACCTTAAATTCCTGCAACATTGCCCATCTGTCCTGCAGTTGCTTCTTGAAATGTGTCTCCATCCGCTGGTTATTAGTAGCTATCTTGTTTTCCATTTTTGCAATCTCTTTTTCCATCTTATCAATACGCAATGTGTTTTTGTAAGCACTGATATAAAGACTAAGTTCATACGCCAGGTATCCGGCAACTAGCGGCAACAACATACCTGTGATTATAACAAAATTTGTAACGATGGAATCTCCATGCCCACCCTCAAGTGCAATACCTCTAATCTTACACAGGTAATAAAATCCCATCTCATAAGCAACACAAAGAAGCGTAAGCACAACGAGGTCAATCCATGAACGAGGCTTTGCCTCATCTTGCTTATATTTTGGCGTGTTGATAATAACAGCAAACCATTTCTTAAAGAGATAGACACTCAAACCTGTAAGTGCTAATGCCAGTATTGCTTTAAGCGGAATCCACATCCAACCGTTAGCAGTAATCACAGATGAAACGGCAAAGTAATTCAACACCGATTCAGCAATTATGCCGATTATAACCCAAAATCCAAGTTTTCGCACAGTCGCTTTTATTTCATCAAATTCATCTGCCTCAATAATGGCATGCTGGTACTTCTTTGCAAGCAGCTTAGCTTTTTCCCTGATTCTTTCGGAAAGCCTCTTGTTTTCCCTTTTCAGCTTATCGGCAAGCTTCAAGGTTGATTGCATCAACCAGTTCATAACCTGATGTGCGAATCCCTTTATTCCTTCTGGATTTCTAAACCACTATTTGTACCATAAAAGAAACCAAGTGTAGCGGGGGAGCAGGTAGTTAGTTAGTGTTTTCATGTTTCTAAGTTTTGATTTGAAACCAAACTTAGAAACTCATAGTTCACTCTATCCGGACTAAAAAAACTTTATTTTTCTAAGTAATTTTCATTTCATTCTTCAAATATACTTCTACATTTGACCAGCGAAACCGAACTGATATGCCGGTAAACCGAAATGCTTTATTGAGACATCAGGTAATTGACAAGTGCTTACGCAACCATGGTCGCCGATGGACTTGGCAAGACATACTTGAAAAAGTGAACGAGGCATTATTGGAAGATAATCCCAACTCAAAGGGTATTGGTAAGACAACTTTTTTTGAAGATCTAAAAGATATTGAATACAGAGTTTACAAAGCAGACATTAAAAGAACAACAGAGGGCAAAACAACTTATTACAGCTATGCTGACCCGAACTATTCAATCAGCAATCATCCTCTAAATGAAACAGAGGCAAGACAACTTAAATCTGCCATTATGGTGTAGTCAAGGTTCAAGGGAATGCCTCAATTTGAATGGACTAATGAAATCATTCCGTTGCTTGAATCTAAAATGGGTTTGGTACAAACGGAAACAGAAGTAATAACATTCGAAAGTAACCCTGATTATGTTGGCTTGCCCCACGTTCCTGTGCTCTTTAATGCAATAGCAAACAAAAGAGTTTTAAAAATTACTTATAGGGATTTCAAAAGTTCAGTGGCGTATGACGTTGAACTTCACCCATACCACTTAAGGCAGTATAATTCTCGATGGTTCGTATTTGGATATAATCCGGTGTATCCCGATAGAGTTCAAACGTTAGCTCTTGACAGAATTGAAAAGATTGAAGAAGCAACAGGTAAATACAAATCAGCAGATACAAATTGGGATGACTATTTTTCTGATATGATAGGAGTTACTAAATTTAATGCGGAACCGGTAGAAATTATATTGCTTATTACCGATGCTGAGCAAGCTGCCTACATTCAGACAAAGCCCATTCATCAAACGCAGAAACAAATAAGGCAGGTTGAAAATGGATTTGAAACAAGCATTAGGGTTATTGCGAATTATGAATTAGAAAATTTGATTTTATCATTCGGAGAAAGAATAAAGGTATTGAGTCCGAATGAATTGAAAGAAAGAATTAGGCAAAGGGTAAATGCCTTGCATAAACACTACTCTCTTCAACAATAAATCTTTTCTTATGGAATTATCATTCAACGAGAAAAAAACTATTCAGAAATATATTTCGGCCATAAGCCCTCACAAATCCCATGAAGATGTTGTTAGTGATTGCAGGATTTCATTAATCAGTATGATTCAGAACATCTGCATGGAGAAATATAATCTATCCTCTACTTCCAATGAACTTAGAGAGCCAGCTAAATTCTTTTTTGAATCTGATTTTTTTGGACGAAAAGAAAATGGAAGATTTCGACATCACTCGCAGCAGTTGCAAAATATCCAAAATCAGATGAACATTGTTCTAAAGAATAGAAATGCACCTCAATACTCCACCACAGAAGTTGAGGACATAGAAGAATTATCAAATCAATCAAAGTCGGCTCTGAAAGTAATTTTAAAATGGTACATCAATCACTATAAGAAATGTCAGATAAATAGCATCACGAATTTATCAACCACAGAAAAACAGTCTATTGAACATTTATTTAAGACAACAACGGCAAAGACAGAGAGGATTATAGAAAGAGAGAGTTTCTATGTAATTCTACTGATAGATAGTTCTTCTTCAATGTTATGGCCATACTTACAAGACCAAGCTAATTACGACAAATATCAATCACAAGATTATAAAAATGCAGTAACTGCAGTACAAAAAGCAATGCAATTTGCTCATGAAAAATCTTTAGCAGCATTTCGTGGGAGTAGCATCTGTAAAGACGGGTATTTAAAAATATATCAGTATACATTTAATCACAGGAAAAAACTTTTAAACACTCCAGAAGAACTATCACCTGTCGGATTAGACAAGGTGGTTAAAATAAACAGCAGTACATACATACCTGAAGGTAAGACTGCCTTATATGATGTAATTGACGAATCATTGAAAGTTGTATATGACAATTATCTAAAAAAAGCATTTGAAGAAGAAAAGCGAATTGACAAAGTAGTTATTGGTGTAATAACGGATGGGGAAGAAACTGTCTTAGAAGGACAACAAAAAGCAGAAAAGGTAGAGGAAATAAAAAAGTACTTGAGAATGTTGAGGGGTAATGGAGATAAAAGTAAATGCTTTTTGGAAAGTAGTGTATTAATTGGTTTAACAGGAAGTGACTTTTCAGAAACTAAACTGAAGGAAATTAAACACGAGTTGAATTTTGATGAGTATGTTTCAATTAATCAGTCGGACGAGCAATCAATAAGAAAGGCGTTTAAATTGTTTTCTACGAATGCATTAAATGTTTAACTATCATGAAAGTTTTGATAAATAATAAAGAGTATTTACTAAGCGACATCAACAGATTTGGTGGTGAAGGTGAAATCTATACCGTAAACATAAATGGTCAAACTAAATGCGTGAAGGTTTATGACCAAGAGAAAAGGACACCATTCAATGAGAGAAAGATAATCACTATTATAAATAAATTCCGGAGAATCAACTTAGGTGGTTTGGAAAATAACATTGCTTACCCAGAAGTACCTGTATATGATGTTCATTCAAATCAATTTTGTGGCTTTGTAATGAAATACTTCAATAATCATTCAATGCTATCTGACTTGAAGTATTCAAATAACACATATACCTATGGAGAAACTTAATTAAATGATATAGACATTCTTAAATTAATTGACAATCTGTTTTTCTATTTAAAGGTTTTACATAGAGCCGGATTTATTTTAGGGGATATAAACCCAGAAAATGTTCTGGTCGACAAATCAACATTAACACCTGTTATTGTCGATTTTGATTCAGTTCAAGTGGGAAGTTTTTTCAGCAATACAAGAAGAAACGATTATGTTGACCCAACTGTTCGAGTAGATGGGCAAGGAAAATATAGATATTTCATCTATACTACTGATAGTGATATTTTTTCATTATCAATTATTGCATATGAATTGCTCCTCGGAACTAAACCTCATTTCTTTCAAACAAAGAATCCTACCGAAACAAATTTTAAGAAAAGCATAGGATTAAGTCTACTGGATTATCACCTTGGAAACACACAAAAAATAAAAGAGAGGTCTTTGGATATAGAAGCAAATATTTTTTATCATGCATTATTCGAGCGTTTAGATTATCTCAAAGAAAATCATAACAGTATTTACAATTTCTTTAAATCCATTTTTGTTGAAAATAAAAGGTACTATTTCTATTATCTACAAAATCGCCAAATCAATATTCAAAAAAAAGAGGGAGGTGTAGAAATTAAGGAAGTTGAATTAATAACACAAAGCAAGGAAGACCCGGCAGAGTTAGAAATATTCATGAAACAATTTAACCTCAATATTTCTTAATAATGTCGCTTTTATTCGACTACCATATCAACTTTTTATCGGACACAAATAATAAAACAGAAGTTCCATTCTCTGTCTTTGCAATGACACAACAAGGGCTGTCACACCAAAGCCAGAGTTTAGGGAACCAAGATGCAGTCTGTGTATATGTTGGGAAGAATGTTATTATAGGTGCTGTCGCTGACGGTTGTACCAGCGGCAATAACTTAAATGGCAAATCTTCGAACCAAGTTGGTGCACATTTGATGAGTTACTTAAGTGTTCGGGTGGCAAGAAAACTCATTTTGAAAAATCATCTTTCGCTTGAGGAAATAGTTATTCCCTTTCAGCAATCCCTTATAAGTCATTTAAAAAAGACTTTGAATGCACTAAGCCCTTGGAAGAATGAAAGAACTGAGATAATAAGAAACTTCTTTGCTTCCACACTAATAATACTTGTTGTCACTAAAGAACAATATATAATTTTCTATTGTGGTGACGGTGATGTTTTCATCAATGCAGAGAAAAAGCATCTACATAATCAAAGTGGAAAGTATTTTGCCAATAACCTTGTTGATTTAAAATTCAATCATCAATCAGGCTATTTTATCAATCCTGAATTTCAATTCAATTGTTTACAAAAGGGTAATTCATTGGAGCTAAACAATTTGATTGTCGCCACGGATGGATTTATTGATAGTGATGTAACAGAAACTCCTGAATTCAATCGCTTTTTCTTTCAACAAAATGGAACTAAAAGTAACAATGGATTTATTGACAAGAGAACTGATTTTAGGAGAAATCTACTTGAAAGTATTTCAGCCGCTAAGAATGGCAAGATTTGGCCAGCAGACGACGCAACATTTATATCATTAAAAAGAACTTATAATTTTTGACAATGGAACAAAGAAAATCTTGGTTCATTTATCCAGACCGATTGAACATTGACCAGTCATACATTGAAGAAAAAGGTGGAATTTTGAACGCATTGACATATGCCAGCGCACAGTATATTTTTAAGGTATTGGATAAACATAACAAAAATCAAATAAAATGGTTTGACCCTGCGAAAGCAAAACGTCTAAAACGAACTATCATTCATAAGAATGCTCATTTAGATGAATACTTTGCTGAATTAATTTTTAGAGCTATTCTTCCACCTCACTTAAAAGACATTGAAGTTTGTGAACATGTGCTAATGTCAAAAGAAGATGATTATTACGCAAAACTATCATGGCCAAATGGTGTTGTATTTGGAATTCATGCCGACGAAGCTGGTGGAGCAAAGGCACTTGCATTTTTTGATGAACATAATAGCGACGGCAGTAGAGTAAAGCCGTCCTGTAGTCAATTAGTTGCTGAAGAATTTATTGGAAGTAGAATTCCTGATTCTATCCAAAATGTTCTTGATGAAGTTAATTATTCTGATTCACATTCGGGAGCACATCAGTATAACATCAAAAATTTATTCTTTGCAATGCATGACATTTTATTTGTTGTCGGCAAGAATGAGATTGATAATACTCCAATTACAAAGTACTTAACGGAAAACTGGAAGAGGGCCATTGTTGATGTTTGCTTAACTGCAATGATTTATGTTTACGAAAACAAACTACTATCGGACAAATTGGATGAAAATCAAAAAGAAAACATCGAAAGGGTAACAAAAAGAACTTTGGATTACTTTTTATCCAATTCAGTCTTAGGGGAGCTTTTTCCAACTCATTACGAGAAAATAAAAAGTGGGTTACTTTTTAATTTTAAAGCTTGGAGTAGCCGAGAAAGAGATAATAGGAATTGGCACAGAACTATTGATGGCGCAGTGTGGAAGGATGAAGACACAGGAAAGGTTATCAACCAGCAAATTCTTATTCTCCAATTTGTATGTTTCGCTTTAAATAAATGCTGGGGTGAAAATATTACCAACTTTATTATGATGCACATTTGGCAAATTGTTTTCCAGCAACAAATATCTTTTCAGGAAATTAGAAACGAAATACTCGAAGTAACAGAAACAGCAACAAAAGGCAATACAAGCTTTGGCTATATCGAAAAAGTTATGTTGTCGAACCTGAATTTTAAACCGGAACAAAATGAAAAGGATAAACGAAAACGTACACTTAACTTAGATTCCCCTCTTTGGATTTATGAAGCTTCTGTTACAAATCCCAACTATCCGAATGTAAAAACTGTTTTAGGCTCGATAATTAATGACGATTATTCTGCTCGTGGAAACAATGGTTTCGGAATTTTCATACTCCACGACAAAACAATCAATTCCAAACTTGTAAATAATGGGCAAACTTTGCCATATGAAGTTTGGAAGAGATTATCAGACAAGATAACTGAAACAGAATCGGATAGATGGTTTCAATTACAACCAAATGGGAAATACGCTGACTTTATTCTCAACCGAAATAAAGCACACCAAGAACATCTACCAAGTGAACTTATAGACAAGGATTTTATCGTTAACGCAGTTAGCGAGATATGAACATGCAGATTTCTTTATCGCTACCCCAACGCACCAAGTCAGGCACATTTGCAAGGCACACAAAGCCGACACCTAAAAGCCAACCTTGCAAAAGAGCCTGCCTTGCTCCCACGCTTCCAGGTGACACACCCTGCACTTGTTGGACACCTACATCATAATGACACACTCGGCAGAAGGGCTACCTACAACATGGGTATTGCTGCAAGTGGGGCTGGACGTTGGAGTATTCGGCTATGTGCATCTATCAGCTTTAGTTCCGGCTCGACGAATAAAGCCAAGCAAAAGAATGTTATCTTCAACTTCAAAACAAAGCCAAACTACCGTTCTGGGCTGGACGTTATAAAATCCCCCACCTGCAGCAATACCTGTCCGTTAGCTGACATAAACAATGACCTCACAATTGCTTCAAAAAGTAAGTAAATCTATAGCTGCCCTTTCTTTTATTAGAGGCTGCATAATATTTATTGCTTATTACTTTACTGCACTTCAATATTTGGCGCTTATAGGACTTTCTTACATTTTGATAGCAGGTATTATTAACCTGTTTTTACTTATCCTCTTATTGCTTAGAGCTTATAAGGATCAACAAAACAGAGCGAAGCTATTGCGAACCAGTGGACTGCTCTGATTAATGTCCCTATAGCACTTTTGTTGTTGTGGCTTTCAGGAGTACTACTTAATACCATGAGAGTCACTATAATTAATAATACCAAACAGGACATAGTTGATATAATGTTGGAAGGCTGTGAAATCCAACAGCTGACAAAACTTAATGCAGGCGCAAGTAAAACTGTTTGGATCTACATTCCTGGAGAGTGCGGCATTTTCATGCGTTATTCCAATCAAAATTACAAATGGTCAACTTTGAGAGTGCAGATGCTGCCATCATTAAAATGTTAATACGGCATCAATAATTGAAAAATATAGATGGTGTTCAGCCTAAAATATCTCAGAATTTTGAAATCTCCGTAGGGTATGAATCCGGACGAGATCCGAACTCCAATAGATACGATCTGGCTGTCAACACAGTCGGGAGAAAGCAGGGTAAGGGTGAAGCAGGAGTGAAGTTCAGTTTGTGAACATAATATCCTCAGAGCCCACTGGTAGATATGAAAATGGTCCGGACCGGCTCTATAGCTCTTTAATTGAAATTATTAACGGCTTTAGGATGAAGGATTGAAGAGTTCTTTGCGGAAAGATTCGATAAGGTTACTGGTGTCATTACAGAATAATTTGACACTACTATTTTTTTATCTAAAGAATTAGCACTTCCTCTAATTGGTGTGAAATCGGAGACATTTTTTTTATTCCGGAATATTCCCGTTTAAATCGGAATAGGGTTCGGGATGCCTTAAAGGAGGCTTATGTTTAAAATTTGGGAACTACTAATTCAATGTTTAAATCAAAGAGATATAGCCTTTATTTCGCCTATTGGCATGTCTTTTTGTTTCACTACATCACCTGTCAAATTTGTCGCTTTTAAGTTAATCTGGACGGCGTCAGCAGGTATCTTTAAATAGTTAACAGCGTCAGTAATATCAATGAGCCTAACTTGTTTGAAAGAATGTTCCTTTGTTATCGCATGCCCTCCATCGTGGTCACGATGCATTCCTGCCATACCGAAAATACCAAACGATCCTCCGTATGTTTCAGCGCCTGAGGTCCTGTCTTCAACAAACAAATCTACCAAGTAGGATTCTCCTGCTCTTTCAATGCCATCTATCTTAACGAAAAAGCGGGACTTAATTGATGCAGTTAACTTTTCATAAGGTTCTATTGTTGTTCGGACCATTGACGGTTGCAGGTCATCATAAATATACTTTAGCTGTTCTTCAAAGCGAATCACGCTTTCAACAGTCTTATCCCCGAAAGCTGGCAGCTTTGTATGCAAAAGGTCAGGGGGCAGCTGCTCCTGAGGATGCAATTTTTGCCAAATGGCCCATTGACGGTCCACGTTGGCATGATGAGACCAGAACACAGGGTCATAGGCTGCATAGGCGGGTGTTCCCATATCTCCTCTTATCCACGTATGAATATCACCGTGAGGAGCCTCAATTGCAAAATTAAACTGCGTGTAATTTGTACTGGTGGCGAATGCGGTATTGACATTATTTCGGTAACCAGTAAGGCTTCTGACTTTACCGGGATTACGGTTTGTTAACCTGGTCAGCTGATACATAGGCCCTGCAGCAAGGGGGTTAGGTTTCCTACCTGTATCTTCGAATTCCTCATCGCTGTGTGCCTTCGAGAGTCCCTCCTGCAAACTTTCAGGAGATGTCCAGTCCCAATAAGGTAATGCAACAGTATTATCAATACTGCGTAATGCTTGTTCAAATAAGAATATGTACATACGGTGCCAGGGCAAAAACAACAGGTTGCCATGAGGGCAATTTTTTCTTGGTATACCGTGATATGCTGCCATATTAATATAGCTTCCCTGGCCCGATTTCTTTTGTAGGATGATCATAGCCCTTCGCAAGGCTAGTAATTCATCTGCAGAAAGCGATCTGATTTCTTTTCGAATGATCATAAAAGTTTTTTGATGATGAGACATGTTCCCCGTTTTTCTTTCTTCCGATATCTAAATTTCCATCATAAGAATCCAATTTTTTTGAGGAAATTCCCGTAACGATTCCGGGAATTTTCCCCTTATGTCTTTTTATAAAGAAGGGTAGTATTGCTAAAACATTCTTATCACCAAAATCTAAAATCATGGCTGCAACCAGTTTTTACATTAGTAAGCAGGATTTAGTCAGCACCATTGACTATTTTCAAAGTAACAAACCTTCGAGTGTCGGTGGCAAGGTATTAAAAGGTCTAGTCTTTCGCGTGGGTACAAACAACTTGGGAGAGGAGGCTTTATTTGCCGATGTGCTTTACTCGGATAATCCCACCGGCCCGCCTGATGAAAAACAGGATATGTTAATCACCAACGAAGTAATTGGACCAGGCTGCCCTTATCCTCCTGGTTATCCTCTTACAGTAAAGCGTTAATCACGACATGTTCAAAGAGTTTTTATTTAAGTTGGACATCATAGGACCGCTATCCGTACTCCTATTTACTCTTATTCTTGCTCTGAATAAAAGGCGCATATCTTCTTTTTCGAATCGTATCCTTATAGCATTTGTTCTGGCACAATTAATCTTAAATGCTATAGCTGCTTACCTGCAATCGGAGCGAATTAATAATCTGGGAGTGTACCATCTTAACTGCCTGATCAGTCTGGTTATTTTTTCCTGGTACTTTATGAAAGTGATCAGGCAAAAAAAAATAGTCTCCCTGGGCCTTATTATTTTTTTTATACTGGACTTTATCCTCCTTTTAACCGGGCACCCTTTTAAAATGTTCCCCAGCTATCAGTATGCGCTTTCTTCATTCATACTTGTCCTATATGGGTTATTGCTGCTTAATACAATTATTGAACAAATTCCTACCTTTTCCATTTTGTCACTGAAAGAATTCTGGATTACTACCGGGGTGCTCACTTATTTCGGAAGTTCTTTTTTGGTTTTTATAAGCTATCATTATTTTTCGGAAGTATTACCCAGGAATGTGTATATTCTCTGGCAGGTACATAATGTATTTTTAGCATTGGGTTGCTTGTTTTTTTTAAAAGCCATCACCAGTAAACAATGGATAGTGGAATAATTATAGTGTTAGCTGCATCTGTATTTATTCTATGTCTGTTACTTTTCCTTTTTAGCTTCGTCTACAAGTACCAGAAAAAAACAATCTCTTTCGTAAAAGAAAAAAAGATGTTGCAGACAAGATTTGAACAGGTTCTCCTGCAATCACAAGTAGAAGTACAGGAAAGCACATACAAACAAATTGCCAGTGAACTTCACGACAATATTGGGCAACTTTTGAGTACGACTAAAATGCTTATGGCAGTGACAGAACTAAAGTGGAGTGATGCACCCGACACTTTGCAGACGGCAAGCAATACACTTGCTAAAGCTATCCAGGAAATCCGGGGATTATCCAGGTCGCTGGACCCGGAGTGGTTGCAGCAATTTAATTTTCTTGAAAATTTAAAAAGTGAAGTTGAGCGCATCAATGCCGGAAAAATCATTGAAGCGACCATTGAGTATACTGCAGATATTGACATGAGAGCCGAGGAACAAATTATTCTGTTTCGTATTATCCAGGAGGCTATTCAAAATGCTGTCCGGCATGCAAAACCCTCTTTTCTTATTATCCGAGTTCTCCAGGATGCGCACCTTGTAGTTGAAGTACAAAACGATGGTTTACCACTTCCAACTGATTTTCATGGTATGGGTACAAGCAATATGCGCTACAGGACCCAACTATTGGGTGGAATCATTCATTGGAGCCGCACTCTTAGCCATACCCTTGTTTCTGTTCAATTACCATTAAAAAAAGATCAATGAAAATAAAAGTAGGCCTGGTGGATGATCATCAATTGTTTTTGAAGTCGTTAAGCTTAATGCTGGAGACGCTCAGGGATTTTGAGGTAGTAGTAGAAGCCTTAAACGGACAGGAATTACAAGCAAAGTTGGCTGTCTTAAAAGAGTTACCTGATGTGGTGCTCATAGATGTTAACATGCCGGTGATGGATGGAGTGGCTACCAGTCTTTGGCTTCAGGAGCACTATCCTTCCATTAAACTCATTGCCCTTTCCATGAACGATAAAGATCACACCATTATTAAAATGTTTAAGGCAGGATGTTGTGCTTATTTACTAAAAGATGTTCATCCTTCTGTCCTCGAGAAAGCTTTGCAGCAAGTCTATTCGCATGGATATTTTAATTACGACTCTGCCCAGTTCAATGCAGCCAGACTAATCAATAAAGCAGAAAAAGATATGCACCTCAAACTTAATGTAAAGGAGCAGGAGTTCTTACAACTTGCTTGCAGTGAACTTACCTATAAGCAGATCGCAGCACAAATGCACCTGAGCGAAAGAACGGTTGATGGTTACCGCGAAAGCCTGTTTCAAAAATTAGGTGTACAAAGCAGGGTAGGCTTATGTCTGGAGGCGCTCCGAAAGGAGTTAATTCAACTTTAGACAACTGGCAGGACTTAAAATAAAAACAGCCGGTAAAGAGGCCTTTACCAGCTGTAGTATATCAATTTTTCTATTAAAATAGTGACAACGCTTTATTTATCATCCCCCTTGTCGGTAGTTGGGTTTTCTCCCTCTTTAGAAGGAGCTTTAACTGTTTGCTGCTCGCCTTTTTTATTGATAAATCCGAGATTATAAGTCAGGCTTAAAAAGCCTGACGAGCGAAGCCTTTTGTTGTATAGGACTGAAGACTCAGTTTCGGGAAGCAAGGTTCCGCCGGAGGCTACACTCGCTGTATAACGCTTACTTAACTCCTGTACATTTCCAAAAACAACTCCCCCGGTTAGCGCAATCCGGCTTTCACGGCCTATCAAAAGAGAGAGTCCTCCGAAATAGCGGGGTTGTGGCTTTTCAGAAAGATTTAGTCCGGCTCCGATTGCTCCTGCCACATTTATTCCATAGCCTGTGCGTGGATAAAAATGGAGGAAGCTTGAAAATCCAAATTCACCTTTCCCTACATCTTCCTTTACAAGTCTTTTGCCTTGTAACCATGTCCCTGAGGCATTCTGTACACTATCAGGGCTAAGTGTATACTGCTCATTGCGCAGATTAATTCCATAGTATAAACCCGTGCTGACATCAATTTTAAATCCTCCTTTCGTATAGACCGGGATGCCACCTCCGTTTACAACTGGCAGAGCTGTTCCTGCATCTTTTGCAAGAATATTAAATAGGAAACGTACACCGTCTACATTTTTTACTTTAGGTACTTTATAAATGTATCCGTAATTGGGCTCTGTAAGTTTTTTATACAGATCATTTAAAGCTGACAAAAGAGTAGCCGGGAAATTATCTGCATTATTAGACAGATAGCCTTTTAACT
>Ga0164290_1002452_pt1 | contig 12928 bp, 9 predicted proteins | sample Micstemetagenome_FD_108782 | JGI IMG/M metagenome (GOLD analysis project Ga0164290, IMG submission 108782) | Contaminated culture microbial community from soil near Moab, Utah, USA - Microcoleus steenstrupii SON62 (Illumina Assembly) | ecosystem: Environmental > Terrestrial > Soil > Soil crust... | reverse complement strand
CAAGCAGCTCATGCCGGTCTACGACAAGCCCATGATCTACTACCCGCTCTCGATTCTGATGCTGGCGGGTATCCGGGAGATCCTCATCATTTCTACCCCCCACGATCTGCCCCACTTCCAGAAGCTGCTCGGCGACGGCTCGCAGGTAGGCTGTCGCTTCAGCTATGCCGAACAGCCCGAACCCAACGGCCTGGCCCAGGCTTTTGTGATCGGTGCCGACTTTATCGGCACCGATAAGGTGGCGCTCATCCTGGGGGATAACATCTTCTACGGCTCGGGGCTCTCCAAGCTGCTGCAGGCTAACAACGATCCGGAAGGCGGGGTGGTCTTTGCCTACAAGGTGCACGATCCGGAGCGCTACGGGGTGGTGGAGTTCGACGGCGACCACCGGGTGCTGTCGATCGAAGAAAAGCCCCGGGAACCCAAGTCGAACTACGCCGTTCCCGGCCTGTACTTCTACGACAACCAGGTGGTGGCCATTGCCCGGGAGCTGGCGCCGAGTCCGCGGGGCGAGTACGAGATCACCGATGTCAACAAGGTGTACCTGGAGCGTGGCCAGCTGAAGGTGGGCATTCTGGACCGGGGCACGGCCTGGCTAGACACGGGTACGTTCGTGAGTCTGATGCAGGCGGGTCAGTTTGTGCAGGTGATCGAGGAGCGGCAGGGGCTGAAGATCGGCTCCATCGAGGAGGTGGCCTACCGCATGGGCTTCATCGACGGGGAAGGCCTGCGGCGCATCGCCCATCCGCTGACCAAGAGCGGCTACGGGCAGTATCTTCTCAGTTTGCTATAATTTTTGCTTTACTTTAATTCAACCTCATTAAAAATACAAGAGTTATGTATTCTTCATTTAAAGACTATGTTACAAAACGGATTTTAATAAAAACAAATACAAGGTGAGAAATATTTCAATTAGTTTGTTTTTTTATTTTTTTTTTCAGCGTTTTATTTTCTTGATCTAACTTGATAACTATTTTTTCCATTTTTAAAAGCTTTTTCTCCATTTCTATCATATAGAGGGTAAGCTCTTCAACCTTCTTTAATAAACGGACATCCATTTCCGCTAAATCAAGTCCCTCCCTAACTACCTCATCTGCTGTTGGTATACCAGGTAAATGTCTTCTAGTTTGAATATATCGTTCAACATCAACTAACTTAGGCAACCGGTACTTTGATGCAAACACATAGTCTGCCCAATCTGAAGAGTTACGAATTGCAACTTTAATCCTTTCAGTCAATATTCCGTTTGCCACATACAAGTTATATCCTGTAGGTATTTTACTTAAACCTTTACCTATAATCACTCCAGAATTATTTGAATTTTGCAAAAGGCCATCATCTCCTATTTTCCAAAGTTCAGCTAAAGAATTTTCACGTCCGCTAGAATTAGTGGATGCTAGGATAATATTTCCTTGAATATCTACTGAAAGAAACTTCGTTTGATTAAATGCCTCAGCAGGAGATTTACTAGTAAGATCACCTAATCTTACTCCTGAACGGTTTGCAATTCCAGTTAGTATATGGAGCTTTGTTTCAGGAGCAGGAGTGCCAATACCAATATTCATCGTCGGTGTACCTAAAACAATTGCATTAGAAATTGCAACTTGGGATCCAGTGCCAATAGCAACTGAATTCCTTAAATCTGGATGGGAAGAAGTAGGACCCGCATCTTTTCCAATAAAAATATTACCTGCGCCATTTATATTATTTAAACCTGCATTATGGCCAACAAAAACATTATCATAGCCATCCACCGTCGACTGGCCAGCACCGTTACCTATAAATAAATTATATACTCCAGATAATAATCCAACACCAGTATATGTGCCGATCGCAATATTATTACTAGCAGATGACCGAACGTTACCATAACCTGCTAAGCGTCCTATAAATACATTATTTCCCCCAGTAACATGATATCCTGCACGATGTCCAATCATAATACTTCCACTTGATCGGTTCATTAAGCCAGATGAATCACCTATGTAAACGTTATCCCTACCAATAGAGTTTTGACGGCTAACCCCGTTAGTAAGCCCTGCACTTAAACCAATTGATATATTTGTTACCCCAAGACGAGGGATACGAAAATAAGGCCCGGCATCCATTTGAATAGAACTACCATTAGGTAGGCGCAAATCGCCAAAAATCTGTAGTGGCTCATCTTGACGTAAAATGATTGTCTGGGCCATTACAAATCTCCAAAATAACAAAAAAACTATAGTAAAAAACAACCGATTCATAGATACAATCCGACAAAGTTTATTCTTGAAAAACAAGGTAAAATAGAGAATTTGAAAACAGTTTTGTTCTTTACAAAAGTAATTGGCCTCTTCTCGCTATGATTAAGATTAAACTAAATTATTCTCCAAAAGCCTTCAAATAGTTTACATACTGCTTGTGAAAGTGATGCATTAACCATAACGTCATAATTGCAAAAAAGAAACTTGATCAGCGTTTAACTTAAATTATTTTTAAAATTTTCTCAAGAATCAGTTTAGTTTAATATTATTTAAAAATGACTTCTAAATTTTCTTTTGAACACTAATCCTTCCTCCTATGCTATTTGGTATTAATTCACCTTGGTCCACAGCTAATACAGCGTGAACTGAGGTTTGATTTAAACCAGGCACTAACCATTTTAATAGAACAGCTCCTGAATATTGGTTTACAGTTTCCGCAAACGGATTCCAAATAATTCCTTGGTTACGGCTGAAGGTGAATATAGCCTGAAAAGAAAACCTTGTATTTAAAGATCCTATCAATGCCAAATGCCCAATTTGAACGCGGTTATTAACAATATAGCGCCGACGTCGGCCAGAAACAGAATAATATTCAGGTACAACTTCCTCTCTTGGTGTTAAAAAAGGCGTACCAATCGTCTGCCCAGACCGAGTCCACCCGTTCAGATACTGATCATGATTAAAATAGTCATCAATCCCCTCGTACATCCGGCTGTTGATGTTAAGTTGTGAGCCGGACTGGCTCATGGTGTTCAATGTCTCTAGCGTAAGCTGGTCTATCCTAAATACTCGACGGTTACCACCTTTCCATTTTAGCCGTAAGCCCCAAAGCCCGTCTGGAAAATTCACAAACGCCACGCCTGATTTATCGTCGTATGCGTGCTGATAATAAAACAATGCATTCATAGCGCGCCCCTCGTATTCTGCACCAAAGTCAATGGACCCCAGATGATTACCAACCTGGTTCAAGAGTTCATGGGGCGAATAATTTTCTACGTTTTTCGGTTGACTAACGGTTACAACGGCCAGGTAATCGCGAAAGGAAGATGGTAATCGTCCGCTTTGTGTAATACCGCGGGACGTAAACGGTACGGTTCCCGCGAACTGTCCATGATGAATCACCCCCAGGTAGCCTTTTACCCGCCAGTTTGGTTTGCCCAAGCGCCCGAACGCTGCTTTTTGGTGGAGAAATGCCCCCGTAGTGGAATCTGTATTAGGTACCCATCCGTGCGCGTACAGGAATTGAAAGGCCAGCAGGCCCCCGGTATAAGGAATGGGAATGAATCGGGACGTTCCCACCTGCACTTTGGTCATCGGTAACGCATTCTGCGACCAGGAGTAGAAACCCGAGGAGAGCAGCGTGTCCCCCAGCCCAATGATTTCCCGCTTTCGTCCCGCCCGGATGTACCAACCACCTCGACCGGCGGTTACGTATGCTTCGGGCAGCAGCGCGCGGGTGTTGCGCCCGGCATTGAGTACGCCCTCCACCCCATAGCTTACAAACCAGGGCTGGTGCCGGCTGCTGTCGCCTTTCCACAGGGCCGCGGTTCCCACCCTCAAAATACCTGCCGGAGCGCTTAACGGAACTATGCCAAACTGGTTAGCCCGGAGCCAGAAGGGGGTCCGATGACTTGTCGACGCGATCCCACCTACTTCCACAAAATGCCGAAAACCGGTTGGAATGGATGGCTGCGCCAGCACGGAAAACGATAAGCCAAGAGCAAACAACAGCGCTAATAGGCTGCGTCCAAGATGAAGCATAACAAAACGGTGGGTAACAGCAGAAATCCGTAGAAATACCTGCCAGGAAAACACTAAATAAATGAAAAAACCCGGTCCCGCCAAATAGGCCGGACCGGGTTTTCATCCTGATGCACACGGGCTTGTTGGCCAGGCCTACCGGCTTACAACACAAACGTCGTCAGCACATCCGAGAAGATCCGCGTTTCGTTGGTGCCTATCCCCGCTACGCGGAAGGCGTACTGCTGGCCGCTGGCCAGTCCGCCGATGGTGGTGTTGGAACGGGGTGCCACTTCAGACGTCCAGGTGCTCCCGGCGGTCACCGGTGCCGTGGTGTACTGGAAGAGGTATGCACGGGCACCGCGGACCGGATCCAGATCGAGGGCCACACTACCTGGCTGCAGGCCCGGCTTTAAGCGGAAGTTGGTGGGCTTGGCAAGTACCCCAACCGGCGTCGGGGATTTGGCCAGGTCAAAGCCGGTGCTCAACAGCGTTTCCAGGTCCTGGGGACCGCGGGCCATGATGTTGACGGCCAGGGTTTGCAGCACGCCCATCAGCTGGCGTCGCGCCTCGTTCTTCCGCATGACTTCCAGCTTCCCTTCGTTTATCTGGGCCGCCGCCACGGCCCGCTCGTAGCGTTCGAGCGTCTCCGGCAGCTGGTCAAAGCCGGGAAGCGGCTCCGGAAAACGGGGGTTGTTACTGAGTGCGTCCAGAACGGCCTGGGCTTTCTGTTCCAGTTCGGCGTCCCGGTACCGGGAGTAATTGGTGATGAGCTTTGCTGAGGTCAGCATGGCTTGAATAGGGTTTGGTGAGTCATCAGGCAGGACCTTCCTACCTTTACTGCTTTGACGCAGCGGGTATCCGGAAGGGGTCGCACCAAACGACACTTTTTTTAATAAATTTTTTTTGAATCATTCTGCCGACGGGCCAAAACACGAAAAAAGGGCCCGCAGGCCCTTCGGGGTGGTATGGTTGCAGGTCTCTTTTTGTCCATTGTAGACTTACAATGGATCAAAATACATCTACAATGAAGCATTGTAGACCTACAATGGATCAAAATACATCTACAATGACTCATTGTAGGCCTGCAATGAATCAAATCACATCTGCAATGACTCATTGTAGACCTGCAATGAAGCAAAGTACATTTACAATGAGCCATTGTAGACCTACAATGAAGCAAAGTACACTTACAATGACTCCTTGTAGACCTACGCCGCTCCTTCGCTCCGAATAATCTTTAGGATCGTTTGCCGTTTTTCGGGTAGGTCGAACATCCCCTTATGCACAAACGGCACGGGAACGATGGTCAGCTCGGCCACGTAGCGGTCCCAGCCCATGGAAGGGTGATACCGGCGGTCCTGGCAACGGATCAGCGTTACCCGGCCGGGCAGGTAGGAATGGGTATGGGTCCGGTTCAGCAGCCGGTCCCGCGCCTCGGCTTCTCCCCGCGGCCTCAGCCGGGCATACGCCAGGATCAACTGGCGGTACCAGGAACGCGACAGGGCCCGGACGACCCGCAGCAGGGGCAGATGCACCGCTTTCCGCCGCCACATTTCCCGCCACATCGCCGAGGGTTTCAATTCTTCGTCGGCGGTGATGTTGTCCAGATAGGTAATGTGCCGGGGCTGTTTACCCTGGCTACTCAGCCAGCAGGCCACCTCGTGGGCCGGGTAACTCCCCGTGCAGATGCCAATCAGGTGCACCCCGGCTTCCAGATCGGCCACCTGCGGCCGGATCTGCTCCACCAGCCACGCCATGGAGACCTCCCGCAGCGGCAGCGTTCGGTGGTTAGGGTATTCAATGACACGCGCCCGATCCAGGGCCTTTAGATCCTGAATGAGGCGGTAGCTTCCTTCGCGAATGCCGTACAGGGCCGGGAAGATGACGTACTGCGGCCCCGGCGCCGGTTTCCGAACCGGAATCGCTTCGCCCGCCAGGCCGCGCAGGCGTTCCCGCAGCTCGGCGGGCCGCATGTCCGGGTGAAACCAGTCGACGGGCAGTTCCCGCCCCAGCCGCTCTTCGAGGTCGACTAGCAGCGAAAGTGCGCTGACCGACGAACCACCGCCGGAACGCCAGGTTTCGTTGCGGTCATGGGCCTCCGCCGAAGTATAGTGGCTCCAGCGCTGCCGCAGCAGCGTATCCGGCGAGTCCGGGGCGCTGGCCTGAGCCTCGGTCTGCCGGGCGGCGCAGCGGGCCGCATCCAGGCTGGCTAGCGCCCCGTAGTCGGTCTTAAAGTTCACCGAGCGGGGCAGGGCGTCGAGGTATTCCCAGTGCCGGGGGACCATATGGGGCGGCAGCTGGCGGCCTAGCCAGGCTTTCAGGGCGGATTCGTCGGGGGCATACCATCTGATTCGAGGTAAGCCACCAGGGCAGGGCCCGCTCCCCCGCCCGCGTCAGCGTCCCGCACCAGCACCGCCGCCGCCCGCACCCCCGGGGCGCGCAGCAGCACGGCTTCGATTTCGGCGGGTTCGACCCGGTAGCCCGAGAGTTTCAGCTGGCGGTCGCGCCGGCCAATAAACGCCAGCAGGCCGTCGGGCCGGAGCTGCCCCAGATCACCGGTGCGGAAACGCCGCTGTCCGTCCAGGATCGCGAACGCCTTCGCCGACTGTTCGGGATCCTGCCAGTAGCCCAGGGCCAGGTAGGCGCTGGTAACGACGATCTCCCCCACTTCGCCTTGCGCAACCGGCTGGCCGTCGGCGTTCCACAGCGCCATGCTCCGATCCGGCACGGCATAGCCCACCGGAATCAGCTCCGTATCCAATGCGGTCCGGTGGTCGAGGAACCATTGCCGGTAGATGGTGGCGTTTTCCGTTGAGCCAATGCCCACGTAGAGCCGGGCCGATTCGGGAAAGCAGCGCCGGTACTGTTCCACGTCGGCCCGGTAAATCCGGTCGCCCGCCAGATACACCAGCCGGACGCTCGGAAAAAACGGCTCCCGGGCCACGCTCAGAAAGCCCCGGAACAGGAGCGGAAAGGAGTGGTAGATGGTCAGGCGGTGCTCCTGCACGAAGGCAGCGATACCCGCCACCCCCTGCCGCGTGGGCTCGTAGAGGTACACGCAGCCGCCGGTCAGCAGGGTGCCGTACAAGTCGCGCACGGACCCGATCACCGCCAGCGAGTACAGCAGCGAATGCCGGTCGTGGGGGCCTAGGTGAACCGAGTCGATGTACTGCCGGACGTCGTGCAGCAGGCCCCGCTGGTTCTGGTAGACGCCTTTGGGGCGCCCCGTCGTGCCGGAGGTATAGAGGATGTAAGCTACCGAATCCGGTCCGCCGGTCGGTTCTGGATCGGGCTCGGACTCAGCAGCCCGGATGGCTTCGACCGGTAGGTGGGGCACCTCAGCCGGCGCTTCCGCCAGCTCGGCCGCGTAGCCGATGAGCAGTCCCAGGCCCGCGTGTTCGGCGATGGCCCGGTTGCGATCGGCGGGCATGGCCAGGTCGAAGGGCAGGTACGGATGCCCGGTCTGCAGGCACGCCAGCAGCAGGGCGACGGCTTCGGCGGACTTTCCCATCCAGATGCCCACGGGCGCACCGGGCGAAAGGGCCTGCTGCCGGATGGCGGCGGCTCCCTGCCGGGCCCGGTCCAGCAGCTGGGCGTAGGTCCAGGTAAGCGCCCCGTCGACGAGGGCCGGGCTTTCAGGCTGGCGGGCGGCCTGCCGGGCAAAGAGGACGAAAAGCCCCCTATCCAGGGCCTCGGGAGGCAGGGGTTCGTAGGCGGTTGCCGGCCCCCGGTAGTCTAATGGAGGAGGGAAACGGTCTGGCGGACGGCCTGCTGCCATAGCTGAATCTGTTCGGCGGGAAAGTCGAGCGGCAGCACGCATTCGCCCATCAAATGAGTCTCATCCGGACCGCCCTCCGGGTGGCCCGGATAGTAGGTCTGAATGGCCCGGACCGCTGTGCGGAGGCTGCTGACATTGGCCAGCACGGTCGTCGGCATCCCGGGCAGCAAACGCGCCTGGGGAAAGCCACCGACCGGTGTTTCGGCGCCGAAATGCAGCTGCGTGCCGTCGGGCAGATCGGCGAGCGGGCAGTAGACGGACTCGCCGTGCAGGTGGATGATCACCGAGGCAAAGGCCCGCGCGGCTTCGGCCAGGCAGGGCGCATCAGCCAGGGCGCTCAGGACGCGGTGTTCCGGCTCGGGCAGCTCCCCCGGGCGGGCGTGCTGCAGGACGTAGTACAGGCCGTGTACCGACAGGCGGCGGAACTCCTCCAGCACGATCTGCAGGTTGCGGCTGAGGGTAGCCAGGCCAGCGGTCACCGCCTCCGGGTGTTGCTGCCAGTGCTTCAGGAGCCCACCCACCCCGGCCAGCTGAACGGCCTGGGATACGGGGCTGAAGACGGTGGCGAAGACGGGGGCGTCGACGATGGCCGAGCGGGTCAGTTGCGCGGCCAGCAGCTGCTCCGATAGCAGGGAGGGCATGGCCTGCCGGAAATCGGGCAGGCGGTACCAGTCGTCGGGCCGGGTAATGCGCGGCCGGAGAATTTCGCGGCGGCCCAGCCAATCCCCCCGCCAGGCATCTTCCGCCCCGTGGCAGACGGCCAGCCAACTGCCGGCGGGCGTCAGTTTCGCGTAATCAAAGGAAAATCGCTGCTGAAAGGCTATGGTTTGCCGGGCCAGATCACGGCCGGTCTGGTCGGCAACGGGGTGATGTTTCCAGAATGATACAAGCATACGGTGGAGTGGCAAGACCAGATTACGTATATACCCACAAAAACCGTACTAGCTTCCCCTCGTTCGCCGACAAATCCGAACATTCTTCTCCCGTAGCCACTACTCGTCCGAAAGCCGGTGTGAAAATATTTATCAGGTTAATATTAACATCTAATCCTACATTACTATATCTTCACCGCGTATTCTATCAGCTTACACTAGTACTCAACGTTCATGAACATCCTCCGTAACGCCCGGCTCCGCGCCCTGATGCTTCTCCTGTGCCCTGCGACTTCCTGGCTGAGCAGCTGCCAGTCCCCGCAGGAGCTGACAACCCCCTCCTCCACCCTTCCTACGGCCAGTGCCCGGATCGCCTCCGCTACCGGTATCTGCGGCTACGACCACGCGGCCGGCACCGAATCGGGCCTGCGGGCGGCTGGCTGGAACAAAATTTTCGACGAGCCTTTTGCGCTCAGCCCGACCAACACGCTCAACCCGAACTGGAACGTCTGGGTGGGCGGTTCGTTCAACAACGAGCTTCAACTATTCACCGACAAGCCGGAAAACCTCACGGTCGTGCCGGACCCGGAGCAAAGCGGCAACCAGGTGCTGCTCATCCAGGCCCGCAAGGAAGCGGTGACCGGCCCCCGCTACCGCCAGGATATCGACGCAACGCCCACTTCCTTTGCCTTTACCGCCGCCCGGATTGAATCCCGGACGATGTTTGCGCCTAACCGGACCCACAGCCAGGTGCGCATGGTCGCCCGCATCAAGCTGCCGACCGGCTACGGCATGTGGCCCGCCTTCTGGTCGTACGGCGACGCCTGGCCGACCAACGGGGAAATCGACGTGCTGGAAGCCCGGGGCAACGAGCCGTATCAGTTTCAGACCAATTATTTCTTCGGCCGGAAGCGGGATGAAAACCTGGTGCGGAACGCCGAAACCTACATTACCTCGGCCACCAGCCTGACCGACTGCTGGCACGTTTACGAAGTCATCTGGACCCGCGACGCACTGACGTTCCTGCTCGACGGACAGGTGATCGACGTCAAGACGGGCGGCTACGTCAGTAATCTCTTCGGCCGGCCCGAGAAAATCACCCTCAGCCTGTCGGTAGGGGGCGATTTCTTCTACGCCAACGGCACCCGCCCGACGCCCGAGCAGATTCCGCTCAATTCCGGCGAAGGCACCATGCTGGTCGACTGGGTGAAGGTGTTCGTGAAACGATAATCGGCTCAGGGCTCCGTTGACACGGAGCCCTGACTGGTTTTAGTAGGCGTTCTCCTCGCCCCGGAAGACGTTATAGACCGTCAGGAAGATAATCCGCAGGTCGAGCCAGAGGCTCCAGTTCTCCAGGTACCAGAGATCGTATTCGACCCGCTTTTTGATGTGCTGCAGCTCGGTGATTTCGCCGCGGTAGCCGTTGACCTGCGCCCAGCCCGTGATGCCGGGCTTGAGGAACTGCCGGATCATGTACTGGTCTTCCATGGTCGAAAACCCTTTCGTGTGCTTGAGCATGTGCGGCCGGGGTCCGACGATGCTCATTTCGCCTTTCAGCACGTTGAGAAACTGGGGAAATTCGTCGAGGCTCGTCCGGCGGATAAAGCGGCCGACGCGCGTGACGCGTTTGTCGTTGCGGGTGGCTTGGACGGCTTCGGATGCCTTATTGACCGTCATGCTGCGGAATTTAAAGCAGCCGAAGGGCTTATTGTCCTTCCCGCTCCGGATCTGGATAAAAAAGATGGGCCCGGGGGATTCCAGGTAGATCAGCAGGCCGAGGAGAGGAATGAGCCAGGAAAGAATGAAGACCGTCACCAGCAGGCTGAAGACAATATCAAACAGGCGTTTATGCACCCGGTTCATGAGCAGTTCCAGCGGTTCGCGCCGGATGGACAGCACGGGTACATCGCGCAGGAAATCAACGTACACCGGTTTATCGATCACAAACCGAAAGTCCGGCACCACCCGGAACCGAATCAGGTCTTTTTCGGCCTGCTCCATGATGCGGTAGACCTTGGCGTTGTTCTCCGGCATGATGGTCGAGTAGATTTCGTTTACCCGTAACCGTTTCGATACCTGCAGGGCTTCGTCGAGGTTGGCGAAGACCGGATGCTCCGTTGACTCGCCGGTCTTTTGCCGGATGCCGGTGCCCTCGTCCACGTATCCCAGCACCTGAATATTGAACTCTTCCTGCTCCAAATAGGAGGCCAGTTTCCGCGCCAGGGAATTATATCCCAAAATGAGAATTTTCCGGTTGAGGTGGACCTCCCGTTTGATCCACTGCCGGATGACCAGGTACAGGAAGCGGTTTACCAGCAGGCCGGGCAGAAAGAGGGCGACGGTAGTAAAGACCAGCGGCTGGGAAAGCGGAATCTGCCGGGGCAGAAACAGGTAAACCAGGATGAGGATGGCCCAGACCCCGTAGAGGCGAACCGACCGCTGCATGAACCGTTCAAAATACAGGATCTGCCGGGCCGAATAGGCTCCCCCCACGAAGGCCAGGGTGACCCAGAACCAGTTGATGATCACCCAGAACTGGAGGTACCGGAAATAGTAGCGGGATTCCGGATTTTCCGGGTACAGGCTTTCCGCCAGGACGTACAGGATGTTTAGGAGAAACAGATCAAAAACGATAAATAACAGCTGAAGGGATCGGAGGAAAGACCTGTTCATAAAAATCCGGCTAAATACCTTCGTTGACTCGTGGAAAAAAAAACAGGGCGTTGAGTCTGAATGTTACAATAATCGCCTGTCTGGGCACCGGCGCATTGCCATACTGACCAACCCGTTAGCACCTTGAAACCGGCTCCTATCCCCGCCAATGAGGCTGAACGCCTGAAGGCGCTGGCCAGCTACCAGATCCTGGATACCCTCCCCGAGGAGGTTTACGATGACATTACGCGTCTGGCGACGGAGATCACCGGTACGCCGATCGCGCTGCTCAACCTGGTCGACGAAAAGCGCCTCTGGAACAAGTCGCACCAGGGTCTGGCCGTGGGCGAAATACCGCGGGAGGAGGCCTTCTGCGCCCACGCTATTCTGGACCCGAACGAGATCATGGTAGTGGAGGATATGCGGGCCGACGAGCGGTTCCACGATCTGCCCAGCACCCTCCACGAACCCTATATTCTGTTTTACGCGGGCGTCCCCATTGTCGACGGAGACGGCCACGCCCTGGGCACGCTCTGCATTCTTGACAACCGGCCCCGCAGCCTCCCGCCCAACAAGCTGGTGGCGCTGAAGGCGCTGGCCAAACTCGTCTGCGTCCATTTTGAGCTGCGCAAAACCCGGCTCGAACTGGAGCGGACCCGCACCGAACTGGAGCAGATGCGGGCCGCTGCCGGGCGTTAACCCGGCTTGCTGATCTTCTGCGGAGCGGCCGCCTGCCGATGCCGGTCAAAAATGGTCCGGAAATGATCCGCGTACTGGTCGATGATCCGGTCCCAGTTAAAGACGGTCTCGATTTTCTGGTGGTTCCGGCTGATCATCCCCCGGTAGGGCTCGGCATCTTCCTTCCGCACCGTCTGCAGCACGGAGGCTACCTCGCCGGCCTGGGTGAAGTACAGGCCGTCTTCTTCCAGAATGTACTGATTGAAGGCGTTCCGGTGGGCGCAGATGAGGGCGCCCGAGGCCATGGCTTCCAGCAGGGAAGGGTTCGTGCCCCCGACGGTATGGCCGTGGAAGTAGAGGTTGGAGAAGTACCGCAGGTTATTGACGACGGTCATGTCGTAGATTCCCCCCACGAACCGGATGTTGGCCTGGCGCTGGTATCGCTGTTTGAGGTACTCGCCGTAGGTCGTCTGGTGCTTGCCGATCACCAGAACCGGCCGGTCGACGCCCGCCTGCACCACCCCGTCGAGGATCAGTTCAATGCTGTTTTCGGGTTCGAGCCGGGCCATGAGCATGTCGTACTGGTAGGGCTCCAGCTCGTAGGGAAGCAGTCTGGCTGGATCATGATCCGTGAACAGGTGGGCACCATACGGAATATATACTGATTCAATGCTGTACTTCTCGGTCAGGTATTCCTGTATTCCGATCGAGTCAGCTATATAATGATCACTGAAGCGGACAGCCAGGCCCTCTGCATATTGTAAAAACTTCTGAACCGGTTTTTTAAACTTCGACCGCTTCCATTCCAACCCATCCATGTTCGTGGTTACGATGCTTCCGGGACGAGGCAGCAAACGCCCCCATACCGAGCTGCTGGTATAACCAAGCTGCAAGATAATGTCAAATTTGCGCTTTCTCGAATCGCGGATCACGTTTAGATCATAGATAAACTGACCGATGGT
>Ga0164290_1002451_pt1 | contig 12930 bp, 6 predicted proteins | sample Micstemetagenome_FD_108782 | JGI IMG/M metagenome (GOLD analysis project Ga0164290, IMG submission 108782) | Contaminated culture microbial community from soil near Moab, Utah, USA - Microcoleus steenstrupii SON62 (Illumina Assembly) | ecosystem: Environmental > Terrestrial > Soil > Soil crust... | reverse complement strand
TAAACCAATCATCGTTGCCCGATTGGACAAACCCATTAAAGAAGTTGGATCTGAGATCGGCATCTACACCAAAACCTGCCTTTGTAATAGGTGTTGTTATTTGAGTAAAAGAATGGATGGAAACAAAGAGAAATAATATGAGTAAAGGTGTTTTCATAGATCAGGTTTAGGTTAAGAAAATAAAGAAATGCGGCAGGTACCGCATTTTCTTTAACGACGCTTAACGATTCGTACCGTTGCTATAGCAGAATATTCAGTACTGCCATTAGTTTTAATTGCAGCAATTCGGTAATGAATATAACCGGGGTACACTTCGGAATCTCTATACTTATGTACAGAATTACCATTGCAGGCAACTTGTGTAACCGGCTCATACATGTCGCCATCATAAGAACGTTCAATAACAAATCCGGATACATCAGTGGTAGCAACGGCCCAGGTTAAGGCTACATCATTTGCCATGCGGTGAATTCTGAACTGGCTAAAGCAATTGGTTGGTTTAGCTGTAATAGTGTTGCTGGCAAAAGAAGCCAATGTAATAAAGCATACAAAAGAAATAATGTAAGATGTAAGTGTTTTCATACGGTAAAGTTTTGTTGGTTAAAGGTAGACCGCTAACAAAAATCAACGCAGAGCAAAACCGCCCTTTTTTATTAGGATAGTTTACATGGCAAGGAGTGAATAATTTACTGCGGGAATTGTCGTGGAAGTTTACGTGATGTTCAGCTTATGAAGAAGTATTGTTGCCATTCTTTTGAAGGCTTCAACGCTGTAACCCGCTATATGTGGTGTAATAATTACGTTGGGATGATTAATAAGAAAATCGAACCTTTCCTTTTCCTCCGCTGTGTGGGTTGTCAATTTTTCGTTTTCTAAAACATCGAGAGCGGCGCCGGAAATGCACCCATTTTTTAAAGCTTTTATTAATGCTGCCGTATCTGTTACCGGCCCACGGCAGGTAGTAATAAAATAAGGCTGCTTCTTTAACGATGAAAAGAACATATCGTTGGCCATGTGAAATGTTTCACTGGTTAACGGCACATGGAAACTAACTACATCAGCATTGCGGCCTATCTGACCAAGGTTGGTTTCCTTTACATAGTCATTCTCAAAGCCAAACTTATAACGGTCAAAAGCTAATACTGTAACATCGAAGGAGCGCAGCAGCCGTGCAAAAGCTGACCCGGTATTACCATAGCCAATGATACCAACTGTTTTACCGCTTAGCTCCACGCCACGGTTCTCGTTTCGCAACCATTTGCCTTGTTTCACTTCATTATATGACCTGGAAATATTTTTCATCAGGTTCAGCAACAAAGCCAGCGTATGTTCTGCTACTGCATTACGGTTGCCTTCCGGTGTACTAATACATTCAATTCCTTTTGATTGAGCAAACTCAACATCAATTAATTCCATTCCACTGCCCAAACGGCCAATCCATTTTAAATTATTGGCTTCATTTAAAATTACTTTGTCAATCTTCAACCTTGTCGTTACCACCATTCCTTCAATATCTTTTATAATATGCTTTAACTCATCATAACCAATAGCAGGCTTATTAATAATATCAAAACCTTTTGCAGCTAATTGCTCCGCTAAATATTCGTGCACCGGCGCTGTTATCAAAACCCTTTTACTCATTTCATTTGAAACGTTAGTTGTGCAAACTCTTTTACTGCTAATTGCTCTGCACGTTTATTAAAAATATCCTGTGATAATACATCGGCGTCAAATAATGCTTTGCAGGCATTGCGTAATGTTTTTCTTCTTTGACCGAAAGCTGCTTTTACTAACGCAAAGAAAACTTGCCTGGATTTCATATCAAGCTGCTCTTTAACTGGTAATAATCTGATGACGCCGCTCATTACTTTAGGGGGCGGATTAAAACTATTCTGATGCACATCAAACAAATAGGTCACATCATAAAAAGCCTGAACCAAAACACTTGTTACTCCATATACTTTGCTACCTTCTTTTGCGGCCACCCGTTGTGCTACTTCTTTCTGAAACATGCCTATAACACAATCAACTGCACCAGGCCACTCTAAAATTTTAAAAAGAATTTGTGTAGAGATATTATAGGGGAAGTTGCCAATAACGGTAAAGCTGCTCTCAAAAGGTTTTTCTATATCTAAAAAACTTTGATGGATGATCTTATCTTTTAATTGAGGATATGTGCTGATTAGAAAGGCAACTTTCTCCTCATCCAGTTCAACAGCTTTGAAATCAATTCCAGGCAATTCAATTAGGTACTTTGTTAATGCACCACCACCGGGCCCTACTTCAAGTAGGTTTTCAAAAGGATTTTTTTTCAGCTCTTCCAGTATTTTCCTGCAGATGTTTTCATCTTTAAGAAAATGCTGTCCCAAAGATTTCTTTAGTGTGTACATCATTGCAAATGTAGCAGCAAAAGAAATCCCGCCGTAAGCGGGACTCTTTTTGGTGCAGATGAACTGCAATAACCAATTACCGATTTTATGTTACTGTTTAATAACTTTCTGGCTCCATTTGCGATTATTGTTTAAGATAGCTTGTACATAATAAATGCCTGGTGATAAAGCAGACAGATTTCTGAATGAATAATTAAAGCCCCCCACAGGTACAGAAGTTACTTCGCTCTTTATCCATTTTCCGCTAGCATCATACATATTCAACTGCAGTTTCGAATCTTCTGCCAGGTTCAGTCGGAGATCAAGAGATGAGCTAAAAGGATTTCTTAACACCTGTATCTCATCCTTAGCATTACGCCTGAGATAAACAACGTTAGAATACTTGTAGGTGCCATCACTATTTACCGACTTAACCCTATAGTAATAAGAGGTACTGTTATTAACTGTTTCGCCTAAAGAATAAACCCTTTCAGCACGGCTGTTGCTTGCTGTCATTCTTCCAACAGTAGTATATCGAATTCCTTCCTCACTTCTCTCGAGTTCATAGTGACTCAGATTTACTTCATCACTTACCCGCCACTCTAACTGGTTCCTGGTTCCGATTACTTTACCGGAAAAAGAAAGGAAGGTTACAGGTAATATGGAAGAATATCTTGCACCTCTGAAAACTCCTTTACCATGTGTTGCTATTATCAACTGGTTATCAGATGTCATTTGAATATCCATTACCTGTGTCACATCCCATAGTCCGTCACTGAAGTCGTACCATGTAGCGCCGCGGTTTGGACTTACATAAACGCCAATATCACAACCTGCATAGAGTATTTGCGGATTTAATGGATCAATCATGATCGCATTGAAAGGCACATCAGGTAGCCCTGCACCAATACTGGTCCATGTTCCGTTAGTCATATTCCTTACCCAAACATGCGATGTACCATAACCACCTAACACCACAAAAACACTGTCGTCATTTGTTTCGCTGATGGCAAAATCCATCACAAAGCGATCAGGCAAATTAGATTTTATGGAACCAAAGCTTGTTCCTCCATTGGTTGATCGCAATACGTTTGGCGCACCGGTGATATTTAAGCTATTATCGGTTTTTTGAGAAAAAGGAGATGTAGACACATAGATCTCATCGCGGTTTGTTGGTGATACAGCTAAGGCAATAGCGGTTTTATATCTTGCTTCAATATAGTTGGTTGCTGTACTCCAGTCAGGATTTGTCCAGCTTGTGCCCGCATTAGTTGTTTTATGCAGGTTATCGGAAGCTACATAAACATAATTCGGATCCGATTTACTGACTGCGATCGGAGCCATAAAACCAGTACGGTCATCGGCATTAAAAGCCCAACTGGATAAGGTATTTGTAAAGCTGCTACCAAAATTGGTAGACTTACCCACCTTGCGGGCATCATTCGATGCGTATACAACAGCACCATTAGTTGGATGGAATGCAGAAGGGCCGCCATCACCGCCAATAACACTGTTCCATGAAGAACCATCAAAACGCACTACTCCGTTATCCTGTAAACCTCCAATGTACAATAGCGGATCTGAAGGCGATACAGCAAACGAAGCATAGAATTGCGTAGCGCTTAATCCTGTATTGATTCGGGTAAACGTGCTGCCGTTGTTGGTTGTTTTATACATACCGCCATCATTAGCAACATAAAAAATGCTGCTGCTGCCGGGTTGATATTTAATGTCGTGGTAATCAGCATGCACTGTTGAACCAATTTGCGTTTTACTACCGGCACTACCCGTAGTTGATGTAGATGTATACTTATACATGTTTACACCGGCAATGATGATCTCATTGGAATTGGAAGGATTAATTGCAAGCGTATGTGAAAACCAAAATTGATAACTGCAATGGTGAGATGAAGCTTTTGCAAACCAGGTTTGACCAAAATCTGTAGACATATACAGTTCGTTTTCTCCTGCATCATTGCCACCTATGCTTGCATACAAAACACCGGAACCGGCATTTTCTAATTTAGTATATCCACCCATAGCTGATGACGAAGGCAAGGCTGAAGTCACTCTTGTCCATGAAGAACCGCCATTAATTGTTCTATAAATGCCTTTGTTGGTATTTGAAAGATTACCTATGGCCGCAACCATAACATTTGTGTTGGCCGGATTGATTACCAGGTCAGATACATACAGCTCACTTGGTACCGGTGAAACATTGGCAGCATTTAGAATTGCTGTAGCTCCCCATGTGGCCCCGGCATTTGTTGATTTAAAAATGCCATCGGTTGTACAGGCATAAACAATGTTGCTGTTAACAGGATCGAATTTTATCTTCTGAACCCCAAAAAGATTGGATTCAACTTTATTCAGAACATTGGTCCATGTAACGCCTCCATCGCTGCTTCTGATGATACCGGTACCATATGTACCTCGTGCCTTCCAAACATTAAATCCAATGTTAGATGTATCGGCCCTGTAAACCTCACCTGTACCGGCAATGATAAGATTGGAATTGCCTGGTTGAAAAGCGATTGACGCAACACCTAACACAGGCAGCCCGGTTTCTACACGTGTCCATGAGCCACCTGCATTCACTGATTTCCAGATGCCACCACTGGCAGAACCGATAAAGACATTATTTACATTATTTGGGTCAATAGCAATACTTAATATTCTTCCTCCAATCGTCATATCCGGACCAATGGCATTCCAGGACCCATACATAGATTGGGTTGTACGGGATACTTGCTGATTGTTTCTTATTTGCATTGCCTGTTCCCAGCCACGCAAAAATTTTTCATTCAGGTTTGTGGGATCGGGATAAGCTCTTGCCTGAAAGAAGGCAGCCAATTGTTTATCTGCGCCACTCTCTTCTTCTTTTTCTTCATATTGTTCTTCTGGTTCTTCTTCGCGGCTGGTAGTTTGTTCTTTCTTTAGCTGGAACAATAGCACAAAGGATATCGCCATAATGGCGATGCCAAGCAATTGCAGGATCGGTTTTTTCATGAATCGGATTTGGTAATGGCTATTAAATTGATATTTATTTATTCACAACAATGGTTTTATTGATGATGTGTGTGCCTGTATATATTCGTAGCGTATACTGCCCGGAAAACATTTTGCTTACAGGCAACTGGTAGTTAGTTGCTCCCTGTTTGATAACGATATTTTCTTTATGGATCAGAGCACCTTTCGCATCTGCTATTTCAACAATAGCCGGTTGTGCTTTTGTATAAGATGTTATGTGCAATACACTGTTAGATGTAATAGGGTTAGGAAGAACAGAGACCTTCATTCCTTTACCAACATTATCAATTCGCCTGATATCGCTGAATTGAACCCTTCCATCTTTTCCGAGTATCCTCAACCTGTAATAAGAGCTGCCATTATAAACATCATTATCTGTAAATGTATAAGCAATTAAAGCTGTTGCATGCACAGGGTTCTTTGTGACTAACTGCCAGTTTACCCTATCAAGGCTTTTTTCAATAGAATAAGAGGCTACCTCTGCTTCGTCAAAAATGCTCCATGTTGTTATTACAGTTGCAGATGCACTTAGTTGTGCATCAAAACTTTTCAACTGCACTGAGAGCGGGAAGCTGTTTACAGGTACACGGTAGTCTTCCACTTCTCCGGAACTAAAATAACCTGTAGGATTTGATGTGGTCATGCCGCTTGTAGCAGGGGCCACCCTGATCCTTAAATAGGTATAAGAGCCATTAACCAGCGAAGAAGAAATACCGGGCCAATACAAATAAACCGATTGAGTTGAAGCATTAGATGGCACTGAAACAGAAATACCTTCGGAAATATCAAATATTCCATCTCCATCATAATCTAACCAGGCGCATACTGTGGCATTGGCTCCTGTATTGTTGTAAACATTTACTTGCGTTAAATAGTTACCATATGCAGGATTAAAAATGTTTGCATAAGGCAATCCGTCCTCATCACTCCCATCAGCATCTGCTAATGATCCTGATCCGGCTTTGATCCACTCTCTGTCGAAGGTGGCACCTAAGCGCAAGTTTGAATTCATTTCATGTACTGCAGGATCGCCAGCAGCAGGATCGTATGAAGATGGTGCGTCGCCAAAATCCATTTTGGGTCTGAATGGTTCTGATGCATCACCGGCACTTCCTATCCATGCAGGGCCGCCGGTGGATGTTATGGATGTAGCAGCACCTACTGTACCATTCATATAGTACCGGGCTACTGTATTACGAATAGTGTAAGCATTGCCTGCCCAGTCCAATGCACCTTGTCCGGCATATTGGCTTGATGGTGCCGGATTGGTATAAGTTGACATCACCCCTGTCATCATATTAAAATGATGATATGCACTATTTGGATAAGTAACCGGACTGTTACCTTGCCTTGCCGTATTAAAACTTACCATACTTCCATCTTTCACTAAAAAATCACCCCAGTCGTGGGCACTATTATTTGAACTGGTATTATACGCATCAATCGCCCAAACCTGAACTGCCTCTGTGGGCACACCGCTTCCGTCTAAGGTTAATCTGTAAATAACCGACTCTCTTGAACTACCTGCACCAAACCGGCCGCCTTCAATGCCAAGAAACAAATAATCATCATAAAATGCCGCTGCCGCCGACTCTACCCCTTGTTCAAATGTGGGTATGTTCAAAGTTGTATTTATGTCGGTCATTACTGTAGAAATGGCCTCTGTATTAAAATCGTATTTTTTTAATGCCCTATTATTCCTGGCATTAGTAGATGTCGAGGTTCCATCAGTGACGTAGTATAAGCAATGGTTTACTGCATCGTAAGCAAACGAGTTTACGTACGTGTTGCTGGCGTCGGTGAATAACCATGTGGCTCTACCCGTTGCAGGATCGAGCATATAAATGGAATTATTATCAGGAGTTACAATAAAATAATCCGGTTGCCCGGTAAATGGCTTGGTAGAAGCCATTTGATGATAATTCGATGCCCACGTTCCGCTTACACAAGCATTGATATCTGATATCCAAAAGTCCCCGGTATTATTACTTAAAGCCAGAGTTACTGTCTTAACCGGCCCGGCAACTGTTACATTTACAGTTCCCTGGTTATCAGAAACAGTATAATCACCACCAATACCGTTAGCTCTTGGGTTTATACCAGTGCCGCCGGCAGGAGTGAAGGTGATGCCTGAACCGGCATTAGCTTTTGCCAATCCAACGTTTAAATTGCTGCCGCCTGCATTTACCGCTCCAACATTCAACCGCTGGTTATTGTCTATATCAAAAACAGAAAATTGAAGGTTCGTTACTTCAGAAGCAAACGTCATTGTAATAGTAGCACTTGCTGCCGTTGTGGTGAATTGTATATCATGGCCTGTACCATAGCTGCTTCTATCACCGGTATGGGTGCCATTATCGCCACCATTTGTGATATTAGCACCAATGGAAAAGGTTAAGCTGTTTTTACCAATTGCAAACTTTTGTGTGGCAGCATGAGTTGTGCTTACATAACTCACACCGCTTCCATTACCATAGGGTGCGCCTGTTGCTACATAATAAAATTCAAGATTATCCCAGTTGATCTGGGCAGAGGTATAGCCCACTCCACATTGTGCACTAACGGGTGACACATGGGCAAAAAATGCCATTGCGGCAAGGATACGGATAAGCAGTTTCATAGAGGACTATTGGCTTTAAAAAAATAGGTACAAACCTTTAGTTGCGAAATCTTTTACCAGGAGAGAGATGAGCAGGCAAAGCGTATAATTAGAAACTCTTAGAGCAACATCTTTCAATAGGTAATGGATTTCCTCCGCTAAAATGAGAGTTTTTACCTAAAAATGCAATAGACGTTTAAAAAAACATAGTTGTAAACCCCTAAAAACGGCACAAACCTAAACACATATACCTTTTGAAACTCTTATCAGGTCCGCCTTATAAAACTTTAAAAAAATATGAAAGAAAAATAAAAAAGCCACCCTGTTGGGTGGCCTAAAAAGTTTGAAGAGAACGAATTAATGATCTATTGAAAACTTTATTGTATCAATTTTTCCTGCCCGGATGATCTGCAGCAAATAGGCTCCGTTAGGCCATTGACTTGTTGCAGAAATACTTAATGCATTTGATCCTTTTGAAAGTTTTTCCGAGGCTTTCCATATCAATGCTCCGGCGTTAGTATAAATCAGCAATTCAACGTTTTCAGCAGATGAACTATATAACATTACCTGCATATTTTGCTTTACGGGATTAGGAAAGACTTCAATACTGTTTTGCTTTCCATTCTTTACTACAAACACAGTATTGCTGTATTTGTTCCTTCCGTTCAATCCTATTGCTTTTATACGGTAGTATATTTTAGAACCAGCTAATTGTGAAATGTTATCAGAAGTTATAAAATTCCGGATCTCATTTAAACTGTTTGTGCCGCCTATTGTTTTTACTGGTATAAACAGGATACCATCTACACTGCGTTCAATGATAAAATCAGATACCTGTTGCTGGCAAATCACCGACCATCTTAGTGTAGTAATATCATTCAACAAGCTTGCCTTAAGATTGATAAAATCACAATTCAAAACATATTCTACAATACGCCAATCTCTCTCTGTCTGTGCCGGCACAGATCTCTGAACTACAGTAATACTTCCGGGACTAACATCACCACTTAAAGTACCGCCATTGCCCATGTAGGCCGATGTGCCTTTAGGACTGGAATTATTATTATCGAAACGATCATCCAGACCATCATCATCTGTGTCTAAACCAGTAAGAGTAACATTATCATCAGGCATTTTATTGAAATTGAAATCATTGCCTTCTATCCTATCAATTAACCCATCGCCATCGGTATCATTATCTATATAATCAGGATAAGCATCGCCATCCTGGTTATTGATTGAAATACCCTTACCGCCAAAACCAACATAGTCATCGTAGGTATTATCTATGCCATCTGCATCAGAATCCGAGCCGGAGGGCAATTGATACGAGGCTGTTGACATGCCCTCCACATTATCAGGAATACCATCATCATCAGAATCTATATCATAAACGTTGGCTCTTCCTGTTCCATCGCGGTTAGGTAAGGATAAGCTGCCTGACGCACTTGCCGTAGTGCTCCAGCCGTCGGCATTAAAGCTGCCATCGATCCTGCCATCCTGGTTTACATCGTTAAATTGTGCTTCCAGTACATCCACAATACCATCGCCATCGCTATCCAGGTCATAAGGATTTGGTTTGGTGTCGCCGTCCATATTTTTATTAGGGAAGTTGTCGCAACGACCATCGTTGTTACCATCTGTTGATGTTCTAAGAAGTGCACTAGTAGAATTTTCAGCTGTACCATCATTGCCTACATCACCATCAACGTTATCACTGTAGCCATCACCATCCGTATCTGCATAACTATCTATGCGGCCGTTATTATTTGCATCGGTCCCATAAACTTCCACTACATCAGTAATGCCATCATTATCACTATCAAGATCAAGGTAATTAGGCACTCCATCACCATCCGTATCTAAAGCTGTTAACCCATTCCCGGAACCTGGAATACCAGTATTATTTGCATCTACGTTCTGAGAAAGCCCATCAGCATCTGTATCGGTATAATTATCAATTCTTCCATCCCCGTTGTTATCAACTCCAAAGCTTTCAACCACATCAGGAATACCATCATTATCACTATCGAGATCTAACTGGTTAGGGATACCATCTCTGTCTTTATCAAAGGCATCATTCACACCATCACTATTGGCGTCGATAAAACCTGGAAAGCTTGAGTCAAGAAAATTAGGAATGCCGTCATTATCTGAGTCAGCTCCAGGATCGAAGTTATCATTAATGCCATCAGAGTTATTGTCAACATAACCGGGATATTGAGGATCTGCATAGTTCAATGTTCCATCTGAATCATGATCTCCAAAAGCCAACGGATTGTTTGCTTCTACGTAATCCGGTATCCCATCATTATCATAATCAATATCAGGACAAGGGTTGATATACACTCTGATCAGAATGGTATCGTCACATGTTCCAGGACCATCATAAAATGCATAGATGGTTCTTGTGGAGGTGATAGTAGTGAATGGGTTGAATGCATTACCTGGGTTAAATGGCATTGCTGAATAAAACTCAAAGCCTCCGTATAGTGCTGCCGGTATAGTAACCGCTGTTGAAGGACACGTGTTCAACAAAATTGTATCCCCTCTTGAAACACATGTACCTGAAATGGTAATGGAATTGCTGCCTAACGTATAACAACCGGCCACATAATAACCACTTGAGTCATATAAGCCTTGCAGGGATGTTTTACCATTATATTCTGCTCTTGCAGAGTTAATAACAACATTATTACATGCAATTACTGCACAAGATGTTGGCGTGTATACTTCACAACGAATGGTGCCTGTTGAACCAGAACTAACTTCACCTCCTGATGAACCATTGGCACCTGTGCCGAGCCTGAATACTACACGATTATTCACATAATCATATTCTGCTTCATCGTCGCCTATTGCATCCGTTTTAGCAACACCATCAATCATCAGGCTGCCAGGCTTATAAATAGTGTTAGAAGGAATATTATCTACTATCTGCGTTGCGATACTGGCATCATTGCCCACGTTATTGTAATCAATTTGATAGCGTAAAACATCACCTGGGTTTAACAAACCACCATTTACATCGGTAGATGTTTTATTCATGCTAAAAGAAGGGTTGAACACCGAAATTGAAGTTGTCAACACCTGAACAAAATAATTCTCACTTGGTGAGCTGAATCGGACAGTAGCTGCGGTTTGATTATTACCCAGAACCGAATTGCTACTATTGGGTATCAATAATATGTCCGCATCATAGCCCAATGTGTTTTGATGGGCTGGGTTGCGGGTAGTTACATTATTCCCTTTATAACTAATGGTACTATTCCACATGTCATTCAGGTTACTGTTTGTATTAGGAGTAAGATTGGTGAAAGCCCCGGACGATCCTTGTCTGAAAGAAAATTCATCCTGCGATGTACGGTCGCCGTCGAAAACAATCGCACCCAACTCACAGCTTACAGGACCTGACGGTGGTGTAAGAAAGCCACTAATAGGTACATCTAATGCAGGGTTACCTCCATCCATAATGGCTGAACCATCAAACACCGTAAGATTTCTTGTTACTTCAGACGGGTTCGAATACACAATCACAATTGTCCATCCGCCTGACGTATTGGTATAACCGGCAGGGCTTGTAACATTAGCTACGGTGTAAGTTCCGTTTGCATTAGTTGTATTGATCAATGAAGTGATATCTGCAAAACTCCGAAACCCGCTATGCGGAAGGCCCGGCACTAAAATGCTATTATGGTAATCTACCTGTGAGGCTGTAACCGTTGTATAAGAAGATGCACCAGGTGCTTTAAACTTAACGGTATTAGCCCCGGTCATCCATGTTGTATTGGAGCCATCAGTGCCTTGCGAAGCTCCCCAGTATAAACCAGCCCATAATATTTGTGAGCAGGACGTCAGACTTAAATTGGCTGTTGAAGAATTAAAGGTTTCGTCGTTAGAGCCGTCTAGTTTTAAATTAAAAGAAAGATCAGAGCTGCTTGCGTTAGCCTGATGAATTTCCACAGCAATTGTATTAACCCCACTAACAAAACTTGTGGATGGAATGGTTACTGTTGTTATCTGGTCTTCAATAGCAGCACTGGCAAATGTGGCATTAGTAACTGCGCCTGTTGGCATATTGCCTCTCCCTACTTCTACACCGTTTACATAAACTACAAATCCGTCATCATATTCTATATCCATTAAAAAATTCAGGTGAGATGATGGATTGGCAATGGTAACCGTTTTGCGGAACAGAGTGGTTACATATTTATTAGAAGCCACACCTCCAAAACCAACTGTGGTAACTTCATCACCATCCCCATAACCCAATTCAGCATTACCGCTAAGCCATGCTGCATCATCGTAAGCAGATGTTTCCCATCCGGCAGGACGGGTGTTGTCATCCAGATATTTCCAGGATGCACCCCAGCTAATATAGTTAGTTGCAGGAAGGGAGGCATCTACATCAATATTAACCGCGGTCCTTCCATTGTTTGTGGAAGTACCTGCGGGAGCTGCTTCTGTGGTTGTACCACCTGAAGAAGTTATAATATTGTTAGCTACATATACGATATTACCCCTTACCGAAGTGTTAGAGTAACGAGCTGTAAATGGCCTGAGTATTTGTGCATGCAAACTATTGCATACTACAAATGTCAATGCAATTAAAGCAATGATTCTTTTCATGGGTATCGAATAATATTTTAATTAACCACCACCTTTCCTGTCACATCCCTGCCTTGCCCATTGGTTAAACGGATTATATAATTGCCTTGTTTTATTGTACTGTTGATAGTGCTTGTTCCTGCAATCACCTTTACTTTCCTGTCAATCACTTTGCTTCCGGACAGATCGAATATTTGTAACTGAACCAGGTCATCTTTACCAGAAACGATCTCTATAGAAAGATTTCCTCCCAGACTAGTAAGTTTTTTTAGCTCAAAGGGATAGAACCCATAGAACAACTTCCTGGTAATGGAATAAGTTGCT
>Ga0164290_1002450_pt1 | contig 12937 bp, 10 predicted proteins | sample Micstemetagenome_FD_108782 | JGI IMG/M metagenome (GOLD analysis project Ga0164290, IMG submission 108782) | Contaminated culture microbial community from soil near Moab, Utah, USA - Microcoleus steenstrupii SON62 (Illumina Assembly) | ecosystem: Environmental > Terrestrial > Soil > Soil crust... | reverse complement strand
CCCAGCATCTCCTCGATCCGGAGGAGCTGGTTGTACTTCGCGACTCGGTCGCTGCGGCTCGGTGCGCCGGTCTTAATCTGCCCACAGTTCGTCGCCACCGCGAGGTCGGCGATCGTGACGTCCTCGGTCTCGCCCGAACGGTGGCTCATGACGGCGGTGTAACCCGCGCGCTTGGCCATTTCGACCGCCGCCAGCGTCTCCGTGAGGGAGCCGATCTGGTTTACCTTCACGAGGATCGAGTTTCCGGTGTTGGTGTCGATGCCTCGCTTGAGGCGCTCGACGTTGGTGACGAACAGGTCGTCGCCCACGAGCTGGATCTTGTCGCCGACTGCCTTCGTGAGGGCGGTCCAGCTGTCCCAGTCGTCCTCGCTGCAGCCGTCCTCGATCGAGATGAGCGGATACTTCTCCGTCAGTTCGATGAGGTACTGGACCTGCTCCTCGCCGGAGCGCGAGACGCCGCCCTTGTAGCGGTACTTCCCACCCTCGTAGAACTCCGTCGCCGCCGCGTCGATGCCTAGGAAGATCTGCTTGCCCGGCTTGTAACCGGCCTGCTGGATCGCTTCGATGATGTAGTCGAACGCGAGCTCCTGCGACTCGAGGTTCGGAGCGAATCCGCCTTCGTCGCCGACGCCGGTGTTCAGACCCTTCTTCTTGAGAACGCCCTTAAGTGTATGGAATACCTCGGCGCCCATCTGAAGCGCTTCGCGGAAGGAGCCCGCGCCGACCGGCAGGATCATGAACTCCTGGAAGTCGACATCGGAATCCGCGTGCGCGCCGCCGTTGAGGATGTTCATCATCGGCACCGGAAGGGTGTTCGCGGTGACGCCGCCGACATAGCGGTACAGGGGAAGTCGGACGTGCAGGGCGGCCGCCTTCGCCACGGCGAGCGAGACGCCGAGGATGGCGTTCGCGCCAAGCTTCGCCTTGTTTGGCGTGCCATCGAGCTCGAGGAGCTCGGAGTCGATGCCCGTCTGATCGGTGGCGTCGCGATCGAGCAAGGCGGGAGCGATCAGCTCGTTCACGTTCTGCACGGCCTTGGTGACGCCCTTGCCCAGGTAGCGACCTTTGTCGCCGTCGCGCAGCTCTACGGCCTCGAACTGACCGGTACTAGCTCCGCTCGGCACCGCGGCGCGGCCCATGGCCCCACTCTCGAGAAGGACGTCGACTTCCAGCGTCGGGTTACCCCGGCTGTCGAGGATCTCACGCGCGGTGATGTCGGAGATGTACGGCATGCGCCAAGGTTACCGAGTCGAGTCCACCCGGCGCACACTTGCAACACGGGACTACTTGCGTCCAGCTGCCTTTCGAGGCTTCGTGTCGGCCGGTAGGGTTTCGCCCGGATCGGGTTCGGTGGCGTTGCCGATGATGCGTCGCCAGAGTCCGGGGAACCAGCCGAACGCCCAGGCTCCGAGGGACCGAGTCCAAGTTGCCCTTGTTGGGGAGATCGCCGTCCCGTTCTCTCGCTTAGCCGTCCAGTGCTCCGTCTCGCCGGGCAGATAGGTCACCAGCTTCAGCGGGTCGGCGCTGTCGAGGAACGCGGCGGCGTCGGGCCGGAGCCGCGCGCCTGCGGGCAAGCGGACCGAGACGTGCCATCGACGCAGCTTGCGGCCGAACCGCTCCGCCCACGCCTGCACCTCTTCTCCGTCGAAGAAGCAGAGGTACATCGAGATCATGAGGAACGAGAACAGCGGAATGTTCATGCTGTACTCGATGTAGCCGTGGAGGCAGACGCCTGCGAGCAGCACGTACTTCCGCAAGGGGCGGAAGAACACCAGAGTCGCGAGCGAGAACTCAATCAGGAGGGTGCCCCACGTGGCGATCTTATAGAACGGCCAGTCGTTGATGAAGCCGGGCACGGGGAAGCGATAGAACTCGGCCAATCGTGCCGGGTACCACCCGGCCGTTCCGTCTCGCCACTGGTGCCCACCCCACTTGAGCCAGACGGTGGTGAAGTAGATCAGGGCGACGTTGTAGCACAGCAGGCGTTGCGTCCAGAGCGACGTGCTCACCGGAAGTGGCGAGATGTGCCCCTTCCAGAGACCGATCATTCGGTCGAGCGAGCAGGCTTTGCCGCACGGCGAAATCGCGAGGTACAGGGCACACAGGCGGACCACGGTGTCGCCGCCGTGGAGCACGGCCGCGTTGCGATGGTGGAGCGAGACGATTCCGAGCGCGAGAACGATGGTGCTGACGCGGGTCCAGAGGCCGAGCGCCGTGGTGATCGCCGCCAGCGACATCAAAACGTACAGAAAGGCGCTGATCCGGTTGTCGGTGACGCCATTAAGGAGATCGATCCTCGGGACCGTTCTGCCGTAAAAGTCCGTCGACGGGTTCAGCCACAACTGGCCCATCCAGGCCGGCACGTACCCCTGCTCGGCGAACCACGCCTCCCAGTGAAGTCCGATCAGGACAAAGTTGAAGAACGCGAGGACGCCAAAGATGATGCGGAACACGCCCAGCGTCGTGGGCGACCCACGTCCAAACCAGTAGTTGTCCAGTGACTCGAGCCAGCTCGGCTCGCGTTCGTCGACATCCTTCTCGGCGACGGCCTTGCTCAAGTCTTGCCTTCCCGCATTCGTGCGAGCTGCCGCCGATCGACGGCATGCTCATAGAACAAGTAGGAGTTGTAATCGGGCTGCTGCACCATGCCTGGCCCCGCCACGGGGCGCCAGTACCGCTTCAACCGCACGGTCACCGGCGGATTCTGCCTGTTGTCGTTCAGGTAGGCGATGCGCTGGGCGAAGAGCGGCCAGAGGTAGCTGTACTGCTCTTGGTTCACGCGCTCGAAATACTTCCGGTAACGCTCGTTGACGTACTTCTGCCCAATCCCGAGCAGGTACATGCGCGGATACTGGTAGTGCTTCTTCGTGCCGTCCTTGAAGACGACCTCGGCGTCGCAGTAGATGTCGGTGCTCGCCGGATTCGGGGCGAACATGTCCCAGTACTGCCAGAAGCCGGTGGTGGAGTTGTACACCTGGACCGGCGTCAGCGGCTTCAGCCACTTCCAGTTCCAGAACAGAAGGTAGTCGGAGTAGATAGGCTTCTGCTCGCCGCTCTGGACGTTCGCCGGAGGATTGGGAAGCGCCCAGATGGTGATGGCGATCAGGTGGAAGACCACGAACGCCTTGACGTACCAAGGCGCGTTCGGCCGCCGAGCACCTTCATCGGCGACCGGCTTGTCGCCGGTCGCCTGTGCTGGATTGCGCCTCACGTCCAAATCGCCTCGCCTCCTCTAGGGCTATCGCTCGATCTCGGAAAGGACCTGGTCGAGCTCCGGGTTCGGACCGACCGCCTCTCGGATCTGCTTCGCGAGCTCCCGGGCCTCCTCAACCTGTCCCGCCCGCTTCGCGGCGATGGCCAGATTGATGTGGACCGGCAGCGAGCCGGGGTTGTTCGCCGCCGCGTAGCGCATCAGCTGATACGCCTCCTCGTTGCGGCCCTGGCCCTCGAGCGCCTCTCGGAGCTCGCCGTAGGCAGGCTCGCAGCCGGGGTACAGCTCGAGGAGGCGCTTGGCGGCCTCCTCGGCGTCGGCGAAGTTGCTCGTTCGGTTGTAGGCCGAGCTGAGCAGGGCCCACATCTTCCAGTAGTCCGCCAGCCAGTTGCGCATCGGCTTGAGCTGGTTGAGCGCGCCCTGGAAGTCGCCCTCCTCCATACGAACCCGCGCCGCCTCGACGCTCTCGGCCCGCTTCGGCTGCTCGAGCTCGATCAGCCGCGCGAGCACCTGTGCACGAGTGTCCGGGTCCGGATTCGCGGCGAGGATGTTCTTCAGGACCTGCGGAACCTCGAAGTCTCGGCCGCCGGCCTCGAGGACTTGGGCGTACTCGATCATCACCGGGATCTCGGTGGGAGCGACGTCCAGGACGTCCTCGTAGAAGTCCATCGCGCGGTCGTGCTCACCCTTTTGCGCGAGAACCGGGGCGTAGAATCGCTTGATGGCGACCGAGTCCTCGACGGACTCCAGAGCGCTCTCGAAGGCTCGCTCGCCTTCCTCTTCCTTGCCCGACTGGAACAGCGACATGCCGTACTTGGCGTGCGCGAGTCCGTTCTGCGGGTCGGCTTCGATGATCTCCTTCCACAGCCCCGGGATCTCGTGGTCGCGACCCTGCTGCTGGAGCACCATCGCGAGGAGATCGGCCGACGGCTTATCGGGGCCTTCGAGCGAGAGCGCCTTTCGGAAGTTGCGCTCGGCGTTCACGGGCATCCCGCTCTGCGCCTGGACCATGCCGAGGCGCGAGATCAGCCCCGGATCCTCGGGAGCGATCGTCGCCGCTTTCTCGTAAAGTTCGGCCGCCTTCGGCAGCGAGCCGACCGTCTGGTGAAGCTCGCCGAGGGCGAAGTAGGCGCCGAAGTCGTCTGGCACCAGCTCGCTGAGGCGAACGAGGCCACGCTCGAGCATCTCGAAACTGCCGATGCGGTACTGGGCGCAGCCGCGGGCGAGGTTCACGAGCACGTGGTACGGACCCTCGAAATCGGGATCGGCTTCCACCGAAGCCAGCAGCGCGTCGATTGCGCCCTGCGGCGAGAACTCGCGGGCGACGAGGCCCTCCGCCTGCTGGATGTAGATGAGCGAGTCGTACCCTTCGAGGAAGTCGAGGAACGCCTGGGCGTTGTCCGTGCCGAACTCCATCGTGTCGCCGGCGAGAAACTCGGGGAGAGCGATCTGCCCGTGCTCCGCGAGCATCTTCACGAGACGGTGCAGGCTGGTGAAGATCTCGTCCTTCGTGAACTTGAGATCCTGCTGCGCGATCGGCGTCTCGTTGTCGTTCTCGTGGAACCGGACGGTCAGGTCGAAGTTCCCCTCGTCGGTCTGAGCGAGGAAACCGTCCATCACGAGATCGACCTGTGCCTGTCCGAACAGGTCCTTGATCTGATCGTAGGGAAGGAGCCCGTCGGCGATGTTGACGAACGCCGTTCGCGGGACGCCGTCTTCGTCCTGAATCTGGGTCAGGTAGCTGACGGTGTTGATGTCGGCCTCGGCGTGCGCGCGAAGTTGCTCGGAAGCGAACGCGGCGAACTGACGCCCATAGGCCGGCTTGGTCCCCTCGGCAGCATTGAAGGGAAGGACAGCGACTCGCATCGCCGGATTGTACCGGGCCGTCCGCGCCGGGTGTTCGCGCCTTTGGCCAGGTGATGCAAGTTGATCGGATCGAGCGGAGCTCGCTAGGAATTTCACCGCTGAGGTGAATGAGATGGCTGAGGTGCCGGACCCGTTGCGGACGTTGGGCCGTAGCCCGAGACTCTGCGTGCTGGGGACATCCTTCTCCCGAGGCGAGAAGGGGGAGACGGGCTCTCGCACCGCACGCTGTGCCGCTACACCTGTCATCCCGAGCGGAGCCGAGGGACCTGACGGCAGACCTTGACTACTGAGGGTCAAGCCCCCTTCCCCTAAGGGGGTGAGTCCTCCTGACGGCGCGAGGAGGGCCGACTACACGTTCTCGCGGGCGTCACCATCGCCGAGGTCGTAGCGTGACCACTAGCAGTCAGTGCCTACGGTTAGATCCCTCGGCTGCGCTCGAGACGACAGGGGCGACCTGGGAGAGGGTTTCGCTAGTCTCAGGCCTCGAACGTGAAGACGACCTTGCCTGCTTGGCCGGCCTTCATCAGCTCCATCGCTCGCTGGAACTCCGTGTAGTGCATCTTGTGCGTGATCACGGGCTTCAGGTTCAAACGACCTGACTGAAGGAGCGCGGCCATCTGGTCCCACGTCTGCCAGATCTTTCGTCCGACGATGCCGTTCACGTCGATTCCCTTGAAGATGATCGAGTTGATGTCGACCGACTGCCTCGGCTCTCCGTAGAGGCCGAGGAGCGAAATGCGACCTCCGGGGCGAGTCGCCTCGACGGCGAGCGCGAGGGAAGAAGGGTGGCCCGACATCTCGAGCGTCGCGTCCACGCCGCCGGGGACCTCTTGAGCGAGGCGAGCCGCGACGTCTCCATCCTTCGGAGAGAGCACGAGGTCCACGCCCACCTGGTGGGCGAGGTCGATCCGGTACGGGCTGATCTCGGTGGCGATCACGCGCGCGGCACCGGCTGCCTTGCAGACGGAAACCGCGAAAAGGCCAATCGGACCCATACCGGTGATGAGAACCGTCTGGTCGGTGAGCGGGCCGGCCATCGCGGTGTGCACCGCGTTGCCGAGTGCGTCTTGGAACGCGGCGATCTCAACCGGAACCGAGCGGTCGGTGGGGCGGGCGTTGTCCGACGGGATCACGACGTAGGGAGCGAATCCACCGTCTACGTCCACGCCGAGGATCTGCGTGTTGACGCAGACGTGCCCCTGGCCAAGCTCGCACTGTCGGCAGGTGCCGCAAACGATGTGCGACTCACTGGAGACGAAATCTCCCACGGCACGGTCGGTGACTCCCTCGCCAACCTCGACGATCGTGCCGCAGAACTCGTGGCCGATGATCCTCGGTGGCTTGATTCGTGAAGCCGCCCAGGCGTCCCACGTGTGGATGTGGAGATCCGTCCCGCAAACGGAGGCGGCCTCCAGGCGAATCTTGACGTGGCCAGGGCGAACGCTCGGCTCGGGGACTTCGATGATCTCGACGCCCGGCTCCGGACGCGTTTTGGCGATGGCTTTCACGGTAGAGAAGGGTGGCCTGGTGCCGGGGGCGGGACTCGAACCCGCACTGGTTGCCCAAGCGGTGTTTGAGACCGCCGCGTCTACCATTCCGCCACCCCGGCTGGCTGGCGCATAGGATACCTACATGAGCCCCCGCCGACCGCAAGTGCATGACACCAGACGGCTCTTGACCCGAGGGCGCGGCTTGTGCCATCATTTCCCCTTGCGCCCTACGGGTGCGGAGAAGGTTTATGTACGCGATTGTGAAGACCGGCGGCAAGCAGTTCAAGGCCGCGAAGGACGACGTCCTCATCGTTGAGAAGCTGGATGGGGAGCCGGGCACCGCGGTTGAGCTGGGTGAAGTGGTGATGGTCGTCGATGGCGACCGCACCTCCATCGGCTCGCCGTTCGTGAGCGGCGCTCTTGTGCGCGGCGAGATTGTCCGCCAGGCGAAGGGCGCGAAGATCAACGCCTTTAACTACAAGGCGAAGAAGAACGAGCGCAAGCGATGGGGCCACCGGCAGCGCGAGACGCACATTCGGATTACCGAAGTCGTCGCGGGCAGCTAATCGGATTTAGGAGCTGATAAATGGCACATAAAAAAGGTCAGGGTTCATCCAGAAACGGCCGCGACAGTAAGCCGAAGATGCGCGGCGTCAAGCGCTACGGCGGTCAGGTCGTCAAGGCGGGCGAGATCCTCGTTCGACAGTGCGGCACCAAGTTCTATCCCGGAAACGGCGTAGGCATGGGTCGCGACTTCACGCTCTTCGCGCTTCGCCCGGGTCAGGTGACCTTCGAAGGTCCGAAGGACAAGCGCCGAATCGCGGTCTACGAGCAGCAGGTCAACGAGACCGCTCCCGAGCTCGTTACCGCCTAAGCGGTTCTAACATTCGCGTCGCGGCCCGCCGGACTTTTCGTCCGGCGGGCCGTTTGCTTTTTAGAACCGAGTGGTCAGCCGAATGCCGAGCGTGAAGTCCGGCCCTAGGTTCGCGAAGTCCGGAACGCGGTAGTTCAGCCAGTCTCCGTCTTCCATGAAGTAAGCCTCGAAGGTTTGCCGCGCCGAGAGTCGACGGCGGTAGCCAACACTCACGAGGCGGTGCCCCGAGTCGCTGCCACCGTCTCCCGTCACTGTGGCCGAGTCCTCGCTCTGCCACTGCCCGATGTACGTGTCGCGGCTATTGGCTCGGTAGGTCAGGGCCAGCGCCGCTTGGTGGACAAGGCCCCGAACGCTTCGCAACTCAATGGAGCCGCCTTGGGCGATGAACCCCAACTGCCCGTGAAGCGACCAACGATTGTCGAGGGGGAGCCGATACTGCGCTGCGATCCCGGCGTCGAAGCCGCCGCTGCCAAGGATCTGTCGCGCGTTCCCCGTGGGGAGCTTGACGGCGATCGTCGCCAGCACACGGTCGGAGAATTGCTTTGTGATCGTGGCCGAAATGTCGCCCACTCCGGCCGCGGACCCGTAGTTGCCCTGGCCCGCAAGGAAGAGGTCGCTTCGTCCGTAGGGAACTCCGGTTCTCGGATTGCCCGGTAAACCGCCGAGCACGAGTTTGTGGTAGCCGTCGATCAGCGGATCCAGCACCCCTCCGCCGCGGCTGACGAACGGCAGGTCGATCGTCGCGTCCAGGTTGTGTCCCAAGCCGATTCGGTAGCGGGCGAGCAGTCGATCGATCTCGTAGTCCTCGTAGACGCGGACGTCCGGACCGGACTTGGGGAACCGCTGCATCGTGTTCGCGGCGGAGAGGTCCAGCGTTAGTTGCTTCTCCCCCCTGGGCAGCACCTCCCCCCGTGGGTCGATCCGCAGGAAGGGAATGGTTAAGGCTCGCAGATTTCGGATCTCGAGCGGCGCATCTTGGGCAGAGGCGACGCGTATACCGAGGAGAAGAACCGGGATGAGCAGGGCGCGCACGTGTGGACCGTACCCAAGCCATTCGACCCACCCTTTCCGATAAGGGTGATATGACGAGGTAACTCTAAGCGAGGTTCCCGGAGCGTTGCGCAATGGCGCCGCAACGATTTCTCAACAACGACGTTCATCTACTTGCGCGGCGAGATCGCATCTCGGTACGCTGCGTATGAAAAGTATGAAACTGCCGAAAAAAGAAGGCTGTCCGTCGTTCTCGGAGATGTTTTACGGAACGTCGACCGTGGGTGAGCGAGGGCAAATCGTCATCCCGGCCGAGGCGCGAGCCGAGCTCGGCTTCCAGCCTGGGGACAAGGTGCTGATGATGAGGCACCCGATTCACCAAGGGCTGATGATGTTCAAGATCGAGGCCGTTCGAGAGTTCATGGACGATCTCGCGAAGAGCCTGGCGGAAATCGACACCCTGAGGGAGAGCGACGGGGAGGAAACCAGTTGACTTCACTATTTTTCGCCGTGGGCGCCGCGCTCATGGCAGCACAGACACCCGCGCCGATCACGCAGGGCCCCCTGACTGTGGAGGAAGCGATCGCGATCGCGGAGCGAAATGCGTTCGCCGTCCGGCTTCAGCAGTCGAACATCGAGCGGAACCGCCAGCGCGTCGCCGAGGCCCGCGCCGGTCTAGGGCCGACCGTCGGCGCCGGGGTGAACTACACCCGCTTTCCAGAAGCGATCACGGCCAACATCGGTGGCCCTGGTACGCCGCCCGTCGTGGTGCAGCCGATCGACAACACGACCGGTACCGTGACCCTCAACCTGCCGATCGACATCGCCGGTAACCGCGGACGGCTGGTTCGCGCCAATCGAGCGTCGCTGCGAGCCTCCCAAACCACGCTCGAAGCGACGCGAAACGACACGCGACTCAACGTGCGCCAGGCCTACTTCAACGTGCTCCGCTCCCAGGCGGCGGTCGGAGTGGCCGAGCAGGCGGTGAGAGACGCGGAGGAGCGGCTCGCCCAAGCCAGGCTGCTCCTGCAGGGAGAGCAGATCGCCCGGATCGAGGTGACGCGGCTCGAGGCACAGGTGACGCAGGCGAACACGGATCTGATCGCCGCGCGAAACACCGCGCAGCTTCAGCGGAACGCCTTCAACCTGACGCTCGCCAGACCGATCGAGACGCCGGTGGAGCTCGTGGACGTCGCCGAGCTTCCGCCCCTGCAGCCGGAGATCGACACCATCGTCCGTACGGCGCAGACCCGGCGCCCGGAGATTCGAGCCTTCTCGGACACGCTCGAAGCGTTGGCGAACATTCGCCGCGCGCAGGAGTCGAGCCTGAATCCGAGCCTGAACTTCAGCCTCAGCTACCAGCGCAACCTGAACCCGGGAGCGCTCGGCGGGCAGAAGGAGCAGACCACCGGACTGCTCGCGCTGAACATCCCGATCTTCGACAGCGGCGCGACTCGGGCCCGCGTGCGCCAGGCGCGGCAAGACGAGGAGCAGGCGCGCATCAACCTGGAGCAGGTGACGCTCGGCGTCTCCCAAGAGGTCCGCAACGCGATCACGAATCTCACGAACGCCCAGTCGCGGCTGACGAACGCGCAGTCGCAGGTGCGACTCGCGGAAGAGGTGTACCGAATCGCCCGCGTTCGCCAGCAGGCGGGCGAGGGGACCTACGTTGAGGTCGTGGACGCGCTGACGCAGCTCGCCCAAGCCCGAAACCAGGTCGTTGCCGCCCGCTACGACTACCTAACCGCCTTCGCGCAGCTTCAGCGCGCGGTGGGCGTCGACGACGTGAACGCGGTGGCTCCGACCACCGCCCCGACAGGCAACCCGACGAACGGAGGGAATCGATGAAGAGAATGGTGTTGATGAGCCTCCTCGCCGGGGTGATGGTCCTCGGCGGAACGGGGTGTGTGAATCGAGCCGCCCAAGCGCAGGCTCAACGAACGGAGAAGCTCCTCAGCGATCCGGCCCGCGTGGTGAAGGTCGCCCCGGTCAAGACGACCACGGTCACCGAGATGCTGGAGATCACCGGCGACGTGACCGCGGGCGAAGACACGCAAGTGGCCGCGAAGCAGCCGGGCAAGCTCGTGTCGGTGCTCGTCAAGGATGGCGACACCGTCGGTGCCGGGCAACTGATCGCGACGACGGACACGACCCAGCTTCAAGCCCAGGTTCAGCAGGCGCAGGCTCAGGTGAGCTCCGCGCTCGCCCAAGCGAACCAGGCGCGCTCGGCACTCCAGCAGGCGTTGCGAAACGCCGCGGTCGGCCCGACGCGAAGCGCCGCGGCCACCCGCCAGGCGCAAGCCCAGCTTCGATCGGCCCGGGCCCAGCTGCAGAAGGCGCTGAACGGCGCTCGCCCCGAGGAGCGACGGCAGGCCGAGGCGAACGTGACCTCCGCCCGCACGAACCTGCAGACGCAGGAGCGCGAACTTCGACGAATCGAGACGCTGGTCCGGGAAGGCGCCCTCGCGGGCAACCGGCTGGATCAGCAGCGCAATGCCACCGAGTCCGCCCGAACGCAGTTCGAGAACGCCCAGGAGGCGCTGAACCTCGTCCGCAGCGGAACCCGCAGTGAGGACATCGAGGTCGCCCGATCGGCAGTTCGACAGGCCGAAGAGGCGGTGCAGTCGGCGCGAGCTTCGCAAGAGCTCGATCCGCTGCTTCGCGATCAAGTTGAGTCCGCCCGCCAGCAGGTTCGCGCGGCCGAGGGACAGGTTCAGTCGGCTCGGGCAGCGGTCACGATCGCCCAGCAGACCCTGGCCGACACTCAGATTCGCGCCCCGTTCGCGGGCCGCGTGGCGGGACGCCCGCTCCAGGTCGGCACGGTGGTGAGCCCGAGTACTCCGATCGTTCGGATCATCGGCGGCGCCGGCGTCTACTTCACCGGCCGTCTCCCCAGCGTCGAAGTCGCGCGGGTGCAGCCCGGCATGCCGGTCGACGTGAAGGTCGGCGCGCTGCAGGGGCGAACGTTCCCCGGCACGGTCGCCGCAGTGAGCCCGCTCGGCGAGAGCGTCGGACGCCTCTTCGACGTCCGAATCCAGCTGCTCGGCGGATTCAACGACGTGCGCCCGGGCATGTTCGCTCGCGGTCAGATCGTCGTTCGACGCGTGCAGAACGCGACGATCGTTCCGCAGACCGCGATCGTGACCCGCGACGGCCAGTCGCTGGTCTTCTCGGCGGTCAATGGCAAGGCCAAGGCGTACCGAGTGACGACGGGTCTTCGGCAAGGCACGTCGATCCAAGTGACCGGCGTCCCGGCGGGCACCCAGATCATCGTGGATGGCCAGCAGAACCTGTCGGACGGCAATGATGTTCGTGTCGAGACCACGACCCCCCAAGCCAAGAAGGAGGCAGGGGCCAACGGGAGCTAACCCATGAACTTAACCCGAACGGCCATTACCCGGCCGGTTTTGATCCTCATGCTCATGGTGGCGGCGTTCCTGCTGGGAACGATCGCCTACCGGAGCACGCGCATCGAGCTCCAGCCGGAAGTCAGCTTCCCGAACGTGACGGTGTCGACGATCTATCCGGGCGCGGGTCCGGAGGAGATCAACACCCTCGTCTCGAAGCGAATCGAGGATGCGGTCTCGGGCGTCACCGACCTGCGTGAGCTGACCAGCTCGTCGCAGGAGGGGCGCTCGGTCGTCAGCATGCAATTCGAGCTCGGGACGGACGTCAACGTCGCGCTCGACGACGTACGAACGCGCGTCGACGGCGTGCTTCAGGAGCTCCCGGAAGACGCTGAGCGGCCGACCGTCACCAAGTTCGATAACTCGGCTCAGCCGGTTCTCTATCTGGCGTTCGCGAGCTCGACCCGAAACAGTCAGCAGCTCCGCGAACTGCTGGACAAGCGAATCCAAGACCAGTTCTCGCAGATCTCAGGCGTCGCGAGCGCCTCGGTGCAGGGCGGCGACGTCCGAGAGATCCAGGTCCAGATCAGCAAGGACAAGCTCCTCGCCTACGGCCTCGGCATCACCGACATCACCCGCCAGATCAACTCGGCGGCGCAGAACGCACCCGGCGGACGCGTGATCGAGGGAGATCGTGAGTACACCGTCCGCGTCAAGGCGGACTGGGAGCAGCCGGAGCAGATTCGGAACACGATCATCACGGTCACCGACCCGCAGAATCCTCAGGCGGCGCCTCGAAGCGTGCGCCTGACGGACGTCGCGACGGTTAGCGACACGGTGGTCGAGCGCTCGATCTACTCGCGACTGAACGGTAAGGACACCGTCGTTCTCGCGATCCAGAAGGCGCGCGAAGGGAACGCGGTCGAGATCACGAAGGGTGCCGAAGCGCTCGTCGCCTCCATTCAGAAGGAGTATCCCGACCTCACGATCACGAAGACGTTCGAGCAGGCGAAGCTCATCAGCGAGTCTCTCGCCGACCTGAACTTCACGCTCTACTTCGCGGTGATCCTCGTCGCGGGCGTCGTCTTCATCTTCCTTCACAACTTCCGCGGCACGCTCATCGTGGCGATCGCGATCCCGGTTTGTATCTTCGCCGCGT
>Ga0164290_1002449_pt1 | contig 12939 bp, 14 predicted proteins | sample Micstemetagenome_FD_108782 | JGI IMG/M metagenome (GOLD analysis project Ga0164290, IMG submission 108782) | Contaminated culture microbial community from soil near Moab, Utah, USA - Microcoleus steenstrupii SON62 (Illumina Assembly) | ecosystem: Environmental > Terrestrial > Soil > Soil crust... | reverse complement strand
TCCTCTATTCTGCTCTCAAGGTGCCGTCTTCGCTCTCGCGTCGACAAGGGATATTGTTCCCCACAGACTCCCTCCGTGTCAACCCTGACTTGAAGATTCTTCCGAATCTCGCGTCATCGCGTTCACGTCGTTCGTCTCTTCTTCTTACGCCCCGTTACGCTTCCGCGTTCGGTGGATCGAAAGATTTTGCGTCGATCGGAAGGTCCTCCCCTGTGGGAGATTCGTCCGGTTCGACCCTGATTCTGGACGCCGGATCGGCTACCGTCGTTTCGTCTGGGCAACCGCACGTCGGAACGGCTGTGTGAGCGGCCCCACCATCAAGGCCTTCTTGGTGAGACTGCGGAGAATGCTTTACTTCCTGCTCAGCCTTTGCCACGAACTCGACTTCTTGGCAGCTGCGTGCGGGGGCCGCACGTAAGTTGAACGAGATCCGGCTTCGACGCGAAGAGGCGCGCCATGACAGATCGTGGCGGCAGTTGGGGGGATCTAGAGATGGCGTCAAAGTGGTGCCGTGCATAAGCGGGTAACGTCCTCGCGAAATGAGCCACGGCCCGCTCGCGAACCTCGCCCAGATCGTCGACGCCCGCAGTAAGCGGATCTCCAGCTACGACCGCTCCGGCGGAAACGGCGACAACATCCAGATCCCCAAGGGAGCTACCGCCACGATCGCAGAGATCGAAGGCGCGGGGATCGTGAAGCACATCTGGATCACGATCGCCAGCAAGGACGAGCTCCACCGCCGCAACCTCGTGCTTCGCGCCTACTGGGACGGTCAAGAGCATCCCAGCATCGAGTCGCCCATCGGCGACTTCTTCGGCCAAGGCTGGGGCATGAAGTACAACTTCGTCTCGCTTCCGCTAGCCGCCGCGCCGAAGGACGGCAACGCCCTTGTCTGCTACTTCCCCATGCCGTTCGGACGCGGCGCGCGATTCACCGTGGAGAACCAGGGGACCGAGGACGTCGACGCGTTCTACTACTACCTCGACTACGAGGAGCACGCGAGCATCCCGGACGACATGGGTCGTTTCCACGCCTGGTACCACCAGGAACTCACCCAGCCTGAGGGTCAGGTGGACGACAAGGAGAACGAGTGGGCGATCTTCGGCGACTTCAGCAAGAACCCGAGCGACGCGACGAACTACCTCTTCTGCGAGCCGGAAGGGACGGGCCACTTCGTGGGCGTCAACTACTACATCAACTGCCCGAGCCCGATCTGGTACGGCGAGGGTGACGACATGTTCCTCGTGGACGGAGAGGCCTGGCCGGGCTCCGCGCACGGCACCGGCACGGAGGATTACTTCAACCAGTCCTGGTGCCCCGACGAGCACTACCTCCACCCGTACTTCGGCACGGCCCGCGCTCCCGGCCGAGGGAACGACTCGCCTCGGTTTGGTTGGCTTGGACGCACCCACGTGTATCGGTTCCACCTGGAAGACCCGATCCGTTTTAAGAAGTCATTGCGCGCCAGCATCGAGCACGGCCACGGCAACGCGCTGACGCTCGACCTCGCGAGCGTCGCCTACTGGTACCAGACCACGCCGTCGAAGCCCTTCCCTGCCCTGCCGACCGCGGAGGAGCGGCAGCCGCGCCCGGAGGTTGGTGTCGTCGACTTCCACCGCCAGCGTGACGCTTGGCGTGCCACGATGGGCGGCGGGCAGCTCTGGGGCATCGAGCGAGACACCAAGGGTTAGGTACCGCGCCGGCAAACAGCGATAAGGGCCAGACTCCGTTCGGAGCCTGGCCCTTATTGGAACAGCGTCGAAGCTACTTGCCGTCTTCGCTCGGAACGCCTTGGCCCGAAGGCATCGTTCCGCCGGCACCCTGCTCGCCAGGAGCCGCCGACGGCGCGCCCGGCGCACCGATGTCGCCCGTCTCGGCCTCAACCTCGTTCGGCACCGTGGTTTCCGCTCCTCGGTTGAGTGAAAGCGTGAACACGGTCGCGTCAGCCGGGCTCAGAAGCTCAACACCCTCAGCGAGGGGGATTTGCGAGACCTGGATGTGCTCACCGACGGCCAGGTTGGAGACGTCGATCTCGATCTTCTCCGGAAGGTCGTTCAGCTTGCCGCGGACCTTCAGCGTGTCGAGGGCCTGGGTCAGCGAGACGCCGGTGGCGTCCGCCTCTTCCGAGTGGCCGACCGCGACGATCGGGACCTCGAGCTTCACTCGGTCCTCGTCGCTGACTTCTTGGAGCGTCACGTGGACGAGCTCGTGCTTCAGCACGTCCTGCTCGACATGCTTGACGATCGCCTTACGCGAGCCCTGCTCGCCGGCGACCTGCACCTCGAGGCGGCCGTGGCCATCCGCGTGGCGCATCGCCTCCTTGAGCTCGTGGATCGGAGCCTGGATCAGCATGGTCTCGTGGCTGCGCTCGACGAGCGCCATCGGTACGAGCCCGCTCTTTCGGAGCTGCTTCGGCTTGCCACCGCTGCGCTCCCTCCTCTCTACTTGGAACATGGACATCTTGTCTCTCCTTGGAATTCAGGTTCAGGCTCCGGCGCAGTAGCCGGAGCAAGAACTTGGACCAAGACCCCCCAAGGGATGTTCGATGTCCCGGACGCTACGGGAGCTCGACGTATCGAACGGCTCGCTGATTGAAGTAGAGGTGCTCGACCTGATACAGGCGATTCCCCTTCATCACGTAGACCCAGCGGTCGACGGCGACCGGCGCAGCCAGGGCGTCGGCGCACGGCGCTTGGGACGCCGGGGACTTCAACGGGTGCGGATCGTAGTCGACGTCATTGGGATCGCGCTGACCAAGCGCGAGGCCTGCCAGCAGGGCGAGCCCACCGACGACGAGCGGAGCGACCGGGATGCGGACATGAGACATGCCCGCATCCTACACGGCTCCTAGCCGCCGTGACGACGGATCGGCTGGTTGCCGATGCCTTTCTCGCGCATCAGGGCCTCGATCTCCTCGGCCTTGCGGGGGAGTGCCGCGCTCATGTTGCGCGGACCGTTCGACGTGACGAGGATGTCGTCCTCGATCCGAATGCCGATGTTCCACCACTTCGGATCGCAGGGCGAACCCGCCTTGATGTAGACCCCCGGCTCAACGGTCAGCGTGTAGTTCTCTCGAAGGGTCGCGTCCGTCTGCGGATCGTGCACGTCCAGGCCGATGTAGTGGCTCGTGCCGTGCATGAAGTACCGGTTGGCCTCCGCCGCATTGCTCACGATGCCCAGCTTCTGAAGCCCGGCGGCGATCACCCGACGAGCCGCCGTGTCCGGCGCTCCAAAGGAGTTGCCGACCTTGCACTCCTTGATGCCCGCGTCCTGAGCGGCGAGAACCAGGTCGTAGATGGCGCGCTGCTCGGGCGAGAACTTGCCGTTCACGGGGTAGGAGCGCGTCACGTCGGCCGCATAGCCGTGGTACTCGCCGCCCACGTCCATGCAGACGATGTCTCCCGCCTTCATCTGGCGCCGATCGACTTCGTAGTGGAGGATGCAGGAGTTCGGCCCCGAGCCCACGATGGAGTTGTACGCCACCGCCTCGCACCCATGGCGAGCGAACACGTACTCCACGACCCCTTGGATCTCGTACTCCCGCATATTCGGCTCGACCGAACGGATCGCCTCGAGGTGACCGAGAACCGTCGCGTCGATCGCCTTTTGAAGAAGCACCAGCTCTTCCGGCGACTTCTTCACCCGCATCTTTCCAATCACGTTGGCCAGATCATTAACGGCAGTCGGGTTTCCCATGGCGGGCAGTGCCACGCGAATCTGGCGGGACATCTCCGCCGCCCTGCCGGTGATCTGAGGCGGAACGAGCTCACGCACGCTCTGCGGCTTCGCGTCATTTAGGCTCGGGAGCCACTGCGCCAGCTGGGTGTTCGGCCTCGCGGCCTGGATTCCCAGGATCGCCGTCGCGTTGACCGGACCCATTCGGTAGCCCAGCCAGGTCTCCGACATCGCGTTGCTCTCGTTGACGAACAGAACCTCGGTGACCCGCTGTCCTCCCACGTCCACGCCGCCTGGAGCCAGCACTAGCAGGGCGTCCGGCTCCTCGAACCCGGTCAGATACCAGAAGTTGGAATCCGGCCGATACCGGAAGTCCGTGTCGTTGCTCCGGTTCCGCGATGGGTTGGTGTGGATGAACGCAATTCCGTTCGGTCCGATCTGCTGCTTCAGCGCCTCGCGACGCTGGCGGTAGATTGCCGGCGGAAGCTTATCCTGCTCGAAGATAGGGTACGTGGACTTAGCCCCTTGACCCTGGACACCGAGGGAAAGGAGCAACGAGAGCGCGTGGATACCGGGCATGCTGTTAGCATCTTACGCCGGATTGGAACCACCCGAGCCGCAACGGGGTTAACTGGACGGGAAGGCACGATGAACAAGTCCCGTATCCTCCGTTTGTCGCTGCTGATCCTCGTGGCCGTTCCGTTCGTGAACGGAATGCGGGGGGGCCAGATCCCTCTCCAGCCGGCAGCCCAGATCGGATTTCGTCCCGTCGACGAAATGAGCGGCATCGTCAAGAGCCGCCGCCTTACCGACACCTACTGGCTCCACAACGACAGCGGCGACAAGGCACGAATCTTCGCCGTGCAAGCGAATGGCAACGTGATCGTCCCGAATTCGATGCGCGGTCGCGACCTTGAGGACTACGAGGGCGTTCGCGTCACGTCGGCCCGAAACGTCGACTGGGAAGACATCGCGATCGACGGCAACACCCTCTATCTCGCCGACGTGGGCAACAACGGCAACGCTCGGCAAGACCTCGCGGTCTACGCGGTACGAGAGCCGGACCCACGCAAGGTCGACCAAGTCAATCCGTTCGCCAAGTACGTGGTGCGATACCAGGACCAGCGTGACTTCCCCCCGAGCGGCCCGCGCGCCTTCGACTGCGAGGCGGTATTCGTCTTCCGAGGCAAGCTGCACTTCATCACGAAGAACCGGATGAACGCCCTCTTCCCGGACGTGAGCGCCTCGCTCTATCGGATGGACACCAAGTTCACCGACCGACCGAACGTGCTGACCAAGCTGGACACTCGTGCATCCCTCGGTGGCTGGGTCACGGGTGCCGACGTTTCGCCCGATGGGAAGACGCTCGCCGTGCTGACGCAGAGCCCGGAGCAGAGCGTCTGGCTGTTCGACACCTCCGCCCGAGACGGGAGAATGCTCAGCCAGGGGCGTCCGAGAAGAATCGTCTTCAGCGGCGCGAAGCAGTGTGAAGCCATTTGCTTCGTCGACAACAATTCGCTGCTCGTCACGAACGAGCAGCGGGACATCTTCCGAATCCAGGTCGACGGCGCCGTTCCCGTCCGCTAGATCGCGCCCTCGGCGGGCGCGGCGAGCGGTCGGTGACGGCCCCGCAGCGATCTTCGGGGTCCGGTGCGCGAGAGAGCGATCTCCGCTTCACCGATCAGGTCCTCGGTCATGTGAACGCCGGAGTCGACGACCGCTCTCCGGACGGTGACGCCCGAGGCGACGACGACCTGCTCCAGCAAGATGGAGTCGACGACCATCGCGCCCTCCTCGACGACCACTCCCGGACCGATTACCGATCCGTGGACGATGCCCGACGTCCGCGAGCCCGGAGAGAGGACGCTTCCCTCCACGTTCGCTCCTGCGGTCACGCAAGCCGGTGGACGCTGGGTTCCGAGTGAGAGAATCGGCCAAGCGGCATCGTCGAGCTTCAGCTCTGCCGAGTCGCGCAGCAGCTCCTGGTGAGAGAGCCAGTAGCTCTCGACCGTTCCCACGTCGCGCCAGTAGCCTTTGAGCTGGAACGCCTTCGCCGTCCCCCGCTCCACAAGGTCAGGCACGAGGTGATCGCCGTAATCTTCCAGCGCACCCTTCTTCGCAAGCCGCTCCAGGGTCTCGACAAGGACGCCAGCGTCATAGACGAATACCTCGGTCGCGACCGTATGGGACTTCGGGTTCTCGGGTTTGTACTCAAAGCCTGTGATCCGGTCGCCTTCCAGTTCGACCACCCCATAGCGACTCACGTCCTCGCCTTCGGGCATCTCCTTGACGACCATGGTGAGCTCAGCTCCAGACTCCAGGTGTTGGTCGATGACGACACGGTAGTCCAGCTTGTAGATGTGGTCCGCGCTGAGCACCACGACGATCTCAGGAGAGAAGTCTCGAATGAACGGGAGTTGGCGGTGAAGCGCATCGGCGTTGCCATCCGCAAAGCCATCGCGATCGGCTCCTTGGTATGGCGGCAGCACCTGCAGCCCCCCGTAGCTTCGATCGAGGTCCCACGGACGGCCATTGGCTAAGTGGTCGTTCAGCGAATGCGGAAGGTACTGCTCCACCACCCAGACGTCGCTCAGGCCGCTGTGCATACAGTTGCTCAGCGCAAAGTCAATGAGCCGGTACGTGCCCATGAAAGGCACCGCCGGCTTGGCGCGGTTCTCCGTGAGGCTCTTCAGCCGTCCGCCGCTGCCGCCCGCCAAGATGATGGTAAGAACCCTCTGCCGCGCCATACGGGCGGGCAGACCGCTCCGGCCGTTACGGTGTTCCACCCTCTCCTACCTTCGGCGGGCGGCCAACGACTTCAGCGCTCACGCCCGCTCGAAGGAACGAGGGCCCTGGCGTGATCGCCGGCGCCCTCGTCGCTCCATGCGTCTTTCTTCAGTTCTGAATGACGCGCTCGAAAACGATCGTTCTCGTCACTCCATCGCCATTCGACGACACCGACATGCGGTTGTCGTTGTTGGTAAAGACGACCTGCTCCGTAATCACGGGACTCGCGTAGATCGTTAGCGTGGTGCCATCGAAGAAGTACCGCTCCGTCCCCTCAGCATCCGCGATCCGTCCGTCCGCGGTGATAAGGTCGATGTCGTCGCTGCACGCGTAAGTGACATCGCCGCTCACGAGATCGCCCGGGCACTCGGTTGTTGCCTCTCCGACTTGCATTGAGATCGGCCGCCACTGACCGAGAATGCGGGAGTCCGTGGTGCCGTAGCGGCGCGAGTTGCCGTTACCACCACAGCCATAAAGGGCCGTCGCGGCGATCAATGCTGAACTAAGAAGTAGTGAGGCTCTCATGCGTCAGCTAGATTGCCGGATTCGATGACCGCACGGACAAGCAAAGTTGCCGGTTTCCCGATAGGCCTCTGGGTGGAGTCTATCAAGGGGGCCGTCGCCCCAGGACTCGCGAGCGGTCGGGTCAGCGCGATAGCCTAAACGAACGAGGGCCGTTGCGATGACTCGCAACGGCCCTCCGCTCCGCACGTGCGGCGGCTTAGCTCTGGACGACGACTCGCTCGAGGACGGCGGTGTAGGTGTGGCCGTCAAGCGTGTGGGTCCAGGTCATGGTGTTGTTGTCCTCAGAGAACGTCACCTGCTCCGAAAGGCGCGGGTTCGTGTAGAGGGTCAGCGTAGAGCCGTTGAAGTAGTAGTTGATGGTCTCGCCGTCGGTAACCACGCGGCCGTCCGAGTGAACGGTCGACGTGCTGTCCGAGCAGGACATCTCGGCATTGCCGCTGGTGACCTCACCGGGGCAGTTGGCGCTCTGGCCGTCGAGAGTGATCGACTTGCCGCGCCACTGACCGACGATGCGCTGGTCGGTGGTGCCGATCTGGCGGCTGCTGCCGCCGCCGCCGCAACCGGCGGCGATGAGGGCGAGGGCAAAGGAAGACGCGAAGAGGGTAGAGGCTCTCATTCGTGTCAGAGGCTAGACCATTGCCGCACCATTTCTACCAAGCATTTATTACGGGTTACGTAAGATTACTTATCAACTGGCTTACGACGATAGACCGGCATCAATACCGACGTGCTCGCAGTACCTCTCGAAGAGGTGATGCGCCGAGATGTAGGATGAATTCGGCGACATGAAGTGCGGGAACTCGAAGGTGATCACCTTCTCCGCCACCGCCGAGGCTGCTTCGAGCTTGAACCGCAGATAGCGCCAATCGGCGGGCGGGAACTTGATCGGCATGTCGCGATCGAAGGTCTCAACGTTCGACCAGATCGTAACACCGTGCTTGCGGCCAAGCTCTCCGATCCCTTGGTGGAAGCGCGGCAGCTCCTGATAATGGATCTGCCCGTCCTGGAAGGCGCAGATGTCGAACGCCCCCTGCGTCTCGGCGAAGATCCGCTCCCAGTGGTCGAACGACTCGTCCAGCGACATCACATTGCCGCCGCTGAACTGCTTCGCGCCCTGCGGGAACGGCGAGATGAGAACCGGCAAGTCCTTGGCTTCCTTGCACGCACGCCCAATGTGGTTGAACAGCTCGATGATGTTCACCGAGTTCCGGCTCGTCTCGTGGCACAGGTACCAACCCTTGAAGCTCTTGTGGTGGCCGTACCTCTCCGCTGCCTCGCGGACAAAAGCTTGGTTCACCTCGACTTCCTTCCACCACGCGCCCCGCATCCAGTGATTGCCGGAATCGTAGGTGCCGAACCAGAGGTCCAGTCCGTACTCGACGGCCAGCGAGAAGAACAGCTCTCCGAGATCCTCATAGATCGGCAGCAGATCCGGAATGGTGCGAGCCTGGAAGATGCACTTGTTCTGGTAGCCCGCCCGGATGATGATCAGCGTGTCCAGCCCGATTCGCTTGTACAGCTCGAACTCGCGTCGCCACTGCCGCTCCCCCCAGTTCTGCGAAGGAATGTCGTGGGTGATCTCATCGAGGAAAGTGCCGGTGATCCGGGCCGCGTTGGACATCGTCGCAAGAGGTTACCGAACCCGTCGCCGCCGTGGGCATGGCGAGCACCGACTTGAATCTGACGACCCTGGTCATCCCGAGCGAAGCCGAGGGATGACCAGGGTAGCGGCACAGGGCGCCGTGCGACAGCCTCTCACCTCATGCTCGCTCCGGTTGAAGAACATTCCCGGACCCGAGGGTCTCACGCCACGGCGCAACGTCCGCAACGGGTGGGCACCTCAGCGATCTCAGGGACCTCAACGGTGAGGAACTCGGGCTCGATCCGCGGCAGGAATGCCGCAGCCACAGGCACTCACTGCTGAGTCGGCTTGACCGGAAGCAGTCAGGGCTTCCGGTCAGATCCCTGGGCTTCGCTCGGGATGAGAGAGCGGCTGATGCGAACTCAACCCTTAACGACTAACCAACCGAAGCGCCTAAGTCCTCTTTAAGTTTCTTGAGACTCGCCCCGTCTCGCGTCGGCAGCTCCAGCCTTGCCAGCGACCCGGCTACGTAGGCGGCCGCCTCCGCGTACGTTTCAAACCATGCCAGAGGATGCGGCGCGATCTTCGGGTTTGCCCAGACGATCTGAACGACGAACCGGACCGCGTCCGGGCCGTTCGTCGGAGTCACCGACCGCTCGATCTCGATGGACAGCTCGTCAAACGATCCCTCGTATACGGGCGATCGCCCCACCATGCCTCGGTGCACGCGGTACTTGCGGGTCTCGGGGTCGAGACGGAACTCATGACGCACCGAAACGATGACGGCCCCGAGAACGGCGAGGGCAATGGCCCAAGGTAGGGCAAAATAGCCCACGATGAGAGTCAGCAGAACCGTGACCACGGTAATGCCGATTCGCATCTCCCGGTCAAACCTGTCGATCTCAATCGGCTTCACGCCACCTCGGTACGTAGGTTGCAAGGACGCGGTTGCGCTTTCGTCCGGGCCACGCCTTTGACCGTATGGAGTTGCGAAATCAGGTAACCGAAAAGGCAGCCCTGCTAGACGGATGGGGGTCACGACTAACGGAACGAGCAGTAAAGCCCGCGATGCTGAGAGACGCAGGGTTATCGTGGCTACCATCAAAGATGCCGAGAGCTAGACCAAAAGGACTGCTCCCTTCATCACGCCGTCTGCCCGCCGAAAACACGTGGCGGATCTCAACATTAAGAAGCCTAAATAGGTTGGAATCTGCCACGACAGCCCGACGCCGCCCCTTGGGCGAGCACACCCATTCCGGCCCAAATCCAAGAATCCAACTGACTCTCGGTCATCCGGCGCCTCGAACCAGGATCCTACGCGCTTCCGACTTAGCTGCGGTCCGAGAGTCGGGCGCGGCTCACGGCGAGAAATCGACCTCGCTACCTATGGCTCGTAAACCGCTTTCGTTCCGAGCACATCCGTTACCACTTCGGCCGGCGGGACCACGTACACGGGGCAGGCGAGCCGCAACTCTCGTGCCTCTCGGCGAACCGCATCGAGGATCTCCTCACGCTCGTAGCGGGATGAGAAGTGGGTGAGCACGAGTTCCTCGGGCGTGACGTCCCGCACCATTCGAAGCACGTCGGGCAAGGCGCTGTGCTGCTGACTCCGCTCGGGGCCTCGATCCATGTCCTCGGGGCGTAAGAACGTCGCCTCGTGGATCAACGTCGCGCACCCACGCCAAGGGTCCGGGGACATGACGCCCGTGTCTCCAGCGTAGGCGAGCACACCGCGCTCCTCAACGTACGTCAGCGCCTCTTCTCCGCGCTCGGCTCTCATTCGTGCGATCTCCTCTCCCGCCATGCCTCGGAGCTCCGGCCTCAGCTTTCGAACCTGCCGCACGACGAAGTAGCTCACGCTCTTGATGACCTCCGGAGGGCCAGGCACGTGGGTGTTGCGCATGACCTTGAGCACCAAGTCGTTCTCCAGCGGCACGTCGGCCGAAGGTCGCACCGGGGTCCAAGTTACGTAAGGGCCGGACCACGGGTCGAACTGCCGGCAGAACTCCGCGAGCCGCGGTACCCCGGTGCTGTCAGCGGGATACAGCACCTCGAGTCCGACGTTGTGCCGGGCGACGACCTGCTGCAACTGCAGCAATCCCGTTACGTGGTCGCGGTCTGAATGCGAGATCGCCACCCGGTGCACCTTGCGCGACTTGCCGAGCAAGTGAGCCGCCACGCCGTCGCCCGCATCGAACAGCATCCGAAGCTCCTCCGTGAAGACCCAGGTGCTGTAAAGCGCGGTTGAGTACGCGGTCAAGGTTAGTCGGTCGGCCACTTCTAGTTGATCCCCATGGCGTTAAAACGTCATTCAAGAACAGAAAAACTTCTTGGCATTTCGAAGTACTACTAATAAAATTAAGTTGATGAAGTCACTTCCAGCTTTAACGCTATGGGGCATCAGCGCACTCATGGTTCCGTTCGCCGTCGCGACTGGTGTTACAGATGTGGTTGAAGGGCCTATCCCTGCAGCCGAGCATCAAGCTTTTGGCGAGCCTAGTCCGAGCCGGCCACCCTGCAATTCGCTGGAATGCTCGCTAGCAGCACATTCGTATATATACTGGCATAAGGATACGGCCAGCGGTTGCTCCTCATATCAGCCGTTTGGAACCAATTATAAGCAGCAATGGCAATATAATTGTCCGAATACTGTCGGCTACTTCACATGTGGAGGCTATGGCTTCAATCTCAGTCCTTGCAGCACGTTCTCAGGAGAACCAGCATGCCCAATTGGCACATGTGAGCCGTATGTACCCGGATCCCCGAAGTAGCAGTTGGCTGAGGCGTAACCACCAAGGGCTCACTCTGATTGAGTCCTTGGTCGTGATGGCCGTCATTTTGGTGTTAGCGGCTCTCGTCTTTCCTGTCATGGGAGCGGCAAAGCGTCGGGCAGATGCCACAGATGATATCGCAAAGCTACATCAGATCGGCCTAGCGGCCACGCTGTACCATGAGCAGAATGGAAGCTATCCGACGACAGTCTCCGTCTTAGTTGACAGTAATCTCATCACGCACCATGCGGCCGTTTCACGTGCCGACAACTACCGTCTCGGAATGGCCAACGAGTTCATCAAGGGAAACCCCTCTGCCACAAGCAAGCTGACAGATTACAAGCGGTCCTACCTCGGGACATCGGATATTGGTATTCAACCGCGTGCCTTCAACGACCAGATTCAAGGGCAACAATCCGCAGGCTGGTTAATCGACATACTCAGCCTGGAACGACCACAAGGAGTCGGATTGGCTGCGATGGAGGGCAAGTATCTTCGGCTGCTGTTGGACACTTCGGTTCAGACTAAATCACTGCGAAAGATCGAGGGCAAGGCGTCAAACGGCGCAAGAAAGGTATCCGTCTCGACCTTCATGCTTTTTTGTGATCCAGACCCCAAAACAGAAGAAGAATGGCTCAAACCCTTGCGGTAGCGTTTGCGTTCGCAGGAGTGGCGACCCTTGGTCGCTATCTCTATGTGTTTTTTCTCTCTGGATTCCGAACCGAGGTCTTGCTCAACGGTGATTGGACTTTCTTCTTCATCAGCCTCTTAATCACAGTGCTTGCATCCCCCTTGTGGTTTGCTCTTCGTAAGTCGCGCCTACGGGTGCTGTGGGTGGGGGCTAGCCTTGCCGCAGTTATGACTCTGATCTGGTATCCAGTCTTCGTCTACCGGACGATTGACCACATCAACCCATTCACTATGTCAGGGGCAATGTTCAATCTCCATCAAGCGCTCGGTTGGCTTTTTTCTGGAAGCTTGGGTGCTTTAGCCGCTGAAGCTGTGTCGAACATCATCGACGGACGCTACATGCACCAGAGGCAGCCCCAGACTAGACGTCGGTAACCCACGCTTTCGAGATCAATCGACTTCTGCTGTCTCCAAGTTTGATCACGCAGCGATCAGAGACCCAAGCGACTTTTCTCACTTCACGCAAACCGACGGGGCTCCCGCGCCACAATGTCGCTCATGACCGTTGAGGAGTTGCTGGTTCGGCTTCGGGCGTGCCGGCTCGTGGCGTCCGTGCAGGCGACGGAGGGCGCGCCCGTCGATCACCCCGAGACCTTGGCCCAGATGGCCCGCGCCCACCAGCAGGAGGGGGTTTCGGTGCTCCGCCTCCAAGGCGTCGAGAACCTGCGGGCGATTCGCGCGGCAACCGGCCTGCCGACGATCGGCCTCATCAAGCGCGCCTACCCAGGAAGCGAGGTCTACATCACGGCAACCGCGCGGGAAGTCGACGAGGTGCTGGATACCGGCGCGGAGATCGTCGCGCTCGACGGCACTAACCGTTCGCGCCCGAACGGCGAGACCCTCGGCGCCTTGATCGACCGAGCCCACGCCCGCGGAGCGCTGGTGATGGCCGACTGCGACTCGCTGGAC
>Ga0164290_1002448_pt1 | contig 12942 bp, 17 predicted proteins | sample Micstemetagenome_FD_108782 | JGI IMG/M metagenome (GOLD analysis project Ga0164290, IMG submission 108782) | Contaminated culture microbial community from soil near Moab, Utah, USA - Microcoleus steenstrupii SON62 (Illumina Assembly) | ecosystem: Environmental > Terrestrial > Soil > Soil crust... | reverse complement strand
GCGCGGCGGCTCGCCCGCCCGCGATCGACCGTTCAGGAAGCATCGCCGGCGCGGTTCCCGGGAACCGCCCGTGCCGCCACGCCGGCGGAACCGGCGCGCGAAGGATCATCCATGGCCGGCCCGCCCGCGTCGGCTTTCCACGCCTTGCGGACCTGGGCGTCACCAGTAAGCTGAACGTCATGTCGGTGGATGCGCCAATCATCGTGAGGCGAGCGCGGCTGTCCGACGCGCCCGCGCTGAAAGCTGTTCTCTACGACACATTCGAGAGCACCTGGCTGCCCAACATCACCTCGCAAGCGGCGGAAGCCTACTGCGACGAGGATCGTCCTGGACGCTATGTCGCCGAACGCGGTCTCGAGTTTTGGGCTGCCGAGCGCGGTGGCGAGGTCGTCGGGTTCGTCCATTGGCAGGACGATTTCGTCCATGCGTTGCATGTGCGCTCAGATCATGCGCGACAGGGTGTCGGTGCCGGACTGATGGACAGGGCAGAAGCCGAGATCGCCAAGTTCGGCCACGCCCGGGTCCGGTTGGAAACCGACACCTTCAACGCCCGGAGCAGGGCATTCTACGAGGGGCGCGGCTACGTTGAGGTCGGGCGGTATGCTGACCAAGAGTGGAACAGCGGGCTCACCACGTTGCTGCTCGCCAAGATGTTGAGTTGATGCGCCCCGAGTGAAATGCGCATGTCCGCTACTCACTCATGGCGGACATGAACGCCGGCCTGGTCGGCGGCATCTTGCGGCGGAAAGCCGATGGTCCGCGTTCCGACCCGGCGCACAGCGGACTGGACGTAACGTTCGGCCGGTCGCTTGCGGGCGGCGGGTCGACGAACTCAGCGATCGATGGGCCCGAGTTTGATCGAGGCCCGTTCCGGCGCTGCGGCCTTTTGCTCCTCGGCGGCCTTCCAGCGCCGAGCGTCGCAGCCGCTGACACCGCCGGGGCCGACGGTCGAGCACGACCCGATGCCCGAGGCGCCGACGTCGACCAATCGATGCCGCTCCCGATGGACGCTCTCGACCGGCCCGGCGGGATCGAAGCCTTCCCGTCCGGGCGAGAGTCTATACCGGACGTCCGCGTCCCGGTCCGCGCAAACGACGATCTCGCCCGGTTCGCCCGTCGGACACGCAGTCGCCGACCAGTTGACGCCAGGCGCGTCGCCCTCGACCGACGGCTCCGGCGCCTCGCGAAAGGCAGTCAGCAGGAGGAACAACAGAGGGGCCGCCGAAAGCGGGTATGGCATTCGGTTCGTCATCGGACCTCCGCAAGCGACTTCTGGCATGCCGATGCGCGATCGTCACGTCCCGCACCAAGCCGGGACGGTCCGGATCGCGCGGCCGCCGGGGGGCGAGGCCCGAAGGCACGGCCGGGCCCATCACGCGCCGCCTCAGGCAAGCGGTCGCGCGACGTAGGAGGCCAACATGACCGCCAGGAGGACGATGATGACGGCCGAATGCCACCATGGTCGCCGGACGACCGCGAGCGAGCCGGCCAGGAGCGCGACGGCGAGGTTCGACGCGTAGCGCTGCACGAGCCTCGACGGATCGGGGCCGTCGAGCGCGAGCCAGGACAACGCGATGTTGTGCAGGGTGAACAGCAGCACCACGCCCGCGAACAGGCTCCAGAAGTAGCGGCCATGCTCACGGTAATAGCTCTCGAGGTCGAGGCCCTCGGCAGGCACGTCGTCCGGCAGCGCGGCAGCGGCGAGCAGAAAGAAGCCGAGCAGCCCGACGAGCATCGGCAGGAACAGCCCGATGGTCCAGGGCAGCTGCGCCTGCTCCAAGAGGCGCATGCCCCACCAGATGTCGAGCATCAGCAGCACGAGGACGACCGCGGTCGCAGGCGCGCGCCAGTGCCAGCGAACGCGCCCGCGGGCGCGCAGCAGCTTGTGCAGGCTCAGGACCAGGTCCGCGAGCGCGAGGCCGATCAAGATCGAGACGAGCTGAACAAGGTATTCGAATGGCTGCATCCCCGCCCCCTACGCGATCACCCCGGGGCCCGGCGTATCAGCACCGTACATCCGATGCCAGCGCGCCAGCCTCTCTACATTCGGGCGGCCGGCGATGGCTCTTCCACATCTCGAGCGGGCACGAGCCCGCCGTCGAGCCGACGTCCGCTGCCCACCCGAAGCTGACTTGAACGGCGAGTGGGATCGCAACCCTGAGCGGGCATGCGACACCGCCCTCGGCCGCCGTCACCGAGCGCGGCAGGGCATGTCGACGATCGTCCGCTTGTCGAGGTCGTAGACGGCATGCGTGGCGCCCGAGCAGACGGTGGTCTCCCACTCTCTGTAGGCCTCGGAAGGCGGAACGTCGAAGTACACGCCGGGCGGCAGCCCGCCGAAGTGGCACGACCGAAACTCGCCGAGCACCCGGTTCTCGCCCGGCACGTCGGGCCGCTCGCCCGCTGCTAGCCGCCGGTAGTGGCGAGCGTAGCTGTCGATCTCTTGCCTGGGCCCGACCAGCGCCACGAATTGTGCTTCGAAGTCCGCCACCCACACCGGCGAGGCGGGCGAAGGCACCGCCACCGCGCAGTTACGCCCGATCTCCTCAGCCAGCGGGTTCGTCGGCCGTTCGCGGTCGCACGAGGCGAGCACGAGCGAGGCGACGAGCAGGAAGGCGGGGACAAGGCGCATGCGGGCAAACTACCGCCGACGGGTTAGCCGAACGTCAACAATCCCCCACGCCCACTTCCCACCCGGAGCTGACGTGAGCGGCCCCGGGGTTGTGGGAGCTTCTGCTTTGGCTAGGATGCCGCGATGCGCGCACGGTCGCTCAGTTTAGCGGTGCGCGGGCTCGCGGCGGCCGCATGCCTCGCCGTCCCGGCGTCGGCCCCGGCCGCAGCGCCGCTCGAGGTGAGGCTGGTCCACAGCCCGTCGTTCGACGCCGCCTGCTCTATCGTGCGGGGCTACCGGATAGACCCGGCGTGGTCTGCCGACCTCGAGGCGCGGCTGCCCGCGCTGCGCGAGGCCTGGGCGGCAGACGGGCGGCCCGTCCTCGACCGCGCGCTCGAGCTGGCGGGCGAGCGCGCCTCGGGCCGTCGGGACGTCCTCCTGACGCTCTGCGACCCCCCTTCCTCTTCGACGTTTGGCCCGGTCGTGAACGCACGCCACGCGCTGCCGGCCTTCACGAGACACCCGGTGCCGCTCCGCTACAAGGCGGCCACGGCTGCCCACGAGCTGCTCCATCCGCTGATCGCCGGCCTCGACCTTTCGGGCAGTCGTCTGCTCGCGGCCCACGCGCGGGAGCCGCAGCGGGTACGGGACCACCTCCACCTACTCGCCCTCATGGAGGCAGCGCTCGTGGACCTCGGGCGCGAGGAAGTGCTGGCGGAAGTCCGGGGTTTCGACGGCGCCCTGCCGGACGCCGCTTACCGGCGGGCCTGGGAGATCGTCGATCGCACCCCGGGCGGCTACCGCGCCTACCTGGACGAGATCCGTTCGGCACGCTGAGACCGGCAGGCCCACGCTCCGCAGCCGATCATCTTGAGCCCGGTCGCGGCTCCGGGGCGGGCGTTCGGCTTGTCCGGGCCGCGCGCGGGCGTGCGCCGCCGTCGATTCCCCGCCGGGCCGTATTCGCGGTCGCCAGCACGAACAGCATGAAGCCGATCTGGCTCAGGATGATCGGATGCGAAGCGCGCGTCAGGAACTCGCCTGCTGGCGCGAAATGGGCCGTGGTCGCGAGGTTGTGCGCGACGTTGGTGACGATGAGGACGACCGTCGCCGGTATCCCGGCCTTGGGCCTGATGAAGAGCAAGGCCGCGACGAGCGGGTCGAGGAGCGTGAGGCTGGACTGGTAGGCAGCACTGATTGGATTCAGGCCGCCATAGTCCCAGGAAAGGCCATGCTGGACCAGCAGGCGCACGTGATTGAGCCCCGCTGCCATCAGGCACGCAGCCCACACGCTGCGAATGACGATGCTCCGACGCTCCACAAAGGCAGCTTGCAACAAACGACCGCGGCTAGAAACCGGCAAAAGTCAGCTTCCCAGCCGAAGCTGACCTCGGGCGGCGAACGTGACCCCGCGGGCGCGGGGCCGCCTGACCTTCGGCTCGCGCCCCTACGCGCCGAAGAAGAGGGGGGCGGCGACGAACGCCATGAAGGCGCCGACCGCCCAGGCGAGCGCGGCGACCGCGAGGACGGCGGCGCTGAACGTCCGCAGCCGGGCGCAGGCGCGCGCCTTCGCCGGATCGGCGGGGCAGGGCGCGTTGCGCGCCGCGCGGTGCATCGCGAACGCGCCCGCGATCATGACGGCCGAACCGGCGAACACCCAGGCCTTGTGCTCGGACAGCCAGACGAGCTGCGGCACCGCCGAAACCAGGCCTGCGACCGCGGCGCCGAGCCCCAGCGCCACGAAAAGCGCCGGGAGCGCGCAGCAGACGAGCGTGCCGAAGCTCGTGAACAGCGCGAGCGTCGGCCCGAGCGTCTCGACCCAGCCGTAGGGCCGGTCCGGCGCCCGGACCGTCACGCCGCCCGCCGGGCGATCGACACGACGTTGTAGCCGGCGTCCTTCACCAGCCGGCCGATGGTCGCGTCGTCGAGCGTCGTCCCGGGCCTGAACCCGAGGCGGATCTCCTTGGCGTCGAGGTCGACCGCGACGGTCTTCACCGCCGCCTGCTTTTTGAAGGTCTTGTTCAGCGCCTGGACGCAGAAGTCGCAGATGAGGCCGTTCACCTTCACGACCGCGCCCGGGCCGGCGGCGTCGGTCGCCGCGGCCTTCGCCGGGGCCGGCCGGTCCTGCGCGAGCGCGGGGGCGGCGAGGCCGATCGTCGCCGTCGCGGCGACCAGGATGGAAAGGGTCTTCACGCGCATTCTCCTTGTCAGAAGTAGAACCAGAGGGTGCCGAAGGCGCGGCCGCGGTGCGACACGCCCGCCTCGGCGAGGACGGAGCCCTTGAACAGGCGCACGAGCGGCGTGACCTCGACGTCGCGCCCCTCGATCGGCGCGCGGCCGACCTGGAGCATCGCCCAGGTGTGGAGGCTCCCGGAGCCCGCGACGTAGGGCGCGACGCCCAGCCGCGCGCGCCAGCCGAGCTCGGCGTCGCCGCCCACGACCGACAGCCGGGTGGCCGCCCCGACGAACCAGCGCCGCGTCTCCCAGTCGGCCTCGGCGCCGGCGAAGCCGCCCGCGACCGCGTCGCGCCCGCGGCCCGGGCGGCGAAGCCAGGACGGGCCGGCGCCCGCCATGAGGTAGACGTTGGCCTGGCTGTCGGCGGTGTTGTCCCGCACCAGGAGCAGGTTGACGAGCGCGCCGGCCGAGCGGCGGTCTCCGCCGGCCTCGGTGAGGGCGTAGGCGCCGACCGCGAGGCGGCGGTCGAGCGTGCGGTCGACCTGGGTGGTGACGGCCGATCCGTCCACCTCGGTCATGCTCATCCAGCCGCCCGGATAAGTGACGGGCCGCGCGTGCGCGGCACCGGCGCAGGCCGCCAGCGCGACGGCCGCCGCGCGCGTCGCGGCGCGCCTCACATCGCCCCCGTCGCGGGTGCCGCGAGCATCCACAGCGCCATGCCGACCATCGCGAGGTTCTCGGTGAGCGACACGAAGCCCAGCGGGACGTTGCTGTCGCCGCCGACGCAGGCGCACCTGAGCTCGCGCCGGTCGACGTACACCGCCTTGAACACCGAGACCGCGCCGACGCCGCCGACGAACAGCGCGACCGGGATCGAAAGCCAGCTCAGCGCGCCCGCCACCATCAGCACGCCGGCGAGAAGCTCGGCGAACGGGTAGAGGTAGGAATAGGGCACCCAGCGCTTCGCCAGCAGGTCGTAGTTCAGGAACATCGTCGAGAAGCGCTCGACGTCCTGGAGCTTCAGCATGGCGAGCAGGCACATGCCGAACCCAACGAACCATTCGGCGGCGCGCCCGGTGAACGGCGTGCCGTGGACCGCGTGGCTCGCCGCCAGCGCCATCAGCGCGGCCGTCGCGAACACGGCGATCACCGGGCGGTAGCTCGGGGCCTTCGGGTCGGCGACCGCGGACCCGAAGAAGCGGCGCAGGTCGTCGTAGCCGCCGACGCGCTCGCCGCCGACGAACACCTGCGGCGTGGTCTTCACCCCGTGCTCGGCCTTGAAGGCGTCGGTTGCCTCGCGCGTGGTCAGCAACCGGTCCTCGACCCGGTAGCCGCGCCGGCGCAGCAGGTCGCGCGCCTTCAGCCCGTAGGGGCAGACGTGGCCGGGCAGCGCCATGCGGTAGAGCACGGCGGTGCGCTCGCCGGCGCGCGCCGTCGCGCGGTCGGGGGCGAAGGTCGCGGTCGTCGCCATCCTCGGTCTCCTTCTATCTTGCACCGATCTGGGGTTTGACACCATGTCAGGGTCAAGGCCTTTCTCGGAGCGACCATGAACATCGGCGAAGCCTCGCGCCTCTCGGGCGTCTCCCAGCGGATGATCCGCCACTACGAGGCGATCGGCCTCATCCCGAAGGCCGCGCGGCGGGAGAGCGGCTACCGCGACTACGACGACCGCGACGTCCACACGCTCACCTTCATCGCGCGGGCCCGCGACCTCGGCTTCCCGATCGAGGAGATCGACCGGCTGCTCGCGCTGTGGCGCGACCGCGGCCGCGCGAGCGCCGAGGTGAAGGCGCTCGCGCTCGCCCGCATCGAGGAGCTGAAGCGGAAGGAGCGGGAGCTCGCCGAGATGCGGCGCACGCTCGAGCACCTGGCGCGCAGCTGCCACGGCGACGGCCGGCCCGACTGCCCGATCATCGAGGTGCTGGCCTCGGCCTAGCGGAACCGCGTCTCGGTCCGTCGCGCGCCCGGCGCCCTTCGTCGGCGGGCGCGTCGCGCCGCTTTCGCCCGCGCGCCCACGATGTGCCTGACGCGGCGCGGTTTCGCGGCGCGGCCGCGCGGTTCCGCGAAGTTTTCCTACGCGCCGCCCAAGTTTCCGTCCGCTGGACGGGCGCGGGCCGCTTCCGTCACCTTCCCCCTGTCGTACCGGGCCCCATCCGGACGGCCGGTCCCTCCCATGCCCGAGGAAGGTTGCACCATGCCCGACGCCCTCCACCGCCTCCGACGCGACGCCGTTCGCGGGTTCGCCGCCCGCGACCGCGCCGAACGTCGCCTGTCCTGGCTCGCCTTCGGCGCCGCGACGCTCGGCGCCGGCGTGCTGATGCTCCTGCCGCCGGCGGGCTGAAGCCGTGGCCACCGCCCTCGTCATCCCCGGCGTCGACGGCTCGGGCCCCGACCATTGGCAGACCGCCTGGGAGGCGGCGCGCGCCGACTGCCGCCGCGTCGACCAGCGCGACTGGTCCGATCCCGATCCCGACGAATGGGCCGGCGCGCTCTACCGCGCGGTCCGCTCGCTCGACGGCGACGCCGTGCTCGTGGCGCACAGCCTCGGCTGCCTGCTCGTCGACCACGCCGCCGGCTATTTCGACGACTTCCGCGGCCGCGTGCGCGGCGCGCTCCTCGTCGCCCCCTGCGATCCCGAGCGCCCGGGCGCCCGCCCCGGCGTCGCCCGCTTCGCCGCGCCCGCCCGGCCGCTGCCGTTCCGCGCCGTGGTGGTGGCGAGCGCCGACGACCCGCACTGCTCGCCCGAGCGCGCGCGCTGCTTCGCCGAGCGCTGGGGCGCGAGCCTCGTCGAGGCCGGGCCGATCGGCCACGTCGACGCCGACTCCGGGCTGGGCGACTGGCCGGTCGGACAGGTGCTTCTCGACGACCTGCTCGGCCGCGCGCCGAGCCTCGCGCTCGCCCGCGTGGCGCAGCTCCGCCGCGACCGGCTCGCCGACGGCCTGTTCGGCTGCGGGCCCTGAGGCCGGGGCCGGAACGACGCCGGCGGGCGCCGCCCCATCGCCGCCGTCCATCTTGTTGACAACGCAGCGGAACATTTCGATCGGTCGCGAGCTTCCAGGTTCGTCGTCCGATCGAAAGCGTGGGCCCATGAAGGTTCGCCGCCGGCGCCTCGCGTACCGCTATCTCATCGTTCTCGGGGCGGTCGCCGCGCTCTTCGCGACGCCGATGGTCCTGCCGCTCCTGATGTAGGCGGTCAGGCGCCGCGTAGCCGCCGGCGGAGCGGGAAGGCCGGCTCGCGCCGCAGCCCGGCCCGGCGCTCGGCCCAGGCGGGGAAGCGGACGGCGACCGCCTGCGCGAATGAGACCGTCAGGACCGGCTCGCCGGCTCCGTCGGCCACCTCGATGCAGCCGGTGAGATCGAGGCGGCCCAGCCGGACCTCGTCGGCCATGATCGAGCGCGCGCCCTCGACGGCCTCGGCCCGCGCCGCCTCGGCGTCGGGCAGGTCGACGCCGGTCTCGTCGCGGTGGAGCCCGTCGCCGTTGCGGACGTGGAAGTGGAAGCGGCGCATGCCGCGGTACCGTAATCTCCTGGGGTCGCCCGCGCGCTCACATAGGTGAGGGCGCGCGCCCAAAATCCAGTCGACCGCCGCCGCCGCGGCACGGCGCACCGAACCGGGGCGACCGACGGGCCGCCGCGGCCGCGGCCCGCCGGAACCGACGGGGAGGGCGCCCGTTGACGCGCCGCCCCCAGCCCCACGGAGACTGTTCATGGCCACGCGCCCCTTCGCCATCGTCACCGGCGCCTCGTCCGGCATCGGCCTCGAGCTCGCGCGCCTCGCCGCGCGGGACGGCCACGACCTGCTGATCGCCGCCGACCGCGACCTCGGCCCCGCCGCCGACGAGCTGCGCGCGCTCGGCGCGTCGGTCGAGACGGTGGAGGCCGACCTCGCCACGACCGACGGCGTCGACCGGCTCTATGCGGCCGCCGCCGGCCGGCCGGTCGACCTGCTGTTCGCCAACGCCGGCCACGGCCTGGGCGAGGCCTTCCTCGACCAGGACTTCGACGCGATCCGCCACGTCATCGACACCAACGTGACCGGCACGGTCTACCTGCTCCAGAAGGTCGGGCGCGACATGCGCTCGCGCGACGCGGGCCGCATCCTCATCGTCGGGTCGATCGCCGGCTACCTGCCGGGCAGCTTCCAGGCCGTCTACAACGGCACCAAGTCGTTCATCGACAGCTTCGCCTGGGCCTTGCGCAACGAGCTCAAGGACACGAACGTCACCGTGACGCTCCTGATGCCGGGCGCGACCGAGACCGAGTTCTTCGTGCGCGCGCACCTCGAGGACACGATGGTCGGTTCGATGAAGAAGGACGACCCCGCCAAGGTCGCGAAGGTCGGCTACGACGCGCTGATGAAGGGCAAGACCGACGTGGTCTACGGCCTCAAGAACAAGCTCCAGACCGTCATGGCGAACGTCCTGCCGGCGAACCTCTCCGCCGAGATGCACCGCAAGCAGGCGCAGCCCGGCACCGCCAAATCGTCGAAGCAGCCGTCGTCGGGCCGCAAGCGCGCGATGACGATCGCGGGCGTCGCGCTCGCCGCCGCGGGTGCGGCCGCGCTCGCCGGCAGCACCCGCCGCGGCTCGCGCGGCGACGGCCAGACCGCGCGGGGACGCTATGGCATCCACTAGTTCGGACCGGAGGACGGCGGCGTCGGGGTTCGACCTGACGCCGCCCTCCGACGCGCAGCTCCGCGAGCTCGTCGCCGACCTCGACGAGGAGGAGCGCGACGTCCTCCTCAGCCACGGGACGGAAGCGCCCTTCTGCGGCGTGTTCAACGCGCACAAGGAAGCGGGTTCCTACGTCTGCCGGCTGTGCGGGCTGCCGCTGTTCCGGTCGGACGCGAAGTTCGAAAGCGGCACCGGCTGGCCGAGCTTCTTCGCGCCGCTCGACCCCGCGCACGTCGCGGTGCTCCGCGACACGAGCTACGGCATGATCCGCGACGAGATCGTCTGCGCCCGCTGCCAAGGCCACCTGGGCCACGTCTTCCCCGACGGCCCGCCGCCCACGGGGCTGCGCTACTGCCTCAACTCGGTGTCGATGGCCTTCGTCGCCGACGGCGACCCGCTCCCCGACCGCCTCGGCCGCGGCTCGCCCGAAGGGGAGCCGCTGGGGGCTTAGGCGCCCGACCTCACGCGAACGTCGGCGGGCTGAAGGTGAGCTCGAATTCGTCCCAGCCGCGGGCGTAGAGCTCGGGCGGCAACTTCACGGGCGAGCAGTTGATCACCGCGGTGATCGCGGCCTGCGCCATCGTCGTGGCGTAGGGGCGGTTGGCCGGCGTCACGCTCGACTGCGACAGGATCGTCGGGAAGCCCAAGAGCTCGCCGTCGGGGCCGTAGCGCACGCGCAGCCGCGTCGCGATCTGGCGCGCGTCGCGGTTCACCTTCGGCGCGCGGTAGCAGCGTTTCACCTGCTGCGCCGCGTCGTGCGTCACGCGGGCGACGAGGCGCGGGTCGGGGCCCCTGACCTGCTGCTGCGGGGCCGCGCAGGCCAGCAACGCGAGCGCGGGGAGGGCGGCGGGAAGGATACGCGGCATCACGCGGTCTCGAGGATGGCTTCCAGGAAGGCGGGTCCGTAGGCTTCGAGCTTGCGCGCGCCGACGCCGCTCACCTCGCCCATCGCGGCGAGGCTGGTGGGGCGGAGCTCGGCCATCTCGCGCAGCGTCGAGTCGTGGAAGACGACGTAGGGCGGCACGCCCTGCTCGGCGGCGATCCGGCGCCGCACCGCGCGCAGGCTTTCGAACAGCGGGCTGTCGGTGGCGGGCGCGGCCGTCCCCGGGCGACGCGCGCGCCGCGAACCGCCGCGCGGCCGCTCGGGCTCGAGCCGCAGCATCAGCGTCTGCTCGCCCTTCAGGATCGGGCGCGCGTTCGGCCCGAGCGACAGCCCGCCGTGCTCGGGATCGAGCCGCAGCGCGTCGGCCGCCACGAGCTGGCGCGACAGCGCCCGCCAGTCCTTGTCCTCGAGGTCGGTGCCGATCCCGAACACCGTCAGCCGGTCGTGGCCGAGCCGCCGCACCCGCTCGTCCTCGCGCCCGTGCAGCACCGCGACGAGGTGCGCGACGCCGAAGCGCTGTCCGGTGCGGTAGACCGCGGACAGCAGCTTCTGCGCCGCCTCGGTCGCGTCGCGCATCTCGGGCGGGCGCAGGCAGGTGTCGCAGTTGCCGCACGGCTCGGGCGCCGGCTCGCCGAAGTAGGTGAGGAGCGGGATGCGCCGGCACGACGTCGTCTCGCAGAAGCCCACGAGCGCGTTCAGCCGTTGGTGCTCGGCGCGCTTGCGCTGGTCGTTGCCGCCGCCCGCCTCGATCTGCCCGCGCGCCCGCCCGATGTCGGCGGCGCCGTAGAGCATGAAGGCCACCGCCGGGTCGCCGTCGCGCCCGGCGCGCCCGGTCTCCTGGTAGTAGTGCTCGATCGAATCCGGCAGCCCGAGGTGCGCGACGAAGCGCACGTCGGGCTTGTCGATGCCCATGCCGAACGCGACGGTCGCCACCATCACCATGTCCTCGGCGCTCACGAACGCCGCCTGGTTGGCGTTGCGCGTCTTCGCCTCGAGCCCGGCGTGGTACGCCAGCGCGTTGACGCCCAGGCTCTGGAGCCACGCCGTCGTCTTCTCGACCTTGTCGCGGGTGCGCGCGTAGACGATGCCGCAGCCGGTCTGCGTCTCGAGGAAGCCTTTGAGCTGCCGCTTCTCCTCCGCCTTGGCGTGCACCTCGTAGCGGATGTTCGGCCGGTCGAACCCGGCCACCACCATGCGGTCGTGGTCGATGCCGAGCTGCGCGAGGATGTCGCGCCGCGTGATCTCGTCGGCCGTCGCCGTGAGCGCGATGCGCGGCACGCCGGGGAAGCGGTCGCACAGCGCCTTCAGTTGGCGGTAGTCCGGCCGGAAGTCGTGGCCCCACTGGCTGACGCAGTGCGCCTCGTCGATCGCGACGAGCGACAGCTTCGCGGTCTCGAGCTTCGACTGGAACCACGGCATCGTCGCGCGCTCGGGCGCCACGTAGAGCAGGTCGAGTTCCCCGTACACGAGCTTGTCGAGGATCGCGGCCTGCGTGCGCTGGTCCTCCTGGCTCGTGAGCGCGGCGGCGCGCACGCCGTTCGCCACCAGCGCGCGCACCTGGTCGTGCATCAGGGCGATGAGCGGCGAGATCACGAGGCCGGTGCCCTCGCGCGCCAGCGCCGGCACCTGGTAGCACAGCGACTTGCCCGCGCCCGTCGGCATGATCGCGAGCACGTCGCGGCCCGCGCACACGTCGGCGACGATCGCCTCCTGCGGGCCGCGGAAGGACGAATAGCCGAAGACGTCGTGGAGTATGTCGTGGGGTGTCCGCACGGGGGAACAGATAGCGACCGCCCTCCCGTTCTGCTATGCCCGCGCGCATGCGTTTCTTCGTCGCTTCGGCGCTCCTCGCGATCGCCGCCTGCACGTCCGCTCAGGCCGACGCGCCCGGCCTCAAGCCCGTCGCCGTCTCGGCCGCCCCCGTCCCCTTCGACGCCGAGGATCCGGCGCGCGACCGCGCGGGGCGGCTGCGCTTCATGGGCGGCGTCGCGCTCGAGAGCGGCGACCGGCGCTTCGGCGGCCTGTCGGGCATCCGCGTCACCGGGCCGGGGCGCCTGCTCGGCGTCACCGACGGCGGCCACTGGCTGTCGCTCGTCCTGCGCGAGGCGGACGGCCGCCTCGTCGGCGTCGACGGCGCGGCGATGGACATCATCCGCGGCCCGCGGCGCGAGCCTTTGAAGGGCAAGGCGCACGCCGACGCCGAGGCGATCGAGCACGGGCCGGAGGGCACCTCGGTCGCCTTCGAGCGCGACCACCGCAGCTGGCATTACGGGCGGCTCGACTCGCCGGCGCGCTCGGAGACCTTCCCCGACGAACGTTGGCTCGGCGGCCTTCCCGCGAACGACGGCATCGAGGCGATGGCGAAGGTGGGCGGCGCCTGGCTCTACGTAGCGGAGGCGGACCTTCCCGGCGGCCACGAAGGCGTGCTGCTCGCGCCGCCCGGCCTCAACCGCACCTACGCGCGGGTGAAGGTGGACGTACCCGACCCCTACAACCCCACCGACGCGCACGCGATCGGCGACGACAAGGTGCTGATCCTCGCCCGCCGCTTCTCGCCGCTCGCCGGCGTCGGCGCCGCGCTGCTCGTCGCCGACGTCGACGCG
>Ga0164290_1002446_pt1 | contig 12964 bp, 13 predicted proteins | sample Micstemetagenome_FD_108782 | JGI IMG/M metagenome (GOLD analysis project Ga0164290, IMG submission 108782) | Contaminated culture microbial community from soil near Moab, Utah, USA - Microcoleus steenstrupii SON62 (Illumina Assembly) | ecosystem: Environmental > Terrestrial > Soil > Soil crust... | reverse complement strand
GTGTCTTCTTCAAAATCTGAAGCCATTTCGTAACTGCGGTAAAGAAAGCTGTTGATCATAGCCGGATTGCTATGCAAGCCTAAAGCAATCAGCTTTTCATAAGGCAAAAATTTTAGGGTATTGATCGTAAGATAGTCAGAAGGGTAAGAATCTTCGGCTCCTTTGCGGAAATAGGCACCTTCACCCATGTCGTATCTCGACATATCATTTTGCCAGGTTTCGGGATTGGTTTCCAAAGCCACTACATCCGCATTCTTAATGCCTAAATAAAATGAATCGGAAAGATGAAAAGCCATCTTGTTGCTTACATGCATAGTCCCAAACAGGTAAGAAGGTTTGGAAAGTCCCTTACCTGTGATTTCCCATAACAAACTGGGATATTTTTTTGCTTTTACTTTTGGTTGTTGTGAAAAAGAAAAGAAAAAGGAAAAGGTCAGCAGAGCTGTAGTCATTAATTGCCTCATAAACACAGTCGGTACGTTTTTATACTCCGAGAAGATTGAAGATAAGCTAAAGGCCCAGAATCCATAACCAGTCTGTAAAAAAAATGGGCCTGATCTTTTAAAACTCCTATTTTTGCGGCCTTTATAGCTTAATGACCATAACCCGGTGCCGTAAGACCGTGGTGATGGAGACCTAAGAATCCAGCTACACTCTGCACTGGTATGCGTCATGAGGCCCTCAACAAATTTAAATAGCCCATGAAGCTTTCACAATTCAAGTTTGACCTTCCGCTTAACCTTATTGCTCAAAATCCGGCAAAAAAACGTGAAGATGCCCGCATGATGGTAGTGGACAGAAGAACAGGAAATATTGAGAACAAATATTTCCGCGACATCCTGGATTATTTTGATGATAAGGATGTGTTTGTAGTAAACAACACTAAAGTATTTCCTGCCCGCATGTATGGCCGCAAGGAGAAAACCGGCGCCAAGATCGAGGTTTTTCTTCTTCGCGAATTAAACAAAGAGCATCGCCTTTGGGATGTGATTGTTGATCCTGCAAGAAAGATACGCGTAGGAAACAAACTTTACTTTGGCGATACAGAAGAGCTGGTTGCAGAAGTAATTGACAACACTACTTCACGTGGACGTACCATCAAGTTTTTACACGAAGGCACTGATGATGACTTTAGATTAGTGCTGGAGAAATACGGTGAAACGCCTTTGCCAAAATATATCAAGCGTAAGCCGGATGAAGAAGATCGTGAACGTTATCAAACTGTTTATGCTAAGCATGAGGGTGCAGTAGCTGCTCCAACAGCCGGGTTGCACTTTAGCCGCGAACTCATCAAGCGTTGCGAGATCAAAGGAATTCGTTTTGCCGAGGTAACCTTGCATACCGGTTTAGGTACTTTCCGGCCTATTGAAGTAGAAGACCTTAGCAAGCATAAGATGGATGCTGAATACTACCGTATTGAGGATACAGCCTGCAAAATTGTAAATAAGGCCAAAGAAACCGGACACCGCATTTGCTCTATTGGCACTACCACAATGAGAGCTTTAGAAAGTTCCGTAACGGCACAAAAACTATTAAAGCCATCAGAGGGTTGGACCAATACATTCATCCACCCACCTTATGACTTTAACATTGCTGATGCTCTAGTAACAAATTTTCATTTACCAAAAACCAGCTTACTCATTATGACCTGTGCTTTTGCTGGCTATGATTTAGCGATGGAAGCTTATAAGAAAGCGATTAAGGACAAGTATCGCTTCTTTAGTTATGGAGATGCGTTGATTGTGATTTAAACTGACTTCCATATTTGAATAAAGGGCCTGCTCATCTGCAGGCCTTTTATTTTGTTTAACATGATGACATAGCAATTTGAAGTAGCTTAAAGGCCATAATACATACGCATGAGAAAGCTATTGTTATTATTAAGTTGTTGCAATGTGTTGTTATATGCGTCTGCTCAACTAAAAGCAGAACAGGCATTAGACAAATTAAACAAAGAGTTTCCTCAGGAAAAAGTGTTTCTGATGTTTAATAAAGAACATTTTATTGCAGGAGAAACAATCCATTTTAAATCATACGTATTCAGTGGTTACCAGCTTTCCACTCTATCCACTAATTTGTATGTGGAACTATATACAGCAAACCGTAAGCTTATTGACAAACGAATTATACCCTTAGGAGAAGGCATTGGTGAAGGCAGCTTTGTATTGCCGACAAACTTACCAGAGAATATTTACTACATCAGGGCTTATACCAAGTGGATGCTAAACTTTGATCCTGTATTTCAGTACTTAAAAAGCATCCCGGTTTATAATCTGACATCACCAGAACGCCTTGCACTAAAACCTACGCAGTGGACTGCAGTTGCTTTTCCTGAGTCTGGAAATCTTATAGCAGGAACAGGAAATAAAGTGGCAGTGCGGTTGTTCGGAAATTTATCAGCAACTGCCAAATGGAGAGCATCCGTTGTGGAAAGCAATTCAAACAATAGCATCATTCAATTCAACTCTTATAATAGTGAAGTAGGTTTGTTTGAATTTGTACCGAAAGAAAATACCAGGTATGAAGTATTAGTAACTGATGCCTTAGGCAACTCAAAAAAGATCTTACTACGAGCGTCACAAAATAGCGGCGCTGTTTAAAAATACAGCAAGAGCGGAACAAGTTATTGTGTCAGATCATAGTAAAAGGCAAGCCCAATAACAGCAAATACAAGCTGATTGCTCACTTGCAAAACCAGCTTATTTACTCGGGTAAATTGGGTAGTAGCGATTCAAGTGCTATGGCTACAATACCGTTAGATTCCCTTGACAATGGTATCATTCATTTAACCTTATTCAACGAGAAAGAGCAAGTAGTTGCCGAACGGTTAGCTTTTGTAAATGCACAAACATTCAGCTCCCCAACAATTCGATATGATACTTTGTCCTTAGGCAAACGAGGATACAATCACTGGGTTTTACAAACCGATTCTGCTGATAAATACAACTACGGTATTTTGATTACCGATCCTTCATTACGACCTACAGAAACTATATTAAGCAGGCTTTGGCTTACAGCCGATTTAGGTGATGATATTATTGAACCTTCCTGGTATTTTAATTCGGAAAACAATAACAGGCAGCAGGCATTGGATGCTTTGCTGATGACAGAACGCTGGAACCGTTTTAGCTGGTCACAAGTGCTTAGAAACAGCTTTCCGAAAATCATTCACCAAACAGATCGCTACTTGTCATTTATAGGAACTGTGTTTGCAGGCAGGCGTATGCAATTGAATAAGGAGGTGAACCTCTTTATTCAATACACTGATTCAGCATATGAATTGCGTCAGGTAATGACTGATAGCTCCGGAGCTTTTGTTCTGAATGATATGATCTTTACCGACAGCATCAAAGTTTATTATCAACTCAATTCCAAAAAGGCTCCTTCGCTCACTAAGGCCTTTTTTGAAGACAATAATCGTTTTGAAAAGTATGAATATGCCTTTCCTGCTGCGGCTTATACATTGGCGACCCGAAGTGAAAAGGATACTCTTCCTTTTTATGTGCAGAACCGTTTATCCAGTATAGAAATTGACAGGATGATTGATAAACGGGAAAAGAAATTGGAAACTGTTTTTGTACGAACAAAGCAGCGGCGCAAAACGGATGAACTAAATGATAAATTAAGCTCGCCGGGATTCAGGTCTTTTGATGAAACCGTTTTCGATTTTGTAAATGACGATCCGCCTTATGGAAGCCAGAATGTTCTCAATTGGATCTCCTCTCGTGTAGCCGGGCTTCAAAGCACATTCAATGGACTGATTAGCCGTGGGCAGGTTGTGAATATTTATGTAGACGAAATGATGGCAGATGGATTTTTTGCTGCCTCTATTCCCATACAAGATATTGCGATGATAAAATTCATAAGAAATGGTGGTGGTGTTGTACAAGTTCCTGCGGTGCTTATTTACACCAGAAGAGGTGACAGAAAATTTCCTTTTTATGGCTTACCAAATACTGTATTGAAAGGATACCAAAGACCTGAGCGTTTTAATGAAGTGAATTATAGTGATCATTTTTTTAAATCAATTACAAACGATCAAAGGCCAGTACTATTATGGAACACGTTTACTGGCATTAGGCCTGATGCCCCATCGGACATCCGTTTTTATCATAATGATAAAGGAGGGCCTGTTCGAATGATTATAACAGGAGTTAATAGTAAGGGTGCGCTGGTGTATGAGGAGAAAGTTATCAGCAACTAAGTTCCCAGCATCAAAAAAGTCACAATAGAACTTGTAATTCCAAATAACAATGTAAACAATAAAGTTGCAACTAAAACAAAAAGGAAGCGTTTAAAGCCTTTGATTTCATTATACTTTACAAATCGGATGCTCCAGATTGCAATGACAGGCAAAAACAGAAGGAGGTAGAGGGCTATGACATTATTAGCAAAAACATCGTCACCTTCTACTTCTTCAGCTTGAATACCACACCGAAACATAAAAGCTACTATGACTGTTATGCTAAAAAGACTGTTGTTTAGATAGGTAAATAAGATGTCTGCTTCCCTGGCCCTGAATGGAATTCTAAACATAACTTTCATCAAGCGACCAAATACAACAGATAAAAAAACCAGTAATAACTAGGCAGTACCAAAAAGTAAGAAAATCCAAAAATTCATCACCATTTCTGTTATGTCCTGATCATAAAAGTCTTTGAGTACTTCATTCGCAGGTATCCATTCTGCTTTGATCATAAAAATCAAAAAAGCTGTAACAATCAGCGACAGTTCAAATGTTCTTTGCGAATCTTCTTTAAAGTCTTTCGTATCAAATGGCGCCACCTTCAAAGAAGGCGACCAAAAATATTTAAAGCCCTGAATAAAATGGCGGATGTAGCGAGCAAAAAAACCAATGATTCCTGCAAAGAAATCTTTAGGTGTTTCAACAAAAATGTATCGGAATACCGATGTTAGTACAGGTGGCTGCTTTACTGCATTATGGGCTACGATATATTCTTCGTTTGTATCAATAGCAGCAGTTTCTACAACAGGTGTTTCAGTTTGCATAAGCTTTGGTGTTGGCGGACTAATTTAAATTAAATAAACCACTATTTAATTGTTGCAGCACCTGAGTTTTTTTGTCGGAGCTCACCAGGATAGAGATATTGTGTGCACTGCCTCCATAGGACACCATCCGCACTTCAATGCCGCTTAAACTATCAAATACTTTCTGCAGAGTATTGGCATCTGACGCTATCTCATTACCAACGATCGAAACAATGGTTTGCCTTTTATCAACTTCTACAGAACCGAAAGTTTCCAGTTCTTTTACAATCTCATTAAGATAGACATCATTGTCTACGGTTACTGAAACAGCAACTTCCGAAGTGGTGATCATATCAATAGAAGTTCTATATTTTTCAAACACCTCGAACACCTTTCTTAAAAAGCCATAAGCCAGCAGCATGCGGCTGCTTTTAATATTGATGGCGGTAATACCATCTTTCGCCGCAACTGCTTTTACCCCTTTTGATGCTGCCTGTTCCTCTATGATTGTTCCTTTGGCTGTAGGTTCCATAGTGTTCAGCAACTTCACAGGTACTTTATACATCTGTGCCGGCCAGATAGATGCCGGGTGCAGAATCTTTGCACCGAAATAGGCTAATTCTGCGGCTTCATCAAAACTTAATTGCTCGATAGGAATCGTTTTATTTACAATGCGGGGATCGTTATTATGCATGCCACTTATATCTGTCCATATTTCACAAACGGAAGCAGCAGCAGCTGCAGCAATCAATGAAGCGCTGTAATCGCTTCCACCTCTTTTCAAATTATCTACCTCTCCTTTTGCATTGCGACAGATATAACCTTGCGTGATGAATAGCTTCTGTTGCGGGTGTTGATCTAAAACTTTTCCAAGCCTTTCTCTTATAACTTCTACCTGTTGTTCATCGTTGGCATCAATGCTGATAAACTCCAGGGCAGGCAGTAATTCATGAGAAATACCTTGTTCAAACAAATAGGTGCTGAATAGTTTTGTCGAGATCAATTCCCCCTGCGCAAGGATATCCTTATTCAATGCTTCGCTGTACGATATTTTCAGAATAATGTTCAGAAACTCGAAATGTTCTTTAATGATGTTCTCAGCTTTTTGCAAAGCATCGTTTTGCTTTACCAGGTCAACGATGAAACTTTTATACTGAGATTCTAAAGCATCAATTTTTTGTTTGGCTTCTTCTTTTTTTCCCGCGGATAACGATTCGGAAATTGATACGAGTGCATTAGTTGTTCCAGAAACAGCACTTAGTACAACAATCTTTTTTTCATTATCAGATGTAATGAGCTTTGCTACTTCATGCATACGCTGCGGCTTACCTACAGAGGTGCCGCCAAACTTCATAACTTTCATTCCCCCTGTCTCCCTAAAGGGGGAACTTAGATTTGAGGATTCTTTTTTTTCTTGCATTTTCCTTTCTTAATATGAGCAGCAAATGTATTGGAATGTCGAAAAGAAAAAGGTCTGCTTAGATTACAGCTTTTGTGTGTAGTTCCCTCTCCTTAGGAGAGGGTGAGGTTGAATTTTTCAGCGAGGTAAGTAAGATCATCAACCACGGGCCCAAGCAATGGTATGCCTTCTGTTCTTCTGATAGCTTCCATTTCTCTCTCAGGTTCGCCTGGGATGATCACCTTATCAAAACCATCAATTGTTTTTGCAGAACGGAAACGTTCTATCCATTGGTCCATGTGTTGTTTAAATTCCTCTGCCGAACGAAAAGCATCTATTCGCATCGCACCTAAAAAATGACCAATGCCTTTTCCTGGCATGCCTTCCGGCATGGGAACATAAGCAGGAAATGGTGGCACCCAAGGCCCATAATTAGCACCGCTTAATACGGCAGAGAAAATATCAACGATAGCACCTAAAGCATATCCTTTATGACTGCCGTGCTCTCTATCCCCGCCAAGCGGTAATAACGCACCGCCTATTTTTAGCTCATGCGGATCTGTTGAGGGTCTACCCTCTTTTGTTTGAATCCATCCTAAAGGAGCTACCCCATTTTTGCGTTGTAGTATTTCAAGCTTACCGTTAGCTGCAGTTGTTGTTGCCAGGTCAGCAACAAAAGGTTGTTGTTTACCTGCAGGTATGGCAACGCAAATAGGATTGGTGCCTAATAATCTTTCGATAGAAAAGGTAGGTGCTACTAACGGACTTGCATTGGTCATTGCAATACCGATCATGTTTTCCTCTAAAGCCATCATAGCATGAAATGCAGCAATGCCAAAATGATTGCTGTTTTGTAAGCTAACCCAACCTGAACCTACTTGCTTTGCTTTATCAATAGCAAGCTGCATTGCTTTAGGAGCAACCACTAATCCTAATCCACTATCGCCATCAACCGTTGCTGTAGAAAGTGTTTGATGAAGTATTTTGATTTCAGCACAGGCATTTACTCTTTTGGCTTCCCAGAGACGAACATAGCCACTCAATCGTGCAATACCGTGTGAATCTATCCCTCTTAAATCAGCAGATAACAAAGCTTTGGTAGCAAGGGTTGCGTCATCTTTATTACAACCAATCTTAGTAAATACATCCTTCGCAAATTGAAACAATCTGTCGTACGTAAACAGCTTTACACTCATGCTTGCAAGATAAGGAAAGAAGAAGCCCATCCCCGACCCTTCCCGGTGGGAAGGGCCATCCGGGCACAAGGCTAACTCAATTGACTATCCTTCATGAAAACAAAAACTTCTGCAATTAGAGAGCTTTTTATGTAATGAATGTTGAATAAGCTAGCATCTGTGCGTTTGAGAAGCCCCTCTACCGGAGGGGTTTGGGGAGGCACAAAAAAATGCCCTCCGAAGCGGAAGGCATTTCATTCACACTAAATGTGTATTTAGAATGGTAGATCGTCAGCTACATCATCAATACCTGCTGGTGCGGCAGCTTCCTGCCTGTTGTTGGCAGAAGAGTCGTACTGGTTACCACCAGCATTTTCACCTTTACGTCCCAGCAACTGAACTTCTCTAACTCTTAAAGAAAGGGAGGCACCAGCGGTGCCGTCGTTGCGGGTAAAGCTGCGTACCTCCGGAGTACCTTCTACAAACACCTGTGTACCTTTTTGCAGGTAGGGTGCAACTGCAGTGCGGTCAGTCCAATAAGCACAATCAACCCAGGTTGTTTTTTCCTGGTTGTTGCCCTGGCTGTCGCGGTACTTTTCGGTATGGGCCACCGTAAAGTTGATCACATTTTTACCATTTACTGTGTTCACCACACAGTCTTTTCCTAAATTTCCAATTACTTGCATTTTAATCATAGTGCTCAAATATTAGGTGTACAAGATACATTTTTTTGATGTGAATGGCAGAGTAAATTTTGGCATAAATTGTTATAAAAAGGGGTGGCTTATTGCTTTGCTGCAACAATATAAATTTGGCCATCTCCTACTGAAAACCTGCGTTTTCGTGGTGTACTAAATAATGCTTTGGTTTTCAGACCAACTTCATTAAACATGGTTTCCAACTCGTCCAAAGTAAAAATATAATCGATGCCATTTATTATTTCTACAGAACCATCAGGGGCAATAATTGTTTGCTCCGATTCAATGCGGGAAGGATGAAACTGATAATGATACTCTAGCAGACATTTATAATCCCCTGCATAATGCCAATCTCTTTCTTTGAAATGTTTGATTGCTATTTCGGCAACCATCCACGAATTGATGATTAAAATGCCATCCTTCTCCAGGTGTTCAGATACCTTTTTTAATATAGAGATAGCATCAGCTTTATTAAAAAAAGCAAAACTGTTGCCCATGCAAATCGCCGCTTTATAGCTTCCTTCCAAATTCATATTCAGAGCATCTGCCTGAACGGCCTTGAGTGGAAGGTTTTCTTCTTTGGCAATTGATGTAATTTCTTCTATGTAGTCTTTAAGATTATCTATGGCTGTTACTTCAAATCCCCTTCTTCCTAAACTTAATGCATGCCTACCATAACCGCACATGAAATCTAAAACCCTGGAGTCCCTTACCAAACCACCTATCTCCACAATAAAGTCGACCTCAGCCTCCGCCAGTCCCGGCGGATTTAAGCTCCTCCAGGCATGTTTATAAGAGCCTTGAAAAAAGGTGCTATTGATGTTGGTGGATGAAGACATATGATAAGATTAATCAAGCAGCTTGTTGCGCATGGCATACATAACCAAACCAGCAATCGTTTTGGCCCCTACCTTTTGCTTCATGTTCTGGCGAATGGTTTCGATGGTGCGGGGACTTAAAAACACTTCCTTAGAAATTTCCTCAGTGGTTTTGTCCTCGGCAATGCATTTCAAAATCTTGATCTCTTTTTCGTTGAACTTAACCGGATTGGGATAAAACTGCCTTACATTCTTCTTATGCTGAAGTTTTAGCAACACGGCCTTATTTACAAGATCATTAAAATAAAAATCGTCATTCATGCAAGTGAGGATGGCCTGGTAGATCTCTTCAGGATCAGTTGTTTTGGTTAAGTAGGCGTTTGCCCCCATTTCCATCATCTTGGTGATCATTTCCTGGTCATCGTACATGGTTAGCACAATGATCTTGAGGTCCTCATATTCTTTCCTGATAAGGCCAATAGCGTTCACACCATCAATTTCCGGCATGCGGATGTCCATAAGCAAAACATCGGGCTGTTTTAGCTTTAACTTGTGCATGAGGTCTTTTCCGTCCTCAGCTTCCCATAAAATTTTCAGGTAATCACGGTCTTTAAGAGCCATCCTGATGCCATCACGAAAGATCTTATGGTCGTCGGCAATGGAGACTTTAATCTGTTGGGCAGTCATTCGGAGATTGGTTTAAGTAATTGACTGATAAGCAGCAATTGAAACAAAACTAAATGTTTTTTGTTCTAAACGATTTTTTAGCAGTTTTTTATTTTAAGGTGTTATACTCGTGAGATTAGTAAAATTACGAAGCAATCTTTGGTAAGATTACGAGACGTTTTAAGTTGGAGTTTAAAAGTTCCTTTCACCTGTGGTACATCATCCAGATAAAGGATAACTTCGATGAAACATAGGCTGGTACAGGGATGCATGCCATTTTCATTAACATCAGCCAGCAATTTTTATCTGACTACAAATCTTCACTTCTTGCTTATATACCAACCTACCCAGAAAATGCTTCGATAAATATTTTTTTCTGCATAGTAAAATTACTAACTTGACCTCGTAAAATCACCCTATTTATTCTCGTAAGCTTACGAGTTTATTGGTTGAAATCCTTACCCAGACTGAATTATAAAAAAAATATTGAATTAGAAGGAGCTTCAAACCTGTTGAGAACGGCTGTAGAAGTACCAAAATTTGAGCTTCTAACCACAAAAACTTACTGACATGTCAAAGAAAGTATTTCGTTCAAAACCAGAGCTAGTAGTTGATACTCTGGTTTGGTGGGAACAGTAATTATTGGTTCACTAACAAGTTTTAGAAAGGTTTTCTATATTTGAGCTCATGGCCAAAACTATAGAAGACCTTTTTTTTTACTTAGTATTTGTATTTGACTTCTTGTTTATTGCTCAAGTGCTTGTTGCAAATAAAGCCGTTAGGTTGAATCAAACTATTTGGCTTTTAGCTATTTATTGCTCTATCAATTCTTTAACCAACTTCATTTGTGCATATACATCCTATGATATTGATTATTATGCTTATGGGATGTTCACACTAATTGAATATGGAATTTTTTCAGCGTTTATATTTTATAATTTGCAAAATAAACTGCACAAAAAAATAATTTTATTATTATCTGTGTCTTTTGTCATCTATTCTGCTTATCATACTTTTTTCTCAAAACCCAAGGGGCTTGATTCTATACCTATAGGCATCGAGACTATTTTACTATTTCTGTACTGTTTTTTCTATCTCTTTTCTCAAATGAACATAATAGATGAGAAAGAGATTTTCATTTACAGAAAACACCAATTTTGGGTCATCATCGGAATAATGCTCTATTTAGGAGGCTCTTTTTTTATCTATATACTTGCAAATAATATTTCGAGGGATATTCTTGATCAATATTGGTTTCTAACTTATGTATTTTATATTCTAAAGAATATATTTTTTGCTATAGCATTATCTTACTATAAAGTAAAAAATAAAAAGCCCAGTTATAATAAACTACAGCCGTACCTAAACTAACTTCCAACCCTTATGTTTCTTTTACAAGCCAACAGCTCCGGAATTTCCCTTGTGCTCTTTATGGGTACTTTAGGTATGTTGGTACTTACCATAGGCTTAATCCGCTTCATCATATTCCACCAGCGTAAGGTAATTCGGTACCAGTTGCGGTTGCAGCAGATGGAAACAGAACAGCAAAAGCTTTTATTAAAAGCTTCCATCCGTTTGCAGGAAGAAGAGCGACAGCGAATTGCCGCCGATTTACATGATGATGCCGGACCTCTATTAGCTACAGCAAGATTATACCTGAATGAAAACCTGGTAAATCAGGATAAGGCCACGCAACTGCAATCCATTTTCCAGGCAAGACAGATCTTAGATGATACAATACAACTGGTGCGCAATATCAGTCATAGCTTGATGCCCCCCACCCTAAAAAACTTCGGCCTTGAATCGGCAGTTAATGACCTTTTTCAAAAGATCAGCGGCGCCGGAACCATCAATGCCTCCTGCCGCTTTCATGATTATAAAGAACGCCTGAAAACAGAAAAAGAGCTTGGTGTTTTTCGTGTGGTGCAGGAGCTGATCAACAACATATTAAAACACAGTAGCTCCAGTTTTATCCACCTTACTCAAAACATGCATGGAGGCAATTTTATTCTTCGCATCCATCACGATGGAAGGGGAATTGTTCAGGCTGACTTTGAAAAATTAAACAAGAGCAATATTGGTTTAGGTTTAAAAAATATCTCCAGCCGCTTGCGGGTAGTTCAGGGAACTATTCAGTTTGAAAAAGATCCTTCGCAAACCTATTACAAGATCACCATGGAAATACCCAGTGATGATCCGGCTGAATCCTAATAACTTAATACGTATTTTTATTGCCTGCTGATGTGTTATGGATGTAATTAAAGTTGCCATTGCCGATGATCACAAAATCTTCCGAAAAGGAGTAATCCTTTCTCTTCGGCCTTTCACTAATATTAAGTTTGTTTTAGAGGCAGAAAATGGTGAAGAGTTGTTGCAAGGCATTCCTGCTGCCGAACCTCACGTAATCCTGATGGACCTGCGCATGCCATTGAAAGATGGTATCGAGACAACCAAAGTAGTCAGCAAACAATATCCGCACATCCATGTCATTGTTTTAAGCATGTATGAAGACGAACGTTTTGTCTCGCACATGATGGAAAATGGCGCAAATGGTTATTTGCTAAAAAATGCAGAACCCCAGGATATCCGCCGGGCGATTATGGACGTTTATGAAAAAGGTTATTTCCTAAACAATTTTGTCAATCGGATCTTGTTAAAAAAAGCTCATTCCAAACAAAAGGTTATTCCATCATTGAATAATGAGATCACTTTAAGCGACAGAGAAAGAGATGTGCTGAAGTTTATTTGCATGGAATTTACAGCGCAGGAGATTGCGCAAAAAATGGATATAAGCCCCAGAACAGTTGAAGCCATTAAAGACCGCTTAATGGAACGTTTTGGAAGTAAGAATACTGCAGGGTTGGTGTTCTTTGCTGTGAAGAATAACCTGGTAGATTAGGCTTATATTCTCATTTCCGGTATTTCTCCTTCGATTATTAACTTACCGGCAGTCTTTGCTTTTATTTCTTCCACACTTACACCAGGCGCCCTTTCAAGAAGCTGAAAACCGTTTTTTGTAACTTCTAACACTGCCAGGTCACTAACGATCTTTTTTACACACCCAACACCTGTTAAGGGCAACGAACATTCAGGTAGCAATTTCGATTCACCTTTCGGATTAGTATGCATCATAGCTACAATAATGTTTCTTGCACTGGCAACAAGATCCATTGCACCGCCCATTCCTTTTACCATTTTGCCTGGTATTTTCCAGTTAGC
>Ga0164290_1002445_pt1 | contig 12987 bp, 9 predicted proteins | sample Micstemetagenome_FD_108782 | JGI IMG/M metagenome (GOLD analysis project Ga0164290, IMG submission 108782) | Contaminated culture microbial community from soil near Moab, Utah, USA - Microcoleus steenstrupii SON62 (Illumina Assembly) | ecosystem: Environmental > Terrestrial > Soil > Soil crust... | reverse complement strand
GTCGAGCGCGCCTTCCCCGGCTGGACCATGGGCCAGGTCAACCTGCACCGCCTCAACCCGGCCCTGCTGCTGAAGTATTCCGAGACCGGCCGCCTGGATCCCTACAACATGAGCGGCGCGGCCATGGCGTCCCTGTTCCGCGAGATGTGCGCCTCGGGGGCCATCGAGGTGCACTGAGGGCGCGATCTCACAGCGAGCGCGCTTCCTTGAATCCGTAGAGGTTGGCCAGCACCCGCGTCGGGAACTGGTTCAGGGCCTCGTTGTACTGCGCCACGGCCTGGTTGAAGACCTGGCGGGCAAAGGCGCGCTGGCGCTCCAGCAGCTTGAGCTCGCTGACCAGGCCATCGATCTCGGTCTCGCTGCGCAGCTCGGCCTGGTGGTCCAGCAGCGACAGCAAGCGCGTCAGCGCGGCCGCATGCAGGGCGCTGGCGACGGCCAGGCTGCCGACGGGGTCCGGCGCCCACGGCTTGGCGCGCGAGGCCGCGGCCGCCGCCTGCGACTCGGCCTGCGCGCTGGCCAGGGCGTCGAAGGTGGCCTGCTCGCTGGGCAGGCGCGGCGCGACGGCGGCCAGCAGCTTGTCGCAGGCCTCGCTGCGGTCCTTCAGGTGCGCGTCCAGCTGCACGAAGGCCTCGCCGATGGCATTGCGCAGGGCCATCAGCCGGTTGTAGGCACCCACGCCCCAGAAGAACAGCAGCGCCGCGGCGGCGACGCTCGCCCATTGCCAGGCCGTCATGCGCCGGCCTTGTATTGCGCAAAGCCCTTCACCCGCAGCTCGCAGGCCGGGCAGTGGCCGCAGCCATGGCCCCAGTCGTGCAGCTCGCCGCGCTCGCCGAGATAGCAGGTGTGGGTGTCCTCGACGATGAGCTTGACCAGCGCCGAGCCGCCCAGGCTTTCGGCCAGGCGCCAGGTGGCGGCCTTGGTCGTGAACATCAGCGGCGTGTCCAGCGTCATCGGCGCGTCCAGCCCCAGGCTGAGTGCCACCTGCAGCGCCTTCATGGTGTTGTCGCGGCAGTCGGGGTAGCCCGAGAAATCGGTCTCGCACATGCCGCCGACCAGCACGCTGGCGCCGCGCCGGTAGGCCAGGGTCGCGGCGAATGTGAGGAAGAGCAGGTTGCGCCCGGGCACGAAGGTGTTGGGCAGGCCGTTGGCCTGCAGCTCGATGGCGCGCTCGCTGGTCAGGGCCGTGTCGCTGATCTGGCCCAGCAGGCTCAGGTCCAGCAGATGGTCGCTGCCCAGCTTGCTGGCCCACTGCGGGAATTGCGCCGCGATGCGGGCGCGCACGGTGTTGCGGCAGTCCAGCTCGACGCGATGGCGCTGGCCGTAGTCGAAGGCCAGGGTCTCGACCTCGGCGAAGCGGTCCAGGGCCCAGGCCAGGCAGGTGGTGGAGTCCTGGCCGCCGGAGAACAGCACCAGGGCTTTGCGGTTGTCGTGCATGGGCGGGATGCTACCTTTGCGCCCTCTGCATCTTCCCCATCGCCATGCACCGCTACGCCCCGTTCATCGCCAGCCTGCTGCCCCTGCTGGCCAGCGCCTCCTCGCGCATCGACGACGTCCTCGTCTATCCCGGCGGCGCGCAGGTGACGCGCCTGGCCACGGTGGCCGCCGGCGCGCGCGAACTGGTGCTGAACTGCCTGACGGCACGCTTCGACCCCGACTCCCTGCAGATCGACGCGCCCGCCGGCGTCAACCTCGGGCCGGTGCAGGTCGAGACCCTGCCGCGCGAGCGCATGCCCGAATGCGCCACCAGCCCGCTGGACGAGCAGGTGCGCAAGCTCGAGGCCCAGCGCGACGGCGTCGCCGCCGAGACCTCGGCGCTGGACGCCAGCCTCGGCTATCTGAGAGCCCTCGGCACCGGAGAGGCGCGCGGGACGCCGGCCGCCGGCATCGCCGCCACGGCCGACAGCATCCGCCGCGCGGCGCTGGACGCGCTGCAGCGCCATGCCGTGCTGCGCCGCCAGTTTGAAGATCTGGAACGGCAGCTCGCGCCGCTGAAGGCCGAGCGCGAGCGCCTGGCCGATGCCAACCCGCAATGGCGCAGCCTGCGCCTGCGCCTGTCGACGGCGCGCGACGCCGAGATCAAGCTCAGCTACCGCATCACCCAGGCCGGCTGGGCGCCGAGCTATCGCGCCCTGCTGGACAGCGCCAGCGGCGCCGTCAGCATGGAAAGGCTGGCCCAGGTGTCGCAGCAAAGCGGCGAGGACTGGAAGAACATCAAGCTGCGCCTGTCCACGGCCCAGGTCACGCCGCGCGTCGGCGTCAGCAACCCGCCGCCGTGGCGGCTCGACCTGCTGCGCCCGCAGCCGCAGGCGGAGATGCGCGCCTATAGCCCCGCGCCGCCGCCCGCGCCGGCGCCCATGGCGACACCGCTCATGGTGAGCGGCTCGCGCGTGGCCGTGACGCCCGAGCTGGACCGCTTCGACCTGGCCGTCTTCCAGGGCCTGCATGCCACCGAGTTCGTGCTGCCGCTGCGCGTCACCATCGACAGCGGCAGCCAGCGCGCCAGCCTGACGCTGGGCAGCGAGAAGTGGCAGGCCAAGGTGATCGCCCGCGTGCAGCCGCAGGCGGAGGCGGCGGCCTATCTCGTCGCCGACCTGCCGCGCCCGGCCGGCTCCTGGCCGCGCGGCACCGTGCAGTTGGTGCGTGATGGCGCCCTCGTGGGCAGCAGCATGCTGAACATCGCCGGCAGCGAGGACCGGCTGGAACTGCCCTTCGGCCGCGACGAGTCGCTGCGCGTGCAGGTCGAGCCGGAGCAGCGCAATGCCGGCAACACGGGCTTCATCGGCGCTCGCGCCGAGCAGCGCTACACGCGGGCCTGGGTGGTGGAGAACCGCCATGCCACGCCGGTGACGCTGCACCTCGTCGAAGCCGCGCCGGTGTCGCAGCACGAGGACATCAAGGTGCAGGCGCAGTTCACGCCGGCGCCTGCGACGCAGGCCTGGCGCAAGCAGCCCGGGCTGGTGCTGTGGGAGCAGGCGCTGGCGGCGGGTGCGAGCCAGCGCTTCACGGCGGACTACCTGATCAGTGCGCCGAAGGAGGCGCAGGTCTCAGGGCTTCGCTGAAGGCAGCGGCGCTGGACGCCGGGGCGGTGCGTTGGCGTTGTCCATGTCGGAAACGATGAGCCAGCGGCCCTCGGCATTGCGCCTCAACACCAGCGTGAACTTGCCGTAATCCGCCTTCTCGGCCGACGGCCCCCAGTTGCCGATGACATAGGCCAGCTCACCCGAAGCGCCGAAGGCGATCGGCCTCAGCAGCAGCGGCGTGCCGGCGCCCTGCGCGTAGGCGCTGCGGACGGCCTCGGCGCCCTGGGCCGGCGGCTTGCCGCTGGGCAGGGCCATGCCGTCCGGTGTGAACAGGCCCGCCAGAGCCGCGGTGTCATTGGCCTGCCAGGCGCGGGCGTAGTCCTGCAGCACGCGGTCGACGTCGGGCGGCAGCGTGATCGTGGGCAGAGGCTGGGCCGAGGCGGTCGCGGCGGCGCAGACAAGGGCGAGTAGGGCGGCTTGCTTCATCGGCCCATCATCGGCCCAGGGTGGGCGCGGCACATGTGCCGGCAGTCATCCCGACCGGATCAGCCCCTCACCTCACCCTGCCCCAACACCACCCACTTCATCGACGTCAGGCCCTCCAGGCCCACCGGCCCGCGGGCGTGGAACTTGTCGGTGGAGATGCCGATCTCGGCGCCGAGGCCGTACTCGAAGCCGTCCGCGAACCGCGTGCTGGCGTTGACCATCACGCTGGCCGAATCGACCTCGCGCAGAAATCGCATCGCATTCGGGTGGTTCGTGGTCAGGATCGCATCCGTGTGATGCGAACCGTAGCGGTTGATGTGGGCAATGGCTTCGTCCAGCGAATCGACCACCTTGATGCTGATGATGGGCGCCAGGTACTCGGTCGACCAGTCCTCCTCCGTCGCCGCCACCGCCCCCGGCACCAGGGCCAGCGTGCGCAGGCAGCCGCGCATCTCCACGCCCTTGGCCTTGAACACCGCCGCGATGCGCGGCAGGAAGGCGGCCGCCTGGGCCGCATGCACCAGCAGCGACTCGGTCGCATTGCAGGGGCTGTACTTCTGCGTCTTGGCGTTGTCGACGACCCTGAGCGCCTGCTCCAGGTCGACCTCGGCATCGACATAGCTGTGGCAGTTGCCGTCCAGGTGCTTGATGACGGGCACCCGGGCCTCGGCCGAGATGCGCTCGATCAGGCCCTTGCCGCCGCGCGGGATGATGACGTCCACCCACTGCGGCGACGCGATCAGCAGGCCGACGGCGGCGCGGTCCGTCGTGTTGACGAGCTGCACCGCCGCGCGCGGCAGGCCGGCTTCCTCCAGCGACGCGGCCACCAGCTCGGCCAGGGCCAGGTTGGAATGTATGGCCTCGGAGCCGCCACGCAGGATGCAGGCATTGCCGCTCTTGATGGCCAGCGACGCGGCCTCGATGGTCACGTTGGGGCGGCTCTCGTAGATCATGCCGAACACGCCCAGGGGCACGCGCATCTGGCCGACGCTGATGCCGGTCGGGCGGCGCTTGACGCCGGTGATCTCGCCGATGGGGTCGGGCATGGCGGCGATCTGCTCGCAGCCCTCGGCGACCGTGGCCAGGGTCTTGGCATCGAGCTTCAAGCGGTCGCGCAGCGGGCCGCTCAGCTCGGCCGCGCCGGCGAGGTCGCGTGCATTGGCCTCGGCCAGGGCCGGGCCGGCCTCGCGCAGGCGGCGGGCCAGGGCCAGCAGGGCGGCGTTCTTGGCGGCCGTCGAGGCGGCGGCCATCGTCGTGGCGGCAGCGCGGGCGGCGCGGCCGAGGTCGTCCATGTAGGCGGTCAGGCTCATGGCCGCCATTGTCCCAAAGCGCCCTCGCCCTAGAGCCGGGTGAGGTCGGGCCCGCCCTCCGTGCCGAACCAAGCCTTGCTCAACGCCTGGCGAGCGGTCCGTTCGGCCTTGGCGTCACCCTTGCGCCGGTAGACCTCGGCGAGGGCCGCCAGCGCCCAGCCGTTGTTGCGCACGCGGGCCAGGGACTGGCGCAGCGCCGTCTCGGCCTCGTCCAGCCGCCCCTGGCGCAGGCGCACGGCGCCGAGCGACTGGCGCACCGGGTAGTACCAGTAGGGCGGCTCGGTGTAGGCGAGGCCGTCCTCGATGGCGACGGCCTGCTCCAGCAGCGTGGCGGCGCCGGCCAGGTCGCCCTGGGCATCGGCCAGGCGCGCCGCGGCGACGAGGCGGGCCGTCTGCGCGACGGCCTTGGCCGGGATGCCCCAGGCGTCGAAGGCGCTGAAGTCCGCGCCCTCCAGGCGGGCCAGGGCCTCGACCTCGTGGCGGGCCGCCGCCACGTCCTTGCGCGCGGCCTGGGCCCCGGCGCGGGCGTAGTGGTACATGACGCGCACCAGCACCAGGTCCTCGGCCGGCGCGGCGAGCTGGAGGATGGTCTCGGGCGGGCTGAACTGGGCATGCGTCGTGTAGGGCGCTGCCTTGACGGGCTGCATGATGGGGTAGGCCTTGACGACCTCGTCGGGCATGGCCGCGTCGAGCTTGGCCGCCGCCTCGAGGGCCGTCTGCGCCGCGCCGCCCATCTGGGCCGACACCATCAGGAAGTGGATGTTGTGCGGGTAGTAGGCCGAGCGGTACAGCGGGTCGGACGGCGAGGTCTTGAAGTAGGCCTCGTCGACGGCGATGGCGGCGCGGTTGGATTCCAGCGCCTCGCGGTACAGGCCCACGCGGTAGTAGATGTGCGAGGGCATGTGCACGATATGCCCGGCGCCCGGCATCTGCGCGGCCAGCCGGCGCGCGGGCGCCAGCGCCCGCTCGGGGCGCGTGGACGCCTCGACGGCATGGATGTAGAGGTGGATGGCGCCGGCATGGCGGGGGTTGCGCTTCAGCACCGTCTCCAGCGCGGCGACGATGTCGGCGGTGCGACCCTTGGGCCTGGCACCACCGGCCTCCCAGTAGTCCCAGGGCTGGGTGTCCATGGCGGCCTCGGCGTGCAGGACCTGCATCAGGTCCTCGCCGGGGAAGCGGGCGGCGACGCGCTTCATCGCGTCCGCATAGGCGGCGTCCAGCGGCGCGCGGTCGGCCGGCGGCTCGGCGGCATAGCGGGCCTGCAGGGCCTCGACGAGGGCGCGCTCGCGCGGCGCCAGCCCGTCCTTCAGCGCCACGGCTCGCTGCAGCGCGGCCCAGGCGGGCGCGTGGGCCTCGGCCTGCATGGGCACGTTGATGTTGGGGCCGAGGACCAGGGCCTCGCCCCAGAAGCACAGGCCGCAGCCGGGGTCGAGCTTCTGCGCGGCCTGGAAGGCGCGCTGCGCCTCGGCATGGTTGAAGGCGAAGGCCAGGCGCAGGCCCTGGTCGAAATAGGCCTGGACCCGGGGCGAGGCCTTGGCGAGCTTGAAGCCCAAGGAGCCGAGGTCGTTGTAGACCGGCACTTCGCCCGGCGCAGCCTTCATCGGCGCGGGCTGGAAGGGCGCCGTCTCGGTCTTGCGCGGCTGGGTGGAGGCGGAGGCCAGCAGGGCCTGCAGCAGGGCCGGCTGGCCGGCGGCCGACGGGGCGCAGACGCCGCCGGGGCCGCCGAGCAGCGGATCGAAGGCGGCGGCCTGGTCGGCGCTGCCGGCCAGGGCCGCGAGGCCGGTGGCGGCCAGCAGCTGCAGCAGGCGGGTCAGGGCGCGGGGATGAGCATGCATTCGGCCTCCAGGCCCGGCGGGGGCCGAGCGGGCATGCTCGCACCGGCCGCGCCGGGGCGCAATCAGGGCTTGGGCGCGCCTTCCGCGTCGCGCACTTCGGCCTTGCGGCCGATGGCCTGCAGCTGCGGCAGGATCTTGGCCCGGTCGCCGACGGCGACGACGATGAGCTGGGCCGGGTCGAGGTGGTCGCGCGCCGCCTTCCAGGCCGTGGCCGCCGTGACGGCGGCGAGCTGCTTGGGCTCGTCGCTGACGGCACTCGCCGGCCGGCCCACCGCCCAGTTGGCCGCATAGGCGCCGACCACGGCCTGGTTGGTGTCGAAGGAGCCCGGCAGCGACAGCAGTCGCGCATTGCGCACACGCGTCAGCTCGGCGGCGCCCATGGGCCTGGCGCGCATGGCGGCGATCTCCTTCCAGATGTCGGCCACGGCGGCGCCGGTCACGTCGGTGCGCACGCTGCCGCGGATGCCGAACTGGCCGCGCTCGCGGCCCATGGCATAGCCCGAGAAGATGCCGTAGGTATAGCCCTTAACCTCGCGCAGCTGGTGGTTGATGCGCGAGGTGAACAGGCCGCCGAGGGCGGCGTTCATGACCTCGACCGGCGCCCAGTCGGGCGTGGACGCGAAGGGCCCGGGCGCGACGACGGCCAGGGCGGTCTGCGGCGCGCCGGGCTTGTCGACGACGACGGTGCGGGCCGCGGCCGGCCTGGCCGGCGGCAGCGGCGCGGCCGGCGCGAGCTCGCCTGCAGGCTTCCACGTACCGAACAGCGGTTCGACCAGGGCGCGCAGCTCGGCCTCGCTGAGGTCGCCCGCGACGACGAGGGCGGCGCGCTCCGGGCGGTAGTGGCCCTGCCAGAAGGCGCGCAGGGCGGCGGCATCGACGGCCTGGATGCTGGCCTCGCTGCCCAGGGCCGGCGCGGCCAGCGGATGGCCCTCGCCATAGACGACGCGGTTGCCGACGGCGTTGGCCAGCAGGGCGGGTTGCTCGCGCAGCTGGGCCAGGGCGGCCAGGCGCTGGGCCTTGACGCGCTCGATCTCGGCCGCGGCGAAGGCGGGGTTCAGGGCCACGTCGGCCAGCAGGGCCAGGCCTTCGCGGGCACTGGCCTTGAGGCCGGAGAACTCGACGCGCGCCTCCTCGCTGCCGGCCTGGGCATGCCGCTCCGCACCGAGGGCCGCGACGCTCTCTGCGATCTGCCGGGCGCTGCGCGTCGTCGTGCCTTCGGTCAGCATGGCGGCCGTGAAGCCGGCGAGGCCCGGCAGCTCGGCGGGGTTGGCGCCCTGGCCGGCCCGCAGCACCAGGCTGGCGCTGACCAGGGGCAGGCCGGGCTTGGGCGAGTGGATGACGGTCAGGCCGTTGGCCAGCTGGAAGCTCTGCGCGGCCGGCAGGGTCAGCGGCTTGGCCTTGGCCGCCGCCGGCGGCTGGCGGCGCCAGGGCTCGGCGGCGTTGAGCGACTCGCGCTCGCCGCGGCCGGCGCGCTTCGGCGCGGGCGGGGTCGGCACCTCGGCGGCCAGCACCTGCTCGCCGGGCCTGGCGTGCACGACGACGCGCGCCTGCCTGCGCAGCCACTGCGCGGCGACGGCGCTGACGCCGGGCGGCGTCAGCGCGTCGTAGCGGGCGAGGTCCCTGCCGACGAAGCCGGGGTCGCCGGCCATCTGGTTGTAGTGGTTGATCAGGTCGGCCAGCGCGGTCAGCTTCTCCATGCGCTGCAGCAGCTGGGTCTGGATGGTCGCGCGGGCCTGGGCCAGCTCGGCGGCGCTGGGCGGCGTGGCGGCGAGGCGGGCAATCTCGGCATCGACCAGGGCCTCGATGTCGTCCAGCGACACGCCGGGCCGGGCGACGATCTCGATGTTGAAGACCGAGCTCAGCGACTGCGAGCCCTGCGAGACCTGCACGCTCTGCGCCAGCTGCCGGTCGCGCACCAGCAGGCCGTAGAGGCGGCTGGCCTTGCCGCCGCCCAGCACATGGGCGGCGATGTCGAGCTCGGCGTCGCCGGCGGCGAACATGGCCGGCGTGTGCCAGGCGATGTTCAGGCGCGGCAGCTCGATGCGGTCGGTGACGACGAGGCGGCGCTCCTTCGTGATCTCGGGCATCGCGACCTTGACCTCGGGCGGCTTGGGGCCGGGCTTCAGCGTGCCGAAGTACTTCTGCACCAGGGCCCTGGCCTCGCGCGGGTCGAAGTCGCCGGCCAGCACCAGGGTCGCGTTGTTGGGCCGGTAATAGGTGCGGGCAAAGTCCTTGACGTCCTTGAGCCGGATGCTCTGGATGTCGGCGTGCGAGCCGATGACGGCGGCGCGGTAGGGGTGGCCTTCGGGGTAGAGGGCCTGGTAGAGGGCCTCCTCGACGATGCCGTAGGGCTGGTTCTCGACGCCCTGGCGGCGCTCGTTGCGCACCACGTCCTGCTGGTTGGCCAGGGCCACGGAATCGACCTCGTCGATCATGTAGCCCAGCATGTCGGCCTTCAGCCACAGGCCCAGCGCCAGGCGGTTGGACGGCAGGGTGAAGAAGTAGTTGGTGCGGTCGAAGTTGGTCGAGCCGTTGCTGTCGGTGCCGCCGGCGGCGTCGACGAACTTGTCGAACTCGCCGCGCGGGATGTGCTTGCTGCCGGCGAACACGAGGTGCTCGAACAGATGGGCGAAGCCGGTCTGGCCCGGCGCCTCGTTGCGCGGGCCGGCATGCACCCACAGGTTGAAGGCGACCAGCGGGAGGCGGTGGTCCTCGACGAGGATGACCTCGAAGCCGTTGGCCAGCGTGAACTTCTCATGGCGCACGGCGAGCTGGCCGGCCTCGGTGGTGACGGCGCCGGCGGCCGGGGCGGCAGCAGCCGGCAGGGCGGCCGACAGCGCGCCGGCCAGGGCCAGCAGGGCGATGAGGGGGCGCAGGGACGGGGTTTTCATGAGGGTTCCCAAGGGCGGTTGAGCAGGGGGCTTCACCAGGGCGACAGCCAGGCCAGCAATGCCAGCCACAGCGGCGCGGTGGCCACGTAGAGGATGGTGGAGACGACGGTGGCGGCCGTGACCTCGGCCTCCAGGGCGCGGTAGCGCTGCGCGAAGATCAGCGCGTTGGAGCCGGTCGGCAGGGCCGCGATCATGACGATGACGGCCAGCGGCAGCCCCCGGAGGCCGAGCAGGCCATAGCCGACGCCGAGGACGACGGCCGGCATCAGCAGCAGCTTGGCCGCGACCAGGCCGCCCAGGCCGCGCCAGGTGCGCGGCCAGCCGTAATAGGCCAGGGACATGCCGATCAGCGTCAGGCACAGCGGCACGACGGCCGTGCCCAGGCTTTGCAGCGCCTCGTCGGCGACGGCGGGCAGCGGAAGGCCGGTGGCGTTCCAGGCCAGGCCGGCCAGCACCGGCAGCACGACGGGATGGATGACGGTGTTGCGCACCGTCTGCAGCAGCGTCGCGGCCAGGCTGCCGCTGCTACGTTCGCGTGCCTGGTCGAGCTCGACCAGGGCGGTCAGCAGGGTCAGGATGCACAGGGCATGCAGGCTGACGACGGCGATGTGCAGGGCCAGCCCCTTCTCGCCGAACACCCCGGCAGCCACCGGCAGGCCGACCTGCAGGGTGTTGCCGAAACTCGCCGTGATGGCGCGCACGCTGGGCGTGACGACGCCCTCGCCGGGCTTGCGCAGCCACCGGTAGACGACATAGAGGCCCGCGATCAACAGCAGCACCGGCACGAAGAAGGAGAACAGGAAGGCCCAGGGCAGAGCCGTCGTGTCCAGCCGCGCCGTGGTGCGGAACAGCAGGGCCGGCACGAAGATGTAGAAGGCCGCATTGGCCAGCACGCGCGCCGGGTCGCCCGCTTCACCAGGTTGGCTGCCCGCCTCGCCGCCGCCCAGCCAGCGCATGCGGCCGACGGCAAAGCCGATGGCCACGGCCACCAGGATGGCCAGCAGCTTGGCCGCAATCGCCCAGGTCATGCCAGCGGAAAGCGCACTTCGAAAGCGAAGCTGCTGCCCTGCCCCGCCGTGCTCTGCACCAGGATCTGGCTGCCCATCAGCCGCACCAGCTGCTGGCTGATGGACAGGCCCAGGCCCGTGCCGCCGAGATGACGCGAGGCGTCGGAGACCTGCTCGAAGGCCTGGAACAGGCGGGACTGCTGGGCCGGCGTCATGCCGATGCCGCTGTCGACGACGTCGAAGCGCAACCGCACCGCCCCGCCCTCGGGACCGGCTTCCTGCTCGACGACGCGCACCGACAGCTGCACGCTGCCGTGGTCGGTGAACTTGACGGCGTTGGACAGCAGGTTGAGCAGCACCTGACGCAGGCGCTGGCCGTCGGCCATGACATGGCCGGGCAGGCGGGCGTCGACGTCCACGCCGAAGGCCAGGCCCTTCTGCTCGGCGCGCAGTCGCACGCTGTCGCTGGCCATGTCGATGAGGGCGCGCAGGTCGACGGTGGACGGCTTCAGCGAGACCTTGCCGGCCTCGATGCTGGCCATGTCGAGCACGTCGTTGATCAGCTCCAGCAGGTGCAGGCCGGAGTCGCGCACCAGCTGCAGCTTGGCCTGCTGGCCGGCGGGGATGGCGGCGTCCATCTGCAGCAGCTGGGTGAAGCCGAGGATGGCGTTCAGCGGCGTGCGGAACTCGTGGCTCATGGTGGCCAGGAAGCGGCCCTTGGCGTGGTTGGCGGCCTCGGCACGCAGCTTGGCCTGGTGCAGTTCGGCGGTGCGCTCGGCGACGAGCTCCTCCAGGTGGTCGCGGTGGCGGGTCAGCTCGTCCTCGGCCTGGCGGCGCCGCGAGATGTCGCTGACCATGCCCTCGATGCGGCGCTGGCCGTTGTCGCCCTCCACCCAGTGGGCGTTCAGCTCCACCCACAGCGGCTTGCCGCCGGCGCCGCGCAGCTGCAGCTGGCATTGCTGGATCTTGCCCTGCTCGTTCATCACCGCGGCCACGCGCTGCATCTCCTCGCGGTCGATGCCGGTCAGCTCACGCATGCGCCGGCCGACCGGGCTCTGCCCGCCCAGCCCCAGCATCTGCGTGAAGGCGCGGTTCATGCCGAGCACGCGGCCGTCGGCATCGGCCTGGAAGATGCCTTCGGTGGCGTTCTCGAACAGGCTGCGGTAGCGCGCCTCGCTGGCGCGCAGGCCCTCGGAGCTGAGCTGCACCTGGTCGGCGGCGCTGCGCAGCTTCAGGCTCATGGCGTTGAAGCGCGTCGTCAGCTCGCCGATCTCGTCGCGGCGCTCGACGGTCTCCTGGGCGCCGAGGTCGCCCTTGGCGACGCGCTGGGCCAGGCCACCCAGGCGCGCGACGGGCCGGCGCACCAGCCAGTGCACCAGCAGGGAGCTGGCGATGACGATGCCGGCGACGACGACGGCCAGCAACTGCACGACGAAGAGGCGGGTGCGCTGGATCTGCTCGTCGACCAGTTCGCGCGTGAACAGCATGACGGCCGAGGCGACCTGGGTGCCCGCCGCGTCGGCGGCCGGCTGGTAGGTGATGGCGAACTCGCGACGCAGCGGCCCGCTGGCGGGGATGGGAGGGCCACGCCGGGCCAGGCCGCCGCGCAGGCCCAGGCCGCGCAGTTCGATGGCCTGCACCTCGGGGTCGGCGACGACGGCATCGAGCAGGTTCTCGATGGCCACATGGTCGAGGTTCCAGATCGGCCCGGCAAAGCCGCGCTCGATGAGGCCGGCCATGCGCATCTCGCGCTGGCTCAGCCCGGCCATCAGCTCGGCTTCCTCGTGTGTGGTCCAGTACCAGCCCACGGCCAGCACCAGCAGGCTCGCCACCAGCGCGATGCCGGCCGTCAGTCTTGCCTGTATGCCCATGCTCAATGGCGCCAATGCCATCCGCCCTCCTCGCAGCCCTTGTCAGGGCCTTGCGGCGAGCATAGGCGCATTTGGCGTTCAGGCCTTGGCGGTCTTCCTGGCCGCCGCCTTCTTGGCCGGCGCTGCCTTGGCGGCGCGCGGCTCGAACTCGAACACCACCTTGCCCTCCTTCCTGTCATAGGCCAGGAAGGCCTTGAACTTGCGGCGGGTCTTGTTGGAGACGAAGTTCTCCAGCAGGTCGGTCTTGCCGTCGACGAGCAGCTTGTGGACCTGGGCCGGCTCGATGGGCTGGGTCAGGATGACCTTGCCGGTCTTGAAGTCGCAGGTGACCTTGTCGCCCACCGAACGCTCGCAGACGTAGTTGGCGCCGTGCTCGTAGATATGGCCCTGGCACTTGGGACAGGCGCCCAGCGAGTTCTGGCCGGAGAAGTCCACCGGCTCGCCGTCGCCCTCGGCCTTCTTGGCGTCCTCGCCGAAGTCGAACTCCAGCTTCCAGTTCTGGATCTCCTCGTCATAGACCAGGGCCAGCTCGGCCGTGAAAGGCCAGCCGGCCTTGGAGCGGAAGCC
>Ga0164290_1002443_pt1 | contig 13010 bp, 13 predicted proteins | sample Micstemetagenome_FD_108782 | JGI IMG/M metagenome (GOLD analysis project Ga0164290, IMG submission 108782) | Contaminated culture microbial community from soil near Moab, Utah, USA - Microcoleus steenstrupii SON62 (Illumina Assembly) | ecosystem: Environmental > Terrestrial > Soil > Soil crust... | reverse complement strand
CGACCATCTGATCGACACCCGCTCGGGCGAGGTGATCGAATTCTTCGACGCCGAGATCGAGCGGCTGAAGACCGAGATCGCCGAACGGCTGGGCTTCGAGCTGATCGGCCACAAGCTGGAGCTCTACGGCAAGCCCATCGAGGGCGCCGAGCCGGGCAAGCGCGAGGGTCTGATCTTCAAGCGCCACGCCGCGCGCGTCGATCCGGCGGACGCGGGCTGAGCACGGGCGGGCATGGCGCGAAGCCTGCGCCCGCATTAAAAGCCACAGCATGACCGAGACCCTCGTCCCGCCAGCGGCGTCGGACGGACAGGCCGCGCCCAGACGCCTGTTCATCAAGACCTACGGCTGCCAGATGAACGTCTATGACTCCGAGCGCATGGCCGATGTGCTGCGGCCGCTGGGCTATGCCACGACGGATACGGCGGAGGGCGCGGACTTCGTCATTCTGAACACCTGCCACATCCGTGAGAAGGCGGCCGAGAAGGTCTATTCCGAGCTGGGCAAGCTGCGCGAGATGCGGGACATCCGCCTGGCCGAGGGCAAGCCGCGCATGACCATCGCCGTGGCCGGCTGCGTCGCCCAGGCCGAGGGCGAGGAGATCATGCGCCGCCAGCCGGCGGTGGATATCGTCGTCGGGCCCCAGGCCTATCACCAGCTGCCCGAGCTGCTGACCCGCACGGCGCGGGCGCGGGGCGAGCGGATCGGGGCCGACTTCGCCCCGGTCGAGAAGTTCGACGCCCTGCCTCGGGTCCGGGGCGTGGACGGGCCGACCGCCTTCCTGACGGTGCAGGAGGGATGCGACAAATTCTGCACCTTCTGCGTCGTGCCCTATACGCGCGGCGCCGAGTGGTCGCGACCGGTGGCGGCGGTGCTGGCCGAGGCGCGGGAGCTGGCGGACCGGGGCGTGCGCGAGGTCACCCTGCTGGGCCAGAACGTCAACGCCTACAATGGCGAGGGTCCGGACGGCCAACCATCGACCCTGGCGCGGCTGGCCTATGCCCTGGCCGAGATCCCGGGCATCGACCGCATCCGCTATACGACCAGCCATCCCAACGACATGTCCGACGAGCTGATCGCGGCGCACGGCCAGCTGGACGCCCTGATGCCGTGGCTGCACCTGCCGGTGCAGGCGGGGTCCGACCGGGTGCTGCGGCTGATGAACCGCAAGCACGGGCGGGCGAAATATCTCGATCTGGTCGAGCGCATCCGCGCGGCGCGGCCCGACATCGCCATGGCGGGGGACTTCATCGTCGGCTTCCCGGGCGAGACGGACCGGGATTTCGAGGACACGATGGATCTGGTCCGGCGGGTGAACTACGCCTCGGCCTTCGCCTTCATGTATTCGCCGCGTCCGGGCACGCCGGCGGCGACCATGGCGGGTCAGGTTCCGGCCGAGGTTTCGCGCGAACGCCTGCATGCGCTTCAGGCCCTGCTGGCCGAACAGCAACTGGCGTTCAACCGGGGCAAGGCGGGCCGGACGTTCGACGTCCTGTTCGAGAAGAAGGGCCGCCACGGGGCCCAGGCCGTGGGCCGCTCGCCCTGGCTGCAATCGGTTCACGTCGACGACGCGGATCATCTGATCGGCCGGATCGTTCCGGTGACGATCGAATACGGCCAGCAGAATTCGCTGAAGGGCCGGCTTATCCACGAGCGGGCGACGCCCCTCCAGCAGCGAGACCAGCATATTGGCGCGTGAGAGTGAGTTTCTGGCCCTGGGCGACGAAGCCCTCCACGCCGTCATCGGTCCGGCCAGCCGGCACCTGGCCCTGATCGAGGACCGCTTCAAGGTTCTGGTCGAGACGCCCGGTGGCGGCGTGTCGATCAACGGCTCGTCGAAGGACCGGTCGCAGGCCAAACGCGTCATCGAGACCCTGGCCAGACGCGCCGAGACCGGCGCCGAGATCACCGAGGCGGATGTGCGCACGGCGCTGGGCGCGGCGGCGGCCCAGCCGCGGGCAGGGCAGGGGAGTGTCGCGCCCGACGCCGTCGCCCTGCCGGTCGGGCGGCGCGGGGCGATCGCGCCCAAGACGGCGGCCCAGGCCAGCTATCTGTCGCTGCTGTCTCATTGCGAACTGACGTTCGGCGTCGGCCCGGCGGGCACGGGCAAGACCTTCCTGGCGGCGGCCTATGGCGCGTCGCTGCTGCGGCGCGGCCAGGTGGACCGGCTGGTCATCACCCGGCCGGCGGTCGAGGCGGGCGAGAAGCTGGGCTTCCTGCCCGGCGACCTGAACGAGAAGGTCGATCCCTATCTGGCGCCGATCTGGGAGGCGCTGAACGACATCCTCGGCCCCGACGACGTGCGCCGCCGGCGCGACAAGGGTGAGATCGAGGCGGCGCCCATCGCCTTCATGCGCGGCCGGACCCTGGCCCACGCCTTCATCATCGTGGACGAGGCCCAGAACACCTCGCGGCTGCAGATGAAGATGGTCCTGACCCGGCTGGGCGAGGGCGCGCGGATGGTGGTGACGGGGGATCCGTCGCAGGTCGATCTGCTGAACCCGCGCGACTCGGGCCTGAAGCACGCCCTGCGCATCCTCGAGGATGTGAAGGGGGTGGGCGTCCAGCGCTTCCAGGCCCAGGACGTGGTGCGCCACGCCATGGTCGAGCGGATCGTGCGCGCCTATGACGCCGACGCGGCCGCCCGCCGCCCCGCCGCCGACCTCGAGGATCCGGACGCGTGATCGAGATCGAGGTCGAGGACACGGCCTGGACGGCGGCCCTGCCGGACGCCGAAGCCGTGGCCGAACGGGCCGCGACGGCGGCCCTGGGCGGGGTCGAGGGCGATGTCGTCGTGCTGCTGACCGACGACGCGGGGGTGCGCGATCTGAACGCCCGCTTCCGCGACAAGGACCGGCCGACCAATGTGCTGTCGTTTCCGGCGGCCGAAAGCGCCGCGCCGCATCTGGGCGATCTGGTGCTGGCCTTCGGCGTCTGCGCGGCGGAGGCCGAGGCCCAGGGCAAGACCCTGGCCGATCATCTCAGCCATCTGACGGTCCACGGCGTCCTGCATCTGCTGGGCCGCGACCACGAGGCCGAGGACGAGGCCGAGGACATGGAGGGCGAGGAGCGATCCATTCTTGCCAGCCTGGGCGTCGCCGACCCATACAGGCGCGATGACCCATCCCACGGCGACGCTTGAAAACACCGGCTCCGGCGACGGCCCTGATGACGGTCGGGGGGCGCGGCTGATCCTGCGGTTCGGCCGTATCGGTCTGGCGCTGGCCGCCGGGGCGGCGGCGGCGCTGGCGCATCCGCCGTTCGGCGTCCTGCCCGGCCTGCTGGGCTACGCCCTGCTGATGTTCCTGTCCGAGCGGTCGGCGGGGGCGCGCGGGGCCTTCTGGATGGGCTGGCTGGCCGGCTTCGCCTATTTCTTCATCAGCTGCTGGTGGGTGGCCGAGGCCTTTCTCGTCAATCCGGCGCAGGCGTGGATGGCGCCGTTCGCGGCCAGCCTGCTGCCGATCGGCCTGGGCCTGTTCTGGGGGACGGCGACGGCCCTGTACCGCCGGTTCATGCCCGCGGGCGTGCGGCGGGTGCTGGTCTTCGCCGCCCTGTTCTGCCTGCTGGAATGGCTGCGCGGCCATGTGCTGACGGGCTTTCCGTGGAATCCGGCCGGGGCCAGCTGGAAGGCCGGATCGGCGGGTTCGCAGTTCGCCGCCGTGGCGGGCGTCTACGGCCTGAGCTTCGTCACCGTGGCGGCCGCGGCGGCCTTCGGCCCCCTGCTGGGCGCGGGGCCGCGCAAGGACAGGATCGTGGCGGCGGTGCTGGGCGCGGCGGCGATCGCCGCTCTGGTGGTCGGCGGGACGATGCGGCTGTCGCAGGCGCGGCTGGAGCTGACCGATACGGTGGTGCGGATCGTCCAGGCGGACGTGCCCCAGGAATCGAAATGGTCGCCCGAGGCCTATCGCGGGATCGTGGACCGCTACGTCAATCTGACGGCCCGGCCCGGCGCGGTGACGCCCGATCTGATCATCTGGCCCGAGGGGGCCCTGCCGGCCTCGGCCAATCAGGTGTTCGCCCCCGGCTCGCCGGATGCGGAGGCCATCGCCCGCGCGGTTCAGCCGGGCCAGAGCCTGATCATGGGCCTGGGCCGGGGCGTGCCCGATCCGGCGGCGCCCGAGGGCGGCCGCTACTACAACAGCCTGTTCGTCCTGACCGACGAGGGGGCCAGCGGGCTGAGGATCACCGCGACCTATGACAAATACCGGCTGGTGCCGTTCGGCGAATATCTGCCGGCGGGCGGGCTGATGGGGGCCCTGGGCGTGCGCAGCCTGACGCATATGCCGACCGATTTCAGCGCCGGTCCCCTGCCGGCGCCGATCGACATACCGGGCGCGCCGCGGGCCCAGCCGCTGATCTGCTACGAGAGCCTGTATCCGGGCTTCACCCCCGGCGGGGCGGGCCGGCCGGGGTGGATCGTCAACATCTCGAACGACGCCTGGTTCGGCCGCACCTCGGGACCGTTGCAGCATCTGAACCTGGCCAGCTATCGCGCCATCGAGACGGGCCTGCCGGTGGTCCGGTCCACCCCGACCGGCGTCTCGGCCATGATCGATCCCTGGGGCCGGGTGGTCGACGACCAGCGGCTGGAGCCGGGCGAGAGCGGGGTCATCGATGCGCGTTTGCCGCGACCGGCGAGATTGACGCCTTTCGGGCGATTCGGCGACCTGCCGTTCTGGCTGGCGATACTGGCCGGACTGGCTCTGGCGGGGCCCTGGAGCCGTTTCAGGCGCCGATAAAAATCAGCGGTGTCCAGGGTGAAAATTCGCCGATATGGGGAGTTTTCCCGCGTCACGCGAAGCATGGAACCCGTTACTCAACCAAGGCTGGGCTTGGGGCCCTGCTTTTTGCATTTTTTGATGACAGCGGCCACAGCCGGGCGCATTCAGGCTCGACGGTACCAACCGAAGGACGAGTAACGATGGCGAGAGGCAAGGGCGAGGACGGACCTCATCCCGTGGACCGGCATGTGGGCCGGCGCGTCTGCGAGAAGAGGCTGGCGCTCGGCTACAACCAGAGTGACCTCGGTCGGGCCCTGGGCCTGACCTTCCAGCAAATCCAGAAATATGAAAAGGGCGCCAACCGCATTTCGGCGTCCAAACTTTGGGACATCGCGCGGTTCTTCAAGGTCGACATCGGCTACTTCTTCGAGGGCCTGAGCGGCGCCCAGCTGGCGGGCATGGCCGAGGGCGGTGCGTCGTTCGAACACGACTTCCCCGCTACGCGCTACACCATCGAGATCAGCCGTCTGGCCCCCCAGCTGTCCAGCCGGCAGCAGAAGCTGGCGCTGGAGCTGATCCGCGACATGGCTGACCGCAAGGAGACGGACGAGGCCTGACCCGTCCGCCGGACCCGGCCCTATTGATCCGCTGACGTGCGCCGCCGGCCGAAGGTCGGCGCGCGATCCTTTTGCTCGGCCCAGTAGGTCGCGCCTTCGCGCGGCTTGAACATCGTCTTGGGCACGCCGTCGCGCGACACCACCGCGAAGGTGTTGGTCGAGGCCTGGTACAGCAGCACATCGCCGTTCGGCCGCTCGACGCGGTCCGTGCCCGCCGGCGGGCGGCTGGTGAAGGCCTGGACCTTTGCCAGATAGTCCTGCGGCGTGCGCGCCCCGAAATCCGCGCCGTTGCGCTCGAACAGCCGCGCGACCTTGGCGTCCACCGTCTCGCGCCGGTTGGCGGTCAGGACCGGTTTCGCCTCGTCCGCCAAGGGGTCCGCGCCGACCGCCGGCGCCGGCGCGCCTGCGGACGCCGCCGTCAGCACCGTCTCGCCGCCCTGCGCCGCCCGCTCGCGGGTCTCTACGGCGGAGCCGCCGTTGCCGCATGCCGACAGCAGAACGGCCATCGCGCCCCCGATCCAGAACCTGGAGATCATTCTATCCTCCCAAAGGTTGAAACACCGAAGCTAGAGCATAACCACAGGTCTTATGTTCTTGCAATGTTCCAAAAGGGTCTGATAGTTTGGTGCCGCCCAGCTCGCGTTACCACCGCGTTAACCCGGGAAGGACAGGATTCTACGAGCGTGTTATGATTCGTTTTAGCCATGGTGAGGGTCGCGACGATGATTGCCGGAGCCATTGAGAACGAGATCAAGGCATTCGACGCAAGCTTGTCGAAACTGCGTATTGAGATCGGATCCGCCTGGGCGGTGTTCATTGACGGCAAGGTTCAGGCAGCCTTTCCGGACTTCGATAAGGCCGCGGATTTCGCCGTGCGCGAACTGGGCGACCGCGACTACATCATTCGCCACACGAACGAACACACAGCACATATCCCGTTCATCGCGATTGACGCCTAATTGAGTTCGATCACGTTTGGGCCCACGGCGGCCAACGAGAATGAACGCCGTCGAGAGATGGCGATCTTTGGGCACATCCTCGACGTTGGCATAGAGCGAGTGGGGCCGCCGCAGCGGCCGGACGCTGAATTGAACCTCGAAACAAAGGGGTTGATCGACACCGGTGCATCGGACGTTTGTATCGACTACCGGCTGGCCGAACGGCTTGGCTTGAAGATCATCCACCAAACCACGGTCGGCGTGGTCGGCTCCAAAGTTCCGGCTGCCATCTATATGGGTCGGCTGGTAATCCCTTCGGTTGGTTTTGACCGGGTCATGCCCCTCTACGCGCTCAAAGTCCGACATCCCACTCACGAGGTACTGTTGGGTCGGTCATTCCTTCAGAATTACGTGGTCACGTTCAACGGACCGGCGGGAATGTTTCACTTCTCCGGGCCGGACGATCAGAACCTCCATGGCGCGATCGAGGACGACTTCGCCACCTAATGGCGGTGGTCCAGTTTCCACCTGATCCACTACGTGGAGCTCGGTCACTCGACGGAAGCGGTGCGGATGGCTAGATGACCGGCATGACCTCCGCCGCCCTGTCCGGACGCAAGATCCTGCTGATCGTCGGCGGCGGCATCGCCGCCTACAAGGCGCTGGAGCTGACGCGGCTGCTGAAGAAGGCGGGCTGCGAGGTGATGAGCGTGCTGACGCCGGCCGGGGCCGAGTTCGTGACGCCGATGTCGCTGGCCGCCCTGACCGGCCATCCGGTGCGCCAGGCCCTGTTCATGCCCGAGGACGAGACGGCCATGGGCCATATCGAGCTGTCGCGCTGGGCCGATCTGGTCGTGGTGGCGCCGGCGACGGCGGGGCTGATCGCCAAGGCGGCCAACGGGCTGGCGGACGACCTGGCCTCGACGACGCTTCTGGCCACCGACAAGCGGGTGCTGCTGGCCCCGGCGATGAATGTGCGGATGTGGCTGCATCCGGCGGTGCAGGCCAATGTCAACCGGCTGAAGGGGTTCGACGGCTTCCATGGCGCCGCCGTGGTCGGGCCGGACGAGGGCGAGATGGCCTGCGGCGAGTTCGGCCCGGGCCGGATGGCCGAGCCGGCGGCGATCATGGCGGCCATCGAGGGCCTGCTGGCGGGGCCCGACGGACGGCCTCTGGCGGGACGCACGGCGGTGGTGACGGCCGGGCCGACCTTCGAGCCGATCGACCCCGTGCGCGGCCTGACCAACCGGTCCAGCGGCAAACAGGGCTATGCCATCGCGGAGGCCCTGGCGCAGCTGGGGGCGCAGGTGACCCTGGTGTCGGGGCCGGTGGCCCTGTCGGCGCCCGTGGGCGTCGAGCGGGTGTGGGTCGAGACGGCGCGCGAGATGAAGGATGCGGTCGAGGCCGCCCTGCCAGCGGACATCGCGGTGATGAGCGCCGCCGTGGCCGACTGGCGCGTCGACGGCGTGGCCTCAGGCAAGATCAAGAAGGCCCCCGGCGGTCCGCCCTCCCTGGCCCTGATCGAGAATCCGGACATTCTGGCCGGCGTCTCGGCCCCCGGGAAGCGGCGGCCGAAGCTGGTCGTGGGCTTCGCGGCCGAGACGGCGGATCTGGAGGCCAACGCCCGGGCCAAGCTGTCGCGCAAGGGCTGCGACTGGATCGTCGGCAATGACGTGTCCGACGACGTCTTCGGGGCCGACGGCAACACCGTGACCCTGTTCACCCGGGACGGGGCGACGGACCACTGGCCGCGCCAGTCCAAGACCGAGGTGGCGAGGAAGCTCGCCGCGAAGATCGCCGACCATTTCGGCTGATCTATCCACACGTTCTCCACCGAGCGTTCCCCGGTCACCTGTTCCTTCTCCACTGGACGTTCTCCGTCGGTGAACAGGGCAGGGCATCGCGGCGGCCAGCGGCACGATATGGATCGCCGGGGCGATCTCAGCCTTTTAGCTCTAACGAAGCCAGTACACCCATGACGACTGTCCGGATCGAACGTCTGCCGCACGCTGAAGGCCTGCCGTTGCCAGCCTATGAGACCTCAGGCTCTGCGGGGATGGATCTTCGGGCGGCCATCGATGAGAATCTGCCGGTCATGTTGGCGCCTGGAGCGCGGACCCTGGTTCCTACCGGGCTGAAGATCGCGCTGGAACCGGGCTTTGAGGCGCAGGTGCGGCCCCGGTCGGGTCTGGCCCTCAAGCACGGCATCACCTGTCTGAACTCGCCCGGCACCATCGACAGCGACTATCGGGGTGAGGTCGGGGTGATCCTGATCAACCACGGGCAGGAGCCGTTCGTGATCAAGCGCGGCGAGCGCATCGCCCAGATAATCATTGCCCGCTACGCCCAGGCGGTCATGACCGAGGTCGAAGCTCTGGACGAAACGGAGCGCGGCGCGGGCGGTTTCGGCTCGACCGGCCGTTAAGCGGAGCTATTCGGCGGGAAACGCGTTAACCCTTTTCCCGGCCAGGCTCGGCCGTTCCAAGGAGGTCAGCGTATGGAGTCCCTGTTCGATTCGATCGGCGCGTTTCTGACCGGTATCTTCGGCCTCGCCCAGGGCGGGTTCGACAGCGTCAACCAGATCATGGGCCTGCTGATCGCGGTGATCGCGGCCCTGATGATGACGGCCTGGAGCCGGCTGTGGGCGACGGCGCTGGGCGCGGCCTTCGTGCACATACTGATCGGCGTGGTCCGGCCCATGCTGGACGGCGGGGCGCTGGTCCTGCCCAACCTGCTGAGCCTGACCTTCTGGATGACCGTCCTGGCCCTGTTCCTGGGCTATGCGATCGTCATCGCGGTCTTCTTCTTCATCAAGTCGCTGTTCGTCGGCCGCGGCGTCAGCCGCCGTCGGCACGCGCACTAGCGCGTTGATCCTTCTCCCACTGGGAGAAGGTGGCGCTTAGCCCCGGATGAGGGTTGGCTGGTGGAAGCGGCAAAGCCGCCGCGAAGAGCCGGCCCTCACCCTTTTGCGCAAGAACGACGGCTTCGTCGCCGCGCGCTCAAGCCCTCTCCCGGCGGGAGAGGGTTTTGCTTACGCCTGCCTGAACCCGAGGACGTCCTGCATGTCGTAGAGGCCGGGCTTGCGGCTGCGGACCCATGCGGCGGCCGCGACGGCGCCCCGCGCGAACAGGGACCGGTCGATGGCCGAGTGGCTGAGGGTCAGGGTCTCGTCCTCGGAGGCGAACAGGACGGTGTGCTCGCCGATGATCCCGCCGGCGCGCAGGGAGGCGAAGCCGATCTTGCCGGACGGACGTACGCCGGTGATGCCGTCCCAAGGCGCGCTGCGGACGTCGGCCAGGTCCTCGCCGCGGCCGTTGGCGGCGGCCTCGCCCAGCATCAGGGCGGTGCCCGAGGGGGCGTCGGCCTTCTTGCGGTGATGCGCCTCCAGCACCTCGATGTCCCAGTCGCGCGGGTCCAGCCGCTGCGCGGCGTGTTCGACCAGGCCGATCAGGATGTTGACGCCCAGGGAGAAGTTGCCGCTGCGGACGATGGCGATCTTTTCCGAGGCCTTGTGGATGTCGGTTTCCTGCTCGGGCGTCAGGCCGGTCGAGCCGATGACCAGGGCCGGGCCGCCGCGTGCGGCGCAGGCCTGGGCCAGTTCGACCGAGGCGTCGGGGGTCGAGAAGTCGATGATGACGTCGCACAGCGACAGGTCCGGCGTCTCGCCGCGGTCGAAGCGGGCGGCGACCACGACGTCGTCGCGGGCGTCCAGCACGGCCGAGACGGCCCGGCCCATACGGCCCCGGGCGCCGGAGATGCCGGCGTGGAAGATGGCGCTCAACTCGGACCCCTGTCAGTTCGACTGCATTGTGGAGGGTTTCTGCCGAACCGTCATCCCAAACACCACCACCGCCCGTCATCCTCGGGCTTGACCCGAGGATCAGACGTTGGACAGCAGCGTGTCGGGTGATGGCCCGCAGATTCAGGGCCGACACAGGCCACGCGCACCGGACGGTCTGGCCCTCGGGTCAAGCCCGAGGGTGACGACGAGGGGGGCGACGGCGGCGGATGGACCTACTGCGGCGCTTCCGAACCCAGGATGTCGGCCCAGAAGCGTTTGGCCTTGCCGGCGAAGGAGGAGTTGCGCGGGGTCTGGCTCTCGCCCAGCGAGGCGGCCAGTTCCTGCAGCAGTTCCTTCTGGTGCGCCGTCAGATCGGTCGGGGTCTCGACGAACAGTTCGACCACGAGGTCGCCGCGGTTCTTGCCGTTCAGATGCGGCATGCCCTTGCCCTTGATGCGAACGGTCTTGCCGGTCTGGGCCCCTGCGGGGACGGTGACCGGGGCGCGGCAGCGGCCGTCGCAGGCTTCCGAGGTCAGGCAGGGGGCCTCGATCTCGCCGCCCAGGGCCGCCGTGGTCATGGGCACGGGGACGGTGACCAGCAGGTCGAGGTTGTCGCGCTCGAACAGTTCGTGCGGCGTCACCGAAAGGAAGACGTACAGGTCGCCGCGCGGACCGCCGCGCATGCCGGCGTCGCCCTCGCCCGACAGGCGGATGCGCGAGCCGTCGTCGACCCCGGCGGGGACCTTGAGCTGGAGCTTGCGGTTCTTGCGCACCTGGCCGTGGCCGGCGCAGCTGGTGCAGGGTTCGGCGATCATCTGGCCGTGGCCGCCGCAGCGGGGGCAGGTGCGCTCCACCTGGAAGAAGCCGTTGGCGGAGCGGACGCGGCCGGCGCCCTGGCAGGTGCTGCAGGTGGTCGGCTTGGTGCCGGCCTTGGCGCCGGTGCCCTCGCAGCTGTCGCAGGTCGCGGTGGTGGGGACGGCGATCTCGACGTCCGCGCCCTTGTAGGCCTGCTCCAGGGTGATCTCGAGGTCGTAGCGCAGGTCCGAGCCGCGGCGCGGGCCATGCTGGCGGGCCCCGCCGCCGCGTCCGCCGAAGACGTCGCCGAACGCCTCGCCGAAGACCTGGGAGAAGATGTCGTTGACGTCGGTGAAGCCCTGGCCCTGGCCGCCGAACCCGCCGCCGCCGTTGACCCCGGCGTGGCCGAAGCGGTCGTAGGCGGCGCGTTTCTGGTCGTCCGACAGGACGGAATAGGCTTCGGAAATTTCCTTGAAACGGGCCATGGAGTCGTCGCACCCGCCGTTGCGGTCGGGGTGGTGCTGCATGGCCAGCTTGCGGTAGGCGGCCTTCAGGCCGGCGGCGTCGATGGTCCGTTCGACCCCGAGAACCTCGTAATAGTCACGCGTCGCCATGCGGCGTCCGTCCTCTTACTCTTCGCCGACGGTTCGCGCCTCTTGGCGGGCGAATGACCGGAACGGCTGACCGGGCTGACATGGTGGCCCGGGAAAATGATGCAAGTTCAAGAAACGGCCCCGCCCGTCGTCAGACAAGCGGGGCCGGGGTGATTGCGGGAGCGGTGCGGCTTACGCGCTCTTCTTCTCGTCGCCGCCGGCGGCGTCGTCGGAGACTTCCTCGAACTCGGCGTCGACCACGCCGTCGTCGGCGGGGGCTTCAGCCGAGGCGCCGTCGCCGGCGCCCTGCTGCGAGGCGTACATGGCCTCGCCCAGCTTCATCGAGGCCTGGACCAGGGTGTTGGTCTTCGTCCGGATGTCTTCCGGATCCGTGCCTTCCTTGGCCGTCTTCAGCTCGGCAAGGGCGGTTTCGATCGCGGCCTTCTCGTCGGCCCCGACCTTGTCGCCGTGTTCGGCCATGGCCTTTTCGGTCGAGTGGATCAGGCTGTCGGCGGCGTTGACCGCCTCGACCATTTCCTTCTTGGCCTTGTCGGCCGCGGCGTTGGCCTCGGCTTCCTTGACCATCTTCTCGATGTCGGCGTCCGAAAGGCCGCCGTTGGCCTGGATGCGGATCGACTGTTCCTTGTTGGTCGCCTTGTCCTTGGCGGTCACATGGACGATGCCGTTGGCGTCGATGTCGAAGGCGACCTCGATCTGCGGCATGCCGCGCGGCGCGGGGGGAATGCCCATCAGGTCGAACTGGCCCAGCACCTTGTTGTCGGCGGCCATGGGACGCTCGCCCTGGAAGACCCGGATCGTCACGGCCGACTGGTTGTCGTCGGCGGTCGAGAAGACCTGGCTCTTCTTGGTCGGGATGGTGGTGTTGCGTTCGATCAGCGGGGTGAAGACGCCGCCCAAGGTCTCGATGCCGAGGGTCAGGGGGGTCACGTCGAGCAGCAGCACGTCCTTGACGTCGCCTTGCAGAACGCCGGCCTGAACGGCCGCGCCGAGGGCCACGACTTCGTCAGGGTTCACGCCCTTGTGGGGCTCCTTGCCGAAGAATTTCTTCACGGCTTCCTGGACCATCGGCATGCGCGTCATGCCGCCGACGAGGACGACCTCGTCGATGTCCGAGGCCTTCATGCCGGCGTCGGCCAGGGCCTTCTTGCAGGGCTCGATGGTGCGCTGGACCAGGTCCTCGACCAGGGCTTCCAGCTTGGCGCGCGACAGCTTGATGTTGAGGTGCAGCGGGCCCGAGGCGTTCATGGTGATGAAGGGCAGGTTGACCTCGTACTGGGTGGTCGAGGACAGCTCCTTCTTGGCCTTTTCGGCCTCTTCCTTCAGGCGTTGCAGCGCCAGTTTGTCCGAGCGCAGGTCGACGCCCTGCTCCTTCTTGAACTCGTCGGCCAGATAGTCGACCAGGCGCAGGTCGAAGTCCTCGCCGCCCAGGAAGGTGTCGCCATTGGTCGACTTCACCTCGAAGACGCCGTCGCCGATCTCGAGGATCGAGACGTCGAAGGTGCCGCCGCCGAGGTCATAGACGGCGATCTTCTGGCCGTCGTTCTTG
>Ga0164290_1002442_pt1 | contig 13014 bp, 12 predicted proteins | sample Micstemetagenome_FD_108782 | JGI IMG/M metagenome (GOLD analysis project Ga0164290, IMG submission 108782) | Contaminated culture microbial community from soil near Moab, Utah, USA - Microcoleus steenstrupii SON62 (Illumina Assembly) | ecosystem: Environmental > Terrestrial > Soil > Soil crust... | reverse complement strand
GGATTGGTTCGAACGCGAAGCCTATGACATGTATGGCCTGCTGTTCACTGGTCATCCGGACCTGCGGCGCCTTTTGACGGATTATGGCTTCGAAGGATTTCCACTTCGCAAGGATTTTCCGACGACGGGCTATGTCGAGGTTCGCTACGACGACACAGTGAAGCGGGTCGTGTATGAGCCGGTGCAGTTGCGTCAGGAGTTCCGCAATTTCGATTTCTTGTCTCCGTGGGAAGGCACTGACTATGTGCTGCCGGGTGACGAGAAGAAGAGCTAATATCGGGTATCCATTGGGCGGATCTTCCCGCTTTGACCCGACCAGATACGCGCTCATCGGAGCAGACGAGAATGACAGAACATAACGTCCGTAATTTCACGATCAACTTCGGGCCGGAACATCCGTCCGCGCATGGCGTGCTGCGGCTTGTACTCGAACTCGACGGAGAAATCGTGGAGCGCGTCGATCCACATGTAGGGCTTCTGCACCGTGGGACCGAAAAGCTGATCGAGGCGAAGACCTATCTTCAGGCGCTGCCATATTTTGACCGGCTCGATTATGTCGCGCCGATGAATCAGGAACACGCCTATTCGCTCGCCGTTGAAAAACTGCTCGGCCTGGAGATTCCGATCCGGGGTCAGTTGATCCGTGTGCTCTATTCCGAGATCGGGCGAATCCTGTCGCATCTTATGAACGTCACCACACAGGCCATGGACGTCGGTGCCCTGACGCCGCCGCTCTGGGGTTTCGAGGAGCGTGAGAAGTTGATGGTGTTCTATGAGCGTGCCAGTGGCTCGCGCATGCACGCCGCCTATTTCCGCCCCGGCGGTGTCCATCAGGATTTACCGCCCGAACTCGTCGAGGATATCGGCAAGTGGTGCGAGCAGTTTGACGAGAAATGCGACGACATCGAAGGTCTTCTGACTGGCAATCGTATTTTCAAGCAGCGAAACGTCGATATAGGCGTGATATCGCTTGCCGATGCATGGGCCTGGGGCTTCTCGGGAGTTCTTGTTCGCGGCTCGGGCGCCGCCTGGGATCTGCGCCGCTCGCAGCCCTATGAATGCTATTCTGAACTGGATTTCGAGATTGCGGTCGGCAAGAATGGCGATTGCTTCGACCGGTATCTGATCCGCATGTTCGAGATGCGTCAATCGAACCGGATCATGAAGCAGTGCGTGGAACGGTTGCTCGGCAAGGATCGGACCGGACCCGTGTCGGCTATCGACGGCAAGGTCGTGCCGCCGAAGCGTGGCGAGATGAAGCGCTCGATGGAAGCGCTGATTCATCACTTCAAGCTTTATACCGAGGGCTACCATGTGCCCGCCGGCGAGGTCTATGCCGCTGTCGAAGCGCCCAAGGGCGAATTCGGCGTCTATGTCGTGGCTGATGGCACCAACAAGCCTTACCGTTGCAAGATCCGAGCGCCGGGTTATGCGCACCTGCAGGCGATGGATTTCCTTTGCAAGGGCCATCAGCTCGCCGACGTCTCGGCGGTACTCGGCTCGCTCGACATCGTGTTCGGGGAGGTCGATCGCTGATGAGGAAAATCGCCCTGGCTTTGATGATCGGAGTGCTTCCCGCTGCGGCATTCGCGCAGGAGGATGCTCCGAGTCTCACCAGTGGCGCCTCCATGGGCCAACTCATAGCGGAAGGTTACGAGATCAAGGCGGCCGTTCCCAACGGCAAGTCCTTCGTCGTCTTCCTGCAAAAAGATTCAACGGGTTACGCATGCCAGATGACGACCTTGTCGCGCGCGGTATGCGGCAAGATAAATTGATAGGGCGCGAAGAGAATGTCCGTACGTCGATTAGCCGATGATAGCGTCCAGCCGCCGAGCTTTGCATTCAGCAAGGAAAACGCGGCTTGGGCCAAGGCAACGATCAAGAAATACCCGAAGGGTCGCGAGCAATCCGCGATCATCCCGCTGATGATGCGCGCCCAGGAGCAGGAAGGCTGGGTTTCGAAGGCTGCGATCGAATCGATTTCCGACATGCTCGGCATGGCGTATATTCGTGGGCTGGAGGTCGCGACCTTCTACACTCAGTTCCAGCTGCAGCCCGTGGGCACGCGTGCTCATATCCAGGTCTGCGGCACCACGCCCTGCATGCTGCGCGGCGCGGAAGATCTGATTTCGGTCTGTAAGTCCAAAATCCACCCCGATGCGCATCATCTCAACGCCGACGGCACGCTATCCTGGGAAGAGGTCGAATGTCTTGGCGCTTGCGTGAACGCGCCCATGGTGGCGATCTTCAAGGACACATATGAGGACCTGACGCCGCGCCAGCTCGAATATATCATCGAGCGTTTCGAGGCCGGCAAGCCAGGCGACGTGAAGACGGGCACCCAGATCGACCGCATCTTTTCGGCGCCGTTTGGGGGGCTGACGTCGCTCAACGAGCCCACCTCCGAATTGAAGCCCAAGACGCCGCGTGCTAAACCGAAGGCATCGGCGGCGGCAGAAGGTACCGACACGCCGCCGTCCAACGCGGCCAAGCCGAACACCGACACCATAGAGACCAATCCGGCTATCAAGACGCCTGCCGATGGCAAGAGTGCGACCCCGGGCGGACCTGAAGCCAAGTCCGTACCGCAGGCCGAGGACAAGGCGGCGCCACAATCGGCACCCGCCTCGGATGCGGGCACCAAGAGCGATAGCTAAATTGTCGGCGCAAGCCGAATACGAGACAAAGCGCGGAACAAGCCATGCTGACTGACAAGGATCGCATCTTCACCAACATCTACGGCCTCAAGGACAAATCCTTGAAGGGCGCGATGGCGCGTGGTCACTGGGAAAATACCAAGGGCCTACTTGAAAAGGGCCGGGATTGGATCGTCAATGAGGTGAAGGCCTCGGGCCTTCGCGGCCGTGGTGGCGCGGGCTTCCCCACCGGCCTCAAATGGTCCTTCATGCCGAAGGAAAGCGATGGCAGGCCGCATTACCTCGTCGTCAATGCCGACGAGTCCGAGCCCGGCACCTGCAAGGACCGCGACATCATGCGCCACGATCCGCATACGCTGATCGAGGGCTGCGTGGTGGCCTCATTCGCAATGGCGGCGCATGTCGCCTACATCTATGTTCGTGGCGAGTTCATCCGCGAGCGCGAGGCGCTGCAGGCGGCGATCGACGAATGCTACGAAGCAGGATTGCTGGGCAAAAACAACAAGCTCGGCTATGATATTGATATTTACGTTCATCACGGTGCCGGTGCCTATATCTGTGGCGAGGAGACCGCGCTGCTCGAAAGCCTTGAGGGCAAGAAGGGCCAGCCGCGCCTGAAGCCGCCGTTCCCGGCCAATATGGGCCTTTATGGTTGCCCGACGACCGTCAACAATGTCGAGTCGATTGCCGTGACACCGACCATCCTGCGCCGTGGAGCGATATGGTTCTCGTCGTTCGGCCGTCCGAACAATGTCGGTACCAAGCTCTATTCGATCTCCGGCCACGTCAACCGTCCCTGCACCGTGGAAGACGCGATGGGGATCACCTTCGAGGAACTGATCGAGAAGCATTGTGGCGGCATTCGCGGCGGCTGGGACAACCTGCTTGCCGTCATTCCGGGCGGTGCCTCGGTACCTTGCGTGCCGGGCGCGACGATGCGCAATGCAATTATGGATTTCGACGGTCTGCGCGAACATGGTTCGGGTCTCGGTACGGCAGCCGTCATCGTCATGGATAAATCGACGGATATCGTCAAGGCGATCTGGCGTCTCTCGGCCTTTTACAAGCATGAGAGCTGCGGCCAATGCACGCCGTGCCGCGAAGGCACTGGCTGGATGATGCGGGTTATGGAGCGGATGGTGCGCGGTCAGGCGCAGAAGCGCGAGATCGACATGCTGTTCCAGGTCACCAAGCAGGTGGAAGGCCATACGATCTGCGCGCTCGGCGACGCAGCAGCATGGCCGATCCAGGGCCTGATCCGGCACTTCCGGCCCGTCATGGAAGCCCGTATCGACGAATATACCCGCAATGCCAGCGCGCATGGTGCGGTTCTCGAAGCCGCTGAATAAGAGAAGACGATGGTCAAGGCCGGCAAACAGGATGACGAGAAGGTGGTGGCTGACGAAGCCGCCTCGTTCTCGAATCTTGCCGAGACCTCGGCCAAGCTTTTCGCTGAACAGGCCGCCGCCATGACCGTGTTCACGGCGTATGGGATCAGTGTTGCCGCGCAGATGACGGGCATGATGCTTGGCGCGCTGCGCGGTCCGACTCAAGCCCAGGAAACGAGAGAGCCTGAGACAAAGCCCCCGGCAGAAGCCAAGGGCAATGTCGTACCGTTGCGTCCTGTACAGGAGGCCAAGCCGCATGCGCCAGTCAAGTCGCCTGTTGCAAAGGCGCCTGTTACGAAAGCGCCTGTTGCAAAGGCACCCGCTCACAAACCGGGGACTGCCAAGCCGACGGCTTCCAGGGCAGAGACCGCCGCTCGAAAGGTTGCGACTTCCAAACCAGCGACTAAGGCAGACACAGCATCTGGCGACGACCTCAAGAGGATCCCGGGCATCGGGCCTCGGCTCGAAAAGGTCTTGAACGATCGTGGCATCGCCCGGTTCGGCGACCTAGCAGCTCTTAGCAAGGCGGCCTTGAAGAAGCTTGACGACGAACTTGGCCTCGAGGGCCGGGTGATCCGCGACGACTGGGTGGGGCAGGCGAAGGTGCTTTCCGGAGGGAAGGGCTAATGCAGCTTGCCGAGTTCAATATGGGGCATCTCCGTTATCCGATCGACGATCCGCGCGTACGGCGTTTCGTGACTGCACTCGACATGGTCAACTCAATCGCCGAGCGCATGCCGGGTTTCGTTTGGCGGCTCAAGAGCGACTCCGGCAATGCCACTGAAATCCCGGTGTACGACGACCCGAGGATCGTGCCCAATCTCAGTGTGTGGACTGACATTGAATCGCTCGAGAGTTTCGTTTGGAAGACCGTGCACAAGACGTTCTACGAGCGGCGCGGACAGTGGTTCGAAGTGCTGGAAAAGCAGAATTTCGTGATGTGGCCGGTCGGAGACGGGCACGAGCCGACGCTTGTGGAAGCCAAGGAACGGCTCGAACATCTCAATCAATATGGCGACAGCGACCAGGCATTCGGCTGGTCCTATGCGCCGCAGACAAGGCTCTGGCTAGAAGCGCGTTGTGCGTGAGGCGGGAAGGCGAATATGACGAAGCTGAAAGTTGACGGAAAAGAAATCGAAGTGCCGGATCACTTCACGCTGTTGCAGGCGTGCGAGGAGGCTGGTGCCGAAGTTCCGCGCTTCTGTTTTCACGAGCGGCTGTCGGTTGCCGGCAATTGCCGCATGTGTCTGATCGAGGTGAAGGGCGGACCGCCCAAGCCAGCCGCCTCCTGCGCGATGGGCGTGCGCGATATCCGCGGCGGCCCGAACGGCGAGTTGCCTGAAGTGTTCACCAACACGCCGATGGTCAAGAAGGCCCGCGAAGGCGTGATGGAATTCCTGCTGATCAACCACCCCCTGGATTGCCCGATCTGCGACCAGGGCGGCGAGTGCGACCTGCAGGACCAGGCGATGACCTTCGGCGTCGATGCGTCGCGCTACCAGGAAAACAAGCGCGCGGTCGAAGACAAATATATCGGCCCGTTGGTCAAGACAGTGATGAACCGCTGCATCCATTGCACGCGCTGCGTCCGCTTCACCACCGAAGTCGCCGGCATCAGCGAGCTCGGCTTGATCGGTCGTGGCGAGGATGCCGAGATCACCACCTATCTCGAACAGGCGATGACGTCGGAGCTTCAGGGCAATGTCGTCGATCTCTGCCCGGTCGGCGCCCTGACCTCCAAGCCGTTTGCCTTCACCGCCCGTCCCTGGGAACTCAACAAGACCGAATCCGTCGACGTGATGGATGCGGTCGGTTCGGCGATCCGCATCGACAGTCGTGGACGTGAAGTGATGCGCATCCTTCCGCGCGTCAACGAGGACATCAACGAGGAATGGATTTCCGACAAGACCCGCCACGTCGTGGACGGTCTCAGGACCCAGCGCCTCGATCGCCCCTACGTGCGCAGGGATGGTCGTCTCGTGCCCGCGACCTGGGCCGAAGCCTTCTCCACAATCAAATCGGCGGTTGCGGCAACGACCGGCGACAAGATCGGCGCGATCGCCGGTGACCTCGCGACCGTTGAGGAAATGTATGCGCTCGGCGAACTGATGAAGGCGCTGGGCTCGGAGAATGTCGATTGTCGCCAGGATGGCTCCGCAGTGGATCCTTCGCTCGGTCGTTCGAGCTATATCTTCAACCCGACCATTGCAGGCATAGAAGATGCCGATGCACTGCTCATCGTCGGCGCCAATCCGCGCTGGGAAGCAGCGATCCTCAATGCACGCATCCGCAAGCGCTGGCGCCGGGGAGATTTCCCGATTGGCCTCATTGGTGAAGCTGCGGATCTGCGCTATGACTACGAATACCTGGGCGGCGGTCCTGAATCGCTGACTGAAGTTGTCGATGGCACGTCGAAATTCTTCTCCAAGCTCAAGCGTGCCAAGAAACCGATGATCATTGTGGGGCAGGGCGCTCTGTCGCGCAGTGACGGCAAGGGCGTACTGGCCAGCATAGCCTCGCTCGCCTATGCGGCGGGCGCGATCAAGGACGGCTGGAATGGCCTGGGCTTCCTGCACACAGCAGCATCACGCGTCGGCGGTCTCGATATCGGCTTCGTGCCAGGCCCCAACGGCGTCGATGCGGCAACGCAGGTCACCACGATGGACGTGCTGTTTCTGCTTGGTGCAGATGAACTCAATCTCGCCAAGAAGGGCGCCAACCTCACGGTCTATATCGGCTCGCACGGAGACAATGGCGCATCGAATGCCGATGTCATCCTGCCGGGCGCGGCCTATACGGAAAAAGCCGGTATCTTCGTCAATACCGAGGGCCGCGTGCAGATGAGCCAACGCGCCAATTTCGCGCCTGGTGATGCGAGGGAAGACTGGGCGATCATCCGGGCGCTGTCGGACACGCTCGGCAAGCGCTTGCCCTTTGATTCGCTTTCGCAATTGCGCTCGAAACTCTGTGCCGCCTTCCCGCATCTCGCCAGAGAAGACGAGATCAGGCAGGGTGGCGCCGACGAAATTGCCGCAGTGGCGAAAAAACCGAGGAAAATGGGCAAGTCCGGGTTTGCTTCTCCGGTCAAAGACTTCTATTTGACGAACCCGATAGCGCGCGCTTCTGCTGTCATGGCGGAATGCTCTGCACTGGCCCGCAACAACTTCAAAGCTGCGGCGGAATAGGCTGAAGGCAAGGGATTATGGACGCATTCATTTCAACCTATGTCTGGCCGCTTCTGATCATGGTCGCGCAGTCACTGCTGCTGCTCGTGACTCTCTTGATCTTCATTGCCTTCATCCTGCTGGCCGACCGCAAGATCTGGGCCGCAGTGCAGTTGCGCCGTGGACCGAATGTGGTGGGTCCGTTCGGACTTTTCCAGTCCTTCGCCGACCTGATCAAGTTTGTGCTCAAGGAACCGGTCATCCCCTCGGGAGCCAATAAGGGCGTGTTCCTGCTGGCCCCGCTGGTGGCGGTGACGCTGGCGCTCGCGACCTACGCCGTCATCCCGGTCAACAACGGCTGGGTGATCGCCAATATCAATGTCGGCATTCTCTATGTCTTCGCCATCTCCTCGCTCGAGGTCTATGGCGTGATCATGGGTGGTTGGGCTTCGAACTCGAAATATCCTTTCCTCGGTGCGCTGCGTTCGGCGGCGCAGATGGTGTCCTATGAAGTCTCGATCGGCTTCGTCATCGTCTGCGTGCTGCTCTGCGTCGGCTCGTTGAACCTGACCGATATCGTTCTCGCGCAGCAGGACGGCCTCGGCACCAAGCTTGGCCTGATTCCGTCCTTCCTTGACTGGCATTGGCTGTCGCTGTTCCCGATGTTCATCGTGTTCTTCATTTCGGCTTTGGCCGAGACCAACCGTCCGCCCTTCGATCTTCCGGAAGCGGAATCGGAACTGGTCGCCGGCTTCATGGTCGAATATGGCTCGACGCCCTATATGATGTTCATGCTCGGCGAATACGCGGCCATTGTGCTGATGTGCTCGTTGACCACCATCCTGTTTCTGGGCGGATGGCTGCCGCCGGTGGATTTCTGGCTGATCAATTGGGTGCCCGGCATCGTCTGGTTCCTGCTCAAGGTGTGCATGTGCTTCTTCATGTTCGCCATGGTGAAGGCCTTCGTGCCGCGCTACCGCTACGACCAGTTGATGCGCCTGGGCTGGAAGGTATTCCTGCCGATCTCTCTCGCCATGGTCGTTATTACCGCATTTGTTCTTAAGCTGACGGGGTGGGCATAATGGCTGGTCACGATCACACTGCCACTGCTACGCCGGTTACCGCCGGAAGTTCAGGCATGAGCACGATCAAGCAATCCATACGCTCGCTGTTCCTGCTGGAGTTTGTCGGCGCATTCTTCCTGACCATGCGCTACTTCTTCAAGGCCAAGGCGACGATCAACTATCCGTTCGAAAAAGGACCGCTCAGCCCGCGTTTCCGCGGTGAGCATGCGCTGCGCCGCTATCCGAACGGCGAGGAACGATGCATCGCCTGCAAGCTCTGCGAGGCGATCTGTCCTGCCCAGGCCATCACCATCGAAGCCGGGCCGCGCCGCAACGACGGTACTCGCCGGACGGTGCGCTACGATATCGACATGGTGAAGTGCATCTATTGCGGCTTCTGCCAGGAGGCTTGCCCCGTCGATGCAATCGTCGAGGGGCCGAATTTCGAATTCGCCACTGAAAGCCGCGAAGAGCTTTACTACGACAAGGATCGGCTGCTGGAAAACGGCGATCGATGGGAGCGGGAAATCGCCCGCAACATCGCGATGGATTCGCCGTATCGCTGATCCATCGAACACGAGATTACCCGGTTCGCGCCGGGTTGAAATTTTAAAGTAGGCCACGGCGGCGGACAAAGCATCCGCTCCGGGCGAAGTGAAGGGCAGGGCCGGCAGGCCTCATCGCCCGGGGATGAAAAAGGCGCCATTATGGGTCTACAGGCTCTGTTTTTCTATCTGTTCGCGTTCGTCGCAGTGGCGTCGGCGTTCATGGTCATCTGGGCGAAGAATCCGGTTCACTCCGTGCTCTTCCTGATCCTCACCTTCGTCAATGCGGCGGGGCTGTTCCTGCTGACCGGCGCCGAGTTCCTGGCGATGATCCTGCTCGTCGTTTATGTCGGCGCCGTGGCGGTGCTGTTCCTTTTCGTCGTCATGATGCTGGATATCGATTTCGCCAAGCTTCGCGCCAGTGCGCTCGACTATGCGCCAGTCGGTGTGCTGATCGGCCTGATCCTGGCGGCCGAACTCGTGATCGTCATCGGTGGTTCGTCGTTCACGCCTGATGTGGCCAAGAGCATTTCCATGCCGATCCCGCCAGTAACGGAACGGACGAACACGGCGGCGCTCGGCGACGTGCTCTATACGCATTACGTCTATTTCTTCCAGATCGCCGGCCTGGTGCTGCTCGTCGCCATGATCGGGGCGATCGTGCTGACGCTGAAGCATCGCACCGACATCAAGCGCCAGAATATCGGACGGCAAGTGGCACGCACGCCGGAGACCGCGATCTCCGTCGTCAATCCGAAACCCGGTGAGGGCCTCTGAGGCGAAGGACAAATCAAATGGAAATCACTCTCGGCCATTACCTCACCATCAGCGCCATCCTGTTCATGCTCGGCGTCTTCGGCATCTTCCTGAACCGCAAGAACGTCATCGTCATCCTGATGTCGATCGAGCTCATGCTGCTCGCCGTCAACATCAACATGGTGGCTTTCTCGGCCTTCCTGAACGACATCACCGGCCAGGTGTTCGCGCTGTTTATCCTGACTGTTGCGGCCGCAGAGGCTGCGATCGGTCTTGCAATTCTCGTCGTCTTCTACCGCAACCGCGGGACGATCGCGGTCGAAGATGTCAATATGATGAAGGGCTGAGGACGCTATGCTCATCTACAAACTCATCGTCTTCCTGCCTCTTCTCGGCGCATTCATCGTCGGTCTTGGTGGATCGTCGATCGGCGCCAAAGCCTCGGAGTATATCACGACAGGTCTGATGCTCGTCGTCGCCGTCCTGTCATGGTATGTCTTCTTCGACGTGGCGATGTCGGAGACCGGTCAGCACATCACCGTTCCCGTCATGCGCTGGGTCCAATCCGGCGGCGTCGATGTCGAATGGGCTTTGCGGATCGATACGCTGACGGCCGTGATGTTCGTCGTCGTCAACTCGGTATCGAGCCTCGTGCATGTCTATTCGATCGGCTACATGCATCACGATCCGCATCGTCCGCGCTTCTTCGCCTATCTCTCGCTCTTCACCTTCGCCATGCTGATGCTGGTGACCTCGGATAACCTGCTGCAGATGTTCTTCGGCTGGGAAGGCGTGGGCCTGGCGTCCTATCTGCTGATCGGCTTCTGGTATAAAAAACCCTCGGCCAATGCCGCTGCGATGAAGGCCTTCATCGTCAACCGCGTCGGCGATTTCGGCTTCGCGCTTGGCATTTTCGGCTGTTTCGTGCTGTTCGGCTCGATCAACCTGGAATCGATCTTTGCCGCCGCCGCGACCTATGTGCCGGCCGGCGCAGATCACGCCGCTGCTGCGACGGAAGCTGCCGCCGAGCATATGCCTGCGGCCACCGATATTGTACTGACCCTGTTTGGCTATCATCTCGATAAAGCCGCTGCCGTTACCGGCGTCTGCCTGTTGCTGTTCATGGGCGCAATGGGCAAGTCGGCACAGTTCCTGCTGCACACCTGGCTGCCGGACGCCATGGAAGGCCCGACCCCGGTTTCGGCCCTCATCCATGCCGCGACCATGGTCACCGCCGGTGTCTTCCTCGTTGCCCGCATGTCGCCGCTATTCGAGCATTCGCATACGGCGCTGATGGTGGTGACCCTGGTCGGCGCGATCACAGCGTTTTTTGCGGCTTCGGTCGGCCTCGTACAGAACGACATCAAGCGCGTCATTGCCTATTCGACGTGCTCACAGCTCGGCTATATGTTCGTGGCGCTCGGTCTGGGGGCTTATGGCGCGGCGATCTTCCATCTCTTCACCCACGCCTTTTTCAAGGCGCTGCTGTTTCTATGCGCCGGTTCGGTCATCCATGCCGTGTCCGACGAGCAGGACATGCGCCGCATGGGTGGCCTGCGCACGCATATCCCGAAGACCTTCTGGATGATGACGATCGGTACGCTCGCAATTACCGGCCTCGGCATCCCGGGGACGTCGATCGGCTTTGCGGGCTTCTTCTCCAAGGACGCGATCATAGAATCCTCATGGGCGTCACACAGCCCGCTCGCCGGCTTCGCCTTCTCGCTCCTGGTCATCGCCGCCGTATTCACCAGCTTCTATTCCTGGCGCCTGATCTTCATGACTTTCTTCGGCAAGCCGCGCGCATCGCATGATGTGATGCATCATGTGCACGAGTCGCCGAATGTCATGCTGGTTCCGCTCTACGTCCTGGCGATCGGCGCTGTCTTTGCTGGCGTCATCTTTCACGATCAGTTCTTCGGCGAGGAATATGCCGCTTTCTGGAAGGGCGCGCTCTTTACCGCACCAGGCAACGAGATCGTGGAGCACTATCATCACGTGCCGCTGCTGGTGAAATGGTCGGCCTTCATCGCCATGGTGCTCGGCTTCGCGGTCGCATACCTCTTCTATATCAGGTCCACGTGGCTTCCGGACTACTTCGCCAAGCAGCAGCATGGTCTCTACCAGTTCCTGCTCAACAAGTGGTATTTTGACGAACTCTATGACTTCCTGTTCGTCCGTTCCGCCAAGTGGCTGGGCCGTTTCCTGTGGAAGCGGGGTGACGGCACCGTCATCGACGGCTTGGGTCCGAACGGCGTCGCGGCGCGCGTCGTCGATGTCACCGGCCAGGTCGTGCGGGTGCAGACCGGCTACCTCTATCACTACGCCTTCGTGATGCTGATCGGTATCGCCGGCCTTGTTACCTGGATGATGCTCGGGAGTTCCTTCTGATGACCGATTGGCCACTTCTTTCAACGGTCACCTTCCTGCCGCTGGTCGGCGTGGCGATCCTGCTCGCCATGCGTGGCGACGGCGAGAGCGGACGCCAGAACGTGCTCTATATCTCGCTGTTCACCACGGTCGCAACCTTCCTTCTGTCGCTGGTCGTCTGGATCGGCTTCGACAATGCCAATGCCGGCTTCCAGTTCGTCGAGAAAATGAATTGGCTGAATACCGGCATATCCTACCATCTAGGCGTCGACGGCATCTCGATGCTGTTCGTCGTGCTGACGACTTTCCTCATGCCGTTCTGCGTGCTGGCAAGCTGGGTCTCGATCGAGAACCGGCTCAAGGAATACATGATCGCCTTCCTGCTGCTCGAAACGCTGATGCTCGGCGTCTTCGTATCGCTCGATATCGTGCTGTTCTACGTGTTCTTCGAAGCCGGCTTGATCCCGATGTTCATCATCATCGGCGTCTGGGGCGGCAAGGACCGGGTCTATGCGTCCTACAAGTTCTTCCTCTACACACTGCTCGGCTCTGTGCTGATGTTGCTCGCGATCATGGCGATGTACTGGGATGCCGGCACGACCGACATCACAGCGCTTCTGGCGCACAAGTTCCCGCCTGAGATGCAGACCTATCTGTGGCTTGCCTTTTTCGCCTCATTCGCGGTGAAGATGCCGATGTGGCCGGTCCATACCTGGCTACCGGACGCGCACGTGCAGGCACCGACAGCGGGTTCAGTCATCCTGGCCGGGATCCTGCTGAAACTCGGCGGGTATGGCTTCCTGCGCTTCTCGCTGCCGATGTTCCCACTGGCGTCCGAATATTTCGCGCCCTTCGTCTTCGCGCTCTCCGTTGTTGCGATCATCTACACCTCGCTCGTGGCGATGATGCAGGAGGATATGAAAAAGCTGATCGCCTATTCCTCCGTTGCTCACATGGGCTATGTCACGATGGGCATCTTCGCAGCCAACGTGCAGGGCGTGCAGGGTGCGCTGTTCCAGATGCTTTCGCACGGCATCGTGTCTGCCGCACTCTTCCTTTGCGTCGGCGTG
>Ga0164290_1002441_pt1 | contig 13014 bp, 13 predicted proteins | sample Micstemetagenome_FD_108782 | JGI IMG/M metagenome (GOLD analysis project Ga0164290, IMG submission 108782) | Contaminated culture microbial community from soil near Moab, Utah, USA - Microcoleus steenstrupii SON62 (Illumina Assembly) | ecosystem: Environmental > Terrestrial > Soil > Soil crust... | reverse complement strand
CGCGGCAGCAGGTCGGCAGGAAGGGAGGTTATCTTGGGTGACTGTGGATCGGAGCCTGCGACGTCCTTCGCGCCAGCCTCGCGCTGGTCACTGCCCTTATGGCGGGATTCGTTCTGGCCCGCTTTCGAGACAAGCGTCTCAAAGCTCTCGCCGCCATCAGCATCGTCTGTGCTGGTCGCGGATTGCTGGTCGCGGGGAGTTGATGAGACGGCGGGAGGAGACTGCGGCAGGCCTGTCCGTAATTGGTCCATCATCAGTTGCTTCCTGTCGAAAGAAGTGCGTCAATATCTTTCAGCTTGGAGCGACCCGCGCTCACGAAATCCTCGACCTCGACGATCCTGGAATCGAGCGCCTGCTTTTTTGTCTGGTCTTGCAGGTTCTGGGTGCTGGGAAGCGGAGAAGCCAGTGCCGTCTCAGACGCTTTGGCAACCCGCTCGGACATCATGTCTCTGTATTCCTTGTCCACCATGACACGCTCGACTTGCCTCAGACTGTCGCCACCAGGTTCCTTGAGAACCTCTTCCGCCACGACGCGTGCGGCGTCCCTCAGGAAACGGTCCTTTGGCGAAAGCGACGTGTCTGAAATCTCGGTGAGCGTTTCAAGCACACCATTGATGCCGTCGCTCGGAATATTAACGATGCCGGAGTAGAGCTCGGCCAATGCCAGTTGGCCTCTGTCGTCGGGATTTGACAGCCTGCGCGCCTCGCGCGAAGCAAAGTCGGCAATGGGCCTGTTGCCGTCGATTGCCGCGCGGCGTCCGAGCCTGAGATAGATTTCCCGCTGGCGCTTGCGCTCGATGAGCGAGAGCACAGCCTTGATCTCGTCCGGCGGAAGCGCATTCTCGTGATCGAGCGCCAGGGAGACGAATATCTCGGCGAATTGTGATGCATAAGGGGAATTCATGTAGCGTCGCGCATACCGGCGTGCATATGGCAGAGCGCGAACCGTGTCGCCTTTCTTGGAGGTTATGCCGAGTGAGCGGCGTAAAGCCGCCTCTTCGATGATCGTGCCTGGCGCCTCGTCGCGCGCCCAATCGAAGAACTTGAGCGCGATATCGGTCTCCTTCTCCATCAGCGCGTTGGCGCCAATCAGCTCGATATAGGGACCGATGCGCGTGTTGCGATACTCCGGCACGACTTCCTTCAACTGCTTGAGCGTGGTCGCTCCCCTCCCCGACAGATAGCGCCTGAGAATGCTGGTGAGGCGGTTGTCGAAATTGCCTTCGATGTCACGTTCGGCGAGGATATCGAGCGTCGCGGGATTGCCACCGCTCATCGCATAGATTAGCGCCGCATCGACGTTCCGCGGGTCGTCGAAGACAGCCATATCGATGGTACGCAGCCGCTTGTCGATCTCGTCCAGCAGGTAGCGCTGCATCTCCACAGAGTTGAGATCGCCGTTGATCACCTTGTCCTGGATGGTCTGTAGTGAGCGGATCATGAGATAGGGCGGCGCAGATTCGACCTGCTCCTGCGCGAAAACGCCTTCGGCCTTGCCAGAAGTCAGGCAGATCAGCGTCATCAATCCCAGGCAGGTCGCGCGAAGCGTCATTGACTACTCCACATTGGCCTGGAGCAGGATCTCGATGCGTCGATTCGACGGATCGAGAGGTGCTTCCGGCAGCTTCAAGCGATGATCAGCGAACCCTGATATCTGGGAGACACGATTTTCATCCACACCGGCGCGCAACAGCATGAAATAGGCGCTCTGCGCGCGTGCGGTCGACAGCCGCCAGTTGTCATAGGATTTGGATTTGTAGGGCCGCCCATCGGTGTGTCCGCGAATGGCGATCTGACCCTTCATGCTCTTCAGTATTACGGCGATCTTGTCCATCGCCACGACCGTTTCCTTGTTGGGAATCGCCGATCCGGACCGGAACATGGGCGTCTTGACCTGATCGGAGATGCTGATCAGCATACCGCCTTCGGCCGGCGTGACTTGCAAACCTTCGGCGAGATAGCCAGCATTGGGGCCAAGCGCCTTACGCAACGCCGCCTGTAGTTTATCGGCGATCTTCGCGGCATCGGCCGCCTTCTGTTCGGCCGCATCAAGCTTGCCGTCCTTGTCCTTGTCGAACTGGGCCAGCAACGCCTTGTCCGTCTTGCCAAACTTGTCCTTGTCGGCCGTGCCGTCCTTATCCTTTTCCTTGTCCGTCTTGCCGAGCCTGTCCTTATCGGACTGGCCGAGCTTGTCCTTATCTGTCTTGCCGTTCTCGTCCTTGTCCGATTGGGCCGCGTTCGGCTTATCGGCGTCGGACATGCCATCCTTGTCGGTCAAGCCGTCGCCGGACTTGAGGTCGCCGGTTTCTTTTTCGCCGCTCTTCTTGTCGCCCCGTTCGGCGTCGCCCTTGAAGAGGGAGTCCGGATCATCGGCATTGACGATCTCGCCATCACCGGGAAGCCCGGCGGTTTCAGCAGGAACATCGCTCGCATTGGCGGGGGACGTTTTCGATATCTCGACCTGCTGCGTCCAAAAATCCGGGTCGAAAATGTCTTTGAAGGCCGGCCCTCCATCAGCACCCGTGCCAGGGCCGGCATCGTTCGCGCCCCCGTCACCCTTGATGCTGATATTGGCCTTGTCCTCGGTCTCCTGCGCGATCTCGGCGATCACGGCGTAGGGATTTTCGAAATAATCCGCTTCGGATGCTTTCACTTGATCCATGTCGGACGTCTTGTTGTCTTCCTGACCGGGATCGCTTTCGTTGTCCGCCGACTTGCCGTCCTTCTTGTCCTGCTGCTCCGCGGAGGAGTCGTTCTTTTCCTTCGCCCGCTTCGGCGTCTGGATGCCTTCGTCCGGCGGCACTTCGCTGGTCAACTTGATCGGGTTGAAATAGCTGGCGACGGCGGCCTTTGTCTCTTCGTTGGCGGCATTGACCAGCCACATGATAAGAAAGAAGGCCATCATGGCAGTCATGAAGTCGGCATAGGCGATCTTCCACGCGCCATGACCGCCGTGTTCCTCGTGTCCTCGGTTTCGCTTGACGATGATGATTTCATTTTTGCCGTGATGGTGGCTTTCCGCCTCGCTCATTCCATCACCTCGGCAAGCGATTGCGCCCAGGCCGAGAGCCGGGTTGTCAGCACTGTCTCGTTGATCTCAACGAAAATGTCCGTCGTCTCGGCCTCTATATGCCGGCAGGGAACGCCATCGGCTTCGAGCCGCGGCTTGAGCAATTCGAAAAGATGTGCGGGACCACGCACGAGAACTTCCGCCGCCTTCTCTTCGATGAAGGCGTTGTGCACCGCCTCGGCAAGTGCCACGACCGATCGACGCGCGAGATCCGCTTCCACGACGGGCAGCAGAACCTGGAGCGCCTGGTCGGCGACCGATTGGGAAATAGCATGCGTCATGTCGAAGAACCGCGCATGGATCACGCTCATGATCTCGTTTTGATGCCGGTCCTCCATCGCCTGCATTTCGCGGGAATGTTCCTCGGCGATTGCCGCGATGTCGCCCGCGAAGCGCTCTTCGCACTCCGCGACCGCCGTAGCGTAGCCTTCCTGGCGCGCAGTCTCGCGCTCGGCCTCCAAATCGATGGCAGGTTCCGGCTCGGAAGAGAATCCAAGGTCGTCGAGCGGTGAGCCGGCAAGGCTCGAAAGGATATCTGTCTCGACCAGCGCGGTGGATTCCGGAATACTGAAATCCTTGAGATACTTCGTCAGCATGGCATTCATCGCCGCCGCCATCTTTCTCTGGAGTCTGCCGCGTTGACCTGCGGCCTCTTGATGCGGAAAACTAGAAGCTCAATCTTGTGCGAAGATGAAATGCGTTGGGCCGCGTCAGGGCAATAACGCGGCCCAACTTCCCATTTCGCGCCGATGACCGACGGCGCGGTGGAACGGGTGTTCCAAAACCCTCAGACGCCGACCGGCCCGATCGACTGAAGTTTCCCGGAAATAGCCCGGGCAGAGATTGCCGGAGCCTCAGATGCCCCGACTGGCGCGCCCTCAGCGATTACTTGAATAGCTGGAGGATATTTTCGGCGTTGGAATTGGCGATCGAGAGCGCCTGGATGCCGAGCTGCTGCTGCGTTTGCAGTGCTTTCAGCTTGGTCGATTCTTCATTCATGTCGGCATCGACGAGACGGCCGATGCCCTTGTCGATCACGTCCATCAATGTCGCGACGAAATCGTCCTGCATGTCGATGCGCATGTTGATCGAGCCCAGCGTCGCCGCCGAGTCGGTGAGCGTCATCAGCATGGAATCGACAGCCGAGATCATGCCATCGACTTCCAAGTCCGTGGTGTTGGTCGATAGCGCGATTTCCGTGCCGGACGCGGCCGTCGTGGAGCCGGCGTCGATAAGGAAGTAGGTGGAGGTCGTGGTTCCGGTGCCGAACGTCTGAGTTGTCACGACGGAACGAGTCAGGATGCCCTGCCCGGCGTCGTTGGTGTCGATCAGTGTCGAGCTACGGGTATCGAATTCGAGCGTTTCGACGGCAACAGTGCCATCGGAGGCGCGGTTGAAGGAACCAACCATCTCGACCGTGGTCGGGGGGAATGTCGTGTCATTGTAAAGCCAGTTCTCGCCGGAGAACGATGCCGACTCCGAAATCGACTGCAACTGGCGCTTCAGTTCGCGAAGTTCCTCGTTGATCTTGTTCTTGTCGACGCCGGGCTCACGTGCGGCGACCAGCTTGGACTTGATCTCGGTAACAACTTCGATCGTAGATTCGAGGCCGGTATAGGCCGTATCTGTCTTCGCCGCGCCCAGTCCGAGGGCGTCCTGAACAGTGGATAGCGCCTTGTTGTCGGACCGCATGGTCGTTGCGATCGACCAGTAAGCAGCATTATCCGACGCCGTTTCCACGCGGTAGCCGGACGAAACGCGCTGTTGCGTCGTGTCCATCTTCTGGTTGATATCGCGCAACGTCTGCAGGGCAGCCATAGCGGCTGCATTGGTCATCATACTGGTCATATCATTTGCCCCATAGGGAGTTTCAGGGACATTCCGGAGTCTACGCACCGGCAATGGCAGTTACGCTTCATGCTTATCGACACCGCTTTGCCCTGGGCGACCGATCTGCCATTCTTTAATTCTGTGTAAACATTCATGGTTAACCAGCGGTTAACGGAGCAGCCCCAATCAGGAATTATTAAGCGACATTAACAACATCTAAAATCGGCAACACCCGAAGATGCTGTTTGGCGCCCATCATGAACACCCGACAGCCGTGTCAGCACAAATGCTTGCGGGTCCATTCTGGCTCGCCAAGCTTGTCGCAGGCTGACTTTTGGCCCGAACCGCGAGTGGCTCCGGGCATGAGCCAGAAAGCCACAGAGAAACAGAAAACGCCGGCTGCAGGGCAGCCGGCGCTTGATGTCAGACCGGAGTGGCTCGTTCTTAGCGGAAGAGCGAGAGCACGTTTTCGGAGTTGGAATTGGCGATCGAGAGCGCCTGGATACCGAGCTGCTGCTGCGTCTGCAGGGCTTTCAGCTTGGTCGACTCTTCGTTCATGTCGGCATCGACCAGGCGACCGATGCCCTTGTCGATCACGTCCATGAGGTCGGCAACGAAGTTGTCCTGCAATTCGATGCGCATGTTGGTCGAACCGATGGTGGCCGCGGCGTCGGTCATCATGCCGAGCATCGATTCAACGGCTGAGATCATGCCGTCGATATCGGCGGATGTGGTCGCCGAACTGAGTGCGATTTCCGTGCCGGATGCAGCAGTGGTCGATCCAGCATCGACCAGGAAGTAGGTGGCCGATGTCGTACCGGTGCCGGACGGAACAGTGACCGTGACGTCGCCGGTCAGCAGACCGTTGGCGGCGTCGAAGGTATCGACCATCGTGGATGTCGATGTGTCGAACTCAAGGAGGCCAACGGAGACGGTGTTGTCCGTCGCGCGGTTGAACGAGCCAACCATTTCAACGGTCGTATTGGCAGTAGCGTCGTCGTTGTAAAGCCAGTTTTCGCCGGAGAAGGAGGCGGACTCGGCGATCGAGATCAACTGGTTCTTCAGTTCGGTGAGTTCGCTGTCGATCTTCTCCTTGTCGACGCCGGGTTCGCGGGCAGCAACGAGCTTGGCCTTGATCTCCGTCACGACGTCGATCGAAGCGTTCAAGCCAGTATAAGCCGTGTCGGTCTTGGCAGCGCCGAGGCCGAGTGCGTCCTGAACCGTGGAGAGAGCCTTGTTGTCCGAGCGCATGGTGGTAGCGATCGACCAGTAGGCGGCGTTGTCTGCGGCGCGATTGACGCGGAGACCGGAGGAGACATTGCTCTGGGTCTGTTCCATGTCCTGGCCAATGGAGCGCAGGGTAGCAAGAGCTGCCATTGCAGCGGTGTTGGTGATGATACTCGTCATTGGTACTGCCCCTCTTGAACGGGTAAAGAGATTGGAAGGGACATTCCGGGATGTCAGAACCGGTAACGACGGACAGCTTCATGCCAGCTAACCGGTGTATTCAGGTCAGCCCGACGTTTCTATGAGCATCATTAGACACGGTTAAGGTTAATGAAGCTTGAAGCGGCACGGTCACTAACCACATTTGTTAGCCATAAAATTTTCGGCACGAAAAAGCCGCCCGGAATATCCGGGCGGCTCGTAATTGGATCCAGCGCTTTCCGGCTTAACGGAAGAGCGAGAGGATGTTTTCGGAATTCGAGTTGGCAATCGAGAGCGCCTGGATACCGAGCTGCTGCTGGGTCTGAAGGGCTTTCAGCTTGGTCGACTCTTCGTTCATATCGGCGTCGACCAGACGGCCGATGCCCTTGTCGATCACGTCCATCAGGTCTGCCACGAAGTTGTCCTGCATCTCGATGCGGGTGTTGGTGGCGCCAAGAACAGCTGCCGAGTCGGTCATCGAGGTCAGCATCGAGTCCACCGCGGAGATCATGCCATCGAGATCGGCTGCGGTAGTCGAGGCGCTAAGCGCAATTTCCGTGCCGGATGCAGCAGTGGTCGATCCAGCATCGACCAGGAAGTAGGTGGCCGATGTCGTACCGGTGCCGGACGGAACAGTGACCGTGACGTCCCCGGTCAGCAAACCGTTAGCGGCATCATTGGTGTCAACGAGCGTCGAGGTCGAAGTATCGAACTCGAGAATGCCGACCGAAACGGTGTTGTCCGCCGAACGGTTGAAGGATCCGACCATTTCGACGGTCGTATTGGCAGTTGCGTCGTCGTTGTAAAGCCAGTTCTCGCCGGAGAACGATGCGGATTCGGAGATCGAAACCAACTGGTTCTTCAGTTCGGTCAGTTCCGAGTCGATCTTGGTCTTGTCGACACCCGGTTCACGGGCGGCAACCAGCTTCGCCTTGATTTCGGAAACGACGTCGATCGCGGCGTTCAGGCCGGTAAAGGCCGTGTCGGTCTTGGCAGAAGCGAGACCGAGAGCATCCTGGACAGTGGAGAGTGCCTTGTTGTCGGAACGCATGGTGGTTGCGATCGACCAGTAAGCAGCATTGTCGGATGCGTCGGAAACGCGGTAGCCGGTGGATACCCGGTTCTGCGTATCTTCCATATCCTTCGAAATCGAGCGAAGGGTGGAAAGAGCCGCGATGGCCGAATTGTTCGTCATAATGCTTGTCATTGGGGTGTCCCTAGTTACGCGTTACAGATGAGGGACATACCGGGTTCATGCGAATTTTACCGGTGACGGCAGTTCGGCGTCATGCCACTCGGCCCGTTTTCCTTCGGGTCCTTACTGTCGTGTGTGGGGAGTATTGGTTTTCAATGCTTGCGTTTATCTTAATCCGGTCTCCCATCTCGCAGGGCGACTAAGATCATAGAAAACAAAAGGTAAAGGCGCTCGTCGGGAGCGCCTTTAGCGGAAATCCAAGATATGTGGCGGCTATGAGAACGACCGGACAAGGCTACCGACGAGCAGGTTCCAGCCGTCGATGAGCACGAAGAACAATATCTTGAAGGGCAGAGAGATCGAGGTGGGTGGAAGCATCATCATGCCCATCGCCATGGTGATGGTCGCCACCACCAGATCGATGACCAGGAACGGCAACACGATCAGGAAGCCGATCTCGAAGCCGCGCCGGATTTCCGAGATCATGAAGGCGGGAACCAGCACCCTGAGATCGATCTGGCCACCCGCGGCGGTCTGTTGCCCGCGTTCGGTGGCGATGTCGGCAAACAGCTTGAGGTCCTTGTCGCGGGTGTTGGCCGCCATGAATTCCCGGAACGGCACGGACACGCGCTGCAGCGCCTCTGCTTCGGTGATCTGCTCGGCGAGCAAGGGCTGAGCCCCGTCCCGCCAGGCCCGGTCAAGCGTCGGCGCCATGACGAAGAAGGTCATGAAAAGCGCGAGACTCGTCAGAATCATGTTCGATGGCGTGGAGGCCAGACCCATGCCCGATCGCAGAATCGAGAATGCGATGATGAAGCGCGGAAAGCTCGTCACCATGATCAGGATTCCAGGCGCCACCGACAGGATGGTGAGCAGACCGAAGGTGCGGATGATCCAGTTGGCGACCGAACCGTTGATCGGCGTATTGAGGATGTCGGGTGTCGTCGTTTGTGCAAGCGCGCCGTCGGCCAATCCCCACAACAGGATGACGACGAAGGCAGTGGCGATCTTCCGGAGAGCGTAACGGGTCATTGGATCAGAAATGTCCTGAACATCAATCTGGAGACCTTGCCGTCGGAGATCATGTCGGCGCGCTCCTCCAAGTCGTCCTTGAGATACTGGAAGCCTCGCGGTCCTTCGATCTGCTGCAGGGAAACCGTGCGCAGATAGACGGCGATATCCTGATGGATGGTTTCAGCGAGTTTGACGTCGGGCTTGTCCTTGAAAAGCAGCGCCACTTCCAGCCGTACCCACCGGTCGGCCGGGAAGGCGAGATTCGTTGTGATCGCTTCGAGCTGCACGACGCCATTGGCTTCCGTCGCAAGACGCGGCAAACCATCTTCAGCCTTTTCGCCATCGGTGGCCTCGGCGGCCGCTTCGAGCTTTTCAGCTGCCTTGGGCTTGTCGACTTCAGGCGTCAGCATGCCGCCGAGAATCCAGCCGCCGGCGCCCGCGATGACCGTCACGACAGCCACCGCCGCGATGGTTTTGATCAGCGCCGACTTCTTCTTGGCGGGCAGTTCGTCTGTCGTTTCATCAATCATGAGGATTTTCCAGACTAGAACGGCGAGAAGACATCGATGACCTGCTGGCCAACCGGTGCGTTCTGGATTTCGGAGAGCCGGCCGCGGCCGCCATAGGAGATGCGGGCCTCTGCGATCTTCTCGTAGGAAATCTTGTTGTCTGCGTCGACATCCTGCGGACGGGCGATACCTGCCAGATTGAGCACCCGCAGTTCCTGGTTCACGCGGACTTCCTGAGACCCGCTGATCAGAAGATTGCCGTTGTCCATTACGCCCGTGACGACCACGGCTACCTGCAGATCGAGCTTTTCCTTGCGTTCGATCGAGCCGTCGCCCTTGGCATCTGAACTCGAGGAGTTGCTGATCGTCGCATCGAGGGCGTGATCATTATGGGTGTCCGTGCCGAACAGGTTGAACTTCTTGGCCCAGGAGCTTTCGCGCTTGCGCTCGGTCGTGTTGTCGAACGACGCCTTGTCGTCGATATTGATCTTGACCGTCAGGATGTCGCCGATCTTCAGCGCACGTGCGTCCTTGAACAGCGCCGATCTCTGATCGCTCCACAGCGAATAGCCGGTCGCCACCTGCTGCGGCTCTTTGGGATAGAGGGCCAGTTCATTGGTCTTGGTAAGATTGAGCCCCGCACCAATCGGGCTCATGGCTGGCGCGCGGTTAAGGTCCTTGATCGCCTGCCCGGAGCAGCTCGTGAGCGCCACCGTGGTAACCAGAACCACCGCAAGCTTGGACTTCATGATGGATTCCTTTGCGCATTGCGGCTGCCGGCTGCCGAGATGATTTCAGTCAGGGCTGCAGCCTTCTCCGGATCCATCTCGGCGAGGATCTGGCTCGATTGGCGTGGCGACAATTTCATGATGATAGCGGAAGCCAGATTGGGATCGATCAGGTTGAGCTGACCTGCAGCCGCATCCGGCTTCATGCCCTTGTAAATATCGACAAGGCCGGCCTCCGCCTTCTTCAGGAAGTCGTTGCGCTTCTTGAGCCAGCCCTCATATTCCGACTTGCGCTGCTCCAGTTGGTCGATACGATCGTTCACTTCAGCCTGGAGCTTGGTGAGTTCCTGGCGCTGAAGGAGATAGCGCTGGTCGCGGGCGGCGTCGGCGATGTTGGCACAGAACGCCTTGATTTCCTCGCGTGCGGTCTTGGCCACGGGCTTCGGCTTTTCTTCCTCGGCCAGTGCGCCCGAGAGCGATCCGATGAGCAGGATGAGTGCCGGTGCCGCGACGATGCGGGTGAAGCGGTTCACGTTTTTCATTGCAACACGAGCTCCGCATGAAGAGCGCCAGCCGACTTGATGCCCTGCAGGATCGCGATGATGCCGTCCGGCTTGACGCCGATACTATTCAGGCCGGATACGAGCGTCTTCAGGTTCGGTCCGGAAAGGACCGCCACCTTGCTGCCGGCTTGATTGGCGATGATATCGGTCTGCGGCTGAATGGCGGTCACGCCGTCGGAGAAGGGCAGCGGCTGAACGACCGTTGGGTTTTCGCTCACCTGCACAGTCAGCGTTCCGTAGCTGACGGCAACCTGCGAGATACGCACATCGGCACCGATGACGATCGTTCCGGTGCGCTCGTTGATGACAACGCGCGCCGGTGCGTCCGCTTCGACCGTCAGGTTTTCGATCTCGGCCATCAGCCGGGCAAGATCGGCGCTCTTGGGCTTCTCAACGATGACTTCCTGATTGTCGTTGACCGAAGCGATCCGGCCGCCATACATGCTTCGAGCGAATTCGTTGATGGCATCGGACATGCGGATCGCGGTGGAGAAATCAGGGTTTCGCAATTGAAGGACCAGGTTGACGGAGTCCTTGAACCGTGAGGGAAGCGGCCGTTCGATAATGGCGCCGTTGGGCACGCGGCCGGCGGTCGTGACGCCTTGCGTTAGCTGCGCTGCGTCGCCGGTTGCGGAAAATCCAGAAACAATGACGGCGCCCTGGGCGACGGCGTAGATCTGCCCGTCGGCTCCGGTCAATGACGTCATGACCAATGTTCCACCGCGCAGCGATGTCGCGTCGCCGAGAGAACTGACAGTAACGTCCATTCTTGAGCCGGGACTGGCAAAGGGCGGCAGATTCGCCGTGACCATGACGGCGGCGATGTTCTTGGAGCGGTTCTCGCCGCCTTGCGTCGAGATGCCGAGATTCTGCAGCATCGCCCGAAGAGACTGTTCGGTGAAGGGAGAAGCCCTCAGGCTGTCGCCCGAGCTTTGCAGGCCGACCACGAGACCATAGCCGATGAGCTGATTGTCACGGCCGGACTGCAGGGAGGCGATATCCTTGATGCGGGCAACGGCGGCGGCATCGGCCACCTGCGGAAGGCAACCGCAGACGATCAGCAAAGCCATTACGAGGGCCTGGGCTCTCTTCATTTCTCGACCACCAGTACCGAGCGGTCCGGCATCACGGTGCCGGACAGAATAATTCCGGAATCCGTATTTCGGACCTGAATGAGCTCGCCGATTACGCCGTCCGCAAGCGGAGTGCCGGACGCTGTGATGCGCAGTCCGCCATTGTCATAGACGAGGAAGATCTTGTCGCCACGCTTGACGGTGAAAGGCTGCCTGAGCGCCGATACCATGATGGTGCGGCCCGGAAGAAGCGTTCGGGTTGTCACGAGACCTTGAACCTCAGAGATCTCGCGGGCATATCCGGCGATCAGGTTCCTGTTTGTGACTTCGACCATCTGCACCCGTTTGGGATCTATTTCCTCGCCAGGATAGATGATCTGCGTCGGCACCACCGCATAGCCGAAGTTTTCGGCTAGCGCGGGTGCGGTCGTCGAAACGGCGAATGAAAGAACCGCTGCCATGGCGGACACCTTCAACGCTTTCGCAAATGCTGGGCGCAACCTCATGTCTGCCTGCCTTTCACTACTTCATATTCTTGCTGACGATGGCCGCCATCTCGTCGGCGGTGGTAATCACCTTGGAATTCATCTCATAGGCGCGCTGCGCCGATATCAACTCGGTGATTTCCTTAACCGGATCGACGTTCGAACCTTCGAGGTAGCCCTGCTGGATATAACCGTAGGCCGGATCATCGGGAGCACCCACGACGGGCGCGCCCGACGCTGGTGTTTCCTGGAAGAGGTTGTCTCCGAGTTCCTTGAGTCCGGCCTCGTTGACGAAATTGGCGGTCTGGAGCTGGCCAAGCTGAGTGAGCGTGGTGGCTGTGCCGATGCGTGCGAACACCTGGCCGGAACGGTTGACGCTCACTTCGGTCGTATCGATCGGCACCGTGATATTGGGAATGACGCGCGCACCATTGATGGTGACGAGCTCACCGTTCTCATTGGTGTTGAAGGCGCCGTCGCGGGTGTAGACCGTACTGCCGTCGGGAGCCTCGACCTGAAAGAAGCCACGACCGACAATGGCCAAATCGTATTTGTTTCCGGTGGCAACCAGATCGCCTTCGGTATGAAGGTTGCGCACCGCGGCCATCTTGACGCCGAGGCCGATCTGGATGCCTTCCGGCACCAGTTGCTGGTTGGCCGCATTCGGAACCCCTGCCGCCCGGTCCGATTGATAGATCAAGTCGGTGAATTCGGCACGCGCCCGCTTGTAGCCGGTCGTGTTGATATTGGCGATGTTGTTCGCGATGACCTCGAGATTGGTCTGCTGCGCGTTCATGCCGGTGGCTGCGATGGCTAGGGCTCTCATATACTATCCTCAGATTGGCATCTTGACGATTTCGAGATAGGCCGACACGATCTTGTCGCGGAAAGCCATGGCGGTCTGCAGAGTCTGGTCGGCGCTCATGACGGCTTCGACCACTTCGCGTGTGCTCGCCTTGCCTAAAATGCCGTCCATCGATGTGGTTTCGGCGGTCTTGAGGCTCTGGGCGAAGTTGCTGCTGACCGAGTTGACGAAGTCGGCGAATGTTGCGCCGCTTGCGTCGGTCTCGGCTATGGCGGGCGCCACTTCCTTGGTGGAGGCGTCCCGCATGGCTGCGG
>Ga0164290_1002440_pt1 | contig 13018 bp, 10 predicted proteins | sample Micstemetagenome_FD_108782 | JGI IMG/M metagenome (GOLD analysis project Ga0164290, IMG submission 108782) | Contaminated culture microbial community from soil near Moab, Utah, USA - Microcoleus steenstrupii SON62 (Illumina Assembly) | ecosystem: Environmental > Terrestrial > Soil > Soil crust... | reverse complement strand
TTCAATCGGGTTGTTCATACGCGTTCATATTTCCACCACATCAGTGCGCCGTATAAAATATGTAATACTCCAAAACCAATGGCCCAGGCAACAAGCCCGTAACCGATAAACCATAAATTAATAATACCCAGTATAATTTCACAAATACCCAACCACCTGATTTCCGATACCGTGTATTTACTGCCATTCAGTAAAGCCAGTCCATAAAATATCAGACAGGAGGGTGCTATGAGTCCCACCAATTCCAAGTCCAGTAAACGGTAAGTAACAAGACCACCAGCAATCAAAGGGATGGCAGTATTAGTCATCAGTCTTTTTGCTGTGCTGCCCCACATGGATGTATTGGTTTTCCTGCTCCGCATCCAGGTAAAGAGTAAGGCCAGTAATAAGGCGGTTAAGAAAGTAACGATACCGGTCATAATAAGCAATCTCTGTACATCGGTAGCGGGATATGGATATACCTGCAAATCGCCACCCGTCCTGAGTTTTTCTCTCACAGCTAACCATACCGGCCAAATATATATGGTAGCAGCCAATGCACATAAACCGGCGCTGATACCACTTAATCCGCTTAAACTGATGAAGCGACTGCTCCTGTTCATCATGTCCTTGATGTCGTGCAGGGCTTCAATATGTTTTTGCTCTTCTTTCATAAAAGCACTTTGAGATTCAAAGTAACTATTGGATTCTCATATTTCCAAGTCTTTGTAAAAAAATATTTGTTAATCACCGATCATCTCTGCGAAAACGCTGTGTTCTCCTTTCTCTGTGGTGAGCCATACGCGAAATTTCACTGCAGAGAACATGAGAAAACAGAGATAACCGCAGGGTTATTCTTTGGCATCAGATTCGGGTAGTTTGGGGTGGCGGAGTTCTACCGGTTTTCGATAGGCTTTCCGCATACGCATATTCAGTAGCTCCACAATAAAAGAGAATGCCATGGCGAAATACACATAATTTTTCAGGTGTAACTGGTGTGCATTCACGCTATCCCATCCTTCTACAATCAATACAAAACCAATCATCACCAGAAAGGAGAGGGCCAGCATTTTTAAAGTTGGATGTTTATGTATGAAATTGGAAATATCAGCACTGAACAAAAACATCACCGCCATGGCTACTACCACTGCTGCAATCATTATTTCAATATGTTTAGCGGTTCCGCCGGCAGTAATGATACTGTCGAAACTGAAAACCATATCAATCAGCATGATTTGAAAAATGGCATTACCAAAGCTGAGTTTTTTGCCCGCTTTTCCAATCGCTTCTTCCGCTTCGCCCTCCAGTTTATGGTGTATTTCTCTTACTGTTTTATATAACAGGAATAATCCACCTGCCAGCATTACAAGACTCTCCAGATCAAAGTCTTTACCCCATGCACTCACCACGGGCTTGCCTTTCTGCGCCAATAACCAGCCCAGACCAAACAACAAAATAATACGGGTACTCATACCCATGATCATCCAGAGCAGGCGGGCTTTTTTCTGTTGCTTTTTCTCCATCCGGTTCATGATAATGCTTACAAAAATCACATTATCAATACCCAGTACAATTTCAAGAATTACAAGGATCAGAAAACTGATCAAACTTTCAGAAGTAAATAAATGTTCCATATAATCAGCTTATGCTTGAACTAAATGTTTGCAAATATTTTTAACGATAGAAGGTCCTTCATAGATAAAACCTGTCCAAACCTGCACCAGTGATGCACCTGCATTTATTTTTTCGGCAGCATCAGTTCCGGTAAAAATACCACCACTGGCAATGATGGGAATTTTTCCCTCTGTTCCGCCGGAAAGATACCTCACTACTTCTGTTGACCTTGCACGCACAGGTTTTCCGCTTAGTCCACCAGCGCCAATAGTTGTAATGCTTTGTTCGGGTGTAGCCAGTCCTTCACGACTAATGGTGGTATTTGTAGCCACGAGTCCATCGAGATTCACTTCAAATGAAAGTGAAATAATATCATCCAATTGCTCCTGTGTAAGATCAGGTGCAATTTTTAGTAAGATGGGTTTAGGGTTACGCCTACGCTGGTTACTGTTTTGCAAAACAGTAAAAATCTGTTTGAGAGAATCTTTATCCTGCAAAGCTCTTAATCCTGGGGTATTCGGTGAACTCACATTCACCACAAAATAATCTACATAGTCAAACAACTCTTCAAAACAAATGCTGTAATCTTTCCAGGCATCTTCATTGGGAGTGATTTTATTCTTTCCTATATTTCCTCCAACAATCAGTTGTGAATTTCCTTTTTTCCGGGCAGCCAGTCTTGCCGCAACTGCTTTTACACCATTGTTATTAAATCCCATTCGGTTAATAAGGGCTTTATCTGCCGGCAACCGAAATAAGCGAGGCTTATCATTACCAGGTTGAGGTAAGGGGGTAACGGTACCAATCTCCACAAATCCAAACCCAAGGGCTTCCAGTTCGTTCAGGTACACTGCATTTTTATCGAAACCGGCACCCAATCCAACGGGGTTGGTAAAGCGGAGCCCAAAAAGCTCCTTCTGTAAAACCGGATTAGTATAAGAAAAACTGTTGGTGATCAACTTTTTAACCGGTCCGAGCGAACAGGCCGAACGTAATATGTCCATTGAAAAATAGTGCACATCTTCAGGCGGAAAACAGAAAAGTAATTGTCTGATAAGCGGATATAACATGATGCTGCGAAGATAGGGTGCATTTGGCGACCAGCGGAATCGTGCCATCAGGTTAAATTTGGTTGCATAAACAACTTTTTTAAAAAAATCCTTACATTTGATAGGTAAAACCAAGATTATGCAGGAAGCATATATAGTAGCCGGTTACAGAACCGCAGTGGCCAAAAGTAAACGTGGCGGATTTCGTTTTTTTCGTCCCGACGATCTGGCGGTAGAAGTCATCAAAGGTTTGATGGCTACTGTGCCACAACTCGAAGCAAAACGTGTAGATGATGTGATTGTAGGTAATGCTGTTCCGGAAGCTGAACAGGGATTGCAGTTTGGCCGCATTATTTCTGCCCGTGCATTGGGAATTGATGTGGCAGGTTTTACCATTAACCGTTATTGTGCCAGTGGACTGGAAAGCATAGCATTGGCCACAGCCAAAATACGCACCGGAATGGCTGATTGTATTATCGCCGGTGGAACAGAAAGCATGAGTCTGGTGCCTACTGCAGGATGGAAAACTGTTCCTGCCTATTCCATCGCCAAAGAGGAGCCTGATTATTACCTGAGTATGGGGCTAACTGCCGAGGCAGTGGCCAAAGAATTTAAAGTGAGCCGTGAAGACCAGGATCAGTTTGCCTTTCAGTCGCATCAGAAAGCGATGAAAGCTATTGAGAGTGGGCATTTTAAATCAGGCATCCTGCCCATTACAGTAGAAGAAACATACCTGAATGAAAAAGGGAAAAAAGCTGTTCGTTCATACGTGGTAGACACCGATGAAGGTGTACGGGCCGATACCAGTACCGAAGCACTTGCCAAATTGAAACCGGCATTTGCTATGGGCGGCTCTGTTACTGCCGGCAACTCATCCCAAACCAGCGATGGCGCAGCTTTTGTTATTGTAATGAGTGAAAGAATGGTAGTGGAGCTTGGCTTAAAACCCATTGGCCGTCTGGTGAACTGCGCATCTGCAGGTGTACACCCACGCATCATGGGCATAGGTCCTGTAGCAGCCATTCCCAAAGTATTGAAACAGGCATCCATGAGTTTGAATGATATCGATCTGATTGAACTGAATGAGGCGTTTGCTTCACAATCACTTGCAGTTATCAGGGAACTGGGATTAAATCCTGACATCGTAAACATCAATGGTGGTGCTATTGCATTAGGGCATCCATTGGGTTGCACCGGTTGTAAACTAACCGTTCAGTTATTGAATGATATGAAAAGACTGGATAAAAAATATGGAATGGTTACAGCCTGCGTAGGTGGCGGTCAGGGAATTGCAGGTATCATCGAAAATCTTTAATACTAAATAGTAACCCCTGCGTAAACTCTCCGTTCTTCTTTCTCTGCGGTGAATATTCTCTACTATAAGTTACGATAGATGTAAGATTTTTTTCACCACAGAGAACGAGAGAACACAAAGGTTACGCTGAGTCGTTCACAAGAATTTATCTGCTTTGCTCAATGAATTCTCCACGACCATTCATCATGCCTCTTCTTTCTCTAAACAAGCCGGATACATTGCTGGCATTTCTGTTGGCCATGGAAATGATGTCTTTTTTATTGGCCTCATAACCAGGGCCCCTTGCCAGTAAGCCACTGAGTACGGAACGGTTAGAATGTTCTCTGCTGGCTACAATTCTTTTGCGGTATAATTGATCGCCCTGTATAACAGTAATATCTGTATTGAAGAAAACAGAATAATACGCAGTTTTATTGGTGCTGCCATCATTGTTTTTAGTACGAACTACTTCATCCTGACTAAAGCCGCCTTCATAATTCTGTAAGATGATGAAAATATTAGCTCCGTATTTAGTTGCGAGTTTTAGCTTCACAGCATCATCGTTTTGTAGCAACTTTGTTTTCTCATCATCTGTAAGAATGGTATCTCTGAATGCAGGAACTTGTAAATCTTTTTTCAGTAGACCGGGTAGGTTGGAGAAATACATATTCTTAATACTGGTAACTACGGCTTCCCTTTTTTTGGTGATGGCGAGTCCGGGAGTGTATACATCACCTGCGTCAATGACAACAATCGATTTGGAATAATCCTGAACGGGTATTTCGGCTGGTAAGGTTTTCTGGGTAAAAGACAGGCTTTTACAACCCGGTAATATACTTGAGGTTAATAAAATACCAACTGTTATCAGGTATAAAGGTTTCATGTATAAAAATTTCAAAAGCGAAAGTAGTTGCGGTTTTCTTAAGCAAATGCAAATTATCCATGATCAGCAGGGAATAACGATAAACGGCATGAAAATGAGTACCATCTGCAAATGCTGATTAAAAGCAGTTGGGTATCTGACCAATGTCATATTTTTTGCGCATGGTTCTTGATAGTTTTACCACATAATCATGTGATATGAAAAAAATACTTGTCCCGACCGACTTCTCCAGCGCATCAAAAAATGCAGCTCTGTATGCGTTTAAACTGGCAGCACAGCTTACAGCAGCAGAAGTAATCCTGTACCATGCGTATGAGGCACCGGTAAACATTGACCCGATGGTACCCACAGTGGTTATGCCCGATATTGATACGTTGAAAGAAAGCAGTGAAAAGGCGCTGGAACATTTCAAATCTTTGATTTGTCCCTTCTGTCCATCATCCATTAAAGTAAGTACACTTGCCAGGTACGATCATTTAGGAAATGGGTTGGATGGAATATGTAAGGAAACAGGATCAGACTTAATTGTAATGGGTATTACCGGAGGCAACCTGTTGGAAGAGAAAATAATTGGCAGTAATGCGTTGAGTGTAGCCCGAAATGGAACGGTGCCAGTAATCATTGTGCCACCCAAAGCCATTTATACAAAAGTAGAAGAAGTAATGCTGGTCTGCGATTTTAATAAAGTAGTTGAAACAACACCTGTAGAACCCATTAAACAGATATTGGATGCTACCAGTGCCAGACTTTTTGTATTACATGTTGACAAAGAAAATCACAACTGGTCGCCCGAAACGCCTTTTGAGAGTTTGATGCTGGATACACTGTTACAAGGGTATAACCCACAGTATCATTTTGAAAACAACAACAATTTTGTAGAAGCAGTAAATATTGTAGCACAGGAAAAAATGATCGACCTGATTATTACCATACCTAAAAAACATGGTTTGTTTGAAGGGTTGTTTCATGCAAGTGCCACGAAGAAATTAGCGTATCATAGTCATGTGCCGATTATGGTGATACATGAGTGATCTTTGATTGTTCGGTGTCTTACATTTATTTGAAGTTATAATGTTTCTATTTTCTTAATCTTATTCTCTATGTTATCGATTTGATCAAAAAAATAAACGGGCGAGGAATTAATCTATTGAACTAAGTCATAAATTTTATTACTGATGTCTAACGCATAAGTGCAATCAATTTTAAACTGACTCAACATAGGGTGGAACGCCTGAGTCAGACGAATATTGGCAGTGTATAATTATTTTGCCCGGCTTTTATTATAGTCAGTGGCTGTTAAATAACGGGTATACCTGGGTGAGGACAATTATTTGTTCCTGAGATTAAACTTCATGCTTGTTTGTTTCTTAAAACTGTAATAGTTTCGTAGCAGACAGACTTGATAAAGCCTCTTTCTTTCGTAGAAACGTAATCAGGTAATGATTTTCAGGGAACTTGTAAAACAGGTTCCTTTTTTATTTGCTTTAGAACAGGAATGATCTTTTACCTGATCAGGTAGTGTTGTGATAAAATTACGTAATTACGCAACGCGTTTTTGCGAGTAGAAAAGAATCTTTTTTACCCGCAAAAATTTCTAAAGATTCCCCTTCTTCCTTTCTCTTTGTTAAAGAACCAGGAATATTTCGAGTTTGCTTTTTCTAAACTTTTGTAACAGGGAGAAAAGGAGAAGGGGAGTCGTTTGTAAAGTAGAAAAGATTATCAGTTTAAATACTTCCCCACAATCGGCACTCTTCTACCCACTCCAAATGCTTTTGGCGATATACGAATGATGGGACAGAACTGGTTTCTTTTGTACTCATTATTATTCACCATTTTCAGTGTTCGGTCAACCAATGTACCATCATAACCCATGGCTTTAATTTCTCCCGGCCCCATTCTTTTTTCTATGTATTGATAGAGTACCTGGTCGAGCAAACTGTAATCTGGTAAACTGTCGCTGTCTTTCTGGTTGGGTCTTAATTCTGCACTGGGTGCTTTGCTGATAATATTTTCAGGGATGATTTCTTTTTCCCTGTTGATGTATTTTGCCAGTGCATACACTTGTAATTTATAACAATCACCTAATACACCAAGTCCAACCGCCATATCGCCATATAAAGTGCCATAACCGGTGGCCAGTTCACTTTTATTGGATGTGTTGAGCAGTATGTAGCCAAATTTATTGGCAATGGCCATTAACAGATTACCTCTTGTTCTGCTTTGAATATTTTCTTCAGCAAGCGAAAAAGGGAGACCATTAAAGACAGGTTCAAGCGTATGTGTGAATGCAGAGAACACTTCATCAATACGGATGATGTCGTAGGGGTTGCGCAGGTTCTTACTCAGCTCAACAGCATCGTTTACTGAGTGATCGGTTGAATAGGGGGAAGGCATCAGGATGGCCCTTACATTTTCGGCACCCAGTGCATCGCAGGCAATAGCCAGCGTTACTGCTGAATCTATTCCACCCGAAGACCCGAGGATGGCTTTGCTGAAACCCATCTTCGAAAAATAATCACGGATACCCATGATCAGTGCATCGTACACCTGTGCAATATTTAATTCGGGTTCCAGTGTAGCAGGGTTCAATTCTTTATCCGGTACGCGGCTGGCCGGTTCGAGTATGGGTGCCTCGATGCTACCATCATCGTTCAGGTGAACTGTTACCATCGCTTCTTCAAACATGGGTAATGCAGTGCAGAGATTGGCATCTTTATCAAATACGAGTGAAGCTCCATCAAATACAATTTCTGTCTGGCTGCCTACTGCATTGCAATAAAACATCGGGATCTTATACTTCTGAACATTGGCTTTGATAACAGACTTCCGGTCTTCATCATGTGTATAATCAAAAGGGGAGGCGCTTATATTCAGCATCAGGTCGGGGGATTGTTCCATTAGTTTATCCATCGGACAAATCCTGTACAAAGGGTTATCGCCCATGTTCCAGATATCTTCGCAAATGGTTATCGCTAATTTTTTTCCTTTAAAAGAAACGATATTCCATTCGTAAGCCTGTTCAAAATAACGATACTCATCAAACACATCATAAGTAGGTAGCAGTGTTTTGTGAATCTCGGCTTTAATTTCTTTCTCATAAAGGAAGAAAGCTGCATTAAACAGGTCTTTCCCTTTCTGAATACTGTTACGGGCAGGTGAGCCAATCAAAACACCAATGGTATCGGCATGTTCACGTATCAGATCAACCGCTTCATAACATTTATTGATAAAATCACTGAACTCAACAAAATCTCTTGCAGGGTAACCGCATATACTCATTTCGCTGAACATAACCAGATCGGCACCGGCTGCTTTAGCCTCTTTAATAGCACTGATGATCTTTGTTGTATTGGCTTCAAAATTCCCGATATGATAATTCTGTTGTGCGATACTGATCTTCATAGAAACAACTGTTTAATAAGCTTCAGACACAAAGTTCCGTAACTTTTGCATAGGTTTTACAGGGTTCTTTGATTTGACTCAACGTTTTATCAGCATCTTTGTAAAAACCAGCTCGATATGAACCGATGGTATGTGGTATTGTTGATGATGATATGTTTTTCCTGTGGCAGTAAACATAATGTGCCCGATGTGTCGGCTATTAAGGCACCCATCAGTCTGCAGCGTTTCGAACAATCTTTTTTTGCGATGGATACGGTTCAAATTGAAGAATCATTACAGGAATTAACCGCAGAATACCGGGGTTTTACACAGGACTTTTTGTTCAATATCCTGGGAAGTTCACCCGAAACCATTACACAGGATATCCCTGTTTTTATCCGCACTTACCAGTCAATAGCCAGAGACGTAGCCAAACAGTTTCCGGATCTCAATAAAGAAATCAATGAAGTGCAGCAAGGACTTCAGTTGGTGAAATATTATTTCCCCGATTATCGCCTGCCCGAAAAAATCATCACCTTTATTGGTCCGTTGAACAGTTATGGAAGTATTATAGCACCCGACGGGCTGGGAGTGGGTTTGCAATTGTATTTAGGCAGCAATCATCCGCTCTACCTGAGTGAGGAAGGACAGCAATTATATCCACGTTATATTTCAAGAAGATTCGACAGGATATATATTCCGGTGAATGCTGTTAAAAATGTAATGGATGATTTGTATGCGCCCGTCTATGCCGGAAAACCATTGATTGAACAAATGGTGGAAGCGGGCAAACGTATGTATCTGCTGGATCGGTTGATGCCTTATGCACCAGATACGCTTAAAACCGGATATACGCAACAACAACTGGACGGTTGTTATGAAAACGAAAAAAATATCTGGAGTTTTGTTATACAGAATAACCTGCTTTATATTATCGATTCCGAAATCATCCGCGATTATATGACCGATGCGCCCAATACACCCACACTTGGTCAGGCATCGCCAGGTTTTATTGGTCAGTTTGTGGGTTGGCAGATTGTAAAAAAATGGATGTCACAACAGAAAGATTCGGAAAACATGAAGATGCTGATGGAAACTCCGGCTAAAAAAATATTTGAAGAAGCAAAGTATAAACCCTGATACCCTAACTCCTAACCCTTAGGAACAGGTGTTAGGGATTAGTTCATTTTAGAGGGAACAATCATATCAAAAGCCGGGATATTCACTTCGAACAATTGTTTGGTATGCTGGTTTTCCATCTGGTAGATGCCATGCATTTTACCCATTTCGGTACGGAGATTACAACCACTCACATATTGGTAGTGTTCGCCGGGTTGTAAAACGGGCTGAATGCCTACCACACCTTCGCCTTCCACTTCCCTGTGTTCGCCATTGCTATCGAAAATTTGCCAGTGGCGGCGTAATAATTTGATGGTAAAATTATTATGATTCTCGATGGTAATCCGGTAAGCAAACATAAATTCTCCATTCAGCGGGTTGCTGTAGTCAGACTGGAAAAAAGTCTCCACACTGATCTCTACCCCTTCTGAAATTTTGGATACCATAAGGTTGGTTTGAATAGGGTAAAAATAAGGAAAATAGGTTGATAGTCCATAGTCAATAGATCATAGACCACAGACCATGGTCTATTGACTTTTTTAACACCAAAAATTCCTCCCATCCCTTACCTTCGCAGCACTTTAAAAAAGAGGAATTATGACAAGGATTGCCGTAGCAAAAGGAGATGGAATTGGTCCAGAGATCATGGACGCTGTTTTATCGGTTTTTACCGCCGCCAAAGTGCCTTTGGAATATGATTTTGTAGATATGGGTAAGTGGGTATTTGACAAAGGCTACAGCAATGGAATGACCCCAGAAGCGCAGCAAAGTATTGAATCGCTGGGGATTCTTTTTAAAGGCCCAATGGAAACACCAAAAGGCAAGGGTGTAAAAAGCGTAAACGTTACAGCCCGTAAAACCTGGAATACGTATGCCAATAAGCGCACTTTCCAGACCCTGCACGGGGTTGATACTGTGTTCAGTAAAGCAGGCATTCCGATTGATATTACGATTGTAAGAGAAAATATTGAAGATACTTATGGTGGTATTGAGCATATGCTTACGCATGATGTGGCACTGAGCAGGAGATTTATTACCCGCCCGGGTAGCTTGCAGGTGATCAAGTATGCGTTTGAAATGGCTAAAAAGAAAGGGGCGAGAAGAATCACCTGTGGGCATAAAGCCAATATCATGAAGATCACTGACGGATTGTTCCTGGAAGTGTTTTATGAAGTGGCCAAAGAATACCCTGAATTAAAAGCAGATGATGTAATTGTGGATGATCTCTGCATGAAACTGGTAAGCCGCCCCGATTTATTTGATGTGGTAGTACTTACCAATCTGCAGGGTGATATTGTGAGTGATCTTTGTGCCGGACTGGTTGGTGGACTTGGTTTTGCGCCTTCAGCCAATATCGGTGACCATATCTCCATTTTTGAAGCCGTGCATGGTACAGCACCCGATATCGCCGGAAAAAATATAGCCAATCCAACTGCTTTACTGTTAAGCGGTATCGGTATGTTAAGACACCTGGGATTGATGCAAACAGCTGCCATGATAGAGAATGCACTGTTATTTACCCTGGAAAGCGGGGTGCATACTGGAGATTTTGGTGACAAGGGTATCCCATCAGTAAATACCACGGAATTTTCTAAATCCATCATCAATAATTTTGGAAAATTACCGGTACATAATCCCAAGCCCATGCTGGCCGATCAGCCGGTAACACCTACTATTTTCAAACTGGAAAAAAATCCGATGCTGGAAAGCCTGGATACGGCAGCGGAAAATATTCTTGGTGTAGATGTATTCATTGAAAGTAATGAACAGCCGTTGGCAGTTGCAGAAAAATGCCTGAAACATACACTTGATCTTTTTAAACTGGTAACCATCAGTAACAGGGGTACACAGGTTTGGCCCAAGGGCTCTTCGTTTACCAACCTGGTAAACCAATATGGCTGTCGCTTCGAAAGCGTGGGAGAAGTGGCCTTAACACAGGTGGATATACTGGAGCTGTATAAAAGACTGTCGGCCGACTTTAAAATCTGTTCAACCGAATTGCTGAATGTCTGGGGCGATAAAAAAGCCTATAGTCTGGCACAGTGTCAATAGTCTGAAATACATCATTTACAGGCAAAATCTAATAATAAAGGTCAAAAAACAAGGCTTAGAGCTTGTAGCTTGAAGCTTGCCGCTTTTTTCCTAATTTCACGGCTTCAAACAAAAGCGCAATCGAAACCATATGGCAGAAGTGATTTTAATGCCCCGACTGAGTGATACCATGACAGAAGGTGTTATTGCCGCCTGGCATAAGAATGTGGGTGATGCAGTAAAGAAAGGTGATCTCCTCGCAGAAATAGAAACCGACAAAGCCACCATGGAGCTGGAAAGCTACCAGGATGGAATTTTATTACATATTGGTACGCCCAAAGGAGGCAAATTACAGGTGAATGACCTGTTGGCTATTTTCGGCAAAGCAGGTGAAGATATTTCATCTCTGGTTGCTCAACATGCAGGTGGAACACCCGCCCCTGCAACCGCTGCTGCACCGGCACCTGCTCCTGTTACAGAAGTACCTGCTGCAGCTTTAACTCCTGTTGCTGATGTGGCAAATATGGAAGAAGTAGTACTGATGCCTCGTTTGAGCGATACTATGACAGAAGGCGTAATTGCCGGATGGCATAAAAATGTAGGCGATACTGTTAAAAAAGGAGAAGTGCTGGCTGATATCGAAACCGATAAAGCTACCATGGAACTTGAAAGTTATAAAGATGGTGTTTTACTCTACCAGGGCGCCAAAGCCGGTGAAAAAATACTGGTGAATGACCTCCTGTGTATAATCGGAAAACCCGGACTGGATGTAGATGCTATCGTAAAAGCAGTAAAAGGTAGTGCCGCACAACCTGCCGCCACTGCATCGGCAGCACCAGCTGCTCCGGCGGCAACTGCCCCGGCGCCTGTTGTTGCAGCTGCAGCGGCACCAACAGTGGTAAATGAAGGACGGATACTGGCTTCACCATTAGCCAAAAAAATTGCCGATGAAAAAGGAATTGATCTTCGTTATGTAAAGGGTACCGGCGATAATGGACGCATCACTAAAAATGATGTGGATGGGTATGTTCCTGCTGCAGCCGCGCCTGCTGCTCCTGCCGCTAAAGCCGCTTCACATGTTGCTGCTGCCCCAGCCGGACAGGTTAGTTTTGAAGATGTACCTGTATCGCAGATGCGTAAAACCATTGCTCGCCGTTTAAGTGAGAGTTTGTTTACTGCACCGCATTTTTACCTTACCATGAGCATTGACATGGATGCTGCAGTTGCGGCCCGTGGAAAAATCAATGAAGTGGCTCCCGTGAAAGTAAGTTTTAATGATATGGTATTGAAAGCAACTGCCATGGCTTTAAAACAACACCCCAAAGTAAACAGCAGTTGGCTGGGAGATACCATTCGCTTCAATCACCACATCAATATCGGTGTTGCCGTAGCAGTTGAAGACGGATTACTGGTTCCGGTGGTTCGCTTTGCCGATACCAAATCGCTGAGTCAGATTGGTGCAGAAGTAAAAGAATACGCACAGAAAGCAAAAGATAAAAAATTACAACCTGCCGATTGGGAAGGAAGCACATTTACTATTTCTAACCTCGGTATGTTTGGTATAGACCAGTTTACTGCCATTATCAATCCCCCCGATTCATGTATTCTGGCAGTAGGAGGAATTTCGCAGGTGCCCGTGGTTAAGAACGGGCAGGTAGTGCCTGGTAA
>Ga0164290_1002439_pt1 | contig 13024 bp, 9 predicted proteins | sample Micstemetagenome_FD_108782 | JGI IMG/M metagenome (GOLD analysis project Ga0164290, IMG submission 108782) | Contaminated culture microbial community from soil near Moab, Utah, USA - Microcoleus steenstrupii SON62 (Illumina Assembly) | ecosystem: Environmental > Terrestrial > Soil > Soil crust... | reverse complement strand
GAGCGGCCGCTCAGCAGCTTCTTGCCGAGCGGATTGCCCTCCACATCGTCGAAGGCGAAGCCCGGGCGCGCGATCTGCTCCAGGAAGCCCTTCAGCAGGGCCGGCATGTCGCCCAGCCACAGCGGGAAGAAGAAGACCAGGTGATCGGCCCAGCGGATGTCGTCCTGGGCCGGGCGCAGGGCGGCGGGCACCTCGCCCTGCTTCCAATCCTTCTGCGAACGCAGCAGCGGGAAGTCGAGGCGGGCCACGTCGACGAGGCGCACCTCGCGGCCGGCGGCGCGGGCGCCATGGGCATAGGCCGCGGCCAGGGCATGGCAGAGATGGCCGCCGGCGGCATCGGGGTGGGCCTGGAGGATGACGATGCGATCGGACATGGGGTCCATGCTGACCGCGGGCGGGCGCACCGGCCTTGATGCCGGTCAAGCGCGGCGCTACCAGTTGCCGATGGCGGGGTTGTCGTAGGCGAACTCGTTGGGCACGCCCGCGTCGAAGTTGGTGTAGGAGAAGGACATGCTCATCTCCAGCGACGTGACCTGGTGCCACCAGCCCAGCGGCAGGAACAGCGTGTCGCCCGGCTCGAGCACGGTCTCCAGCACGACGGCCTCGCGCAGCCGCGGATAGCGATTGAAGTCGGGCGCGTCGAGGTCGATGGGGCTGTAGACGCCCATGCGGTTGTAGAGCAGCGGCGTCTGCAGCGGCGACACGAAGCGCCAGCGCTTGCGGCCGACGACCTGCGTGTGGAAGAGCATCAGCGTGTCGTGGTGCAGGGGCGTGCGCGTGCCGGCCGGGCCGAACCAGAAGGACGCCGCCGTGTGCAGCAGGGCCGGGTCGCAGATGGGCGGCATGCGGCCGATGTCCTGCAGCAGGGGCATGAACTCGGGCCGGCGCATCATCTCGTCGTTGGCCGTCAGGTAGTGGTCGTTGGTGGCGCCGCCATGGACGACGAGGTCGACGAACTCGGACACCTTCATGCGCTGGCGCAGCTTCTCCTTGTTCTGCTCGAACAGCTGGTCGGTGTTGCGGCCCACCTGCACGTCGACATCGAGATGGCCGAAGCGCGCGCTCAGGTCGGCCGGCGACCAGCGCCGCATGGCCGGCCAGTCCTCGGCGATGTCGGTCAGCACGACGGGCCGGCAGCCGTAGACGTACTTTTCCAGGAACTCATCGCGGCCGACGCCGCGCCGCTTCTCGACGACGGCATAGCGCGGGTCCTGCTGCCAGACCTTCTGCAGATTGGCGCAGACGGATTCGAGCTTGCGCAGCATCTGCTGCTGGCGGCGGGCGGCCTGGAAGACGGGGTCCTGGTCGATCTCGCCGATGGCGGCCGCGGCGGTCGCAAGATCCTGCCCGGCCGTCACCATGGTGTCCAGCATGGAGGACGGGGCGCAGTCCCAGAGCCGGTTGTCGGCCACCCACAGCAGCCAGTCGGGCGTGAGGTCGAGCAGGGCCGCGGGGCGCGGGCGCGGCGGGGGCTTGATCGGGGAGAGCGTCATGGCAAAGACCGTGGGAAGCTGACCGGCGACGGGCATTGTGAGGGGCCCGCAACCGGTATGCCCGCACGGCTTAGGGAGGCCGGCGCAACCACTGCTGCAGCTGCTGGAGCACGGCGGAATCGGTCTGCAAGGCCAGATGGCCGAGGCCGGTGAAGAGCGCGGTGTCGGTGAAGGCCAGGCGCCGCGCCGGCGAACGGTGCTGGCCCAGGGCGCTGGCCACCGGCACGAGGCCATCGCCCAGCCAACGGGCAGGCGCGCCGGCGGGCTTGCGGGACGTCGTCGCCGCGACCGCGTAGCAGGCCACGCCGGCGGGCAAGGGCAGCACGCTGGCCTTGCCGGCATCGGCTTCGAGCAGGCTGGCATGGCGCAGGTCGCGGATGCCGGCGCTGCGCCGCGCCGCCAGCAGGGCCAGCGGCCGCGAGCAGGCGCTGAAGTCCAGCAGTTGCTGCAACTGCTGCCCGCCGCGCTCCAGCGGCGCGCCCTGATGGGGCGTGCCCAGCGTGACCAGGGCCTGCAGTCGCCTGCGCCAGCGCCGCCTGCCGGCCTGGGCGATGGCGCTGCGGATGACGAGGCCGCCCATGCTGTGGCCGAGCAGCGTCAACGGCCCGGGCAGGTCGTCGAGCAGCGCCGCAAGCTCGGCGCCGTTGCGCCAGATGGGGCGGCCGCTGTTGTAGCGCAGGCCCAGCGGCTGCCAGCCCAGGGCGGCCAGGGCGGCGGGGAAGTCGGCACCCTCGCGCCGCCACTGCGCCTCGTTCATGCACAAGCCATGCAGCATCACCAGGGGCGGTCCGCTGGCGCCCTCCACCAGCGGATGCAGGCTCATCGGCGTGGCCAGCGGGTTGGCGGTGGCCTCGAGGTAATCGCCCAGAACGCCGTTGAGCGCCGCCAGCAGGGCGTTGGCGCGGTCGGGGCCGGCCTCGTCGAGCAGCGGCGCCAGGGCGGTCAGCGACAGGTCCAGGCCGCCGCCCACCAGCCGCGTGACGCCGCGCACGCTGCGGTAGACCAGGCCGGTGATGCCCCGGGTTCGATCACGCTGCGCCGCCAGCGGCAGGCGGGCGATCTCGGCATGCATGGCCTCAACGACCCGGGTGATGCCGGTGGTCGCCTCGACGGCGAGGCGGCCGGCGCCGCGCAGCTGCTGGATGGATGGCATGCGGCCATCATGCGCCACGCACGCGCGGGCGCTACGCCAGCATCGAGAAATAGCGCTCGAACGACGCGTCCACGGCCGCGCGGCCGCCACCAACGATGTTGAGCCCCCAGGTGAAGCCGTAGACGTCGTCGAAGTGCAGGCCGCGCAGCCGCGCCTGCGTCTCCCGCACCAGCGCCGGCCGCGCCGGCACATGGTTGGGCACGCTGTACATGAAGCTGACATGGCGCCGGTCCTGGGCGACATGCAGGGCGTCGCCGGCCAGCAGCAGCGCGCGCCCCTCGCCCTGCCAGTGCAGCACCGTGCTGCCGTCGAAGTGGCCGGGGCAGCGCAGCAGCGTCGCGCCGCGGCCGAGGTCCAGCGTGTCGCCGCGCCAGAACTCGACCCAGCGCGAGCCGCGGCTCACCCAGGCGCGGTCGTTCTCGTGCACGAAGACCGGCACGCCGCCCAGGGCCTCGCTCCAGCGCACCATGGCGGCATAGAAATGCGGATGCGAGATGGCGATGCGCTCGACGCCGCCGCGCTGCTGCAACGCGGCCACCGCCTCGTCCGTCACCAGCGCGGTGCTCTCCCACAGCAGGCCCGCCTCGGGCAGGTGCAGGGCCCGCTGCGGGATGGCAAAGGCCGGCGCGATGCCGACGCCGAACAGCTCGTGGTCCCTCTCCAGCCGGTTGCGGTGGGTCGCGGCCAGTGCCTCATGCGTGGTCCAGGCCTGGCCCTGCCAGCCCACGTACTGACGCTCGTCGCTGCAGATGCGGCACCGCTGCGGCGGCTGGGCGCTGTCCTCGTGCTCGGTACCGCAGGTGCGGCAGATGAAATGGGGCATGGCGTTCTCCGTCAGGGGCGATGCGCCCGAGCCTAGGCCGGGCGCCCTCGCCTTCACAGGGCCAAGCGCGGCGATTCAGAGGGTGCCAAGCACGCGGGCCAGCCGCTTGACCGCCTCGGGGATGCGGGCCGCGGTGATGCTGCCGTAGCCCAGCACCAGGCCCGGCTGGCCGCCGGCTCCCATCGCGTAGCGGCTCAGCGGCTCCACGCCCACGCCGGCGGCCCAGGCGCGCCGCGTCAGCTCGTCGGTGTCGACACCCGCCAGGCCCACGGCGAGGTGCAGGCCCGCGATGGCCGGGAAGATCTCGGCCCGCCCGCCGAGGTGGCGCTTGAGCGCCTGCTCCAGCACCCGCCGCCGTTCGGCGTACTCGGCGCGCATGCGCCGCACATGGCGCAGCAGATGACCTTCGGCGATGAAGTCGGCCACGGCCGCCTGCATCAGCGCCGGCGCACCGAGACCCGTGGCCTGCTTGGCCGCCACGAGGGCCTCGCGCGCCCAGGCGGGTGCGACGACATAGCCCAGGCGCAGGGCCGGCAGCATGCTCTTGGACAAGGTGCCGACGTAGAACACCCGGCCGTCGCGATCCAGCATCTTGAGCGCGTCCAGCGGCCGCGCGGTGAAGCGGAACTCGCCGTCGTAGTCGTCCTCGATGACGACGGCCTGGCGGGCCGCCGCCCAGTTGAGCAGCTCGCGCCGGCGCGGCAGCGACATGGGCATGCCCAGCGGCGACTGGTGCGAGGGCGTCACGCAGACGATGCGCGCCTGCGCCGGCAGCGCCGCGACGACCAAGCCCTCGGCGTCCACCGGCACCGGCGCGAGCTGCGCACCCGCGCCGAGCAGCGCCGCACGCAGCGGCGGGTAGCCGGGGTTCTCGACGGCGGCCAGCGTGCGACCGGCCGTGACGAGCACGCGCGCGATCAGGTCGAAGGCCTGCTGGGCACCGGCGGTGATGACGACGTCGTCGGCCGTGCAGCCCACCGCGCGCGAGGACGACACATGGCCGGCGATGGCCTCGCGCAAGGCAGGCAGGCCCTGGGCCTGCGGATAGCGCGCCGGCTCGCGCGCCGCGGCCTGCAGGGCGCGGGTCTGCAGGCGGCGCAGCACCTCGAACGGAAAGCCGGCCACGTCCGGCATGCCGGTCTTGAAATGCCAGGCCGGGGCCGGGCCGTCGACCAGGGGCGCCGGCCAGCCGCCCGTCTCGCCGCGCAGCCAGCGGCTGTCGGCCCAGGGCGCGACGCTGGCGCGGTCGGACACCGCCACGGCGGCATGCGGCAGTTCGGCGACAAAGCTGCCGCCGGCGCCGCGCGACTCCAGCCAGCCCTCGGAGGCCAGCAGCTCGTAGGCCGCGACGGCGGTGTTGCGCGACACGCCCAACTGCGCGGCCAGGGCGCGCGAGGACGGCAGCCTCAGGCCCGCCGCCAGGCGGCCGCTGGCGATGGCCTCGCGCAGGGCCGAATGCAGGCTGGCCAGGCGCGAGCCGCGGCCGGCGAGCTGGAGATCGAGTTCCAGGCTTGGATCCATGGGGAGTGCACGACCTGGCCCGGTGGCGGCGCCAAGCGAGCCGGCACTCTAAGGCCTTCTTCCGTGAGACCGCGATGGGCATGCCCGTGCGTCGCTGCCGCTGCCATGGGCGGCGACGGCGGCGGGATCGACTGATGCGGCGGGAACCCCGCACCCGGCGGGCCTGCACCGCCGATGCCGCCCACATCGGCAGCAGCAAGCGCAGGCCGCGGCGATCCCCGCTTGTGGCGGGCCCGACATACAGCGCGGCTTCACAGGTGGGGCCGCCCCACGCCCATCACGTCCCAGCCCTGGCCATGGTCATAGGTCGAGCCGCGCGAGGGCGAGATGCGGAAGCTGCCGTGGCACAGCCGCCGCAGCAGAGCGTCCGGGCGCAGATGCCAGCTGGCCCAGGACAGCGGCGAGTCGCCATGCGCGTCCAGCGCATCGACGCGCGCGCCATGGGCGATCAGCCGCTCGACGGTCTGCTCGCTGCCATAGGCGGCGGCACGGTGCAGCGCGGTCTCGCCGCGCGTGCGGGCGTCGCGCATGAAGCAGCCGGTTTCCGCGCCCGGGCGTGTCGTGGCGTTGGGATCGGCACCATGCGCCAGCAGCACCTGCACGGTCGTGATCGGGCCGGTTGGCTTTGCAGACGGCCATGTGGAGCGGCGTCTCGCCGGTATCGGGCAACGGGTGGTTGACGTCGGCGCCCTGTTCGACGAGGAACTGGCACAGCCGCCAGTGACCGTGAAAGGCCGCGCCATTCAAACCAAGGTTGTCGCCTAGGCTCGCCAACGCCGCGCCGCGCTCCAACAGGTAGCGCATGCCGCTGACGTCGCCGTAGTAGGCGCACCAGTGGATCAGGCCCACGCCGTCGGCATCCGCCGCGCCTGCCGGGTGACCGCCCGCCAGCAGTTCAAAGACCAGGTCGGTGCGCCCGTCGGCGATGCGGGCGAAGCGTTCGTCATCGGTCATGGCAGTGAGCTCCTGTTGGACGGAACGGTGCCAAGACTTCAACCCAGAATCAACTGCAGCGAGCCCTGCAGCGCTCGGATCAGCTCCTCCAGCGCCTGCAGCAGCCGCTCGCTGCCCTGGTGCATGCGCTGCACCGCATCGCCCTGCTCCACGCGCAGGCCGCGCAGCAGCACCAGCCAGGCCTCGTCCACGGCCTGGAAGGCGGGCTGCAAGGCCGGGCCGGCCAGCGGCGTGGCGCGCACCTCGTCGTAGGCCTTGATGAACTCGTCCAGCCCGGCCGCCAGGCCGCTGCCGTCATGGCCGGGCAGCAACTGGGCCAGCAGGCCCTCCTTGGCCAGGCGCTGGCTCAACAGGCGCAGCCGCGTGACCTGGGCCAGCAGGCCGACGGGCCGCGGCCCGGCGCGCTCGGACAGCCGGGCCACCAGGGCCTCGCTGCTCTCCAGCAGGCGCTGGGCGGCACGGTCGCTGCGGTTCAGGTCGGGCTGGCGGTTGGCCAGGGCCGCATCCAGCTGGGTCCAGGCCGCGGAAACGGCGGCCAGTTCCTCGCCCAGCTCCTGGCGCAGCAACTCGCCCAGCCGCGCCAGGTTGGCCGACACCCGCTCGGCCGAGGCGTCCAGCAGGGCCTGGGCCTCGCGGCGCTCGGGCGGCGTCAGCCGCGGCCACTGGCGCAGGGCCTGCAGCTTGACGAGGCGCTGGCTCAGCATGCGCTGGGCGCCGGCGCGCTCCAGGGCCTCGGACAGCTCGGCCGTGTGCACGACGCCGCGAGCCACCTCGGGCAGCTTGGACTGGGTCTGCATCGCCGTGTTGCGCAGCAGGGCGAAGGCCGCCGCCTCGTCGATGCCGCGCGCCTGCATCAACAGGCCCTTGGCGCGCTCCGTCCATTTGCGCTCGTCGAGCCGGGCCTGGGCGGCCTGATCGCGCGCCTGCTGCTGGGCCGCCAGGTCGCGGGCCCACAGCAGGGCCTGGCCGAGCACGCCGGCCTCGACCTCGGCCGGCAGCCATTGCACGGCGCCGCGGGCCAGCAGGGTCTGGCGCTCGGCGGCCTGCGGAGCCGGCGACAGCACCACCACGGGCAGGCCGAAAGCCCCTTGCGAGTGCAGCTGCTGCGCCAAGGCGGTGCGGTCGCGGCACCACAACAGGCCGAGGGCCGGCCCGTCCGCGGGCGCGGCGAGCTCGGAAACGGTGCGCAGCGACCAGCCCGCGGCCTGCAGGGCGGCGGCCTGGGGCGGCGCTTCGGGGCAGCAGAACAGCGTGGGCAGCAGGGGAGATGCAGCGGTATCGGACATGGCTTCGGGTGTGATGCCCCAAAACGGCGCAAGAAGCAGGCCAGAGAGGCCTGCAGCCGCGGGCACGGGCCTTGCGAGTATCCCGTCGTGGTGGCTGCAATGGTGCAGCCGCCCTCCACGCTGCGTCGTTCGAGCCGCCCAGGCACGCGACCGGTGGGGGGCCTGGGCGTGCGCGGCCGCATGAACGAGTCCACGATGTCCGCATTCCAGAACTTCAAGCGCGCCGGCCACTGGCCCACGCTGCTGGCCGCCTTTCTGTATTTCGACTTCTGCTTCGCGATCTGGGTGCTGAACGGGGCCATGGCGCCCTTCATCAGCGAGACCTTCGCGCTGACGCCGGCCCAGAAGGGCTTCATGATCTCCGTGCCCATCCTGGCCGGCGCGCTGATGCGCTTTCCGCTCGGCGTGCTGGCTCAGTACATCGGGCGCAAGAACGCGGCCATGGTGGAGATGGGGCTCATCGTCGCGGCCCTGGGCTTCGGCTTCCTGTTCGTCGACAGCTATGACGGCGTGCTCGCGATGGGCGTGCTGCTCGGCATTGCCGGCGCCAGCTTCGGCGTGGCGCTGAGCCTGGGCTCGGGCTGGTATCCGCCGCGCTACAAGGGTTTGGCCATGGGCATTGCCGGCGCCGGCAACTCGGGCACCGTGCTGGCCGTGCTGTTCGCGCCGCCGCTGGCCGCCAAGTTCGGCTGGCAGAGCGTCTACGGCCTGGCCGCCGTCACCATGCTGCTGCCGATGGTGGTGATGTGGCTGGCCGCCAAGGAGCCGCCGGACCGCGAGCACCAGAGCCTGCGCCAGCATGTCAGCTGCCTGTTCGAGAAGGACGGCTGGGCCTTCAGCCTGATCTACATCGTCAGCTTCGGCGGCTTCATCGGCCTGGCCAGCTTCCTGCCGACCTATTTCTACGACCAGTTCAAGGTCACCAAGATCGAGGCCGGTCAGCTGACCATGCTGGCCACGCTGATGGGCTCGGCCGTGCGCGTGGCCGGCGGCGCGCTGTCGGACCGCATCGGCGGCGTCAACACCCTGACCGGCGTGCTGGTGCTGGTGGCCGCGTCGCTGCTGGCCTGCGGCCTGGCCGGCCATTCGCTGGTGCTGACGACGCTGCTCTTCATGCTGTGCTTCGCCGCCTTCGGCGCGGGCAACGGCGCGCTGTTCCAGCTGGTGCCGCTGCGCTGGCCGCTGACGACGGCCGTGGCCGGCTCCATGATCGGCGAGGTCGGCGCCCTGGGCGGCGGCTTCCTGCCCAATGCCATGGGGCAGAGCCTGCAGCACACCGGCAGCTACTTCTGGGGCTTCGTCGCCTTCGCCCTGCTGGCCCTGGCCATGCTGGTCATGCTGCGCATCGTGCAGATCCGCTGGACGCGCACCTGGGCGGAGAAGGGCGGCCGGGCGCGGCCCGCCGGCGCGGCCCCGCAGGAGGCGGAGCCGGTGAACTACCAGCGCGTCTGACGCCGCCGTGCCCCTTGCGCCGGGGACAGCGCCGCGCCGCGCGCTTGGGCAAACTGCCGCGCATGAAGACCCTCCTTCCCCTCCTGGCCGCCCTGCTGGCGGCTTCCGCGCAGGCCGACGTCAGCTGCCAGCTCGACGGCGCGGACATCAAGCTCTCCAGCAGCATGGCCGACTTCAACTACTCGGCCAGCGGCAAGGCCGGCGGTGGCACCGGCCGGGTGTCGCTGTTCAGGCTGATGGCGGGCAACGAAGGCGATGACCGCCGGTTGTCCATCGAACTCAAGACCGTGGACGTCAGCAAGCCGGGCGAATACCCGGTGGTGGACGAATCGGGCTGGCGCTCGGTGATCCGCGTGCAGGGCAAGAAGCAGCGCGTGACCGGCGGCAAGTTCAACTTCAGCCGTTTCGACATGAAGGGCAACAGCGGCCGCGCGGCCGGCACCGTGGAGTTCGCGACCGAGCAGACGCGCGGCCGCTGCAGCTTCGACGTCGAGGTCAAGGGCATCGAGCGCGACCGGCTGGGCCTCTGACCCTGCGACGCGTCAGGTCGGCAGGAACGCCAGCCAGCCGATCAACAGCAGGTTCAGCAGCACCGACAGCGCCAGCGCGATCTGCCAGGGCACGGCCGGGTCGCCCGCCGCCCGGGCCGGGCGCGCAGCCACGGGCTGGTCGCGCGCGGCCAGGCGCTCCAACGCGAGCAGCAGCTCGTCGGCCGTCTCGAAACGCGCCCGGGCGTCGCGTGCCACGGCCTTCATGACGAGACGGTCCAGCGGCATCGGCACGCTGGGCTGAAGCCGGCTGACGCTGGCCGGCTCGCGCCGGTAGCGGCCGAGCTGGTAGGGCTCGACCTCGCCGTAGGGCAGCTTGCCCGTCAGCGCCTGGTAGAGGGTCACGCCCAGCGCGAACAGGTCGGAACCCGCATCGGCCGCGGCCGGCGGGTCCTGCCATTGCTCGGGGTTGATGTAGCTGGGCGTGCCGGCATGCAGCTCCCGCGAGGCCGCCGGCGATCGCGGGCTCAGGGCCACGCCCAGGTCCAGCAGCCGCCACTGCCCGTCGTCGCCGAGGTGGAGGTTGGCCGGCTTGATGTCGCGGTGCACGACCTGGGCCGCATGCAGCAGGCTCAGCGAGCGCGCCACCGCCGTCGCCAGGGCCAGGGCCTGGGTGGCGTCCAGCGGCCCCTTGGCCAGCAGCTGCTCCAGCGTCTGGCCGCCATGCCAGTCGAACACCGCATAGAAATGAGTCGCCCCGTCGGCCGGCGCATGCACGCGCACGAAGCCGCCGGAACTCCAATCACGGCCGCCGCGCCGCCGATGCCGCGGCGCCTCGGCCAGGCGCTGGCCCAGCCAGATCTCGTGGGCCAGCATGGCGCGCTCCTCGGGATCGTCGGCGCGGCCGGGGCGCAGCATCTTCAGGGCGACGAGGCGGCCCGTGGCCAGCTCGCGCGCCTGCAGCAGGCGGTGCACGCCGTTGTCGGCGACCAGGGCGGTGACCTGGTAGTCGTCCAGCATGGCTCCGACACCGAGGGGCCCGGGGCTGGGCAGCTGGCGGCCCAGGGCGGCGAGATCGTCGAGGCCAGGGTCGGCCAGATCCCGGATGTCGAGCACCAGGGCGGTCGCGTTGTCATGGCTGCCGGCGGCCAGGGCCGCGGCGGTCAGGGCGTCGGCGGCCGCCTGGGCGCCGGGCGTCGCGCGCAGGAGGTCGGCGATCTGGCGGCTGCGCAGGCTGCCATGCACGCCGTCGCTGGTCAGCAGCAGGCGGTCGCCGACCTTGAGCTCGCCGGCGCTGTGGTCCAGGCGCAGCGCATCGTCCAGGCCGAGGGCGCGGGTCAGGCCGGCGAAGTCGCGGCGCTCCATGCGGTGGTCCTGGGTCAGCAGCAGGCACTGGCCGTCGCGCAGCAGCCAGGCGCGGCTGTCGCCGACATGGGCCAGGGCATAGCGGCGGCCGCGCAGGGCGAGGGCCGTCAGCGTCGTCAGCGCCTCGCGCGGCTGGCCGTCGGGGCCGGGGCGGCGGTTGTGCGCGGCAAGCCAGGCGTTCTGGTGGCCGAGCAGGCGGTCCAGGGCGACGCTGGCATCCCAGTCGGCCGGCACGCCGTGGAAGTCGCGCAGCAGGCTCATCACCGAGGTCTGGGCGGCCATCAGGCCGTCGCCGCCTTCATGGCCGCTGACGCCGTCGGCCAGCGCCGCCACCCAGCCGCGCTCGATCTCGTGCGCGGCCGGCGCCTGCACGCCGGCGAAATCCTCGTTGCGGGGGCGCTTGCCCTGCAGGCTGGACAGGCCGGTGTCGAGTTCGAAGCGCATGGCGTGGGAGTGGATCACCGACCGGGCGCCTGCCCGCTGTTGGTGCGATTTTCAGGACGAGTGCACCCGCACCGGGCCTTGATCCGCTTCGGCGTGGGGCGCCGCTCGCAGCGGCAGGGTGAAAAGGCCAGCTTCATCGCTGGCACATCGCTTGCAAAGCAAAGGGCAGACCAGCTTTGCTGTTTTGAGGTGTGGCATGAAGAAGATGAAGCTCGTGATGGTGGGCAACGGCATGGCCGGCGTGCGCACGCTGGAGGAGCTGCTGAAGATCACGCCCGACCTCTACGACATCACCGTCTTCGGCGCCGAGCCGCACCCCAACTACAACCGCATCCTGCTGTCGCCGGTGCTGGCCGGCGAGCAGACCCTCGACGAGATCATCCTCAACCCGCTCTCTTGGTATGAGGAGAACGGCATCGCCCTGCATCGGGGCAAGACGGTCATCGAGATCGACCGCGTGCGCCGCCGCGTGGTGGCCGCCGACGGCACGACGGCCGAGTACGACCGCCTGCTGATCGCCACCGGCTCCAACCCCTTCGTGCTGCCGGTGCCGGGCAAGGATCTCGACGGCGTCATCGCCTACCGCGACATCGCGGACACCAACGCCATGATCGAAGCGGCGACGCGATACCGGCATGCCGTCGTCATCGGCGGCGGCCTGCTCGGCCTGGAGGCCGCCAACGGCCTGATGCTGCGCGGCATGAAGGTGACGGTGGTCCACCTCGTCGACACGCTGATGGAGAGACAGCTCGACACGGTGGCCGGCGACCTGTTGCGCAAGTCCCTGGTCGAGCGCGGGCTGGACTTCATGCTGGGTGCGCAGACGCAGCAGCTGCTGGGCAACGACGCCGGTCGCGTGCGCGCCGTCCAGCTCAAGGACAAGACCGGCCAGCTCGTCGAGGTGCCGGCCAACCTCGTCGTGATGGCCGCCGGCATCCGCCCCAACACGGCCCTGGCCGAGCAGGCCGGCCTGCACTGCAGCCGCGGCATCGTCGTGACCGACACGCTGCAGACCGTCACCGACCCGCGCATCTATGCCGTCGGCGAATGCGCCGCCCACCGCGGCATCGCCTATGGCCTGGTGGCGCCGCTGTTCGAGCAGGGCAAGGTCTGCGCGACCCATCTCGGCCAGTTCGGCATCGGCCGCTACCAGGGCTCGCAGGTCGCTACCCGCCTCAAGGTGACGGGCATCGACCTGTTCTCGGCCGGCAACTTCAACGGTGGCGCGGGCATGGAAGAGATCGTCATGAGCGATCCCTTCGCCGGCGTCTACAAGAAGCTCGTCATTCAGGACGACAGGCTCGTCGGTGCCTGCCTGTATGGCGACACGGTGGACGGCGGCTGGTATTTCAAGCTGCTGCGCGAGGGCCGCAAGATCGCCGACATCCGCGACAAGCTGATGTTCGGCGAGGCCGGCGCCAACATCGGCGACGCCGGACACCAGGGCGTCAACCGCGCCGCGGCCATGGCCGACAGCGACGAGGTCTGCGGCTGCAACGGCGTGAGCAAGGGCGCGATTTGCAAGGCCATCCGCGACAAGGGCCTGTTCACGCTGGACGAGGTGCGCAAGCACACCAAGGCCAGCGCCTCCTGCGGCAGCTGCACCGGTCTGGTCGAGCAGCTCATCATGGCCACGGCGGGCGGCGACTACTCGGCCGCGCCGCGGAAGAAGGCCATCTGCGCCTGCACCGACGCGAGCCACCAGGACACGCGCGACGTGATTGCCCGGGCCCACCTGCTGACCAAGGAAGAGGTCTTCCGCGCCCTGGACTGGCAGACGCCCGACGGCTGCGCCACCTGCCGCCCGGCCGTCAACTACTACCTGATCTCCACCTGGCCCAAGGAGGCCGTGGACGATCCGCAGAGCCGCTTCATCAACGAGCGCTCGCACGCCAACATCCAGAAGGACGGCCGCTATTCGGTCATCCCGCGCATGTGGGGCGGCGAGACGACGAGTGCCGAGCTGCGCCGCATCGCCGACGCGGTCGACAAGTACCGCATCCCGACCGTCAAGGTCACCGGCGGCCAGCGCATCGATCTGCTCG
>Ga0164290_1002438_pt1 | contig 13037 bp, 14 predicted proteins | sample Micstemetagenome_FD_108782 | JGI IMG/M metagenome (GOLD analysis project Ga0164290, IMG submission 108782) | Contaminated culture microbial community from soil near Moab, Utah, USA - Microcoleus steenstrupii SON62 (Illumina Assembly) | ecosystem: Environmental > Terrestrial > Soil > Soil crust... | reverse complement strand
CTAGGCCATGCCTCGTTCGCCTCTGCGGTCCGTAAGGCGCTCGACGTCATCAGCGCGTTGCCAATATCGTGTGCCGCGGCGACATCGATCCTGGACTTTGCCGTGAATGTCCAAGTGTCATCGGCAAGTTCCGCAGCAATGACGTGGGTTTTGGTGGTTCGCCCGGAAAATCTGTGCGTTGCCATAGCCGTCCTCCAATAGCCCCGGGAAAGCTGGTGCTCCACACAAGATCAGAAGTCGAAATCGGATTGATCTCGTCAGCCCGGCTTCGTGCCCAACCACTGTCTGGTTCAATCACAATTTAGAGCAAGAACGCGATGAGCGTTTGTCCTTGAGCGCACTGGACTTGCACTATTGCCCAAACCCAAACAGTGACTTCGCGGAAGCCAGGACGCGATTGTAGCAATGGTGCGCATCACAGCGTCGCGGCGAGTCGACATTCGTTCAACCAAGCGGCAAGTCCGGCAGCTTGACCGACGCTAGTGATCGGCCCGGCATTCCGTCGGGGTGGCATCGAAGCGGCGGCGGAAACAGCGGTTGAAATAGGGGATTTCGTGGAAGCCGCACATCGAGGCAATCTCTCCCACCCTGATGTGATCGTAGCGCGGATCGCCCAGCATCCTCCGGGCTTTCTGAAGCCGCAGTTCGAGAACACGCTCGGTGAAGCTTTCGCCGGTTTCGGAAAGCAAATCCTGTATATAGCGTGGCGACAGGCTCAACTTGCGCGCGGCATTGGCAGCGGAGAATGCCGGCTGGGCGAAGCCTGACCGGATTTCCGCGAGGACCTCCCGCAGTCTCGCGGCGCGCAAACCGCGCTCGCGGGCGATCTGCATCGTGTCGCGATGGGCGCCGAGGCACAGCGTCACCAGATCGAGAACGGTCGTGCCGATATGCTCTGACAGCGCGGCGTCGCCGGCAAACCCGTTCGGCTCCGCCAGCATGTCAAGATATCGCCGCAGGTGTACCACATTGGCCTTTTGGGTATCCAAGGGTATCGCCATCAGATCCTCGGCATCGCCGACTGGCCCAAGAAGCATCTGTCGCGGCACCGCCAGGCAGGACCACCGGCTGTCATCGGCGCCGCCAGAGTGCTCGCCTTCCTCCGCCATCGTTGTCAGGGCCGCCGCGCCGGGAACGATTGTTGCGGAGCGCCCGGTTGTTCTGATTGACCACGGATCCTTGCCGAGGTTGAAGGCCAGGATGAAATCATCGTTGCCGTCATTCCCGGCAGCGCGGCGCGAGCGAGCGATCCGGTTGATTGTCCCGATATGCCGGCTGATGCCGACCGCGCCGAATTTCGCAAACTCGAACCGCATCGAAAACGGCTGGTCGTCCGAGCGAGAGAGCTCCAGCGAACCGGTATAGCAATCGTCGAACAGATCGCGAAACAGCGAAAATCGCGCACGGTCGTCGAGTTCGGCAGGAATTTCATCCGAGGAAAAGACGACTCTCTGCGTCATGATGCTGTCGCCGTTCCGTATGGTGGCAGTGCTCTGCTGTCGCACGACATGATGCCGCCAACCGATCTTCGTGTCAGTCGGCATTTGACGACTGATACGGCGGATATTTTTGCAGATTATCCAACGAATGCCGCGTCGGGGCGGGGCGACGCGTCCATCAAAACGGACTGGCCCCGCCGGGATGCAGTGCAATCCGGGGGGCGGTCCAGGACAAACGCTTTCTCATCGACTGCGACAGAATGGATCGCGTCAACGGACGAAAGCGCAACATCCAGTCGATGAGAAAGTCGAGTTTCATGACGACCTACACGATGAATCGCGATTTCGACGATACCTATGTGATCGGAGGCCAGACCCGCGACAAATGGATATTCACCGAGAGATCAAAGATCCAAGCTCCAGATTATGGCATTTCCGAATATTCCAACAATCGTATCGATATCGTCATTCACAATATAGTCTGGGGTGAGTTGATCGGCATTCTCTCTTCAAGTGTCCGTACCTCGATCACAATCGGCCGCAAAGGTGATCACAAAGGTGATACCGGCGCGGATGGATGGAATGGAGTCGGCGGTGGAGATAGCGGAATTGATAGTGGCGGTGACGGCGCCAAAGTCGTCAACCACGCGTTGATTTTCGGATCCGACACTGGCTTGGTCAGCTCCGGAAACGGCCTAGTGTTTCACAATTATGGTGCGGTGGGAGGCGGTAACGAGGGGATAAGGGCGTATCGCGACAATTCTCTGATCGTCAACGAGAAGAGCGGCGAGATTCTGGGCGGGCACTATGGCGTCTATCTGTCCCAGGATTTCGGCGAGACATCGCGGACCGTGAACCATGGAACGATAGAAGCTTTATCAGACGAGGCTCCTCTTGACGCGTTCCGGGGCGGCCGCGGCGATGATACCCTGATCAAAGGAGGCAAGATCAAGGGCGATGTCGAATTCGGCGGCAGAGATAACCTTCTCGACAATCGCGGCGCCCGGATCACCGGAAATATTATCGGCGGCAGCGGCGACGACGTCTATATTTTCGACAAGCCACGCCTGATCTCAGAGACCGCCACCGGCGGCGAGGATGTCATCAAAGCCACGGTCACCTTCAGCTTGTCACTCGGTGTCGAGCGGCTCTATCTGATCGGCAAGGCCGATATAGACGCCAAGGGGACGGAAGAGGGCAACCGGCTGCAGGTCAATTCCGGCGACAATAAACTGTTCGGCTGGGGCGGCTATGACTACCTCGACGGCCGCAAGGGCAAGGACCTTCTCAACGGAGGCGCCGATCCCGACCATTTCATCTTCGCCACCGGCTATGGCAAGGATACGATCGTCGATTTCGAACCCGGCATCGACCGCATCGATCTTCCCGGCTGGAAGGCGATCTCCAATTTTAATGACCTGAAGAACAACCATGCCGAAAACCACGGCCAGGATGTCTGGATCATCGCCGGCCGCGATACGCTGGTGATCAAGGGTCTTCACAAGGCTGGTCTCGAGCCGGACTTTTTCGGGATCTGATCGGCATTGGTGCACGAATATGAATTCAACGATTTCTGTTTATTCAGCTGAGATCCCCACCAGCTTGATTGATCCCGCATGCCGCACAAACATAACGCCGCCCGCCGTCAGCACATCGGCAAGATGAAGTTCAAGGTGACGAACTGGGCGGAGTATGAGGCGGGCCTTCGCCGCCGTGGCAGTTTAACCCTTTGGATAACGCCGGAAGCGCTGGCGGGCTGGGCGGCCCCACAGCGCAAGACGCGCGGTGGCCAGCCTCTCTATTCGGATCTGGCAATCGAAACTACGTTGACGTTGGGCATGGTATTCGGATTGCGGTTGCGCCAGAGCGAAGGGCTTCTGAGTTCGGTGCTTGATATGATGGCATTGGATTTGGCTGTGCCCGATCACACCACGCCGAGCCGGAGGGCCAGAAGCAACGACCGGCAGCATGTGGCGGACGGACCCATTCATGTGCTGGTCGACAGCACCGGGTTGAAGATCTATGGCGCCGGCCAATGGCTCGAGGAGAAACATGGCGTAAAGTCCCGACGTGGCTGGCGAAAACTGCATCTGGCTGTTGATGCCGACAGTGGCGAGATCATTGCCCATATCCTGACAGATCAGGAAGCCGGCGACGCCTCGCAGCTTGAGCCTTTGCTGGATCAGATCGGTGATGAGATCGACCAGTTCACAGCCGATGGAGCCTATGATGGCACTCCCACCTACGACGCAGTTCTCCGTCACAGCGCAGGCGCAAGGGTCGTCATCCCACCGCGCTCGAACTCGATTGAACGGCTCAACGCTCAGCCGTCCTGCCAGAGAGACGACCACATAGCATCCATGCAAATAGACGGCCGCCTTAAATGGCAGGCATCTACAGGCTATGGCAAACGAGCTCTGGTTGAAACCGCGATGGGTCGATACAAAGGCGTCATTGGACCGCGTTTGCGCGCCCGGTCATTCCTGCCCAACAGACAGAAGCTGCGATCGGCGTGGCCATCCTTAACCGAATGCTTGCCTGTGGACGCCCGAATCCATTCGTTGCCGAGCCTCGACGGGAGCAACCAAATAAGCGGGCCATCAAAGACCAAATTCCGCACGTTTGCTGATCCCCGCACCAACGCCACTTATAGCGACTGATCGCGGTCTCGACCAGAGATCGCTTGCCGTAGTCAGTAGCGGCCTGCCATTTCATCCAGCGTTGATCGCAGCGATATGACGGTCTCGTTGACAGGAGAGACCGACTTTGTTGCATCGAAAGCCGGCTGACAATCTTAATCAAGTGACGAGGAAATCAGCCGCCGTCAGTGCGACATTGTTTGATAAGAGTGCGATTTGCCTAGCCGCGCGTGAGCCGTCGCCGTCTGCGTCGTAGGCCAAGATTCCCGTCTCCCGGTCGTAGATAATCCGGTCATTCGCATCATGCGCGTCGGCACCCAGCCAGAAGTTCGATTCCTTGAGTGCGCCACCGGCCAATGCCTTGAAGATGGCGTCGTCAAGCAGGATGATGTCATCGTTGCCGGCTCCATTGGCGAAATCCATGATTGTGTCCGTGTTCGCCTTGGAAAGCGTGGTGTCGAAAACGAAGGCATCGTTGCCACTTCCGCCGTATAGGCTGTCGTTCCCGGCTTCGCCATAGATGACGTCGTCGTCTTCTGCGGCGTAAATGACGTCGTTGCCGTTCCCGCCACGGATTATGTCATTGCCGGTATTGCCGTAGAAGACATCGTTGCCAGCTTGACCGAAAAGCTTGTCGTTGCCACTCCATCCTTCCAGAGTGTCGTTGCCAACGCCGCCGTAGACGGTATCATCGCCATCCCATGCTCGTATGTAGTCATTTCCGCCTTCACCACGGATGTGATTGACGCCGTTGTTTCCCAGGATCGTCTGAGCCGTGTTGCTGCCGGTCAATCTGATCTGGGCGGTTGCCTCTCTATTGGCCGTTTGGAGAAGTTCTATCTCCTGCGCGGCCCCAAGCGCGAAGCTGACTGAAGTCGTGACCGTATCAGAGCCGCCCATTGCCGCTTCGAAGACCTGGTCGCGGGCGTTGTCAACGATGTAAAGGTCGTCTCCCTTCCGTCCCATCATACGATCGGAGCCGCCACTGCCATCGAGGATGTTGTTGTCTGCATTGCCTCGCAAAGTTTGGGCGAAGTTGTTGCCGGTCAGGTTGGATGCTCCAGCTTGCTCCCCCACGACCATGTTCTCGACGCTGACGCCCGGCGCAAGGAGGAACGATCCGCTGCCGTTGAAAATCAACCGGTCCTTGCCATAGCCCTCGGTCTCGATGACCTGACTTCCCAACGTGACGTGATAGGTGTCGTCGCCCGCTCCCCCGACCAGCGTGGCGCCGCTGCCGATGCTGATAAGTACGTCGTCGCCGGCGCGGCCTTCCAATCTGTTCGCCGCGACGCTGCCGGTGATCCTGTCTTTTCCTGAGCCACCTATGACATTCTCTACTGCCACGACCGTCAGGTTTCCAAAGCCGATCGATTGCGCCGTCGCAAGAGACAAGTTGAACGTCACTCCTTGCCTGGACGCCGAAAAATTGATCGTGTCGCTGCCGGCGCCGCCGTCGAATAGGTCATTACCACGCGACGCGAAAAAAGTGTCCTCGCCAGCCATGCCGGCGAAGGTTTCCGAGAATCGGAGCCCGGTTCGGACATCGGCGCCATCGGTTCCGATCTTCGTCGGCTGGATGCTTCCGACGCCATCACCACCCCTAGGTTCTCCGCCGATGCCACCGGAAAACGAACCGCCTTTAACGGTCGCCGTTCCGGATACCGCCCCAAAATCCAGAATGCTGGCTGACCCATGGGCGGCGTCGCCGGCCGCGCTTGCATCCGGATCTAAGGCATACTGACTTGCATCGCCGCCGTTTCCCCCATTGCCGGCAACGCCAATGTTATCCTTCAGCACCACACCAGCGGATAGCGTGAGCGAGCCGCCGGTAAAATTCACGATTGCACCAGCGCCATAGCCGCCATCGGCTCCATCACCGCCGCTGCCTCCGTTGTATGATATGGGAACGCCATTGTAATAGATAATGGACGTACCACCATTGCCGCCGCGACCCCCGTTGCCGCCAATCCCGGAATTTTCCAGAAACACGGTGTCCTGTATCGACATGGTGCCTCGATTGAGGATAGCGCCCGCGGCACCGCCGCCGTCGGCTCCAGCGGCTCCCGTGAGGTTGTTGGACGTGCCGTCTGCGCCGGCCTGGCCGACCAGACCAATCGCCTGATTTTCCAGAAACTGCGAATTCTTTATCGTTACTGTGCCGTTATTCAGAATGGCCCCGGCAACACCTTCAGTCGTCGTCCCGATCCCCATGCCTTTGGTGAATATCAAGCCGTCGAAGGTCACTTTGGCGCCGGTTCCGAGCACGAAAAGTGTATGGTTGCCAATTCCGTCCGTATCGAAGTCGGACGAGACAGTAACGTCGGCGACACCGTCGTTGTTTCGGTCACCGTCAATGACGATATTGCTATTTATAGTGAGGGTCGCTGATGTGGCAATTCGTGTTACCGAGGCAGCAAACACGATCCTGTCAGGGCCGGCGCTTGCCTCGGCGGCAGCAATTGCAGCGGCAAGCGAGCCTGCCCCTGTGGCAGCTTGTTCAGTCACGGTGAAGGTCGCCATGGGCTATTCTCTTGAATTTGGGTCAAATGATGGGGTGGGGGGTCTTCCCAGGCATGTCGCTTGCCGTACGGTAAGCGTCGCCCGACGACGACCGGAACCGACCTCAGGGAAACAATTGGAAGTCGGTGTCGGTGATCTCTGATGGCTTTATGTCAATCAGCCTCACTTGGGCTCCGTCATTGAATTCGATGATGGTGTCGTTGCCGGATTTGCGTTTCTCGTATTCGAGATAGTTCACCCACAAATGATCCTGATCGCTCCCACGAGGATCGAAATCGGTTATGATATCCCGACCTTGATTGGGGCCGACGAAAAACCCGTCGGATCCTTTACCGCCGGTGTGGGTGTCCCTCCCCTGATCGCCAAATAGTCTGTCATCTCCATTCATGCCGAGCAGCCGATAGGCGCCCGCATTGCCAAGCAGAGAGTCATCGCCTCCCATGCCGAGGAGCCTGTCGGCGCTCTCGTAGCCCACGATCCAGTCACCGTCTGATGAGCCGGTCAATGTGTCGTTGCCCTTTAAAAGCAAACTATAAAACGGGGAGGCCAACAGTTCGCCGCCGTCATTGTATTCGATGTGTTTGACCCGAACGTTCAGCTCCGTGAGAATAGCGTAGGCTTGACCCTCAGAGTTGACGACCACCGCTTTGGTGATCATACCGCTGGTCAACTTGCCGTCTGTCACTTCAAAATTCCGGCCCTTGAAAATGATCTGGTCTTCACCTCCGCCCACTTCCTCAAAAACGGCTCGGGTTTCGGAATACGTGGCCAACGGCACCGGGCTGAATCCCGTAACTTGGGTGTAAGGGAGTATAGGGATATCAACCAGCGTCGTGACCTTAACTTTGGCCATTGATAGCTCCTGTGATGTGCGAACGCGGGGCTTTCGCCGTCGTGTGGTGGCGATTCAATTCAATCAGGTCGGGCTTCCGATCCGACTCGGGAGACCGAATGATCAAGCTGTCGTTAATGCAATTCTCCAAACGTCCCATCCGAGGGCCTAACCCATGGCTTGGATCATTGTAACCAGATTATCGCCGAGGTGTTTGTCCTGGAGCGCACCCGGCTTGCACCAGGCTGGGTCTCGAAGCAGTCAAATGGGCCTGTCGCAAATTTTCGTGGTTAACGCGCTGTTGACTACGACCGTGGAAATTCCGCTCCCGATGTAGCGGAGCGTAATCATGATTCTGAATGCCATTACCGAGAAGTTGAAGCGCCAGTCGAAGGATGATTTCAAAGGGCGGCATTTCGAGGCATGGCTGATAGTGCAGGCAGTGACCTGGTATCGCGCTATCCGCTGAGCTACCGAGACTTGGAAGAGATGTTCCGGGAACGCGGCTTCGACGTGGACCACAGCACGATGAACCGCTGGGTCCTTGCCTATGCGCCGGCCATTGAGAAGCGGCTGCGCCAGTTTCGGCGCCCGCATTGTGGTTCGGTCCGGATCGACGAGACCTACGTCAAGATTCGGGGCAAGTGGCGCTATCTGTATCGCGCCATCGACAAGCACGGAAACCCGATCAACTTCCTGCTAACCGCGAAGCGTGATCTCGACGCTGCCAAGCGCTTCTTCCGCAAAATGCTCAAGGACGAGCCGCTACTTTCGCCGGGGAAGATCGGCACCGATGGCGCCAACACCTTCCCCTCAACGATCAAGACGACCGTCGATGACGGGCTCCTGCATCCAAACCCGGTACATTATGTCACCAAGCACCTCCAACAAGGCATCGAGAGCGACCACTTCCGGGTCAAGAAGAACATGCCGAAGATCGGCGGCTTCCAATCTTTCAACACCGCGCGCAGAACGATCGCGGGCTTCGAAGCGATGCTGTGGCTTCGGAAAGGCTTTGGCTTCACCAGTGATTGGACCGTCAACGATCAGAATGATCTACTCGCGCGGCTCTTCGGACTTCAAAAGGTTAACAAAGCGTGAAAATGCCGCCGTTCGCGGGGCGGTCTCAGCCTACTGAAAGGTTTGCGACAAGCCCGGATGGCGCATGGCGCTGGCGAAAGAATTTCTTCGGGAGGATATCGCGTTGGCCGAAATCGCCGAACGCGTCGGCTATGGATCGACAAGCGCCTTCAGCGTCGCCTTCAATCGGCATGTAGGAATGCCGCCTGGCGCCTATTCGCGCGCAGTTGCTGCTGCGGCTTAACGCGTCCGATCCTTACCCGCCGATATAGGCGGCCAGCTCTTCAGGTGTTCCCTTGGGAAAAGCCTGCTTGAGGAAATCGAGGAAGGCAGAGACCCGCGCGCTCAAGAGACGCCGCGACGGGTAAAGCGCCCAGAGCGCGATCTCGGAATTCTCGATGTCGCCCCAGTGCGTCAATGTGCCATCAGCGAGATCCTGGCTCACCAGAGAGATTGGCAGGCGTGCCGCACCGACCCCGGCCCGCACTGCGTCCCGTACCATGATGAGCGATGACAATCCGAGGACTGGCTCTATGGTGATCGCCGCAGGCCCTGCTGTTGTCGCGACCTTCCAGGTCTGGCGATTGCCCGCGCCGCGCACCACACCTGCCACCGGGAAATCTCCAGCAGGGCGCTCAACCTCAGGGCTCACCACGACAACGAGGCGGTCGTGCAGGAATGCTCTGCCGACAAGACTTTCGTCCGGGTCCGGGTTGACGCGGATAACGAGATCATAGCCCACCTCGATCATGTCCACAGCTCGGTCTTCCGTGGTGATTTCGAGCCTTACATCGGGATATTTGAGCGCAAACCCGGCCGCGATCTTTCCCATGGCTGTCTGCGACAACAGAAGCGGCGCACTGATCCGCATCCGCCCGCGAGGCTTGTCCGCACCGGAGGCGATTGCTGCCGCAGTCTCGTCCAACTCCGTCAGCAGGACGGCCGTTCGCTCGTAAAGCGCCCGCCCTTCTTCCGTGAGCTTGAGCGTGCGTGCGCCGCGTTCGAACAGCCGGAGCTGGAGTGCGGCCTCCAGTTCCGTGACCCGGCGAGACAGCGTGGCTTTCGGCCGTCCCGTCGCGCGGACCGCTTTGCCAAAGCCGCCATGGCGAGCAACCAGATTGAAGTCCGCAAGAGCAAGCAGGTCCATAGTGTTCCACCTGTGGGACGGAGCGTCTAAATTAGTCGTCTATCGGGTCATCTGTGAACCATCCATATTCGGGGTGTCAAGCAAACAAACCCGGAGGCACTTCCATGACCATCCTCGTTACCGGCGCCACAGGCAATATCGGCGCGCAAGTCATCCAGCACCTGGTCAACCACGGCGCCGACGTTCGTGCCCTTGTTCGCGATCCCTCCAAGGCAAACTTCCCGGCCGGCGTCGCCGTTGTGAAGGGCGACCTTCTGGATGTAGACTCGCTGCGCAGAGCATTCGACGGCGTTTCTACGCTCTTTCTGCTGAACGCTGTCGTACCGGACGAATTTACACAGGCTCTGATCGCCCTGAACGTTGCGCGGTCGGCTGTCATCGAGCGGATCGTCTACCTGTCGGTGATACATGCCGACATCTACGTCAACGTTCCGCACTTCGCCGGCAAGTTCGCAGTGGAGCGGATGATCGAACAGATGGGCATGGCCGCCACGATCCTCCGCCCAGCCTATTTCATCCAGAACGATCTGACGATCAAGGACGTCATCACCGGCAACGGTGTCTATCCGATGCCCGTCGGCGACAAGGGTCTGGCCATGATCGACGTCCGCGATATCGCGGAGATCGCCGCCCTTGAACTGCTGCGTCGCGAGCAGGCTGCACAGCCGCTTCCGCTCAATCGCATCAATCTGGTCGGCCCAGACACACTGGCCGGAACGGATATCGCCGCCGTTTGGTCAGACGTGCTCGCCCGCCCGATCAACTATGGCGGTGGCGATACGGCTGCCTTCGAGCAGAACCTCAAGCAGTTCATGCCGCCTTGGATGGCTTACGACATGCGCATGATGGGCGAACGGTTCCTGACCGACGGCATGCTGCCCGAGGGCGGCGACGTCGAGCGCCTGACGACACTTCTCGCCCGTCCACTGCGCTCCTATCGCAACTTCGCCTTTGAAACTGCGGCCTCTGCCTGAGGCCGGCCGTCCCACATCTCAAAACAAGGACTATCGTCATGATCTATTCGACCGCAACCGTTGCCGTAAACCCTGATGGCGAAAACAAGCTCACCCGCGAGCAGATCTGGAAGGGCCTGGAGCTGAAGGCGCGCGATGCACGCCTGTTTCTCCCGCCCGGTCTCTGCACCCGCTGCGATGTTGTCGAAGAAAGCGCGACCCACTTCGTGCGCGACGCGACCATCGCAGGCGTTGACCTCCGCGAAATCATCACGCTTGAGCCGCAGAGCAAGGTCACGTTCTTTCAGGCCACCGGCCCACGCGAAGGCGCCATCATCAACGAGCTGTTCGAGGACGAAAGCGGGGCGCTGCATCTGAAATTCTACTGCTACATCGGTCTACGCGGCAAGGAGCCCAACGGCCCAGAGGAACAGGCGGAGCAGATCCAGTTCGACAGTGACAAGGGCTACAGATCGGCCCTGCTGTCGACGCTGAAGCGGACACGTGAACTCGTGGCAGAGGGCAAGGTCTGATTTCCGCCATCAATGAAACCAAACGGGCGGCCTCTCGACGAGGCGCCCGGCCTTCAAAAGGACCAAGACAATGACCAACTCCGTTACCGAAGCCAATGCCACCGCTGTACCAAAAATCCTGATCCTCGGCGCCACCGGCCCCACAGGCCGCCATATTGTCAGCCAGGCAGTCGCCCGCGGCTATGACGTCACCGCTCTGGTGCGCTCGCCGGAAAAAGCCACCGATCTCAACGGGGCAAAGCTCGTTGTCGGCGATGCCCGTGACGAGAAGGCACTGCGCCAAGCCATCAAGGGCCGCGATGCCGTCATCAGTGCTTTAGGAACGCCGGCCAGTCCTTTCAAGGAAGTCACGCTGCTTTCGACCGCGACCCAAGCCCTCATCGATGCGATGAAAGCAGAGCAGGTCTCGCGCCTGATTGCTATTACCGGGATCGGCGCCGGCGACAGCGCCGGCCATGGCGGTTTCCTGTTCGACCATGTGATCTTCCCACTGCTCCTGCGTCACGTCTATGCCGACAAGAACCGGCAGGAAGCGCTGATCAAGGATAGTGGCCTCGACTGGACGATCGCCCGGCCCTCCATTCTCAATAATAAGACCGGGCGCGACACGATCACGGCTCTGACCGATCTTGGCAGCTTCCGCGGTGGGTCGATCTCGCGCGCGAACGTGGCAGCGTTCCTACTCGACCAGATCGACAGTGATATATGGGTGCGCAAATCCCCGCTGATCACGGCGTAATGTCGATGCAAGGTCATAGTTTTGCGGGAGGGGGATCTGAGCGTCCCAAGCTTTCGCTACTCCTCTCTCCCCTCCCGTCCGGCATTTACTGGGCTGGCATCGGGTGCTTGCGCGCAGGCCTCGTCAATCGTCGGCTACTTTGATGAGGATTGTTGTGACCAGCTTTTGTGGGTCTGGTTCCACGGAAGGATTGTTTTCATAGACTTCCAACCGCGATGCAAAGCGCTCACCTTCAGGCGTCACCTGAACATCCAAGCGAACATTATTCGCTTTGGACCAATCGATCAGGCTTCCCGTTGCGTCGATGAGACCATCGTACGGGCCTGTATATGTCACGCTGACATATCGCCCACCCGGGATTTCCGATCGTACGAGCCTTCCCGACAGCGGGATCGTGGCATCTGTCGTGATGGCAATATCAATTTCCAGCCGCGGCATATCGATCAAATTGTAGCGGAAGAATTCCATCCCGTCGGCTTTGACACGGTAATCCCCCCGCAAACTAGCCGGGTTTAAAAGTAGAATTTTCTCACAATGATTTTGGAGAAGATTCCGATGAAGACATCACGATTTAGCGACGCGCAGATCATGGCGATCCTGAAGCAGGCAGAGGACGGCATGCCGGTGGCACAGTTGTGCCGGGAACATGGCATGAGCGATGCGAGCTTTTATAAGCGGCGGGCGCGGTTGGGCGGCATGGATGCGTCGATGGTGGCGCAGATGAAGAGCATGGAGGACGAGAACCGGCGGCTGAAGAAGATGTATGCCGAACTGAGCATGCAAAACGATCTTCTGAAGGAAGCGCTTGGAAAAAAGCGCTGAGGCCGTCTCACCGCAAAGAGATGGCCATGCGAGCCGTTCAGAACCACACCATCAGCGTGGCGCTCGCGTGCCGGACGTTCTCGATCAGCGAGACGTGCTATCGCTATGGACGCAAGCTTGACAGCGAGAACGAAGAGATTGCCGATTGGCTGCTGCGGCTGACCACGGCTCACAAGGCATGGGGTTTCGGGCTGTGCTTTCTCTATCTGCGCAATATCAAGAGCTTTGGCTGGAACCACAAGCGGGTGTATCGAATCTATCGTGAACTTGAGCTGAATCTCAGGATGAAGCCCAGGAAGCGTCTGGTGCGGGAGCGGCCCGAGCCGTTGG